>Ga0335083_10001360_pt1 | contig 33778 bp, 33 predicted proteins | sample Lox_Sample_42_FD_206716 | JGI IMG/M metagenome (GOLD analysis project Ga0335083, IMG submission 206716) | Soil microbial communities from Loxahatchee National Wildlife Refuge, Florida, United States - Lox_Sample_4.2 | ecosystem: Environmental > Terrestrial > Soil > Wetlands | place: USA...
CCGAGCCCCGCGAGGGGCAGCGCCGTGAGCCGCCCCAGCCGCACCCGCGGTGCTGGCCTGCGGGGGCCGCGGGTGCTCCGGCGCGCGTCCGCGGGCCCGCTGAGGGCGAGCTCGCCGCCGAGCACGACGACCCCGAGGGCCACCAGCACAACCGACAGCACGCACGCCGCCGCCGTGTCGAAGCCGAGCTCGAACTGGGTGAAGATCGCCACCGTGAAGGTCCGGTACTCGACGATTTCGAAGGCGCCGTACTCGGCCAGCAGCGCCAGCGTCACCAGCAGGCAGCCACCGAGCAGCGCCGGGCGCAGCTGTCGCAGGGTGACCCGCGCGAACGTACGCCACGGCCCCACCCCGAGGCTCCGGGCAGCCTCCTCGAGGGTCCCGTCGAGGTGCCGCAGCGCGCTCGCCACCGGCACGTACACGAGTGGGTACAGCGACAGCGTCATGATCATCACGGCCGCCGTGTAGCCGCGCAGTCCGGGCGCGATCGAGACCCACCCGAAGGCGATCACGAAGTCGGGGATCCCCAGCGGCAGCACCAGCAGCACCGCCCACAGGCGCCTCGCCGGCAGCGAGGTGCGCTCCACGCACCAGGCGGCCGCGACCCCGAGCACGGCGCACAGCAGCATGCACGCCGCCGTCAGCCGCACCGTGTTCCACAGCAGCACCGCGACCGTGTGTCGCAGCAGCAGCCGGCGGGCCTCGCCGAGGCCCGGGTGGACCGCTTCCACGATCACGAACACCAGCGGCAGCAGCACGAGCGCGCCGGCCACGAGCGCGCCGGCGAGTGTCCCCAGCGGCCAGCGCCCGCGCGCCGACCAGGCGCGTGTGAGGCTGGGTGTGCGCGTGTCGGTGGTGGTGGCGCTCACGCCGCCTCGCCTACAGCAGCCCGACCTTCTGCTCGAGGGCAAGGGCTTCGCTGCCGTCGCCCAGCTCGGCAGGGGTCAGCGAGGCGGGCTGCAGCTCCGACAGGGGACGCATCCCGGCGGCGGGGGACACACCGGGGCGCAGCGGGTACTCGTAGCTGTCGCTGCGCGCGAGCACCTCCTGCCCCTGCTTGCTGACCAGGAACTGCACCAACCGCTGTGCCGCCGCCGCGTGTGCGCTCGACTTCAGCACCGCGGCTCCCGAGACGCTGAGCAGGTAGCCGGGGTCCCCGGGGGCGTAGTAATGGATCGTGGAGGCCATGTGGCCGCCTTCCTCGCGCCGCAGGCGGTACCAGTAGTAGTGGTTGATCGGACCGAGGGCGCTCTGGCCGGAGTTCACCTGGGCGGTGACGCTCTCGTTGTCGGGCAGCAGGCGCCCGTTGCTCTGCAGCCCCTTCAGCCATGCTTCGGCGGCCGGCTTGCCGTCGAACTTGACGATCGAGGTGACCAGCGGCTGGAAGTCGGTCTCCGAGGGGGCGAAGGCGACCTTGCCCTTGAAGCGCGGATCGGCGAGTTCGAGGATCGAGCTCGGCAGCTGCGAGGCGTTCAGCTTGGAGGGGTTGTAGACGACCACCGACACGCGCGCCGAGACCCCCACCCAACGGCCCTGCGCGGAGCTGTATCGCGCGGGCACGGAGCTCAGGGCCGTGGGCGACGCCGCTGCCAGCAGCCCGTGCTCGGAGAGCACTTCGAGCGCCGGTGTGTTCTCTGTGTAGAACACGTCCGCCGGAGACCTCGAGCCCTCCTGGAGGATCTGGTTGGCGAGCACGGCCTCGTCCTCGCTGCGCACCGCCACCTTGATCCCGGTGCTCCGTTCGAAGGCCTTCACGAGTGCGTCCGTCGTCTGTTCGTGCTGGCCGTTGTAGAGCGTGATCGTGGTGTCCGATCCGCCCCCGCCCGTCTCCGATGTGGCGGTGCCGGAGCCGCCGCACGCGGACACGATCACCGCGAGCAACAGCGCAGCGGCGAGCGTGAGATGGGGCCTGGGGCGGAGCCTGTTCAAATCCGATCTGGGAGGTCGGGATGGGCAGGGCCACCGTACCACAGGAGTTAGGGTGCCCTAACTCCGATTCGCCCGACCGCGCCCGGCCGCGCCCGACCGCGCCCGGCCGGTGCATGCGTGACAATGGGAGCGATGCACGTCACCGCCAAGGCCGACTACGCCGTGAGAGCCGTGATCGAGCTGGCCGACAGCTCCCAGGACGCGCCCCGCAAGGTGGACGACATCGCCACCGCCCAGAAGATCCCGGTGTCCTTCCTGGAGAACATCCTCACCCAGCTGCGCTCCGCCGGAGTCGTCCGCAGCCAGCGGGGACCCGAGGGCGGCTACTGGCTCGCGCGGCCGGCCGAGGAGGTCAACCTCGCGCAGGTGATCCGTGCCGTCGAGGGTCCGCTGGTGGGGATCCGGGGCCAGCGCCCGGAAGAGATCGAATACGTGGGCTCGGCCGAGGCGCTGCGGGACGTTTGGATCGCGCTGCGCGCCAACCTCCGCAAAGTGCTCGAGCGGGTGACGGTGGCGGATGTGGCCGAGGGCCGGCTCCCGAAAGACGTGGTCGCGCTCACGAGGCGCGAGGAGGCGTGGCAGACGCGCTAGCCGGGTATGTTGACATCGCGGTCCGCTTTGTCCGTGAGATTTACATTGGCCGATATTCTGTAATGAGGCCAGCAACCCCAAGGAGCGCTTGATGTCGACGTCCACCCTGACCCCCGATCCCGACGCGCCGGCCCCCGAGCCGCTCGCCGACCAGGACACGCCCGCGGTCCACGAGGCCGTCTTCTCGCTGGAGCTGACGCAGGACCAGAAGGACATCCGCGACTGGGTACACGGGTTCGCCGCCGACGTGGTGAGACCGGCCGCCCACGAGTGGGACGAGAAGGAGCAGACCCCCTGGCCGATCATCGAGGAGGCCGCCAAGATCGGGCTGTACAGCTTCGAAGGCCTGGCGCAGTTCTTCGCCGACCCCAGCGGCCTGACGCTGCCGATCGTCAACGAGGAGCTGTTCTGGGGCGACGCCGGGATCGGCATGTCGATCATGGGCACCGGGCTGGCGGTGGCGTCGATCTTCGGGCAGGGCACACCGGAGCAGATCGGCCACTGGATCCCGCGCTGCTTCGGGACGCCGGACGAGGTGAAGGTCGCCGCCTTCTGCTCGTCGGAGCCGAACGCCGGCTCGGACGTCTCGGCCGTGCGCACCCGCGCGCGCTTCGACGAGGCCGCCGGCGAGTGGGTGCTGAACGGCCAGAAGGCGTGGGCCACCAACGGCGGCATCTCCGACGTCCACGTCGTGATCGCCACCGTCGACCCCGAGCTGGGGTCCCGCGGGCACGCTGCCTTCGTGGTGCCGATGAGCGAAGCGCAGGGGATCTCCCAGGGGACCAAGGTCTCCAAGCACGGCCTGCGTGCGTCCCACACCGCCGACGTGTTCCTGGACGACTGCCGTGTGCCCGCCGACTACGTCCTTGGCGGCAGGGACAGGCTGCAGGAGCGCATCGCGCGCGTCCGCGAAGGCAAGCGCAGCTCTTCGCAGGCGGCGATGCAGACGTTCGAGGCGTCGCGTCCTACCGTGGGTGCGCAGGCGTTGGGGATTGCCAGGGCGGCGTATGAGTATGCGTTGGAGTACGCCAAGGAGCGTGAGCAGTTCGGGCGCAAGATCATCGAGAACCAGGCGGTGGCGTTCACGTTGGCGAGGATGAAGTTGGAGATCGATGCTGCGCGTCTGTTGGTGTGGCGGGCTTCGTGGATGGGTCGTAATGCTCATCGTTTTGAGAACGCGGAGGGTTCGATGAGCAAGTTGAAGGCGGGTGAGGTGGCGGTGTGGGTCACCGAGCGCGCGATCCAGATCCTGGGGGGCAACGGGTATACCCGCGAGTACCCTGTGGAGCGCTGGCACCGCGACGCAAAGATCTACGACATCTTCGAGGGGACCGCCGAGATCCAGCAGCTCGTGATCGCCCGCGCGATCAGCGGCCTGCAGATCAGATAGCCGGGCGGCCGGGCCGCGGCCGCGCCCGCCCGCTCGCGCTGGCCGCTGCGCTCGCGTCCGCGCTCGTGGCCGCGCTGGCGGCGGCGCTCACGCTGTCGGGGCCGAGCAGCCGCGCGGCCGCCCCTGCGCCCGCCGCCCCTGCGCCCGCCGCTCCGGCACCGGCCGCCCACGTGTCCGGCGCTGCCGGCGGCGGCGAGCTCGTCTACAGCAACCTCCCCGCCGACACGAGCGGCCTGCCGGTGGCCGTGTTCGAGTCCTACGCGATCGGGGAGTTCGGGGGGGAGGTGCAGCTGGCGGGAGGCGCCCGCGCCGATCCGGTGGTGAGCGTTCTGATGGCCAGTTACGCCTGCCAGCACGGCGTGGCGGCGGGCTGCCGCACGCGTCCCGGGGCCGGGTTCACGTGGCCCATGACGCTGGAGCTGTACGCCGGCGGGCCGCGTGACACCCGCGGCCAGTTGCTGGCCCGCGTCACCCGGCGGATCCGGATGCCGTACCGGCCCTCCGCGGGCAGGGGCTGCCCGGACGAAGGCTGGACGCGTGGATTCGGCCCACGCTGCGAATTCGCCGTCATGCATTTCGCGGACTTCAGCTTCCCAGGGCTAACCCTCCCGTCGAGGGTTATACTCGGGCTGGAGTTCGAAACCGAGGACTACGGCACCGAACCCGTGGAGAAGGCGGGCCCCTACAACCAGCTCGGGGTCGCGATCGCCGCCGACTACGTGTGCCGCCGCCGCGTCGCCGTGGGCGAGTGCCGGGCTGGTGGCTACGTCAACGCCGCCGCCACGCCCCCCCGGGTCGGCACCGACCCGCTCCCCGACCAGGTGTACATCAACACCAACTACTCACCCCTGCCGTGCGGGGGCCTGCCGGGGTCGTTCGGGGTCACCGGCCCGTGCTGGACCCACGAACAGCCGGTCGTGGAGATCCGCGCCTCGGGCGCCTGAGCTACCAGGCCTGCCCCGCCCCGCAGTGGGGGCAGGTCACGCTCGTCGACACCGGCGCGTCGAACAGCAGACCGCATCCGCACGTGTAACACGCGCTGTCGAGAGGGCCACCGGCGTCGCGCACGCGCTGGGCCGCCGGGTCGCAGCGGGGGGCCGCCTGGCGCGCCTCGGCGCCGGCGCGGTCGCGGGCACGGGCGCGGTGGCTGCTGCGCCGCAGCGGGAGACTTGCCGGGAGGCGTCGAAGGCGGGCCATGGTGTCCGTATCAATAACGTCCAGCACCCCTCAGGGTTTCGCCCCGGACGCGAGATTTCCTGGCGCCGGGGTGCCGAGCGGGCCGCCGCGGCGGGCGGCTTGACGGGGTTGGGGGTTTGGAATACTCCCCAGGCAGATGTCCCCCGCGCGCAAGCGAACCGTGCGCCTGGTGATGGCGCTGAGCGCCGCCGTGGTGCTCGCCAGCGCTCTCATCTACACGAGCTTCAGCGCCGCCAACCCGGCGCTGAGCCCCACCCAGCTGCTACGCCAGGCCCAGCCGGGTCGCAGCTACCAGCTCACCGGCACCGTGGAGCCCGGCTCCGTCCACCGGATGGGCGGGGTGCTCGACTTCAGCGTCCAGGACAGGGCCGGTACCAGGGTGGTCCCGCTCGCCTACACGGGCAGCGTCCCCGACCCCTTCCGGGAAGGCCGCGAGGTGATCGTCACCGTGCAGAAGCAGGGCTCCCGCTTCGTGGGCGAACGCGACTCGCTGATCACCAAGTGCCCCTCGAAGTACAAGACCGCTCCGCCGAGCGAGAAGCAGAACCTGTAGGTGGCGGCTAGCTGCTGATGGCCGGCTTCGGCTTCATCTGCCTGCTGCTGGCGCTGGCGGTGTGCGCCTATGGGATCGCGGCCTCGATCTACGGCGTGCGGACCCGGCGCTGGGAGTACGCCGACTCCGGCCGGCGGGCGATGTACGCGCTGGCGGCCGTGCTCACGATTGCCGGCCTGGTGCTCGAGCTCGCCTTCATCAGCAACGACTTCGCCTTCAACACGGTGGCGGACACCTCGAGCCGCACCACCCCGGCGCTGTACCGGGTGGCGGCGGTGTGGTCCTCCCAGGAAGGCTCACTGCTGCTGTGGGCGTGGCTGCTGTCGCTGTGGTCCAGCCTCGCCCTGTTCCTGACCCGCCGGCGCCTGCGCGAGGTGGCCGCCTACGCGACGGCGATCCTGCTCGGGCTGGGGGGCTTCTTCGTGGGGCTGATGGTGTTCTACGCGAACCCCTTCAGCACGACCACCCCGGCGCCGCCCGAAGGCGTCGGCCTGGACCCGCTGCTGCGCTTCCCGACGATGATGATCCACCCCCCGATGCTGTACTCGGGCTACACGCTGTGCATGATCCCGCTGGCGTTCGGCTTCGGGGCGCTGCTCGCCCGGCGCCTGCAGGCCGACTGGATCGGGGCGATCCGCCGCTTCGCGTTCGCCGCCTGGCTGTTCCTGGGCATCGGCATCCTGCTCGGCGCCCGCTGGTCCTACGCGGAGCTGGGATGGGGCGGCTACTGGGGCTGGGACGCGGTCGAGAACGCGTCGCTGATGCCGTGGTTGACCGCCACCGCCTTCCTGCACTCGCTGATGATCCAGGAGAAGCGCGGGATGCTGAAGGTGTGGAACGTGTCGCTGGTGCTCGCCACCGGCACGCTCGCCGTGATGGGGACGTTCCTCGTGCGCAGCGGCATCCTGAACTCGATCCACGCCTTCGGGGGCCACACCCTCGGGGTGCCCTTCGTGGCGCTGATCGCGCTGCTGATCGGCGCCTCGATCTACCTCGTCGTCTCGCGGCGCGAGCTGCTGCGCTCGGAGGCGCGGCTGGACTCGCTGCTCTCCCGCGAAGCGGCGTTCCTGGCGAACAACCTGGTGCTGGTGGCGCTGTGCTTCGTGATCTTCTGGGGTACCTACTTCCCGCTGATCTCGCAGGCCCTGTCCGGCCACGAAGCCTCGGTCGGTCCGCCCTGGTTCGACCGCTACACGGTCCCGCTGGCGCTGATCCTGGTGCTGCTGAGCGGCATCGGCCCGGTGATCGCGTGGCGCCGGGCGAGCCTCGCCAACGCGCGCCGGAACTTCCTCGTGCCGTGTGTCGCGGCGCTGGCGACGTTCGTCGGGCTGGAGGCGGCGGGCGTCGCCCACAAGCCGTTCGCGACCGCGATGTTCTGCTGCGCGGCGTTCGTGCTCGGCAGCGTCGGTCAGGAGTTCGTGCGTGGCACCCGCGTGCGGCGGGCGATCGCGGGCGAGCCGCCGCCGCGGGCGCTGCTGGCGCTGGTGCGGCGCAACCGCAGACGCTACGGCGGCTACATCGTGCACCTCGGCATGGCCGTGCTGTTCGTCGGCGTGGCTGCCTCCTCGTCCTTCCAGCACGCCGTCGAGCGGGGGCTGTCGCCCGGCCAGTCGGCCCGCGTGGGCGCCTACACGGTCCGCTACGTGAAGCCGACCGCCACCGTCACGCCACGCAACGACGCCGCCCATACGGGCGCGCTGCTCAGCCTCGGCGCGCGGCTGGAGGTGCTCAAGGGCCGCCGTCACGTGGCCACGCTCGAACCGAGCGAGGGCTACTACCCCTCCGGTGAAGCAGGACAGGGGACGGTCGCAAGCCTGATCGGCGGCCAGCCGGTGAGCCACATCGCGATGAACGGCGGGATCACCCGCGACGTGTGGAGCGCGGTGCAGCCCAACATCGAAGCCCCCGCGCTGCAGAAGATCGTCAACGCCGGCAACCGCACGCTGCCCCCCGAAGCCGCGCTCGTCGCGCTCGCTGTGCTCGCGCGCTCCTATCTAGCGCACCCGCCCCAGGCCCAGTTCCACCTCATCGTCTCGCCGCTGGTGATGTGGATCTGGCTCGGAGGCCTGATCGTGTTCGCCGGTGGGCTGATCGCCCTGTGGCCGGCCCCCAGCACCCTGCGTCGCCGCGTGGCCGCGCTGGAGCGCCCGCGCCCGCTGCGCGGCCTCGCCCGCGTGTAGGCGGCCCCGCGGGTCCCGTTCGGTGGATATCGCGATCGCGGTCCTGACCCTCGCCCTGCTGGCGCTGGTGATCCGCTTCGTGGGCGCGCCCCTGCGCGCGCGGGGGCGCAGCGAGCCCGACGCGGGAGCGTGCGACCGCGAGGCGCTGGAGGCTGCCCGCGAAGCCAAGTACCGCGAGATCCGCGACCTCGAGCTCGACTACCGCACCGGCAAGCTGTCAGCCGAGGACTACGAGGCGATCGACGCCCAGCTGCGCGTCGAGGCGATCCAGATCCTCGACCGGCTCGAACGGGTACCGGGAGCCGAGCGCTCCGACCGGCCCCCGCCCCCGCGGTGAGCCGGGGCCGCGCCGCCCGCCGTCAGGCCCAGGGACGCTTGAGCAGGATGATCGCGTTCACGAAGAACAGGACCGCGAAGAAGATCGTCCAGCGGTTGAGGTTGCGCTCGACCATCGAGCCACCGCCGAGGGGCCCCGTGCCGGTGCCGACGCCGAACGCGCCCGAGAGACCGGAGTCCTTGCCCGAGTGCATCAGGATCAGCAGCACCAGGACCACCGAGATGGCGACCTGGAGGATGGAGTCGATCGTTTCCACGACCCGTTAAGTTAGCGTCCCCGGCGGGCAATGTGGCAGGAAGCCCAACACGCCGGATCGGTGCAAGAAGGAGTGCGAGGACACCCGGCGAACGGACGCGAAGAGGACCCTGTGCGACATTCTGCCCAGACGATCGCTACGGTGCACAGCCACTGCACAATGCAGGCGGCACCCAGGGGAGACCGTACGGGCCGGTAACGAATGCTTTACGTATTCGATCGCATCTGCCGATACGACTGCGGGCGGGCCTCTCCCGCAAGCCTGCGTTAGCCAGGTCCGAACGAACAAACATGGGAAGACCCGAGAGCGAACAAGCGTCAAGCGACCGCGCCCGCACCACAGTGGGGGCGGGCTCCGTCGGCTGGCAGCGCCGCAGGGTCCTGCGCGCGCTGATGTCCGCCATCGCGGGCGGCGGCCTGACCGCCGCCGGGATCGGGGCCGCCGCCACGCAGACCGCGCTCGCCGCCGGGCCGACGGCCTCGGCCGAAGGGCTCCCCGGCGGGGGCAACTCCCAGATCACGGGCCAGGAAGCCACGACCACCGGCGCCACGGGCTCGACCGAAACGAGCACCACGCCGACGACCACGGCCACCACGCCGACGACCACGAGCACGACACCGGCGCCCGCTCCGACGCCCACCACCACCACCACCACGCCGCAGACCACCACCACGCCCCAGAGCACCGGCACCTCCAAGCACAAGGGGAGCACCGAAGCGCCGAGCGTGGTCGTGCAGCGCAAGCAGAAATCGAGCGCCGGAGCGAAGGGCAAGTCCGGGGCCAACGCCTCGGGCGCCGGCAACGGCACGGAAAAGGGCGGTCCCAACGGCGTCGCGGCCTCACCCCAGTCGGTCGCCGACACCGCCGCGCTGGAAGCGATCCTCAACTCCGGCAACGCCTCGGCCGCCGCGCTGGACTTCTACCGCGTGCCGCTGTTCCTGCTCCCGATCTACAAGGCCGCCGCCGTCCAGTACGGCGTGCCGTGGCAGATCCTCGCCGCGATCAACGAAATCGAGACCGACTACGGCACCGACCTGTCAGTGTCGAGCGCCGGCGCGGTGGGGTGGATGCAGTTCATGCCCGCCACCTGGCTGCAGTACGGGGTCGACGCCCTCGACGCCGGCTACGCGGACCCCTACAACCCCGTCGACGCGATCTTCGCCGCCGCCCGCTACCTGCGCGCTGCCGGCGCCTCCAGCAACCTCAAGGCCGCGATCCTCGCCTACAACCACTCCGAAGAATATGTGAGCTCGGTGCTGCTGCGGGCGAAGCTGATCACCACCTACCCGCGCGGTGTGATCGCCACCCTCACCGGCCTGATCGACGGACGCCTGCCTGTCACCGGCAAGGAGCTGTCGTGGACCACCCCCGGCGGCAGCTCATCGGGCACGCCCGAAGGCACCAGCGGCTCCGAAACCACCACTTCCTCGAGCGCCACCGCCGGCGCGACCCCGACCTCCGCGAGCCCGGAAACCCCCGGTTCGACCGCGCCGCCCACTCCACAGGCGGCGGCGGCCGGCTCCACCACCGGCCACCCGCTCAAGCTGGCCGAACTGACGACCTCCTCGAAGGCCAGCGTGGTGGCCGTCCAGGACGGCCGCGTGGTCGGACTCGGTGCCTCGCGCAAGCTGGGCCTGTACGTGATCCTGCGCGACGTGTACGGCGACGTCTTCACCTACGGCGGGCTGGGCTCGATCGCCCCGACCTACACCACGCCGAAGACCCCCGCCGGAGCCTCCAGCGCGGCGGTCGCCGCCGCGTCCGGAAAGACGCCGGCGCCGAAAGGGCCGGCGAGCGCCGGGACCCAGCCGACGACGCTGAAGGCGCCCGCCCCCAAGCCGGCCGGCACGGGCTCCTCGGACAGCAGCGGGAAGGTCACGATCGCCCCCGTCGCCCCCGCGGGAGTACCCGCCGGGATGGGTCGCGTGCGCCTGTACGCGCACCCGGGCAACCCCGACGCGAAGGCGGCCGCCGTCGCGAAGGCCGCCGAGCGGGCGCGCCAGGCGCACTCCGCAGCCAGCCAGCCGCTGCGCAAGGGCTCCGTGGTGGCCGCCGGGACGGTCCTCGGCAAGGTCACGGTGACCCCCGAAAGCAAATCCGGCAGCCTGCGCTTCGCCGTTCAGCCGGCGGGCGACTCGGCCACGATCGACCCCGGTGCGGTCCTGTCCAACTGGGCACAGCTGCAGGCGGCCCTGCACCCCGAGGGCGCGAAGGCGGCCAACGCGCTGCTCGGCGCGACCGCCAGCGACGTGCTGCTGCTGACCCGCTCGCAGCTGCAGCGCGCGATCCTCTCCGACGCCGAAATCTCGATCTACGGGTGCGGCCGGCGGGACATCGCCAGCGGCATGATCGAGAAGCGCACGCTCGCCGTGATCGCGTTCCTGGCGCGCAGCGGGCTCGAGCCGACCGTCAGCGCGCTGCGCTGCGGGCAGTCGCAGTACACCGCCGGCGGGGACCTGTCGGCGGCCTACGATGGGCGCTCGGTGGAGATCACCGCGATCAACGGCGTCAAGATCGCACACCACCAGGGGCCGGGCAGCATCACCGACCTCACGATCCGCACGCTGCTGACGCTCCCCCAGCAGTTCGTGCCGCACGAAATCCTCAGCCTCATGCGCTACCCGCAGTCCTCGAACACGAAGGCCAGCAGCGTCGACTGGAACCAGATCCGGCTCGTGTTCTCCTCCTCGCAGCCGGCGGCCGCGCACAGCGCCCGCGCGAAGACCGCCGCCGCGGGCCAGCAGCCCACCCGCAACCTCAGCGGCGGGGCGCTCAGCGACTCCCAGTGGGAAGACCTGATGGGACGCATCCAGGGCCTGCCGTTCCCGGCGGTGCCGACCAAGCCGAGCTCCTCGGCGATCCCCGACCCCGCCCGGCCACACTAAGCCGCCCGCGCCGCCATGGCCAGCTTCGGGGGCATCGACCTCGGCGGCACCAAGATCCAGGCGGCGATCGTCGATGAGGACAGCAACGTGGTGGGTTCCGCGCGGCGCCCCACGCCGACCGATGGCGGCCCGCCGGACGTCGCCCGCGAGATGGCCACGGCCCTGATTGACGCCGCCGGCGCCGCCGAGACCGAGCCCGCGGAGCTCTCCGGGGTCGGGGTGGGCTCGCCCGGCACCGTGCACGGAGGGGAGGTCGCCAACGCCCGCAACCTGCCGAACTGGGAGCAGCCGTTCGCGCTCGGTCCCGAGCTCGAACGGATGCTGGGCTGCCGCGTGGCGCTCGGCAACGACGTGCGGGTTGCGACGATGGCCGAGTTCAGGCTCGGCGCCGGGCGGCTCTACCGCTCGCTGCTGGGCGTGTTCTGGGGCACGGGCGTCGGCGGCGGGCTGATCCTCGACGGACACCCCTGGGTGGGCCGCGGGGCAGGCGGCGAGATCGGCCACGTGGTGGTCGAGCTGGACGGCGCGAGGTGCACGTGCGGGCGGCGGGGGTGCATGGAGGCCTACGCCGGGCGGGCGGCGATGGAAGCCCACGCCGAATACCTCCACCGCGAGAAGGGCCGTCGCACCGACCTCTTCAAGCTGATGCGCGAGCACGGCCGCACACGCGTCACCAGCGGCGTGTGGGCGCGGGCGCTGGACCAGGGAGACAAGCTCGCCGTGCACATGATCGACCGCGCCGTGAACGCGCTCGGAGCCGGCGTGGCCTCCGTCCAGAACGTGCTCGACGTCGAGGGGATCGTGATCGGCGGCGGCCTCGGGGTGCGGCTCGGGCACCCCTACGCCAAGCGCATCGCCGACGCGATGCTGCCGCACCTGTTCGTCGAGCATGACCCGCCCCACGTGCACGTGGCCGCCCTGGGCGATCTGGGCGGGGCGATCGGGGCCTCGCTGCTGGTGCGCGAACAGGAGCCGGATGGCGCCACCGCCGGCGCCGCCGGGGCGGGCGGCTCCGCGCCGGGCGCGGGGGCCGGCGCTCGCCGCTCCTGACGGCCCTGCGAGCAGGCCGTTCGCGACTCCTGACCGCCGTGCGAGCCGCCGCGGAGGTGGCGAACAGAGGGCCGGATGGGCTCTATGTTGGACGGGATGCTGTCGTTCTGGCCGTCGATCGTGTTGCTGTCGATCGTGCAGGGGGCGCTCGTGGTACTCCCCGCCCCGCTCCGCGGCGAGCGCCTTGCGCGCCTGCGCAGCGGTCGCTGGGCGCTGATCCCGCCCCTGTCGGTGATCGGCTTCGTGTTCATCACGCGGGCTGCCGAAAACGCGAGCGCCGACGGGCTCACCTACCTGGCCCTGGTATGCGTGCCGGTGCTCGCGGCGCTGGCCCTGGGCGTGCTCGCGCGCGGCGCCAGGGGTGCGGCAGCGCTGCTCGTGATACCGCTGTTCGCGCTGGCGTGGGCCGACCCGGGGGATCTCCCGGGCCAGGCGGCGGCGCTGGCGCTGACGGGGCTAAGCTGCGTGTCGCTGGGGGTGCTGCTGGCGACGGTCACGCCCCCGCGGTGGCTGGCGTGGGGGATCGTGCTGATGGCACTCGCCGACGCGGCGCTGGTGACCGCCGACCTGCTGCAAGGCCCCAACGACGCACTCAACGCCGCCCACCCGGCGGCGGGGTTGCCGCGCCTGCAGAGCGCCGTGCTGGGGTCCGCGGTGATGGGCTACGGGGACCTGTTCATCGCGGCAGCGCTGGGGGCCCTGCTGGCGAGCGAGTTGGGCCTGGCCGAACAGCTGCGTGCCGCCGTGCTGGTGGCGGCGCTGGCGCTGCTGTTCGACCTGCTGTTCCTGGCGATCGACGAGCTGCCCGCGACCGTCCCGGTGGCGCTCGCGCTCATGGTGGTGCTCGTCAGTCGACGTCGAAGAGGCCTGCAGCCACTGCCTTCAGCGGCGGCGCCTTCCCGGCGGCTGCGTCCACCGCGGGCGGATCCGGTTCGACCCCCGCTCGCGCCGTGATCGTGCGCGCGCCGGCGTCGATCGGCGCCGGGGCCTGCACGTCCCTCCCGGAGCCCGCCCCCGCCTGCTCGATGCGCCGCACCTGCGGGATCACGCGGTGGTCGAAGGACCCCACCGCGTCGTTGTAGGCGCCGACCGCCGAGTCCAGCTGGCGGCCGAGCTTGGAGAGCGGCTCGGCGAAGCGGCCAAGGCGGCGGTGGAGCTCGCGGCCGCAGTCGGCGATCTCCCTCGCCGACTGCGCGATCAGCTCCTGGCGCCAGCCGTAGTGGACCGCCCACAGCAGTCCGATCAGGGTCGTGGGGGTGGCCAGCAGCACCTGCTCGGAGACCCCGTACTCGATCAGGGCGGGGTCCTCGGCCAGCGCCGCCTGGTAGATCCCGTCGGAGGGGATGAACATCACCACGAACTCCGGTGACAGCTCGAGCTGGCGCTGGTAGCCCTTCGAGGCCAGTTTCGTGATGTGCTCGCGCGTCTGGCGCGCGTGGCGCAGGGCGTGCAGCTCGCGCTCGCCCTCGTCGGAGGCCTCGATCGCCGACAGGTACCCGTCGAGCGGGACCTTCGAGTCGACCACCACCACCTTCCCGCCGGGCAGCCGCACCAGCATGTCGGGCCGCAGGCCCCCGTCCTCGCCCGCGATCGTGTGCTGCTCGAAGAAGTCGCAGTGCTCGACCATGCCCGCCATCTCGACCACGTTGCGCAGCTGCAGCTCTCCCCACGCGCCCCGCGTGGCCGGGCGCCGAAGCGCGGTGGCGAGGTTGGCGGCCTCGTCGCGCAGCGTGCCCACCCCCTCGCCGAGCTGGCGGACCATCTGTGCGAGCTCCCCCTGGGCCTTCACCCGCTCGCGCTCCAGGCGCCCGATCTCGCCCTCCATGCGCACGAGCCGCTCGGTGACCGGCCCCACGACACCCTTGATCTCCTCCGTGCGCCGCGCCATCTCGCCGGCGGCGCGCTCCTCGTCGGCCCGGCGGGCGTCGCTGATCCGCTGTGCGAGCGAGTCGCCGGTGCGGCTCAGCACCTCGCTGGTGAGCGTGGCGAGCTGCTCCTGAGCGTCGTGGCCCCGACGGCGCACGAGGGCCGCGCAGGCGACACCCGCGATCGCTCCCGCGAGCACGGCGAGCACGATCAGCGCTGCCATCGGCTGTCTCTCCTGCGCGCTGGCATGGGCCAGCCAATATCCCATCGCCGGCGGACGAACCGGCGACGGACGCCGAACGCGGCGCCCAGGCGGTCCGCCCCCCGGTCAACCGGGCGCCCCGAGCCTGTTAAGGAGTCGGAGGGGGAGCGGTCGCCGCGAGCGGCTCGCCCGCCGGGGCGGGCCCGGCGCCCGCCGCCGCCATCCGCGCGGACGCCTCTTCCAAAATCCCCAGCATCGCCGGCGCGGCGGGCACCAGGCGCCCCCCGCCCGGAACCAGCGCGATCACCGTCCGCATCGGCGGGGCCGGCGTGAGCGCGCGGATCACGATGTCCTCGCGCACCACCGACAGGGCGAGCTGCGGGATCAGGGCGACCCCCACGCCCGCCGCCACCAGCCCCTGGACGGTCTGGTAGTCGTCGCTCTCGAAGGCCACCCGGGGGTCGAAGCCGGCCGCCAGGCAGCTGCGCACGACGTGCAGCGCGCACGGGCTGGAGCCCGACGTCTGCACCCAGGCTTCCCCGGACAGCTCCTCCAGGCGGATCGAGGAGCGCCGCGCCAGCCGGTGCTCGCGCGGCAGCGCCAGGTGCAGCGGGTCCGAGAGCAGCTCTACGCGCGTCTCGCCCGAGGCGGAGAAGCTCTGGCCGGGGAACTCGAACACCAGCGCCAGGTCGAGCTCCCCGGCGCGCAGGCGGGGTGCGATCTCCTCGGGCTCGCCCTCGGCCAGCGTCAGCTCGACGTCGGGGTAGCTGGAGCGGAAGCGGGCGATGGCCAGCGGCATCAGGGTGGCGCCGGCGGTCGGAAAGGAGGCCACACGCAGGCGGCCCCCGCGCAGGCCCGCGATCGCCGCCAGCGCCGCGTCGGCGGCCTCCAGGCGCCCGAGGATGCCCTCGGCGTGACCCACCAGCATCTGTCCGGCCGCGGTCAGGCTCACGCCGCGGGGATGGCGCTCGAGCAGCACCATCCCGGTTTCCGCCTCGAGCGCCGCGATCTGCTGGGAGACGGCGGACTGGGTGTAGGACAGCTCGGCCGCCGCGGCCGACAGCGAGCCGCGGTAGGCGACCTCCGTGAGGATCTTCAGGCGCGTCACGTTAAGCATTAGCCCCGCTTATAATAGACCTAACAACTCTTACTTGGACTGATGGCAGGAGAGTGCCACCATGGTCCCGAACGACTAGACGAAACCCCCAGGCATTCGGGCCGCACCCGAGCCGCACCGCACAAGGAGCACAGACATGGCCAGCAAGATCATCGTTTCCTACGACGGGACCGCCAACGAGGACGACGCGGTCGCCCTCGGCGCCCTGTTCGCCGGTGCCGGCGCGAAGGTCGCCCTCGCGTACGTGCGCCACACCCCGGACGCCGACGACGCGCGCGAGACGCTCGCCCGCGGCGCCGAGCTGCTCGGCAACCCGGCAGCGGAGACGTTCGTCGTCACCGACCGCTCGACCCCCGACGGCCTGGCTGCGCTCGCCCGCGACCAGGGCGCCGAGATGATCGTGTTCTGCTCGGACTCCCACACCGCCAAAGGACACGTTGCGATCGGCAACTCCGCCCAGCGGCTGATCGAAGGCGGCTCGACGGCCGTGGCGATCGCACCGGTCGACTTCGCGGAGCGTGCCTCCAACGCGGGCATCGGCACGATCGTGGCCGTCAGCGACGGCGACGGCGGCGCCCGTGAGACCGCCGGCTCGCTCGCCGGCTCGCTGGGCGCGACGGTCGCTCCGGTCGTCAACGACGACGCCGGCCTGATCGTGCTCGACTCCCGCGCCGGCACCGAGCCGGGGAGGGTGTCGATCAGCTCCTCCGCCGGCTACCTCGTCGACGTCGCGCGCTGCCCGGTGCTCGTGCTCCCGCGCGGGGGTGCGATCGCGTTCGGCTCCTCGCCGGCCGCGGCCCACGCCGCCTAGGAACTACACCTGGAGCGGCTCCCCTGCGCTCCCGTCACGTCCCGCGCCCGGCGCGCGGGACGTAGCGGGCCAGCAGCGTCCGCACCAGCGCCGAGGAGAGGTCGATCGCGCCCCCGAGCAGGTGACCGAACGGGCCCGTCCGGAGCCACGCCTCCAGTCGCTGCATCCTCGAAAAGCCGCTCCGTCCCGCCACCCCTCGCACGGTATCGTGGCGGCGTGGCCGTAGCTCTGAACACACAGGTCACCGAGCTGGGCGACTCGCGTGTGCGGGTCGAGGTGCAGGTGCCGCCCGACGAGGTCGAGCAGCGCGTGCAGCGGACCGCGCGCCAGCTCGGGCGCGACCTCAAGCTCCCGGGCTTCCGCCGCGGGAAGGTGCCCGCGCCGATGGTGATCCAGCGGGTGGGGCGCGAGGCCGTGCTCGAGGAGGCCGTGCGGGACACCCTCTCCAGCTGGTACTCCGACGCGATCGAGGACGCCGGCATCGTGCCGGTGGGCGATCCCAAGGTCGACCTCGACGCGCTCCCCGAGCAGGGCCAGGCGCTGAGCTTCTCGATCGAGATCGGGGTCCTGCCCAAGGCTCGCCTGGGGGAGTACCTCGGCGTCGATGCTCCCCGCCGCGAGCCGGTGGTCGCACCCGAGCAGCTCGACGCCGAGCTCGAGGCCGTGCGCGAGCGCCTGGCGCGGCTGGAGACGGTGCAGCGGCCCGCCGCCGCCGGCGACTTCGTGGTGATCGACTACGTCGGCCGGCTGGCCGGCGAGGACGGCGAGCCCGGGGACCCCTTCGCCGGGGGCGAGTCCCGCGACCAGCTGGTCGAGCTCGGCTCGGGCAGGCTGATCCCCGGCTTCGAGGAGGCGCTCGTGGGGGCCTCCGCCGGGGACGTCCGCGAGGTGCCGCTCACGTTCCCGCCCGACTACGGCGCCGAGCAGCTGGCGGGCCGGCAGGCGAGCTTCGAGGTGACCGTCAAGGAGGTCAAGACCAAGGAGCTGCCGCCGCTCAACGACGACCTCGCACTCGACAGCGGCTTCGACGACCTCGAGCAGCTGAAGGGGGAGATCTCGCAGGGGCTGCTGGCGGCCGACGAGGCCAGCGCCGAGGCGGAGTTCCGCCAGGCCGCGCTCGACACGGTCGTGGGCGGCGCCCAGGTCGACCTCACCCCCGAGCTGATCGATGCCCGTGCCAGCGAGATGTGGGAGCGGATGCTGCACTCGCTCTCCCACCGGGGGATCACCCGTGAGAGCTACCTGCGCCTCAGCGGCAACCGCGAGGAGGAGGTGCTCGCCGAGCTGCGCCCCGAGGCCGAGCTGGCCCTGCGCCGCGAGGCGGTGATCACCGCCGTGGTGGCGGCCGAGCAGATCAGCCCGAGCGACGAGGACGTGCTCGAGGCGCTGGCTCCCACGGCCGAGCGCGAAGGCGTCGAGGCCGGCGAGCTGCTGGAGCGGCTGCGCAGCTCGGGCAGGCTCGAAGAGCTGCGCGAGGAGCTCGCGGCGCGCCAGGCGATAGACCTGATCGCCGAGCGGGCCACGCCGATCGAGCCCGGCCGGGCGCGGGCCCGCGAGCAGCTGTGGACGCCCGACAAGGCGGCCGGCGCCTCCGAGCAGGCCGCCGAGGCCGACAAGCCCCCTGCAAGGCTGTGGACCCCCGATCGCTAGCCTCTAGAGGAATCCGGTCGGCGAAGTGAAACAAAGGCGAGGATCATGAGCCCACTTGTCCCAATGGTCGTCGAGCAGACCTCGCGCGGCGAGCGCGCGTTCGACATCTACAGCAGGCTGCTCAACGAGCGGATCATCTTCCTCGGCACGCCCGTGGACGACCAGATCGCGAACCTGATCGTGGCGCAGCTGCTGCACCTCGAGTCAGAGGACCCCGAGAAGGACGTCTCGCTGTACATCAACTCACCCGGCGGGTCGGTGTACGCGGGCCTGGCGATCTACGACACGATGCAGTTCATCAAGCCCGACGTGCAGACGATCTGCGTGGGCATCGCGATGTCGATGGGGGCTCTGCTGCTGGCCGGGGGAGCCCACGGCAAGCGCATGGCGCTCCCCAACGCGAAGATCCTGATCCACCAGGTCTCCTCGAGCTTCCAGGGCCAGGCCACGGACATCGAGATCCACGCGAAAGAGATCATCGACGTGCGCCGGCGCCTGGATGAGATCATTGCCAAGCACACGGGCAAAGACCTCGAGGAGGTCCGCCGTGACACCGAGCGCGACTACTTCATGAGCTCCGAGGAAGCCAAGAAATACGGCATCATCGACAGGGTGATCTCCGAGCACTAGCTCCTCGAGGGCTACCTGCGGCACCCACAGGGGAGACCTACAGCGGGACATGGCACGGCCGACAGACTCCAACGAGCAGCTGCTCTGCAGCTTCTGTGGCAAGTCCCAGCGCCAGGTCAAGAAGCTGATCGCAGGGCCGGGCGTCTACATCTGCGACGAGTGCATCGATCTCTGCAACGAGATCATCGACGAGGAGCTGGCTGCCCCGCCGTCGTTCGACATCGAGAACCTGCCCAAGCCGCGCGAGATCTACGAGGTCCTCGACGAGTACGTGGTCGGCCAGGAGGCCTCCAAGCGCACGCTCTCGGTGGCCGTCTACAACCATTACAAGCGCGTCCAGATGATGATGTCCGGCGATACGGACATCGAGCTGCAGAAGTCGAACATCCTGCTGCTCGGACCCACCGGCTGCGGCAAGACGCTGCTCGCACAGACGCTGGCCCGCACGCTGAACGTCCCCTTCGCAATCGCCGACGCCACCGCCCTGACCGAGGCCGGGTACGTCGGTGAGGACGTCGAGAACATCCTGCTGAAGCTGATCCAGGCGGCCGACTACGACGTCAAGAAGGCCGAAACCGGGATCATCTACATCGACGAGGTCGACAAGATCGCCCGCAAGGCCGACAACCCGTCGATCACGCGCGACGTCTCCGGCGAGGGGGTCCAGCAGGCGCTGCTGAAGATCCTCGAGGGCACCCAGGCCTCGGTGCCCCCGCAGGGCGGGCGCAAGCATCCCCACCAGGAGTTCCTGACGATCGACACGACCAACGTGCTGTTCATCTGCGGTGGCGCGTTCGCCAACCTCGACGGCGTGATCGAGCGGCGCATCGGCCACAAAGGGGTCGGCTTCGCCGCCGCGATCGAGGCCAAGGCCGAACGCGACCAGGGGGAGGTGTTCGAGCACTGTCTGCCCGAGGACCTGATCGAATACGGGCTGATCCCCGAGTTCATCGGGCGCCTGCCGGTGATGTCCGCCGTGCACCAGCTCACGCGCGACGATCTCGTCTCGATCCTCGTCGAACCGCGCAACGCGCTCGTCAAGCAGTTCCAGCGGTTCTTCGCCTTCGACGGGATCGAGCTCGTGTTCTCCGAGGAATCGCTCGTGGCCGTCGCCGAGAAGGGGCTCGAGCGCGAAACCGGCGCCCGCGGCCTGCGCTCGATCATCGAGGAGATTCTGCTCGAGGTGCAGTTCGAGCTGCCGTCGCGGCGCGACGTGAAGAAGTGCGTCGTGACGAAGGAGACCGTCGAGAAGGGCCTGACCCCCACGCTCGTCACCGAAGCCGCTCCCGAGGAGCCCGAGGAGCGCTCGTTGCGCGAGGAGTCGGCCTAGCCGGCCGGGGCAGGATCGCCGCGATGGCAACGTCCTCCAGCAGAGCGTCGAAGGCCGCCAAGCTGCTCGACGAGCTGCCGCTGGCCGAGCTGCTGCAGGGCGCGATCGCGATCTCCAGCCGCTGGATCCGGCTGACGGCGAAGGACCGCTCGCGCCTGCTCGACCTGCTGGGCGAGTCCAAAGGGGTCCTCACGAGGCTGAGCCCGAAGGAGCGCAAGGAACTGCGCCGGCTCGCCGGCAGGCTCGACCTCGCCGGGCTCGCGCGCGAGCTGAGCGGGCTCGGCAGGGACTGGCGCAAGCGCCGCGGACGCAGGCGCCGGCGCTCCAGGTGAGCACCTCCGCGGAGCCACCCGCCCCGGCGGCGGACGAGCTCGACGCGCTCTCCACCGAGGAGCTGCACGACCGTGCGGTCGCCCGCGCCGAGCGTCACCTCGACGTGAGGTTCTTCTGGCGTCTGCTGGAGGCGATCCCGGGCGCCCAGGCCGTGGCCGGCGACACCGGCGAGGCCGAGTACGACGTGCAGTTCTCCAAAGGCCTGATCAGCGACGCCCTGCATAGCGGTGAGGGGGAGCTGGGGGAGGCGCTGCGGCCCCTGTTCCTCGAGTACCTGCGCAGCCACCCCGACGCACACGGCTAGGCCGCAACGGGGGCACACCACACGTGAACGGACAGGAGCGGCCCACACCCGCCCGCGCGTCCTCCCGGCAGGAGCAGGCCGAAGGCCAGCTGCGCTCGCTCGAGCTGTTCGGGATGCGCTTCGGCCTGGACCGGATGCGCAGGATGATGACCGCCCTGGGCTCGCCCGAGCGCTCCTTCGAGGCGGTGCACGTGCTCGGCACCAACGGCAAGTCCTCGACCACCCGCATGACCGCCGCGATCCTCGAGCGTCACGGGCTGCGCACCGGCGCCTACCTGTCGCCCCACCTCGTGTCCTACTGCGAGCGCGTGCTGGTGGGCGAGCGCGAGATGGATCCCGACGGCTTCGCCGACGCGGTCTCCCGTGCCGCCTGGGCGGCCGAGCGCGTCAACCGCACGCTCGCCGGTGACGACCACGTCACCCAGTTCGAACTGCTGACGGCGGCCGCCTTCTGGCACCTCGCCGACGCGGGCGTGGAGGTCGCCGCCGTGGAGGCCGGGCTGGGCGGCCGCTACGACGCCACCAGCGTGCTCGACGCGCCCGTCACGGTGCTCACCAACGTCGGCCTGGAGCACACCCGCTGGCTAGGACCCACGGTTCGCCACATCGCCGAGGAGAAGCTCGCCGCCGTGGCTCCCGGCGCCGTGCTCGTGCTGGGCGGGGACCTCGACGAGCAGGCGCTCGCGGTCGCCCGGCGCGTGGCCGCCCAACGGGAGGCGCGGCTGGTGCGCGCCGATCCCCCCGCAGCCGGCCTGCGGCTGGGGGCCGCGGGAGAGTTCCAGCGGAGCAACTTCGCGCTCGCCCGCGCTGCCGCCCGCGCCTACCTCAAGCACGCGGGCATCCCCATCAGCGAGCAGGCGGTCGCGGCGGCGGCCGCCGAGACCGAGGTACCCGGCCGCCTGCAGGTCGTGGACGAGGACCCCCTCACGATCCTCGACGGCGCCCACAACCCCCACGCCGTGGACTCGTTGCTGCGGTCGCTGCCCGCGCTGGTCGGCGAGCGGCCGCTGGCGCTGGTGCTCGGCGTGCTCGACGACAAGGACGCGGCGGCGATGCTGGCGGCACTGCTGGCCCGTGCCCGGCGGGCCTGGTTCGTGGCGCCCCCGAGTCCCCGCGCACTGCCCCCCGCGACGCTCGCCTCGCTCGCCAGGCAGCTCGGCTTCGGCTCCGCCGAGTCCGGCGCGACGCTGCAGGCGCTGGAGGAGGCGCAGCGGTGGGCGCGCGAGCACGGCGGCGCGGTGCTCGTGACCGGCTCGGTGTACCTCGTCGGCGAGGTCCTCGCGCAGTGGGTCGCACGGTGAACGAGCAGGGCCCATCGGTGCTTCGGATGGTTGGTCTCGTGGCGGGCGTGGTGGCGCTCGTGATCCTCGTTTTCTTCGCTGCCGGCTATGGCTTCGGCCGGTTGTTTCTCTAAACTCCGAGCCCCGATGCCACCGCTCGCGTACTTCGGGATCGAAAGCAGCGGCTTCAGCCTCGCGGTCAATCTGCTGATCCTGTTCCTGGCAGTCCTGTACTTCTCGCTGATCTACTGGACCTTCCAGGATGCGCGCCGGCGCATCGCCGATCCGGTGATGGTGGGGCTGGCCACGTTCGTGGCCTGCTTCCCGTTCGCGGGCCCGGTGATCTACATGATCCTGCGCCCGCCCGAGTTCCTCGAGGACGTGCGCGAGCGCGAACTGGAGCTCGAGACGGCCGAGGCGCGCCTCGCGCAGATCCACCGCGGCCAGTGCCCCTACTGCGACTACCGCATCGAGCGCGAGTTCGTGCGCTGCCCGAGCTGCCTGCGCAAGCTCAAGGAGCGCTGTGCCAACTGCTCGCGCCCGCTCGACCAGGCGTGGACGATCTGCCCCTACTGCGAGGCCGACGTGCCGGGCGTGTCCTCGCCCCGCGTGCGCCGCCGGCGCGGCGGGGCCGTCGAGGGGGAGCTCTCGCCGCCGCCGTACGAGCGCCCGCTCGCACCGGAGGAGACGCCCGAGCCGGCGATCACGACCGAGTCCTCGATCGTGGCCGAGTCCTCGATCGCGGCCGAGACCGCGATCACGACCGAGCCGGCGATCACCGCTGGGGACGGCACCGCCAGCGCCGCCGAGCGCCGCAGCGAACGCCGCGCCGCCGAACGCCGCGCCTCCGCCGGCGCCCGCACCGCCGCCGCCAGGCGACCCCGCCCGGCACCATAACCGCCCGCCTGCGACCCTGACCCCTCCCGAGCGCAGATGAACGTGCAGCGAACGCTGATCCTCGTCAAGCCGGACGCCTTCGCCCGCGGGCTGACCGGGGAGATCATCGCCCGCTTCGAGCGCAAGGGCCTGCGCATCGCCGCGCTGCGCTCGCTGACGCTCGAGCGGGAGCTCGCCGAACGCCACTACGCCGAGCACGCCGAGCGGCCGTTCTTCGGCGAGCTCGTGGACTTCATCACCTCGGGGCCGCTGGTGGCGCTGGTGCTCGAAGGCCACGAGGCGATCGTCGCCGCCCGCCAGGTGATCGGCGCGACCAACCCGCTGGAGGCGGCGCCGGGCAGCATCCGCGGCGACTTCGCCCTGCAGACCGGCGAGAACATGGTCCACGGCTCGGACTCGCCGGCCTCCGCCGAGCGCGAGACCGCGCTGTTCTTTGGCGACCTCCACTAGCTCCCCGGCCAAGCCCCGCCCCCTCGTGCTGGCGTCGGGCTCGCCCCAGCGGCGGGCGATCCTGCAGCGCCTCGGCGTCCCCTTCACCGTGCGCGTCCCCGAGGTGGCGGAGGCCGGGCAGGGCGAGCCGGTGGCGCTGACGCTCGCCAACGCGCTCGCCAAGGCACGGGCCGCGCAGCGGCCCGGCGCGGATGAGACCGTGCTGGGGTGCGACACGATCGTCACGTTCGAGGGCGGCGTGTTCGGGAAGCCCGCCGACTCCGAACAGGCGGAGCTGATGCTGCGGAGGCTCTCCGGGCGCACCCACGAGGTGGTCAGCGGGCTCGTGCTGCTCGACGGCGAGCGGCGGCGCGAGACGCACGCGCGCACGCGGGTGACGTTCCGCGAGCTCGACGAGCCCCTGCTGCGCTGGTACCTGGAGCTCGGCGAGTGGCGCGGACGAGCCGGTGGCTACGCGATCCAGGGGGCCGGCAGCGCGCTCGTGCGCGCGCTCGAGGGGGACTACGAGAACGTCGTCGGGCTGCCGCTGGCGGGGCTGCTGGACATCGGCCCGGAGCTGCTGCAGGGGCGACTCCCCGAGGCGGGCCAAAGGTGAGAAATCGCTGCAAAAGCACTCCCATCCTGGCCGGGGCTCCGCAGGCGTTCGCTAGACTGCGCCCCCGGGTGCGCCGAGGTACCGCCGCCCGGGACGCCGCGCCGCCCGCGGCTCGGCCTGTCCGGTCCCCCGCGCGTGTGCCCTCCCTCCCGACATGGGCATGCTCAGCTATCTGACAGGTTTCGGCGGTCGCGACATGGCGGTCGATCTAGGCACCGCCAACACGCTCGTGTACGTGCGCGGCCGCGGGATCGTGCTGTCCGAGCCAAGCGTGGTCGCGATCGACTCGCGCAGCGGCGAAGTCCACGCCGTGGGCATCGAGGCGAAGCGCATGCTCGGCCGCACGCCGGGGACGATCCAGGCGATCAGGCCGCTGAAGGACGGCGTGATCGCCGACTTCGACGTCACCGAGCAGATGCTGCGCCACTTCATCCAGAAGGTGCACCAGAACCGCTGGGCCCACCCGCGCGTGGTCGTGTGCGTCCCCTCCGGTGTGACGGGCGTGGAGAAGCGCGCCGTCGAGGAGGCGTGCCTGTCGGCCGGCGCGCGCACCGCCTACCTGATCGAGGAGCCGATGGCGGCCGCGATCGGCGCCGGGCTGCCCGTGGGGGAGCCGACGGGCTCGATGGTCGTGGACATCGGCGGGGGGACCTCCGAGGTGGCCGTGATCTCGCTCGGAGGGATCGTCGTGTCGCAGTCGATCCGCGTCGGCGGCGACGAGATGGACGAGGCGATCATCAACTACGCCAAGCGCGAGTACAAGCTGCTGATCGGACAGCAGACCGCCGAGGAGCTGAAGCTCGAGATCGGCTCGGCGTGCCCGATGTCCGAGGAGCTGCAGGCCGAGATCCGCGGGCGCGACATGGTCGCCGGGCTGCCGAAGACGGTGGTGCTGACCAGCGAGGAGATCCGCCAGGCGCTGGAGGAGCCCCTCAACCAGATCATCGACGCCGTCAAGGAGACGCTCGACCGCACGCCCCCCGAGCTCGCCTCGGACATCATGGACCGGGGGATCATGCTCGCCGGGGGCGGCTCGCTGCTGCAGGGGCTCGACGAGCGCCTGCGCGAGGAGACGCAGATGCCCGCCCACCTGGCCGAGTCCCCGCTGACGTGCGTGGCGGTCGGCTCCGGGCGCTCGCTGGAGGAGTTCGAGGCGATCCACCGCTCCAACCGCAACTCCCGCAATCGCCGGCGCCGGTGAGTCGCCCTGCTGGCGGCCGGCCGCCCGCCGCGGGGGTACTCTTGTGCGTGAACGCTCCGGAAGGCTTGCTCGGTGCATGACAAGACCGTGCGGAGACGGCGAGCGGTGCTGGTGCTGCTCGTCGTGCTCTCGCTGCTACTGCTGACGGCATATTTCGGCGAGTCCCCCAGCGGGCGCCTGCACGGCGTGCAGCGCGCCTTCCTGACGGTGGTCTCGCCGATCCAGAACGGCGCCAACAAGGCGCTGAAGCCCGTGCGCGACACGATCGGCTGGTTCGGCGACACGCTCAACGCCAAAGGCCAGCGCGACAAGCTCAAGCGCGAAAACAACGCGCTGCGCAAGCAGCTGGTCGCCGAGCAGGGCGAAAAAACCTCCCTGCGGCAGCTGCAGGCGCTGTACCACCTCGATCAGCTGGGGGCGGGCGAGTACCACCCGGTGACGGCCACGGTGGTCGGGAAATCCCCCAACATCTGGTACTCGACGGTTACGATCGACGCCGGCAGCAACGCCGGCGTGCACGTCGACGACCCTGTCGTCAACGGCGAAGGGCTGGTCGGCAAGGTCGCCCAGGTCGCCTCCGACGGCGCCTACGTGGACCTCATCACCGACAGCTCGATGGGCGTCTCGGCGCGCCTGGGCAAGAGCACTGCCACCGGCATCGTGCAGCCTAAAGTGGGAGAACCCGGGGACCTGCTGCTGCAGTACCTGCCCTCCACCACCCAGCCCAACCGGGGCGAATTCGTCGTCACCTCGGGCACCGTCGCGAGCCCCGACGACTCGCTGTACCCGCCGGGGCTGCTGATCGGGCAGGTGACCTCCGTCAACGAAGAAACCGGCTTCAAGTCGGTCAACGTGCGTCCCGCGGTGAACCTCCAGAACCTCGACATCGTGCAGGTGCTGACCTCGAGCGCGGGCTCCCGCGCGGCGGGCATCGCCAGCCTCGCCGAGCAGCTGCCCGCCGGCAAGGGCGACGCGGGGACGGAAGCCGGCGCCGAACAGTACGCCTCCGCCGGGGGCGGCGGGTGAGCTCCGGCGGGTCTGCCTCCCTGCCCCTGCGCCTGGCGGCGATGCTGGTGCTGGTCACGTTCGTACAGGTGGGCGTGATCTCGGAGATCCCCGTGTTCGGCGTCAACGCCGACCTGTCGCCGCTGCTGGTGGCGTTCGTGGGGCTCCTGTGCGGCTCCACCGTGGGTGCCACCTACGGCTTCGCCACCGGGCTGCTGGTCGACCTGCTGCTGCTGCAGACGCTCGGTCTGAGCTCGCTGATCTTCACGCTCGTGGGCTACTTCTGCGGGCGCGTGCGTGAGCTGCGCGACCCCCAGGCGGCGCTCACGCCGCTGCTCGTGGGAGCCGCCGCCGTGGCGGCCTCGCTGGTGGGCTACTCGCTGATGGAGTTCATGCTCGGCGTGGACGCGCCCGTGAGCCTCGAGCTGCTGCGCCAGATCGTGCTCGTGACGCTCGTCGACGCGATCATCGCCGTGCCCCTGTGGCTGCTCGTGCGGGCCTGGCTGGAGAGCGCGCTGCCCGATGACCCGCGCCGTCGCCGTCGCCGTCGCCGCGCGTACACGACCGGCGGGCTGAGCCCGCTGTCGCGCTCGTGAGCGCGATCGAGCCGGCCGGCGGGCGCGAGCCGCGCATGCCGGTGTCCCCGCAGATGGCGCTGCGGGTGGCGATCATCGGCGGCGTCGCGATGGTCCTCTTCGGGGTGATCTTCTTCCGCCTCTGGTACCTGCAGATCCTGTCCGGCGAACAGTACGTCCAGCAGGCCAACGCCAACCGCGTGCGCGACCTGCCGATCCCGGCCCCGCGCGGGGAGATCACCGACCGCACCGGCCAGACGCTGGTCTCCAGCCGGGTCACCAACGCGGTCCAGATCGTGCCCTCGGCGCTGCCCCCGCAGGGGCGGCCGCGGCTGCACCTGTACGCCAAGCTCGGCCGCCTGCTGGGGATGAGCCCGGCCCACGTTCAGGCGCTCGTGATCCGCGGGCGCACCCAGCTGCCCTACGCGCCGGTCACGATCAAGACCGACGCGGGCGCCGGGGTGCTGACGGTGCTGGGCGAGCGCTCGAGCGAGTTCCCCGGGGTGCTGCAGACCCCGGTCTCGATCCGCGACTACCCGTGGGGTGACATGGCCGCCCAGGTGCTCGGCTACGTCGGCGACATCTCTGGGCCGGAGCTCAAGTTGAAACCCTTCCACGGCGTCGAACAGGGCACGATCGTGGGCCAGGAAGGGCTCGAGTACTACTACGACCGCTACCTGCGCGGGACACCCGGGGTGGAGCGCGTGGAGGTCAACGCCAACGGCTACCCGGTCCCCAGCCGCCTGGCCCCGACCCACCCCAAGGCGGGACACGCGCTGCAGGTGACGCTCGACCTGGGCCTGCAGAAGGAGAGCGAAAAGGCGCTCCTGCAGGGGATCTCCAACGCCCGTGCGGGGGGTAAACCGGCGGTCGCCGGGGCGTTCGTGGCGATGGACCCGCGCAACGGCGAAATCCTCGCGCTCGGCTCCTACCCGTCGTTCAACCCGAACCGCTTCGCCAGACCCATGACCCAGCACGAATACGAACAGCTCGAGGGCAGCGGCTCGGCCGCCGGCCCGCTCACCGACAGGGCCGTCAACGGCACCTATCCGACCGGCTCCACGTTCAAGCCGATCACCGCCATGGCGGCGCTCGAAGGCGGCGTCATCACACCAGAAGAAGGGCTCGGCGCGGGCCAGTGCATCTCCGTCTCGACCGAGCAGTTCTGCAACGCCGGCAAGGCCGACTACGGCGCCGTCGGCCTCGTGCAGGCGCTGAAGGTCTCCTCCGACACCTACTTCTTCGAAGTCGGCGAGCGCGCCAACTCCTACGGCAACGTGATCCAGCACAAGGCCCACCAGCTCGGCGTCGGCCAGGACACGGGCGTCGACCTGCCGAGCGAGTTCGAAGGCGTCGTCCCCGACGCCGCCTGGCGCCAGCGCAAGAACCACGAGCAGATCGCCTGCGAACGCACCCACCCGCACGGCAGCTGCGCGATCGTCAGCGAAGTCCGCCCCTGGAGCGTCGGCGACGACATGCACCTGGCCGTCGGCCAGGGCGACCTGCTGACCGACCCGCTGCAGATGGCGGTCGCCTACTCGACGCTCGCCAACGCCTACATCAACGACGGCAACGGCGTCGTCGTGACCCCCCACATCGGCAAGCAGATCGACGAATCCGGCGGCGGGCTGCTGCAGACCCTGAGCTTCCCGCCCCGTCGCCACGTGCACCTCGACCCCACCGACCTGGGTCTGGTGATGCAGGGGATCCACGAGGCCGCCAGCGAGGCCGGCGGCACCTCGGCCGACGTGTGGAGCGGCTGGGATCAGTCGGCCCACCCCGTGTACGGGAAGACCGGCACCGCCCAGCACGAAGCCGAAGGCCAGGAAGACCAGTCCTGGTACATGTGCTACATCGGCGACCCCCGGCGCCCGATCGTGATCGCGGTGACCGTCGAGCAGGGCGGCTTCGGCGCCGAAACCGCCGCCCCGATCGCCCGCCTGATGGCCTCCGAGTGGTTCGGAGCGCCCGAGAAATTCGTAGCCGGCTCCTCCAAGACGCTGTGAGACCAACCGCGCCGTGAACCCGCTCAGCCCGATCACGCCCACCCAGGAGCGCGCGCCGGAGTCGCTGTCGCTGCCGCGGATCCCGCTGGACCCGCTGTTGACGCTGGCCGTGATCGGCCTCGCCGTGTGCTCGGTGGTGACCCTGTCGGACTCGACCCGCAACCTGATCCCGGGAAACCCGAGCTACTACACCACCCGCCAGGGCGTATACCTCGGGCTCGGCCTGGTGGCGATGCTGGGGCTCTCGCGGCTGGACTACTCCCACCTGCGGCGCCTGAAAGTCGCGATCTACGTGGTCCTGCTCCTGTCCATCCTGGCGGTGCTCGGGGCCGGCCACGCCAGCAACGGCGCCCAGCGGGCGATCAACTTCCCGTTCTTCTCCTTCCAGGCCTCCGAGCTCGGCAAGATCCTGCTGATCGTCTCGCTGGCGGCGCTGCTGGTGGACCGCGCGCGGGAGCTGCGCAGCCGCGACACGACCGCGCGCGTGATGCTCGCCGCGCTGATCCCGGCGACGCTGGTGATCGCCCAGCCCGACCTCGGCTCGGGGCTCGTGTACATGGCGATCGCGGCGATGCTGCTGTTCGTCGCGGGCACGCCGTGGCGCCACCTGGCGGCGCTGGCGGCGATCGTGGCGGTGTCGATCACGTTCATCCTGGTCGCCGCCCCCGCGGTCGGGGTGCACGTGCTCAAGCCCTACCAGGTGAACCGTCTGACGGCCTTCCTGCATCCCTCCTCCAACCCCCAGAAACAGGGCTACCAGCAGCAGGAGTCGAAGATCGCGATCGGCGCCGGGCAGAAGACCGGCTGGCACGGCGAAGGGGGCCAGATCCCCGACGGCTACGTCCCCGAGAGCAACACCGACTTCGTGTTCGCGGCCGTCGGCGAACAGTTCGGGTTCGTCGGCGCGGGGCTGGTGCTGCTGCTCTACGGGGTCCTGATCTCGCGCTCGCTGAGGATCACGCTGATGAGCAAGGACCTGTTCGGTTCGCTGATCGCGGCCGGGGTAGCGGCTATGCTCATGTTCCAGGTCTTCGTCAACGTTGGGATGACCATTGGAATCATGCCTATCACCGGGGTCACGCTGCCACTCATGAGCTACGGCGGCTCCTCGGTGATCACGATCATGTTGGCGGTCGGCCTGCTGCAGTCGATCTACGTGCGGGCGCGCGCCTCAGCCGCTCTGAAGGGCCGGGTGCCGCGCCTCTAGGTCGCGAGAACAAGATGCGTACGTCAGCCGAGCATCGCCACACCAGCCGAGGCCCTCTCCGAGCGCGCCGTGTATGCGCGCGCCGGCGCCCGGCTGTCTGCTCCGCACTCCCCCACATCGAAAGATTGGTTCAAATTGAAAAAGCAAGTACTCGTAAGCGTGGACCGCGCGGAGACGCGCGTCGCGCTCATGGAGGCCGCGGGAGCTCCCGCGGCCGCCCGCTCCTCATCCCGCAGCCGCAGCCGCAGTGGCGGCGCGAAAGATCCTTACCGGGTCGCTGAGCTCTACATAGAGCGCCGCGGCCAGCGCTCGATCGTCGGGAACATCTACAAGGGCAAGGTCGACAACGTCCTGCCCGGCTTGGAGGCCGCCTTCGTGGACATCGGCCTCGAGAAGAACGGCTTCCTGCACGTCGACGAGATCGTGCTCCCCGGCGTGGAGGCGCCCCGCCGCGGCCGCGGCGGCGGGCGCAGGATCTCCGAGCTGCTGAAGCCCGGCCAGGAGATCGTCGTGCAGGTCGTCAAGGACCCGCTCAAGACGAAGGGCGCGCGCCTGTCGATGGAGCTCACGATCGCCGGGCGCTACATGGTCTACGCCCCCACCGGCGAGGGCGTGGGCGTGTCCCGGCGCCTGGAGGACCGCGAGCGCGCCCGCCTGCGCCGCCAGACCGCCGGGCTCGAGCTGGGGGAGGGGGGCGTGATCATCCGCACCGCCGCCCACGGCGCCAAGCGCGAGGACTTCGAGCGTGAGCTCAAGTACCTGCACAAGCTCCACGAGGTGCTCGAGAAGCGCGTCGAGGACACCCCCGCCCCGGGCCTCGTGTTCCAGGAGGCCGACCTCTCGGTGCGCGTCGTGCGTGACATCTTCTCGGCCCACTTCGAGCGGGCGATTGTCGACGACGAGCAGCAGCACCACCGGCTCGTGTCGTTCTTCACCCGCACCGCCCCGGAGCTCGTCGAGCGCGTCGAGCTGTGGCAGGAGAGCGAGCCGCTGTTCGAGGCCTTCGGCGTGGACAAGGCGATCGAGGGTGTGCTCTCGCGCCGCGTGGACCTGCCCAGCGGGGGCTACCTGATCATCGACTACGCCGAGGCGCTGACGGTGATCGACGTCAACTCCGGGAGCTTCATCGGCCGCGGCAAGGGCGCGGGCCTGGAGGACACGATCACCAAGACCAACCTCGAGGCCGCCGAGGAGGTCGTCAACCAGCTGCGGCTGCGCGACATCGGCGGGATCATCGTGATCGATTTCATCGACATGGCCCGCGCGCGCAACCGCGACGCGGTCATGAAGACGCTGCGCAAGACCCTCGACGAGGACCGCACCAAGACGTTCACGGCCGAGATCTCCAAGCTCGGCCTCGTCGAGATGACGCGCCAGAACGTGACCGAGGGCGTGCGGGAGATCATGAGCCGCGCGTGCCCCACCTGCGAGGGCGAGGGCGTGATCCGCTCCGAGGAAACGATCGCGATCGAGTTCGAACGACGGCTGCGCGACATTGCCGCCGCCAACCCCGCCGCCGAGGCCTTCCTGGTGCAGGCCAACCCACGCGTCAGCACCCAGTTCACCGGCCACGGCGCCCGCGTCCTGCACGCGCTCGAGGCGCAGACGGGCAAGTCGTTCCTGTTCGAGGGGTCCGAAGGCCTCTCGCTGGACCACTTCGCGATCACCTTCGAGGGCACCCGCGAGGACGTGGAGGAGCGGGCGCTGCCGTTCCGCCCGGGCGACGAAGTGCTGGTCGAGATCGTCGAGCCCCACATGTACGACGAGGACGACGCCGTCGCCAAAATCGACGGCTACATAATCTCGATCGCGGGCGCCGCCGGAAGCGTGGGCGAGAAGCGCATGGTGCGCATCGACCAGGTCGGCAGGACCGCCGCCACCGCGCTGCTGCTGGACGAGTCCGGGGAGGTCGTCACCGCCCCGGCCCGCCCCAGCCGCCCGCAGCCGAGGGCACGCCGCGAGAGCCGCTCCCAGAGCCCCCGCAAACGCTCCACCTCCTCCAAGCGCGAGCCGGCCCCGGAGCCCGAGATCAGCATCTCCGCGCGGGACCTCGTCGCCGAGCCGGCCGACGAGAGCTCGCCCAACGGCGACGGCCCTGGCGATGGCCTACAATCCAAACCTCGGCGTCGCGGCCGCAGAGGCGGGCGGCGCCGTTCCGCTGCCAAGGCGAAGGCCGCGCCCGAGTAGGACGCACCGGGCCTCCCCGCCGCGGCGTTCCGGGCCACCCCCCAACGCAACGACCATGTACGCGATCGTCAAGACCGGCGGCAAGCAATACCGCGTAGAGCGCGGCCAGAAGCTGCTGGTCGAGCGCCTGGAGGCGGCCGAGGGTGCGGACGTGGAGCTCGAGCCGCTGCTGTTCCGCTCCGAGGATGCGATCTTCGACAAGGACGGCCTCGCCTCCGTGCAGGTGACCGCCAAGGTCCTGGGTCACGTGCGCGGCGAGAAGCTGCGGGTTTTCAAGTTCAAGCCCAAGCGCGGCTACAAACGCCGCACCGGCCACCGCCAGGAGCTCACCCAGATCGAGGTGCTGGACATCTCCCACGGCGCCAAGGCGGCCCGCAAAGCGCCGGCCAAAGCCAAAGCCAAAGCCAAAGCCGAGCACGAGGGCAGGGCCCACGAGCCGGCCGAGGCGTCGAAGGCGGAGGCTCCCGCGAAAGCCGAGCCGGCGGTCAAAGCCGACAAAGCGGCGGCGGGCGCCAAAGCCGCGTCGGCCACGAAAGCGCCCGCCAAAGCCGGCGAAGCGGAGGCCAAACCGAAAGCCGCCACGAAACCGAAAGCCGCGCCGAAAGCCAAAGCCGCGCCCAAAGCCAAAGACGAGGCCAAAGGAAAAGCGGAGGCGAAAGCCAAAGCCGACACCAAAGGCAAAGCCGAGGGCAAAGGCAAAGGCGACGTGAAACCGGCGAGCCCGCGCGCCAAGGAGGACAAACAGGATGGCTCATAAGAAGGGGCTCGGATCGAGCCGCAACGGGCGCGACTCCAACGCCCAGCGCCTCGGCGTGAAGACCTTCGCCGGCCAGAGGGTCAGCGGCGGCGAGATCATCGTGCGCCAGCGGGGCACCCGCTTCAAGCCCGGCGACGGCGTGGGCATCGGCAAGGACGACACGCTGTTCGCGATCGCGGCCGGCACCGTCCAGTTCAAGGCCGGCCGGCGTGGGCGCACGGTCAGCGTCGTGCCCGCCCCCGACCAGGGCTGACGGCCGCTAGCCCGCCTGCGCGGTCGGGCGTATCAGGAGCTCGTTGACGCTCACGCGCTCGGGCTGGGCGATCGCGTACATCACCGCCCGCGCGATGTCGTCGTCCTGCAGGGCGTCGCTGGGGCGCTGGTCGAAGAACGGCGTGTCCACCATCCCCGGCTCGATCGAGGTGACGCGCACGCCCTTGTCGTGCAGCTCCTGGCGGGCCGCCTCGGCCATGGCGGTGACGGCGTGCTTGGTGCACGAGTACAGCGACCCCGGCAGCACCCGCCGCCCGGCGACGCTCGAGGTCAACAGCAGCCAGCCGCGGTTGGCGATCAGCTGATCCCTGGTGGCGCGGATCGTGAGCGCCGCGCCGAGCACGTTCGTGAGGACCATCTCGCGCCAGTGCTCGGGGGTGTCCTCCGAGAAGCCCCTCTTGGCACCGAAGCCGGCATTGGCGAACACGACGTCGACGCGCCCGAAGGCCTCGACGGCCTCCCGCACCATCCGCTGCTGCTGCTCCCAGTCGGTCACGTCGCACTGCACGGCCAGCGCCCGCTCGCTGCCACCCAGCTCCTGTGCGAGCGCCTGCAGGCGCTCGCTCGAGCGGGCGGCGAGCACCAACCGCCAGCCGTCCTGTGCGGCCCGCCGGGCGGTGGCGGCGCCGATCCCCGACGACGCGCCCGTGATCAGAAACACACCGCCGTTCGAGGTTGCTGCATCACTCATCGCGCTCCCGCCTCCTTGGTCTCGAGGGTCGCCGCTTTCGGCA
>Ga0335083_10001361_pt1 | contig 33777 bp, 24 predicted proteins | sample Lox_Sample_42_FD_206716 | JGI IMG/M metagenome (GOLD analysis project Ga0335083, IMG submission 206716) | Soil microbial communities from Loxahatchee National Wildlife Refuge, Florida, United States - Lox_Sample_4.2 | ecosystem: Environmental > Terrestrial > Soil > Wetlands | place: USA...
GCGGCTCTCTCCTTTAAAAGGGATTCGCAACCCGAACTCTATCCGAGTTCGGGCGAGAGCCGCTGCTTCTTGTTCTCAAGTTTCAACTAAACGCGGGGCATTCTCCAAGCAAAGAGTCTGAGCTTCCAAGCGCGAGGTATGCAGGAAGCGAAGCGTGCATGAGAGAAGCATCTCATGATGCTTTCGGGCTCCGATGTGCGCCCAGATTGGCGAAGAGTGCTCGAACAACCTGGCAGGAAACCATGTGGCCGGGGCAGAGTCCGTAAGAAAACTTGTGCGGGGAACCAAAGAGAAAAATTTAGGCGGAGGCAAGAAAAATGACTTGGGAAAATAACTGGAAGAAGCTGGGACGATGGGCAAGCGGATTGGGGATATCGCTTGTAGCCGCGTTGATGATGACTCTGCCTGTTCGCGCGCAAGAGTTTGCGGCGGTTACGGGCGTGGTGACGGACAAGGGAGGCGGCGCGATAGGAGGGGTTGAGGTATCGCTGGACAATTCCAAGGTCGGTCTGCACCTCAGCACACAAACGGATGAGCAGGGTGTTTACCAGTTTTTGCGACTGGGACCTGGCGCGGGCTACGACATCAATTTTTCCAAGACCGGGTTTAAGAAATTTTCGCTGAACAACGTGTATCTGGGCGTCAACACCACGAGCACGCAGAATGCGACGCTGGAGGTCGGAGAAGTCACCGAAACGATTGAAGTGAAAGCCGCTAGTGAGGGGACGCTGGACACTACAGACGCGAGTATCGGAAATGTTTTTGATTCGACGCTGCTCCACACACTGCCTATTCAATTTCGGGATTCACCGGCGGCGCTGCTGGGACTGCAGCCGGGGGTCGTCTTGTCGGGAGGAAACGATCCGAGCGGAAACCGCGACGGAGCCGTCACTGGAGCGCGAGCGGACCAGGGCAACATCACGATCGACGGTATTGATGCAAACGACCAGGCGACGGGGCAGGCGTTCGCCACAGTGGGGAACGCACCGGTGGACGCTATACAGGAGTTTCGGGGAATCACGGCCAATCCGCTGGCGGATGAAGGGCGCAGCAGCGGAGCGCAGATTCAGCTGACGACAAAAGGAGGCAGCAACAACCTTCACGGCAATGCATACGAGTACCATCGCAACACGATTTTTGCTGCCAACTCATTCTTCAATAACGCAAATGGAGTTCCGCGTGCGGCGCTGATCCGCAACCAGTTTGGCGCCAGCCTGGGCGGGCCAGTCAAGAAAGACAAGTTGTTTTTCTTTTTCAACTACGAAGGACGGCGAGACGCCAGCCAGGACAATATTGCGAGGACTGTCCCGCTAGACAGCTTTCGGAACGGGGAAGTCGCGTATATCAATGATGGCGCGGGATGCACAGCAAATAGCCGGATTGATACGCAGCCATCCTGCATCAGCCTGACGCCTGCGACTGGTCCAGACTCGCTGGCGGCACTTGATCCGGCGGGAGTTGGTGCGAACAGCGCATTGTTGACGTTTATCGGCCAGCGATACCCCCATGCGAATGATTTGACGGGCGGGGATGGCATTAACACGGGGCTGGTGCGTTTCAACGCGCCATTCCACCTTGGCTACAATACTTACACCACACGAATAGACGACAATTTGACGGACAAGCAGAAACTGTTCGGGAGATTCAACATTGTCCGATCCGCTTATACGGATGACATCAATTTTGCCGCGGTCCAGTTTCCAGGCGACCCAGCTCCTGCGCATGAGATTGTCGATCATAGCTTTTCGTTCGCGATCGGGCACACGTGGACCATTTCGGCGAACAAGATTAACCAACTGACCGTGGGAGAGACGGACTCGCGCTTGAGCTTTCCGAGTGTGGGCCAGGCGGGATTTCCCAATGAATATGCGTTTGGGCCATATAGCGCACCGTATGAGTCGCTTGAGGGACAGTTCCGGACGGTGCCGGTGCCTACTTTTCGCGATGATTTCAACTATATTCGGGGAGCACACAGCTTCCAGTTTGGCGGAGTTTTCAAACCGCAACATCAAACTTCCAGGCAAATCAATGACTTCAATTTTCTGACACTCGGCTTGGGCGGGCAAACGACAAGCCTGGATTCTCCCACGCGAGACCTGCGGCCGAGCAACATTTTGGACGACTCGGCCGCGTTTGGGGAGTGGGATAGCAATTTCGCTTTCATCCTTGGGCGTTTTGCGTCCCAAGACACGAATTTCAATTACACGCGCACTGGGACTCCGCTGGATCCCGGGACAGGAAGGACACGGAACTACCGCTACTTCGAGTATGAGTTTTATGGCGAAGATCAGTGGCGCGTGACGAACAATTTAACGTTCACCTACGGGCTGCGGTGGCAGTTTTACGGCGTGCCCTATGAAACGGGAGGATTGCAGTCCGTTCCAACGGTGGATTTTCCAGTTTTGTTCAACGCTCGCGTGCAGAACGGATTGGCTGGAATCAGCGGCCCGGACGCGGCACCGACAGTGCAATATGTTCTGGGCGGGGCAGGCAACAAAGGCGGGCCGAGCATCTACAACCCGGATTACCGGAACTTTTCACCGCGACTGGCGCTGGCGTACAACCCCGGGTTCCGGAACGGCCTTCTGCATTCCGTGTTTGGCGACCGGAAGACAACCATTCGGCTGGGCGGGACGATTGACTACGACCGCGTGAATGCGAATACGATCAACTTCATTCAGGATCAGATCTCCTATCTGTTCAACAATACTGTGAACACATTCTTCGGCGGCGGCGACCCCGCCGTGACCTTGGGGACAGATCCGAGATTCCAGGCGATAGGCACGCTGCCGGTAACTAACACGGCGCCGCCGATTACGACGCCTTTTTCTCCATTTGTGGATTCCGCGACTGGTTATCCGTTGGGAAACGCCGAGGGCCAGTTTAACTATGCCGTAGAGAAGAATTTCCGAACGCCATATTCCTACGGGTATTCGCTCGGATTGCAGAGGGAGCTGCCCGGAAACTTCATCTTGGAGGCTAATTACGTCGGGCGGCTTGGGCGGAAGCTCTTTGCACAGTCTGACGGGGCGCAAATCGTGGATTTTGTGGATCCTACATCAAACGAGGGCCTTATCGACGCTTTTAACCAGCTTTCGGCGCAGGTTCGCGCCGGAGTGCCAGGTTCATCGATCACGCCACAACCGTGGTTCGAAAACCAAATGAATTCGGCGATGCAGTATAACTTTGGAGTGACGGACTGCGCGGAATTTTCCGCGATCGTATTTGGCGCCAACATTCCGACGTGCACGAGACTGGTAAGAGCACTCTACAGCACTCTGCTCAATCGCGGGGACCTGAGCGACACGGTGCAGGCGCTTTACGGATTTTTCTCGGGTCCCTATGGAGGCCTGATTTCTCCAAACGTTGGACTAGCCAGCCAATTCTCCGTTAACTCGTACATCAGCAACGCTGCCTCGTCCAACTACAATTCACTTTTGTTGACGTTGAAGAAACGCGTTTCGAATGGTTTGCAATTTGACTTCAACTACACATTTGCACATTCCATCGATAACCTGTCGACGGTCGCGAACACCGTAGTCGGCGGACTAGTCTGTGACGTACGCAATTTGCGCGTATGCCGGGGCAACTCAGATTTTGACGTACAGCACTTCATATCCGCGAACGGCGTTTACGACTTGCCCTTCGGAAGGGGCAGGCGGTTTGCGAGCGAGGCGCCGGGGTGGGTGAATCAAATCATCGGCGGCTGGCAGCTCGGAGCGATTGCGACATGGCGCACAGGATTTGCGTTCAGCACTTCAACGGATGCGTATCCGGTGAACTTCTTTGTGAATAGCCCAGGCTTGTTGACGGGAAGCGGAGCCGCCCTCAAGACGAATATTCACTCAGATGCAAGCGGCGCCATGCAACTGTTTGCGGACCCCGCCGCTGCGCAAGCAGCGTTCAGCTTCCCGAATGGAGGCGAAACTGGGAGCCGTAATAACCTGCGCGGGCCGGGCTTCTGGAATTTCGATACTTCACTCTCGAAGAGCTTCGACATGCCGTGGTCGGAATCCCACAAGCTGCAGTTCCGGTGGGAAGCCTATAATGCGTTCAATCACACCAACTTCGCCGATCCTTCGGCTGACGTCAACTCCGGCACGTTCGGCCAAATCACGTCACAGGCGGGGAGTAATCGCGTCATGCAGTTCGCCCTGCGGTACGATTTCTAGCAGGATTGGTTGAGAAATTTCAGAGGGGAGGCTGCGCTTTGGCCTCCCCTTTGTAATTCAAGCCTGGCCTGAGTGGCTGACCATCGCTGAAGGGCACAAGCACGTGCGGCGGCGAACACCTCGGAATCTCCCAAGGGATCACTGCTAAACAACTACAGGTTTCTCAAATGGGCTAGGCGGAAGGGCGAGCCAAGGTGTTCGCGCAGGTCGATCCAGTGTTGTTCGGGGATGGTGAGAAAGACCTCGACGACTTTGGGATCGAACTGCGTGTTGGCGCAGCGGCTAATTTCCTGGCAGGCGTGGGCCATGGGGAGAGCTTTGCGATAAGGGCGGTCGCTGATCATGGCGTCGAGAGAATCGGCGATGGTGAAGATTCGCGCGCCGAGGGGGATCTGCTCGCCTTTGAGGCCGCGTGGGTAGCCAGTGCCGTCGTAAAATTCCTGGTGAGCGAGAACGATTTCTGCGGCATCACGGAGAAAAGGGATGCGGATCAGCATGTTGTAGCCGATTTCACAGTGCTTGCGCATGGTTTGCTTTTCGTCGTCAGTGAGCGGGCCCGGTTTGCGCAGAATGCCGTCGGGGATTGCCATTTTGCCGATGTCGTGGAGGAAAGCAGCGCGCGCGAGAATGGGCAGATAGTGATTGGGAACGGGCATGGCTTTGGCGATGGAAATGGTGAAGGCGGTGACGCGCTGGCAGTGGCCTTCGGTTTCGGCGTCTTTCAAGTCGAGGGCGCTGCCGAGAGCTTCAAGCGTATCGTCGTAGGACTGTTCGAGCTGAGCGAGCGCGCCGGTAAGTTGGGCAGTGCGCTCCTCGACTTGATGCTCGAGTTGGATCTGATAGCTACGGTTTTCGGCCACGAGGCGGCGGTGCTGAAGCGCGCGACCGACGCCGAGGAAGAGCTGGTCTTTCTCAAACGGCTTCAGGATGTAATCGTAGGCGCCGCGGCGGATGGCTTCGAGGGCGGTGGAGATGTCGTGGATGGCCGTGACCATGATGACCGGGACTTCGGGGTCATATTCGCGAAGCCAATCGAGAAGTTTGATGCCGTCCATTTCCGGCATGATCATGTCGCTGAGGACGAGATCCGGCGTGGACCGTTTAACCTGCTCCTGAGCGGCGCGGCCATTGCTCACAGCCGTGCAGCGATAACCTTTTGATTCGAGCATGGTGGAAACAACTTCTCGAATCGCTTCTTCATCGTCGACGACCAGAATTTTTTCTAGCTCCACGAGTGTTTGCCCCCATAGGCATTATACGGGACGGCACAGTAAGTCGGAGGTGCTCTTGCCCATTAAGAAAACAGCATGTTAGCGTCAAGAGAAGCTCCAAAGAAGGCTTTGTGCCGTCTGTGGCAACAGGGGTTTGGAGTTCTGTACCTCGGTGACGGCAATTCAGCCCGGGAGGCGGCGCAACGTGCTGGTAAACCAGGGCCTGCTCGGCATCGCTTTCTTTGAGGCGACGGCGTTCATCATTCTGCTCGTCCTCTTTTTGATTTTCCAGCGGGATCATATTAACCAATACTTCCGATTGTGGCTGGCGGGATGGCTGTGCTTCACACTGGCCTCGCTATGCGAAGTGGCGATGCTCGGCCGTGGGCTGCCGTTCCTGTGGCTGGCTGTGGTGACCGGGAAAATGGCCGCTTTGCTGCTCTTTTCGGCGGCGATCGTGCGATTTACAACAGGAACAGGGAAACGTGGCTGGCCTGTCCTGCCGCTCGCGGGAGTAGCGCTGGCGGGCGTGTACTACTTTCAGCGCGGTATAGCTCCAACATACGGAAATGTGCAATGGGGCACAACGTTGCTGATGAGCGCCGTATGCTTCTGGGCCGGGATGGTGCTATGGAGATCTCAGAAGAAACAGAACGGGCACGGGGTGAAGTTGCTTGGCGGCATATTTCTGCTCAGCGGCTTGCATGGAATGGACCGTCACCTCTGGCCGCAGCAGCCGCATTTGTTGCTTCGCGTAGCGTTCGATCATTTGTTGGGAGTGACCCTGGGAATTGCGATGGTTGTGGTGGTTCTCGAGGGCGCACGCTCACGAACAGTAGAACTGAACGAAAAGCTGCGGCGACTGACGCTATTGACCACGGCGAGCATGCAAACGCTGTCCGTGCAAGAAGTGCTGGACCGTGTGCTTGGCGACCTGGTGAAAAGCCTGGGGGCGACGCACGGGCTCGTTAGACTACTCGAAGGAGAAGGAGATAAGGCGCAGCTCGCGGTGCATGCATCTGTTGGCTTTGAGCAGGGCTATCTGAAAAAGTACGGAAAATTGGCGGCAAAAGCGCCGTGGTCTCAAAAAGTCTTGCACAAGGAATGCGAGTTTCTGCGCCTGGAAGACGAGCCTGACCCGGCAGTACGGCAAAGAATGGGAGAAAGCGGCATCGGAAATATCATCACGATGGCGCTACCAGGAAAAGACGGCCCGCTCGGAATCATTGCCATAGGCACCGCGCAAAGCGGTCAATTCCAGGCGGATGAGATTTCGTACCTGCTCAACATCAGCAATTTGCTCGGCTTGACGGTTCAAAACGTGCGGCTGTTTGAGCAAGTAGCGACAGTGCAGCAGCAATGGGCATACACGTTTGATTCCATCGGCGATCCGATTCTGGTGCATGACAGGCAAGGACGAATTCTCCGGTGCAACGTGCGCCTGGGGCAGCTGCTGAGCCGCGATCCGCAAGCGCTTGTCGGCCGGGGAGTGACAGACCTGCTTGCGCGCAAGAATCTGCCTTACGAGATGTGCCCGTATTGCGAGGGGACCGCCGGGGAAGGCGATGAACCGGATCCATGGCTGCAGGGCTACTTCCTCGCGTCGAATTCGACTTTCACAGATCCAGCCGGAAACCTGCTGGGGACTGTACACGTGCTGAAGGACATCACCGAAAGAAAGCGCGCTGAAGAGAAGTATCGAACCCTAGTCTCAAGCGTGCAGGAAGGTGTGTTCATTTCCACGCCGCAGGGACGCTTCCTGGATTTCAATGATGCGATGATGCGGATGACTGGATACGAGAGCAGGGAGGAATTGCTAGGGGCCGATATTCCGGGCTCGATGTACGCGAATCCAGCAGACCGAGAGAGGCTTAAAAAGCTGCTCCAGGAACACGGAGCGGTTGCGGATTTTGAGTTCGAGATGAAGCGAAAGGACGGCGAAGTGCGTTCCGTGCTGGAATCTTCCATCGCGGTTAAAGACGCTGCGGGGAGCGTAACAGCATACCAGGGTTTCCTACTGGATATCACGGAACGGAAGCGAGCAGAGCAGGAAATCCGGCGCCGAAACCGCGAGCTCTTAGTATTGAATTCGATCGGACAGACTCTGACAGAGTCGATGGACCTAGGCGATTCGCTACACCGGACGCTGCGGCAGATCACCGAGCTTTTCAGTTTGGATGCGTGTGCGCTTTATCTCTTCGATGAAGGAGGGGCAAAGATACGACGCGTCGCGGCGGTCGGGCATCGCTCCGAGTACGCCAGGAATTTTCCACCGGTTGCCGTCAAGCCGGAGCTGCTCCAGCACATGCAGGCTGTACACGCCACCTTTCTATCGGCCCAAGGGTTGCCGCTGCCGGCGATATTTCGAGAGGCGCAGCGCAAGGAAGAGCTCCTCTCCGCCTATATCGTGGTGCTTTGGTCGAAGGACCGAGTTATCGGCGGGTTGACGGTGGGAAGCCGTACGCCCAAGGAGTTTTCACCGGCTGACATCAATCTGCTAATCGCGGTTGGCAGCCAGCTTTCCAGCGCCATCGAACGGACTACGCTTTACGAAGAGGCCCGGCAGGCGTACGACAACCTACGACGCACGCAAGAGCAGCTGCTGCACAGCGAAAAGATGGCGGCCGTCGGGCAATTGATCTCCGGCGTGGCACACGAACTGAACAATCCACTTACGGCCATTCTTGGCTATAGCCAACTTCTCACCTCGAGCGGGCAGATGGGACCCCAAGGAATCGAATACTCGGAGAAGCTCTATAAACAGGCGCAGCGGACGCACCGTATCGTGCAAAACCTGCTAAGTTTCGCGCGGCAGCACAAGCCGGAGCGTGTGCCAGTACAACTAAATCTGATCTTAGAAGAGACTCTCGCGTTACGAGACTATGACTTGAGGATGAATCACATCCGCGTGCACCTGGAGCTTGCGGCGGATTTGCCGTTGACGTCGGCGGATCCGCATCAGCTTCAGCAGGTGTTCCTTAATATGGTCAACAACGCCGTGGACGCCATGTTGGAGCATTCCAACGAGGGTGATCTCTGGGTACGAACGGGGGCCGAGGGCGACAAGCTATTTATTGAATTTACGGATAGCGGTCCGGGAGTCAAGGATGCGTCGAGGGTCTTCGATCCCTTCTATACTACCAAACCCGTTGGCAAGGGAACTGGACTTGGTTTAAGCATTTGCTATGGCATCGTCACGGAGCATGGAGGATCCATTCGTGTACGCAATGTCCCTCCACGAGGAGCATCGTTCACAATCGAGGTGCCTTATCAGCCGTCAAAGCTGGGAAAGCCACCGAAGGATGCGGACTCCGATCAGGCGCTTGGACATGCGAGGGAGGGGCGCATCTTATTGGTCGATCAGGATGATTCCCTCCTGGAGGCCCTTCGAGCCATCCTGCGCGAACGCGAGCACGAAGTCGAGACGGCAAGGAGCGCCGCAGATGCCATGGGACTACTCGAAAAGCACCAATTCGATCTAGTAGTGGCGGATCTTGACCTCTCTGGTACGGGCGATCGAAATATACTTCGCGACTGGATTCTTGCTCGCAAGCCGCGACTGTCCAGGCGCTGCGTTTGGATGCGGTCCGCGACCCCTCCTGGGCTGCCCCAAGACGAAGGGCGGCATAACGGAGACTACATTCTGCAGAAACCGTTTAAGGCAGCGGAATTGCTTAAGGCCGTGGATGGCGCACTAGGGAGTGTTCAGCCCTCTCCCGTCGAGAGATGAACCCAACTCGGCCGCCAGGGCCGAACGTTCCCCCATTTCCTTCATGGCTGTCTCCAAGCGGATCGCCAGCCCGCTGATTACCTGCCCCAGCTCCCCCAATTCCGGCAGGGGCCAGAACCCCAAAAGGAGCTTGAGGCGGACCATTTCATAGCGCACGGAGAAGGTCACGCCCAGACGCAGCCGCGCAAGTTCCTGGGCCATTCCAGGTTGGGGCGACAACGAGGCGATCACACGTGCGAGGAGCCATAACTTCCTGAAATCGTCACGCAAGCACGAGAGATAGGCCAGCACAACCCTACGGCGTTCGCTGCCCACGATGCGGGCCAGCCCAGTCGAACTCCGCGAGGCGAGAAATGAGAGGTCTTCCCGCGCCATGGCCTGCCGCACCTGCGGGAAGTACGCGACGTGACGGCGCTCCAACTCTTCTGAAATGCGCGCGCCCGGTTCGGATTTATCCAGCTTGCGAGGCTCTCGCAGAACCACGAACAACAGAATCAGTAGAAGCGCTGCAAAACCAATTAGGAGGATCAGTGCTGGATTCAATGTGAACGTGCCTCCATTTTCCATAGTTGCAGCAGCCTTTCATTGAGTACGCGAAGCTGCTCATTAATTTCGGGGGAAATTCGCCGGTAATCCGAATCCGTAAAGCGCGCAATCTCACGATCGTCGGCGGAAAAAGGACTTCTGAGGGCGACAGCCCAAATCGCCACGGAACCTGCAAAAGACAGCATGGTCAGAAATTGCCAGGATGATTGATGGACCTGGAAGCCTTTATGGAAGAGGATCTGAATAATAGTGTTGATCAAGACTTCCATGCAAGAATTAATGCAAAATCCGCCAAGGATTAATTTGTAGGCCGAGGGAACCGGGACGGAATAGTATCGAACGAGGAGCAAGCAGGCGATGAGAGCTGTGGCGAAGGTAAGATGGTAGCCACGATTAATTTCAAACCACGTTTGCAAAGCTCCGTGAGTGTGACCGGTCAGTACCACAGCGATTACGACTACGGCGGAAGTAGTGGAAAGAACGCGCCAAGCAAGCCCCCAAATGCCAGCATAAGGTCTGAGCGTGAGCCTTAGAATTTCTGTGGCAGCCAGTGCCTGAGCGAGAAGAGTAACGCATTCAGAAACCCAAGCGAGCGCGTTGGACGTCCCTGAATTCATCGACGGGATAAACATCATCGCCAGCAAAAAGACGCCCTGGCAAAGATTGAGACTTATGTAAGCCGCAAAAAATGGAATCCGGCGAAAACTCTTCTTCGAGATGAGAAGGAGCAGCACCACAAACTGACCCAAAGCGGTGCAGGCCCAGATACCTTGCACGAGGAGAGGCATCCTGCTCATTGGGTTAGATGCTAACATGTCTTGACTTGGCGGTAAACAAACTAGTTGCTTCCGCCGTGAATCGTCGGTTCCAGAACGCCGCTGGGGCAATGGTTAAAGGCTACTTAGAATGACAGATCCGCAGCTCGCTGTCGGGCACTAGCCGAGCTGCGGAGCTTTGAGCGTGATTTGTATTTATGCCAACGATCGCGGAGGCGTGGGCATGGGAAGCGGGTTGCCGCTGATGCTGAGGGCGGCGAATCCTGGAGGGGTAGGCATGGGAAGCGGGTTACCGCTGGCGGAGAGGACAATACGCCCCGGGGGCGTAGGCATGGGAAGTGGGTTGCCGCTGACGCTGAGGGCGGCGAATCCTGGAGGGGTAGGCATGGGAAGCGGGTTACCGCTGGCGGAGAGGACAATACGCCCCGGGGGCGTCGGCATGGGAAGTGGGTTGCCGCTGACGGAGAGGACAACGCGCCCCGGGGGCGTAGGCATGGGAAGTGGATTGCCGCTGAGAGCAGCATCTTGAGCCGTAGCCGTCCGATTACTAAATAAGTTTTTGACCGAGCTGCTAACAGGTAGTACGATCAATGTCGAGCAAGCAAGAATAGCCAAGCGAAGTGAGAAGTTTTTCGTCATGGATGAACCCTCCTGGTTCGACCATGACGGAGAAAAAGCTGTACTGAGAGTAATGATTTAAAGCGTTCCGACTTCGGAACGGACAATGGACGAAAATGACTTCGCAGCTTCAGCAAAACCGACGAATCATTCAGGACTTTACGCTAACGACTTTGGCGGGTATACCGGGGGAGTTCAGCAGATTGACTTACATTGCGTCTCTGCGAGACCTCTCGAGCGGTAGATACGAACACGCGGGGCTAGCGGCACTGTATCCGGACGAAGCGATCCAACAAGCCCTTCAACTATGCCATGAACAGATTTTTGAACGAGTCTTGGAGACTCCCCTGGCGCGACAAGAAGCGGATCTAAGGGGTTGTCTTGAGCGAATGCCAGCGGGCTTATGTTCCACGCTGGCACATTGGCGCCGGATGGAGGCCTACCGGGTATTAATGCCGGAGCGCTCTCCAGACTACCTCAAGGAGCTTTTCTGCTCGAATCTCCGCGCTCTGTTAGAGATTCTCCTGGAAGAATGTTCCACGGCTCAGTCAGCCGGGTGACTACGCCGACGACACGGCCAATCACCTCGGCTTCGTCCGGAAGGCGCCAAGACTCCGGCATGCAGTGAGACAAGGGATGGGGTTGCATCAGCAGGCGGCCGCTATCCTGGTGAAACCATCCACACCTATAGCCCTCGCGCACCTCGACAAAATACATCGGTCGGTCGTATTCATTGGCCCAATCGTCGTCCTCGACGCGACGTACGGTGATGTCAACAAGTACGACGCTGCCTGGGCGAAGGAGGGGAACCATCCTCCGGTCTGATGAGCCGACATAACCATAGCGATGGCGCGAATTCCCATTGGAGAGCACACCCTCCAGGCTGCCCCATTGCTCGATCATGCGGGAAAGCAGTTCTGTTCGCTTTGGATCAAATGCGGGATCGAAGCGCAGAGGAGTTTTCAGAGAGATGGGAGGTGCGGCAAGATGTGTGTGCGGAGCGTGAAACGCGCCACCGTCAGGGAAACAGTCCTCGATGGGGATGTCGTACCAGCGAAAAATCTCCATGGGATTCAAATGGTAGACGACCGCGAGGGTATAGAGCTTATGAAGGCCGGGGACAACGCCGCGGTTTTCTATATCTGCCAGCCGGCTAATATGAAGAACCAATTCGGGACGCCCCCGGCGTGCAGCCAACTCATAGCTGGCGCGTTCTACATCGCGATAAGTTAAACCAAGTCGTTCACGGGCTTGCCGCAGACGAAGTCCGGGGAGCATTTTTTCCTCGGGAAGGATCTGGACCTGACAAAATAGAGTATAACAGAATTACCATTCTGTTAAGAATTCAGAACGGCGACCCGCGGATTTCGCGGGTGGATTTCTTTCATCTGGGCCACCCAAAAGAGATAAACGTCATTCTTAAGACTCGCCAGCACTGCTGTCCAATTTCTCTTTAGCTGCTTGCGCCCAAATGCTGGCACACTCGAAACCAGTAAAGCCAAACTACGGAAGAACTTAAAGCCCCAGTCCAGTTCGGAGCTAGTTTTCTACGGGGCCGCACGCATTAGGGGGCTGCGGTCGAGCGCGAAGTTATCTGCTATCCTCAAAGGACTATGCTCCTTTGGACCAGAAGACTCGTTGAATGCCTGTGCGCGCTCTTACTGGCGGCGCTGTGGCTTGTCAACGGAGGCATTCTTCGCGCGCAACAGGCCGCGACGGTTCCAGCCGGTTCGCCACCGTCGAAAGTGGACAATGCAGAATTTGCGGCGACGGCGGATGAAGTGTTGCAACAAGTTAGCGAGATTACAGGGCTTAAGCTTATCACTCCTCTGAAAAAAACATTGCGATCCCGCGAAGAGATTCGCGCTTACGTCATCCGGGAGATGGATGAGGAGAAAAATCCCGTGGAGCGTTACGGGGAGGAGCAGAGCGCCGAAGCTTTCGGCTTGATTCCAAAAGGATTCGATCTGGACCACTTTATGATCGATTTGCTGACAGAGCAGATTGCGGGTCTTTACGACCCCAAGGCGCGTGAATTTTACGTCGCGGACTGGATCCCGCTGGATGATCAGCGCATGGTTATGGCCCATGAATTGACCCACGCTTTGCAGGATCAGCATTTCCATATTGAGACGTGGGTGAAGGCCGCGCGGCCGAACGACGATGCGGAATTGGCGCGCGAAGCGTTGCTGGAAGGCAGTGCCATGGCGGCGATGATTGATTACACGCTGAGAGGAATGGGACGTTCCGTCGAGGATTTGCCTCCTTTCGACCCTTCCGTTTTCGCCGGGGATTTGTCCAAGACACCTAAGCTTCAGGAAGCGCCACAGTTTCTGAAGGATGCGCTTGTGTTTCCGTACTTTGCGGGACTGACGTTTTCTGCTTCCATCTTGAGAACTTCGGGATGGAATGGAGTGTCAGCGGTTTTTGAAAAGCCGCCACTTTCCACTCAGCAGGTTATGCATCCAGCACTCTATAGATCGGAGAAAGCGCCTGCTACAGTCACACTGCCGTCCTTCGAGAAGCTGCTTGGAGTGGACTGGTCGAAGATTGACGAGAACGTGATGGGAGAGTTTGGCTGGGAGGAAATTCTGAAGCAGTTTGTGGGCGACGAACGAGCCAAGCCTCTGGCCGCTGCTTGGGAAGGAGACCGGTACGCGCTCTATCAGCAGAAACAAACCAAACGGCTCGTGCTGATCGCGCGTTTGCGCGTTGATAGTGTGGACCACGCCGCCGGTTTTTTTGGAAGTTATTCCGAAGCGCTCCAGAAAAAACACGGAAACAAAACAAACCTGACGAAGCTGGCGGATTTTCTTACGTTTGATACGCCAGAAGGCGGCGTGTTCTTTCGCTGCGTGAACACGGAATGCTTGTCCGTAGAGGGAACAAGCCGAAAAGTATTTGACGGCATGAATGAACTAATTGGCTGGCCAGCCGCGCCAATTGTCGCCAAGTCAGCGAGCGCTCTCAGGCACTCGCCGAGTGGCCTTTTTTCGCCAAGAAATACAGCCGAAATGCGTACGCAAGCCCAATAGTTAGACAGTCTAAAAACGCATAGCCCGGTTCCAAAAGGGCCTCGATTGAACTAGGACTTCAAGAGAGGCGGCGCAGTCGCGGTTTGAATTGCGGACTTGTTTCTGCCTTCCAGGCGGCTAATTCTGTTTCTGAGTTTTTCCGCATGATTAGAGGCGCGTGCTGCTGCGAAGGGATCGCGCGAATGGTTGCGCGCGCGCAGGAGTTTGGCGAGCCCAAGGCGCGCAAATTCCAAGGCTCGCACCATGTCCTTAGCCCGGCGCTCGTAGTGAACGGCGAGCTGCTCGCATGCGAAAACGCCATCCTGCGGATCAGCGGTAAGTTCGAGCCAGAGCCCCGCCGCTGCCGCATGGTCGCCCCGACGTTTGGCGAGCAAGGCAAGCTCGCGGCGTGCACGCGGACGAAATTCGGGGGGAAGGCCAAGATTAAGCGCTTGCGAACAAGCGGATTCGGCGCCATAAGCGTCGCCTCGGCGCTCGAGGAAACGCGACAGGCCAAAGAGATCTAGGCTATCCACTCCCTCGCGGTCCGCATCTCGCGAAGCGAGCAACGCATTGATCTTGCCAAAAAGGGCGGCAAGGCCTCGCAAGTCCATCTGATTGTGGCGGACCACGCCGACGAGAGGCTCGGAGGTCCCTCCGCGAAGATAATCAAAATAATATTGGGGGATGAGGTTGGAGGCGATGTCGTCTTCGCGATGCCAGCCGAGTCGCGAAGCATCAAGGACACGGCGCTCAAGCTCTACGAGACGTACGGAGCCGAGACGGAGCTTCCAAAGGGCGCGCGCCGGATGCAATAAATCGAGATGCGCAGCGATGCGCGGCGTGGCGATAGAACGCGTCATGGTAAATCGATTTTCCAGAAGCGGCCAGTCAAAGGACTTGCCGTTGAAGGTGACGAGGACGGGCCGCTCCGCAAGGCGTCTTCCGAGCTCGTCAAGCAGCGAATGCTCTTCGGAAAAATCGCGCATGAAAAACTGCTCGACCTGAAGTCCGCCCGCGTCCCACCACGCGATTCCCACGAGAAATGGATAAGTGCCCGTGCCGCCAGCAAGGCCGGTGGTTTCCGTGTCCAGAAAAAGCCACTTAGAGGGATCTTCGAGAGCCGCGCGCGTGCGTCGCGAATTAGCCGCGTCCCGCGTACGCGAGAGTAGTTCAAGAGCGACAGCCGATGGCTCGGAAAATTCGGGGGTAGAGAACCAATTGCGAATTGCGAGGTGATCGCCAAAATGATTTCTTGCCACGCCTGCGCCTAGAAGATGCGCGATAGAATCTTCCTGATCGGGGGCGCGTAGTGTTGCGGGACGCGAGGGCCCTGGCCTTGCTGGCCGAAGCGCAGCAAGTCGCGAAAATTTGTCGGCAGAGGCGGCCATCTAGCCGCACAACCTGTCGAGGATGGCGAGAGCGGCTTCTTTCGCGCGTGGAGCGAGGTCGCCCGCGGGTCCAACGCAGGAGGGACACCCTTGTTCGCATATGCACGCGGCGATTAGCTCGCGAGTTTTGTGGAGGAGAATCTCGTGCGCGCGGTAGAGAGGCTCCGAAAAGCCGATGCCTCCGGGATAAGCGTCGTAGAGATAAAGATTCGGCTCGAAAAATTCTCTTAAGTTGCTGCGTGAGGCGTCTCTTAATCGGGATGGGGTGAATTCATCTAACGTGGTCTCGCCGGGGACCGGTATGGGCGCCGGATGCTGTCTCTCCACCATCGAGGTTTCGGACTCCGGAGCTGGCGGCCGCTCGCCAATAGCTGTGCCGAGATCGCGGCCGTCGCACATCAGTAGTAGCGTTGCGACCGACGCCAGCGCATGAAGCAATCCGAACATGCCGCTCTGGCGTTCGCTCACGCTGTAGGGCAGAGATTCCAGCAGATGCCTCTCCAGCGTAATCCAGTACGAGGTCGTGTGCATCTCGTTTTCGGGGAGTTCGAGTTTTCCGTCGCCGATGTTTTCGTTCGTGAAGAATTTTATCTTCTTGAAGCCCACGACTTGTGAACGCACGAGCACGTCGCCGTGGGAATGCGAATTTGCAGTAGTACTTCCCTCGGCGTCCGTTTCTGTTGCTTCGAGCACGCGGACCTGCGTGTATCGCACGGCGTCGGTGTAGTAGTCGACGTCAACCTGCTTCACGTAGGCTTTGCGCTCTTTGAAATCGAGATGTTCGACGTGGTATTGCTGCCCGCCGTGTATATAGATGGCTTTTTCGTGTAGGAAAATCAGCGCGCTCGGAAAGTCCACTTCGCCGATCACATTGGGCGCGCCCGTGACGTCGACGATGATGAAGTTGTCGCTGCTGATCGAGCGAAGGCTGATGGTGTCGGCAGGGTAGGCTTCGTGCGTCCAGTGATAGTGATCGCCTGCAAGGTGCAGGTAACCGGCTTCGGCCAGCCGCGCGCAAAGATCCCCTAGATCGACTTCGCCGATTCGTTCGCCGGGGGCGATGGGCAGCTCGAAAGCCGCGCATTTCAAGTGATTGATTAGAATTTCCAGATTGTCTGGCTGGATAAAAGCGTGCTCCGGCGTGTTGCCAAAAAAATAGTCCGGATGCCGGACCATGAATTGATCGAGCGGCGAGGAAGACGCGACCATTACCGCACAGGAGCTGCCGCTACGGCGTCCGGCGCGTCCAGACCGCTGCCAAGTGCCGGCGATTGAGCCTGGGTAGCCCGCCATCACGACCGTATCGAGAGATCCGACGTCAATCCCGAGCTCCAGGGCACTTGTACTGACCACGCCGCGGATCCGGCCATCGCGCAAGCCACGCTCGATTTCACGGCGTTCGTTGGGCAGGTATCCGCCACGATAGCCGCGAATCGTTTCAGGCTTGCCGGGCGGGTGCGGATTGGCTCTTTGTAAATAAGTGAGGAGGATCTCGGTTTGCAGGCGCGAATTGGCGAAGACCATCGTTTGCAAATCGTGTTTTAAGAATTCCTGTGCGACGCGTGATGTTTCATTGATGTAGCTGCGGCGAATGCCAAGTGCGCGATTCACGACCGGAGGATTGTAAAAAACGAAAGTCTTTTCTCCGGCTGGCGCGCCATTGGCGTCGAGCACATCGACCTCTTTTTCGAGCAGCTTGGCCGCGAGTTCGCCAGGGTTCGCAATCGTCGCAGAACAACATATAAACTGCGGATCCCGCCCGTAGAAATTTGCGATGCGCCGCAGCCGCCGCAGCACATTACAAAGATGGCTGCCAAACACGCCGCGGTACGTATGCAACTCATCGATCACGATGTAGCGAAGATTTTCGAAGAGACGCGTCCAGCGCGTGTGATGCGGCAGAATCCCGGTGTGCAGCATGTCCGGATTCGTCAGTACCACGTGGCCTTTTTCGCGGATGGCCCGTCGCGCGTCGGCGGGCGTGTCGCCGTCGTAGGTGAAGACCCCGAAGCGGTTATCGAGGCGCTGGTTCAGGTCGTACAGTTCCGACAACTGATCCTGAGCGAGGGCTTTGGTTGGAAAGAGATACAACGCGCGTGTGTCCGAGTCTTCGAGAATCGAATTCAGGATCGGCAAGTTATAGCAAAGCGTTTTCCCCGAAGCGGTCGGCGTCACAACGACGACATTCTTGCCCGCGTGCACCGCCTCGGCAGCAATGGCCTGGTGCGTATAAAGCTGGCGAATCCCTTTCGCCGCGTAAGCGGCAGCAAGATCGGCCTGGACCCACTCAGGAAACTCCGCCCACTGCGCCTCCCTTGCCGGGAAGTAACGCACCGCGGTCAACACATCGCCATCGAGATCTCGAGTCGCCAGCGCGTCGAGAACTTCGCGCACGCGCGTCAGCGACGAACCGGCCGCGGGCTCGCTGGAACTAGTAGCCGCAGCCCGCACGGCGAGAGAATGGGACATAAGCTAAAGACCTCCTTCGATTCGCCTTTTGTTCGCCAGCGTAGCACGCGGGGTTGGCCGCCGCAACAGGGAAGTGGGAGCCGTTGCATACCCTTTCGTAGCGCTTCTGCGGCGCCTGCTAGAATGTAAAATGCGCCCGCCGTGGCAACCGTTGGGCACAGCGCTCGCGCTATTGCCGGCAGTAGCAAGGAGATCAGTGGCGAAGCTTACCGTCCTCTACGATGGCGCGTGCAATTTGTGCCGCGCGAGCGTGGCCCGCGTGCGCCGCATGGACCCCAGTGGCCGCATCGAATTGCTGGACCTGCACGATGCGAGCGCCTCCACTCGTTTTCCGCAAGTAAACTTCGAGGAAGCGATGCGGTTGATGCAGGCCGTGAATCCTGCCGGTCGCGTCTATTCCGGAGCCGATGCCTGGGCGCGCATCGGGCTGGCACTGCCCGGCTGGAGTCTCTTGGCGTGGTTGTTGCTCGTGCCAGGGATTCACTTCGTCGCAAAACATTTTTACGGATGGGTCGCGCGCAATCGCTATCGCTGGAACCGCGAGCTTTGCGCGGACGGTACCTGTGCTCTGCACGTCGAGCCGCACCGCGCTCCGCAGAATCAGCCAGGCGGTAAATCCTGAATCAATATGTCCTCGCCGCCGCCTCGGTATAATGTCCGGCGTCTATGGACTGGACTCCTTCGTCCGCTATCCGTTGGCTCTTTGATTCGCAAAACGGCCCCTCCGGCCGCTTCTTCGCCCGCTGGATTTTCCTGCGCGCGCTTGGCGTAATTTATTTCTCCGCTTTTTTCTCACTGGTCTTTCAAATTCGCGGGCTTGTCGGTTCAGCAGGAATTCTCCCCGCTGGCGAATACTTGAAAAATATTGCGTCCCAAGTTGGCTACGCGAGGTATTGGTACGCCCCCACTGTTTTGTGGTTTTCAAGCGGCTCGCACATGTTGGTGGCCCTTTGCTGGGTCGGCCTGGCTGCCGCCGTGCTGCTTATCTTCAACGTTTGGCCGCGCTGCATGCTCGTTGTTTGTTTTGTCTGCTTTCTTTCCTTCGTCAGCGCCGCGGGAGATTTCTCCGGCTACCAATCGGACGGAATGTTGCTCGAAGCGGGATTTCTGTCGCTCTTTTTCGCGCCCACGGGATTTCGGCCGGGCTTCGGAGAAATGAGGCCGCCAGTCCGCGCCTCTCTCTATTTGCTGCTTTGGGAGTGGTTCCGTATCTATTTCGAGTCCGGCGTCGCGAAAATCATGAGCGGCGATCCCGAATGGCGCCGCTTCACCGCGCTCGATGAGTATTATCAAAACGGTCCCCTGCCCACCTGGATTGGCTGGTACGTCCAGCATCTGCCGCACTGGTTTCACGCCGCGACGGCCTTCTTAACGCTCGCACTCGAACTGGTCCTGATCTGGGCGTCGTTTCTCCCTCGCCGCATTCGCATCGCGCTCTTTTTCGTTGTGACGCCCTGGCAGATTGGCATTATTCTGACGGCCAACTACACGTTTCTAAATTACCTGGTTCTCATGCTGGGATTCTTGCTTCTCGACGACCGCTTCCTGACGCGATTCTTCCCTGCACAATGGAAAAAGCCCGTTCTCAATCGCGCAACTTCATCCGCAAGCGAACCGAACGCGCTCGGTGAAGACGCACTCTCCATTTTGGAACCGCCCGCAGTTCCGTACACTAGCGAAGTCAACGCGGAGAGCAAAAGCCTCTCGGAGAAATGCAAAACAATCCATTCCCGGCTTTCACCCGTTCGCGTCGCGGTCGTCGCGATCATCCTGTCGTGGATTTTCTACGCCACTTCTGTGCAAATGATCTGGATGATCTCGCCCGTCCCTCTGCCGGCCACGCCAGTCTCTCTGCTCGAACCGTTTCGCATCGCCAATCGTTACGGCCTTTTCGCCGTCATGACGCGGGGCCGCTATGAAATTGAGTTCCAAGGCTCGAATGACGGCAAAACGTGGGTCGCCTATCCTTTTCGTCACAAGCCGCAGGAGCTCGATAAGGCTCCCGGTATCTATGCGCCGTATCAGCCACGCTTCGATTGGAACCTGTGGTTCGCATCGCTCGGCGATTGGCACGACAATCCGATGGTCTTACGCACGGAAAGCCGCTTGCTCTCGAACGACCCGGACGTCATTGCCTTGTTCTCTCGGAATCCATTTACGGAAGCGCCGCCCAAGGAAGTCCGCGCGGTCCTCTGGCAGTACTGGTTCACCTCCTTGGCGGAAAAAAGAGAACAGGGTTTGTGGTGGCGGCGGCAATTCGTCGGACTTTATGCTCCGGCGATTCAGCTGGTCCCCGGCGGCGGCATCGCCGTAACGCAGTGGCCAACGGAAATGCATCCGCACGAATAGACTGCGTGCGTTATTCCTTTGAAAGGAATGAATTTGTCAGTGACGAAGCCGGAGAATAAGAATTGCGCCCGCGAAAAAAAGTAGCGTAGACGCAGCGAAAGCCGCCTGCACGGAAACAGCGCTCCATAGGAATCCGACCATAAGACTTGAGAGAAAATCCCCCACTGCGTTCACGGCGGCTAGCGTTCCAAACGCCATGCCATGCTGCTCCTTTGGTACAAGCTCGGCCGCCACTGAATCCTCAAGCGCCTCTTCCGTCCCGACATAGAGCCCGGCCAAAACAAAAATCACTCCAAGCAGCCACAGCGAATGTGTACCCGTTGCGAGCAGAATCGCGGCGACTCCCGCCAGCGCGTAACCGCCAGCGAGTATGATTTTGCGCTGCGGAACGTGATCGCTTAGCCATCCGCTCGTGTACGCCGACCCGGCGTAGAAAACGTTATGCAGCGTATAAAGAACGACGGCGATACTGGCTGCGCGCGCGAGCCCAAACCGGGGAGCGAGCATGCGTGACGCATAGAGAATGAGCAACGTGTGAGAAAAATCGCCCGCGCCAAATACGCCGACCCCAAGCAGAAAGCGCCGGAAGGGAATCGGCAAATCACGAATCCCGGCCACAAACGACCGTTTTGTTTTTGTCACAATCGGGCGTTCGCGCACCAGCAGCCAGAAGCACGCGACCGCAATCAGCCCGGGAAACAGCGTCCACAAGAAAACCTTTTGATAGTTGTGCCCGGTTTTTTCGAGCAGCCATAGCGCGGTGAGCGGTCCGACAATCGCTCCGAGCGTGTCCATCAGGCGTTCAAGGCCGAAAGCGCGCCCGTAGGCGTTCGGCGAAACGTCCGCTGCCAGTAGCGCCTTTTTTGCCGGCGAACGAACTCCGCGGCCGAACCAAGCCGCTGTCCTGCCAATCAATACGTGATACGCGCGAGTAGCGAACGCAAACGAGGCGGTCGCAAGGGCAGTGAATACGTAACCAAAAACCGCGAGCGGTTTGCGGTGCTTTAATCGGTCGGTGAAATGGCCGGCCGTGAGTTTCGTGAAGCTCGAAAGCCCGTCGGCGATGCCTTCGATGATCCCGAGCCACGCCGGTCCCGCCCCGATCGTCGCCAGAAATGTCGGCAGAATCGCCGTCGCGATTTCATGGCTCCAGTCGCTAAAGAGGCTTGTGAGCCCTACCCCCAAAACCGTGCGATTCACCCAGGAGTGTCTTTCCTTGGATTCGGACATTTCTCTTTCCAGGAATTATGATGCAACACTTTAGAGGAGGTTCTGTGAGAAGGCCACTGTCAACTTTCGGCTGCCGTGTCGAGATGGTTCGAGTCGGCCGCAATCTTTTCCATGTACGAAGGCAGAATAGTCTTGGACTCCAGGTCTGCCACGGAAAGTAGCCGGCGAATGGTTATCACAAGCTCTTCAAAACGGCCCATGGCTTCCTTTTCAGTGGCTTGAATCGCGCTCCGAATGATTTCTTCCCACTGTGAAGTAAGCCGGGAGAGATTCTTGATTATTTCGCTTTCGATTTTCTCCTCAAATCGTCGCCTGACCAGGCCACGAACGAGCGCCATCGGAATAAGCGCGGAGAGAAGTTCCCAGTTGCGGTCGAAAATCTTGCCAATGGAGACGTCAGGCACGCGGGGAAGCTGAACTTCGATTTCTGCTTTGGCCGCGCGAAGTGAATATCCAAACGTTCGCAGAACTCTTTCTGAGAGCTGCTCGCGAAAAGTCCCAAGCCTCTCCTCGCACTGGCGCTGGAAGCTGGAAAGAGATTCCTGGAAAGCTTCGGCTTCTACGGCAGAACTGGTAGTCAGCTCGTTTTCGAGCTCTATCTGAAGCCATGATTCGAACTGAGAGAGAATCTGCGCAAAGGAACCCCGCCATGCAGGAAATTCGGCATCGAAGTGATCAGCGAGCTTTTTCTGAAGCGGCGGAAGAGCCGTTTTCTGCAGGCGCTGCTGAATAAGCGGCCGAGTCCGCCCAGCAGCATGTTTGGCAAGCAATCGGAATTGGAGTTTCTGGTCGCCAAGCGAGTCCTCGGATCCAAGAACCTGAGCGTGGAGGTGTTCGCGGTCACTCTCGCGGGCTTCTGCCGAGTTCAAGGCGAGCTTCAGATAGTCAGAGATGGTGTGCAGAAGTGTTTGCAATTTTCGCGCGAGAGCAGCGGCCTGCCCTTCCCTGAGCGACTCTAGTGCATTCGATACATATTCCGCTTCGAAGCGATTGCGAAGGCTTTCATAGCCCGGCTTGATAGAGAACGGAAAGACTCGACACCCGCGCGGGAATTTTGATTTTAGCTGGTTTTCAATAAAGGTGAGGACTTCCCGCTGGCTGGAGGCGTCGAGCGTATCCACTTTCGTAAGCAGGATAGCGACATTCGGAGTGAACCGCCGTAACCGTTCGACCAGTGCGACGTCTTGCTGCGTGAGCGGCGGGTCCACCGCGACTGCGACAAGTGCCAGATCGACATTGCTGCTCCAACTGAGTGCCGCTTCGGTGTTTTGAGAAAATAGGCTGTCCAGGCCAGGCGTATCAACGAGAGTAAGTCCGGAGAATCGCTCAAGAGATGGCAAAAAAACGCGGACCAGCTCGACGTCTTTGCAATTCTCGGGGTTCTCGGACTCGGAAACATAATTTGCGATTTCCGCCAGTGAAATCGTGCGCATGCCTTGGTCCTTTCGAAAAAGGACTGAAGCGGATTCTGACAAGCCGTACGTAATTTCCGTCACGACCGAAGTGACCGGCAGAACGCCAACGGGCAGGAGGGGCCGGCCAAGCAGTTGATTTAGAAAACTGCTCTTGCCTGCTTTGAAGCGGCCAAAGACCGCTAGATTTAGTTCCTTTCTCTTTGTTTGCAACTCGACGGCGCGAAGAAGCGGCTTGAGATCGCTGAGCTGGAATCTTTCAATGGCCTCTCGCGCAAGCGAGATCGACTTCTCATGATGTTCGACCGCCGCAAGTCTCTCCGACGAAGTAGCGTGCTCAGGCATGTCGAGCGGCCCAGTCTGTTTGGAGTTCCTGTTGCAACAGAAAATCAACAGCCAGAGTGTGCAGCTTAACGTGTCCTCCGCAGTGATAAGCCGTGTTTGAGGCCAATTTACAGAGAAGCCCAATCTTGCCGGGTAGACCCTCGCTCCGTTCCAAGACGAAGTTGCGAAACTGGGCGTCCGCAAACTTTGCCAAATGAAAGCGCTCGATCTTATCCTCCAACAACGCCTCCGCGGAAGCTCGTTCCAGCGGCCCGAGATACAGCCGCAATCCTTCGTGCCAGTAAAGCTGCGAAGCCTTGCCGAGTTCGACCTGCGTGGAGCCGCGGCCGAGAAGAATCACCGGTGTGCGCGCGGACCAAACCCATTCCTGAAGCAATCGATAGACGCCGTCAGGCAAAGGTGCAATGGCATCGAGAAAAATCGAGTAGTCGCGTGTACGCGTGGCTCGGCGAATGACGCCGCGAAGCCGCAAACTGGTTTGTGCGCGCGCCCAATTCTCAAAGTGTTCCGCCGAGGCTGCGTCGTTCTCCGCGCGGGTGAGCACTTCCGAATCACCACTCTCAGCCAAAGCCGTCACTAAGCGAAGCCAAATGTTGCTCGGAGCGCCCTCTGCTGCGCACACGATGCATCTTCGGCAAAGGCAGGCGCCCACAGAGGAAAGCACATCATGTAACAATGCGGATTTTCCGGAACCAGCCGGCCCGTAAACCAAAAGACTCCTGCGCTCCGCTATGGCCTCGCGTAGTCTCGCTCGTTCGCGCTCGCGTCCGATTAGCATGAGTTTTGTGGCGAACTCAGTCCAGTCCCTTGCGCATCGCCAGGACATGCTGAAGCAGTTCTTCAACTGCCTCTTCCAGCGCTGCGCTCGCCTGCTGGGAAAATTGTTGCCCATAGCCCTTCATGCGCCGGGGCCGGCAATCCTCGAGTTGAACCCAGAGCGTCGAAATCTCAGCGTTCAAAACTCTGCGAGTGTCCAGAGGGTGCGGTTGGAGAGAGAATGACTCCGCCATTCCTGCCAGCATTATCTTTAAGGTGTGAAGCTTCGCCAAAAGAGTTTCCCGCGATTTAGGTGAGAGCTTATTTTCGATCTTTCGAACCGCGCCATCCTGCTCGTCGTTCATCAAAAGGCTCTCCATGCGATGAATTGCTTCGTCGGCTCGGCTGAGCGTGGCTTCCAGGCGGCGAGCGTGAAGTTCGTGCAGTTTCATGGGGCACCGCGTGAGCTGCACCGTTGGGCAATCTCCCCCATGGCCTGGAGAAAAACAAGGATTCGCGAGAACTGCTTGTCGAGCGCAGCCTCCGTTTCGGGAGCCAACGCGCCGTAGCCCCGCAGGCCGGGCGTCAGGATCTCCTCGATCTCTGTGCGCGTAAGTGAAACGGAGGCAACTATCCCACGGGCGCGCGATTGTACCGAGGGATCAATGACAAGTTCATTTTGAACGCGGCGGGTTTCTTCCCGCAGCCGCCTCACGAGCGCGCGAATCTCCTCGGCCTGTTTCGGAGCGACATCCTCCTTGAGAGCGTGCAGATCTCCGCCGGTCCTTTCGAGCCATCCGAGGACCTCATCACAGGTGGTTTCCACGCGCCGAACGACCGCGGAGACCACACGCCTATGGTTTTCACTGAGGCTCAATTTCCAAAGCCTTTCCGGCAAGCCATGCCTCCTTAGCGAACAGTGCATGACTGGGTAGCCCACGCCCGGGACCTGTCCGGTGCCCGAGATCGTTCGATTCACGCTTTAGCGCCGCGCAAAACAAAAAACTCCTGGAGCCATACGGCCGCCAGGAGTCATCGGAGCCGGCGAAACGTGCCGACTCGGTTCAGGCGAACTCCATCGCCTTCGATTCTCGCTTCAACAAAAAGTCTACAACCACCAGCATTTTCAGGCAATACACTGCCTTCACACGCGTCCTGCGGCTCTTTGCTCTGCAGCCGCTACTCCAGGCCCGGGTGCCTATACCCACCGTACATCACTGCCGGTTCGCAGGCTGCACGCTCTTGCCCTCGAAAAGCACCGCGCGCACCTTTTCAAGCGCGTGAATATCGCTCAGCGGATCGCCATCCACCGCGACAAGATCACCTTCCTTGCCCACGGCCAGTGTTCCGAGTTGCTCCAGCCCCAGCAGCTCCGCGCTCGTCTTTGTTCCGGACACGAGCGCCTGCTGCGGCGTCATTCCGTATTTCACCTCAGCCATCAGTTCGTCTCGCACCGTTCCCGTTCCCGGCGCGTAGGAATGGTCCGAGCCCGCGGCGATGGTCACACCTGATTGCAAGGCTAGCTGGAAGCTTGGAAAATGCGTTCTTGCAAGTGCATTAACCTTGGTGATCACGTACTCCGGAAAATGCATTTTCACGCCATTTTCCACGCTCTCCTCCACCACGAAGACAGTTGGAACCATCACAACTCCGTGGCTCTTCATGAAGTCCGCTGCCGCCTGATCGAGTTCCGACCCATGTTCGATCGAATCCACTCCCGCCTCGAGCGCCGAACGAATGCTGCGAATATTTTCCGCGTGCGCTGCTACCTTCACGTGCGCCATGTGCGCCTGCTCGACGATCACGCGAAGTTCCTCCAGCGACACTTGCTCCGAAGTCGGCGAATCGAGTGGTGAAAGCACGCCGCCGGACGCCAGCACCTTGATCACGCGCGCCCCATATTTGATCTGCAGATGAACGGCTTTTTCCGCATCCGCTGGTGAATTGATGAACCCGTTCATTGGAGTGTAGAAATCATCCATCGGCAGGTACGGCGGAGCCGGGAAGAAGTCGCCGTGTCCCCCAGGAATAGTGAGCGCGTGCGCGGCGGGAACCAGATGCGGACCCGGAATCGTGCCATCCTCGATTGCTTCCTTGAGCGCTACGTCGATGAATCCCTCCGTGCCCAGAACTCGCGCACCGACGACGCCGGAAGAAAGCGCGTAGCTCATGGCCCTCCCACCGCGCAATGCGGCCAGCGGATTCGAAGCCGGCTTGCCGAACGGTCCAGACCAGATATGGATATGCGCATCCACAAATCCCGGCATCACGGTGTAACTCGATAGGTCGACTTGCTCCGCACCGCTAGGCACCGGAATATCCTTGCCAACTGCGGTCACCTTTCCATCCGTGATCACCACGACGCCCGGCGACAGTGGCGCCTTTTCCGCATCGAAAATCAGTTTGCCGCAACGCACATAGACAACTCTCGGCGGTGCCGCAAGTGCGGCCAGCGCTCCGATGAGGCACACGAGGGCGGACATGAATATTTTTCGCATCGGACTCTCCTGTTGTGCGTTGTGGATGACAAATTTTGTGGCAGCTTTGAATTCATCGTCCGTCAGCCTAATTCGCAGAGCGATTGAAGTCAAATTGTGACTGCCAGTTACAGACGCCGCAGGCGGACAACTCTTTCGCGGTGCCCGTCTGCGGCTCCTATTCTCGACTAGTAGTGGAAGTGAAAACGTAGTTGCACGAAAATCTCGCGCGGATTCAAATAGTGCGTGCCCCCGAACGTGAAGCTGTTGTCCAGCAACACGCGGCGATTCGCAACGTTTATGCCCTGCACGTTAACCGAGAAACGCTCGCCAAAGTTCTTGCCCAGGGAAAGGTCGAACGTCGTGTGCGGCTCAAGGTGATCGTTCGGGTCCGGCGGCGAATTCCCGTTCGTGAAGCCAGAGGCGTAGTAGATGTCGGTAGAGGCGTAGGAGTTCCACGGCAGGGTGTATTGCGCGCCGATATGCAGCGTGTTCCGCTGGTCATGATCCAACAACCCGTATCCGTCGCCAAACGAAAAGTCCGTCAGCCCGCCGTTGATGTCGCCAAAGCCGAGCGCGAGTTGATTTGAATAAGTCAAATAAACTTGCGCGCGATTGCGGATACGCGGAGAACGCAAGGTCAGTTCCCAACCGTTGATCCGCGCGCCCTGAATTGTGACAGGGAAAAACAGGTCAGAGTCATTGAAATTGTTATGGTCAAAGAAATTAGTCGCGCGAGTGAGGAAGTTGTCGGCGTCGATGGTCCAGCCGTGGAAGGGAATCGTCACGCCGAATTGATGCTCTTCGTCCCGCTCCCCATGCAGCGGGACGAAACCCAGGTTCTGGTTGGTAGCCGCGTCTAGGATCGGCCCCGATAGGGTCAACAACGGCGGTGCCTGGTAAAAATGTCCATAAAAGCCGCGGAAAACCCAGTTCAGTTTCGGCACGCGAATAGACGCTCCGACTCGGGGGCTCGTCACGTTTTCCACCACGTTCCCGGAAAAGTGCGTTTGCCGGAGACCGGCGTTCAGTGCAAGCCAGGAAGTAACTTGGAATTGATCTTCGGCGTACAAAGCCGTAAGGCTGCCCGTGGGGTTCACCTGTGTGGGAGTCAGATTTGACGCGCTCGTCTCCGGGCAATCCGCCGTGGGCGGCGTCGGACAATTGTAGATCACACTGAAGAGTTGGGAGTCCTGTTGCGCAAAGACGTAGAGACCTGCCCGCAAATTGTTGCGCTTTTCCACCCACGAAACTGTGCTTTGCCCCCCTTCATACTTCGAGGAACGGTTTTGTGTCGTCGAGCTCGGCAGGTCCAGCGGACTGCTTTCGTAGTTAGCGCTGTTGTAGTGATAAAACGGAGAAACCGTGAAGACCAGTCCGGGGCTGAACGTGTGCACCCAGGTTACCGCCGCGAAGGAATCGTTCTCGCGGTTGGCATCCTTCAAAGATTGCCCTTGGGTGTCAGGGTCATTGGGATCGAATGGCACTTGGTAAAAATCGCGCCGCACTTGCCCTACAGCGCGCAACTGGTCCCGCGAATCCACGTTGTACATGAGCGACGTAAATCCCCCGACCCCGTTTGCTGCGTCATGGATCACCGCTGACGTCGGCGTCTGCAATCCAAGATTTGTGCGGTTGCCGTTCACACTCGCGTAGTACGCAAAACGGTTCGTGTGTCCGCCGAAGTTGAGCTGATCATCCGTCTGGTAGAAATTTCCAGCAGTCATCACCAATTCCGCTTCATTGTTCCGCTCGAATCCCGTGCGCGGCACCACGTCGAACACGCCATAGGTTCGGTCCCCAAAGTCCGCGGCATAACTGCCGCGCTGCATTTCCATCACGTCCACGTCGTTCGGATCGATCTGCGGGCCCAAATTGCTGGCGATATTCGTGTTCGGAATCGGAACGCCATCGACCAGCCAGCTCACCTGGTGCCCGCCTCTCACGTGCAGCTGATCGTGAGTAACGTATGCGCCGGGCATATAGTCCGTAATCATGGCCATGCTGTTCGTGCGCGCCGCTCCGGGCGTCTCCTGAATCTGCGCGCGGTTGACTAACGTCGTCGGCGTCACCGACTCGGTCTGCCCCGGTGCAGTTTCAGCCGAAACCGTAACTGACTGGCTCTGCGATGCGAGTCGCAATTCGAAATGCAGGATCGGCGCCGTGCCCGACAGAACAGTCACCCTTTGCTGTTCCCCAGCAAAATCCTTGTGAGTCACGGTAATCGAGTAAGTTCCCAGCGGAACGGCATCGAAGTGAAATTCGCCATTCGCGTCAGTATTCGTTTTTTGTGTGTAATCGGATGACTGATCCTTCAGTACGACTTCGCTGCCAGCGATAGGCCGGTGCTGTGGGTCGTGGACGATCCCCCTCACGGTCCCAAACACCGTGGCAAGAGCCGCCGCCGCGAACAGCAAAGACCCTGCAATTCCCTGCACAAATCTTCGCATAAACTTTTCCTCTCCTCGTGCAACGCTACTCGCGCGGCTGCGAAGCCGCGGCACAGGTGAATGAACCTATCGGGAAGTTAAACGTCCGCTTAGTTAGCGAAGCGAGGAAGAAGTTCGAGGCGGCGGAGAGTGCGGTTTGGGGAATCGTGAAATTTCAAAGGCGCTGCCAATCACTACAGGATGTGAGATTTCGTCAGTCGGAGGCGCAAAATTGACGGCCGGCAACAGGAACGCCCCGGGGATCAGCGCGGGCCGCGCCGGATTCTGGCAGCAGGACATAGAGCATGACATCATGCCGCCCATACCGCCCATCTCATGCCCGCAATCCATCGGCATCGAATTCTGCGATGAATTCCGCTTCTGCTTTTGATGATGATGCGCGGCAATGGGGCAGTATCCGCCCGCGCAGCAGGCCATTTTGTCCATGTTATGCGCGAGCCACGCAGCGCCCGCCATCGGCGCGTAAATCAGCGTCACCGCCAGCAGGCACAGCCACGCGGCGGCGAAACGAACCCGTTCCTGCTTTTTCTGTCTCACGAGGCCACGAACTCACTCATGATACCCCAAATTGACGCTTGCCAGCCTCCTTACGTTAGCTAGCCTCGTTCGGCGCAACTAAACTGCCTTTGCCGGAATCATCACTAGTTCCCCGTGCACCCACGAAACTCTGCCATCTTGACTTGCCAGGGCCTGCGTCGCAGACTAATTTCATGGCGCATACCTATCTCCTCTTTGATTTCGGCACCGACGAAGAGAAGGCTCAGCTCGCGCGGCACAAGCTCGAGGGCTGGAAGCAGGCATTCCGTCTGGACAAGAAGCTCCAATACAAGCTCGAACGCTCAGAGCCTGATCCAGAAGCCATCGCCGAACCTGCTCCAAAGCCCGCGGAAGCGCACAAAGATGAAAAATCTAAATCAAAATCCAGATCCAAGTCCAAGGCCAGCCCAAAGCGCAAAGCTGCCGCAGTCGAAGCTGAAGCTTCAGAGGAAGCCCCTAACCCCAACGGCAAAGTGAATCTCCTCGTGCGACTCTATTTTTCCGGCCACGAAAAGCTTACCGAGCAGCGTTGGCTGGATCGTATTCCGTCGGAGGAACCTTTCAGGGAAGCTTCGCCGCGCGTCGTGCACCAGGGCGAACAACAATTTGATGAACTCGTCGAGCAGTTTGATGCGCTTGGTTAGCTTTTCCAATGTGCAGGCCGTGGGCGGACTTCGGGTATAATACAGTTCCGCTGGGCCCAATTCCCGCTTCGCAATGAGGGCAGATCGAATGGCGTTACAAACGCGCGTGAAACTTGCCAGGCTTGACGCCCCGAAGTTGCATGGCCTCGACCGCGACACTCTCATCCGCCTTTACCGCACCATGTATCTTTCCCGCCGCCTGGATGACCGCGAAATCCAGCTCAAACGCCAAAACAAAATCTTCTTTCAAATTTCTGGCGCCGGCCACGAGGCCGTCACCGCCGCCATGGGGCTTCTTCTTCGTCCTGGCATAGATTGGATCTATTCCTATTATCGCGACCGCGCTCTCTGCCTCATGCTCGGCGTCAAACCCCTCGATATGCTCTTGCAAGCGGTCGGCGCCAAGGATGATCCCAGCTCCGGCGGCCGGCAAATGCCCTCGCACTGGGGCCAGCCCAATCTGAACATCGTCAATAAATCCTCCTGCACCGGCACCCAATTTGTCCAAGCCGTCGGCGCCGCCGAAGCCACGCTATATTACGAAGGCCGCCCGAAAGCTCTCGCGCAAGCGAAACAAGCTCCGCTTGGCGAACATGTCCGCCATGCGTCGGACGAAATTGTCTTTGTCTCCGCCGGCGATGGCGCCACCAGCGAGGGCGAATTCTGGGAATCGCTGAACGCCGCCTGCGCCAAAAAGCTTCCGCTCCTCTATCTCATCGAGGATAACGGCTACGCTATCTCCGTTCCCATCGAAGTGCAAACCGCCGGCGGCAGCATCTCAAAATTGACTCGCGGTTTCCCTGGTCTGCACATTGCCGAATGCGATGGCACGGATCCCCTCGAAAGTTATGCCATCTGCAAAGCGGCCCTTCACTACTGCCGCGAACGCCGCGGTCCCGCGCTCGTTCATGCGCACTGCATCCGCCCGTATTCTCATTCTCTCTCCGACGACGAAAAGCTCTACAAAACTCCCGAAGAACGCGAAGCCGAAGCGCACCGCGATCCCATCTCGAAATTTTCGCTTTTCCTCATTCGCGAAGGCATTCTCGACCAGAAAGAAATGGAAGCGCTCGAGGCCGAAGCCGACGTCGAAATCCGCAATGCCGCCGATGAAGCTCTCGCCGCGGAAGAGCCCCCAATCGATTCCATCCGCGTCAATGTTTATTCTCCAGACGTCGATCCCACGTCTTCCGCCTTTGAGGCCCAGCCGCAGTTTCATGGCGCTCCCAAAACCATGGTGGAAATGGTCGACGCCACGCTTTCCGACGAAATGGCCCGCGACGAGCGCATCCTCGTTTTCGGCGAGGACGTCGCCGACGCCAGCCGCGATGAGCATCTAAAGGAAATCAAGGGCAAAGGCGGGGTCTTCAAGGCTACCGCGGGTCTGCAGCGGAAATACGGCTCCGATCGCGTCTTCAACGCCCCTCTAGCCGAAGCTGCCATCGTCGGCCGCGCCATCGGTATGGCCCAACGTGGCCTTAAGCCCGTCGCGGAAATTCAATTTTTCGACTATATCTGGCCCGCCATGATGCAGATTCGCGATGAACTCTGCGTCATGCGCTGGCGTTCCAATGGCGTCTTCAAATCGCCCGCTGTTTTGCGCGTCGCCATCGGTGGCTATCTTACCGGCGGCGCCATCTATCATTCCCAAAGCGGCGAATCCATCTTCACCCACTGCCCCGGCCTTCGCGTTGTCATGCCCAGCACGGCCCTCGACGTCGCCGGCCTGTTACGCACCGCCATCCGCTGCGACGATCCCGTCATGTTCCTCGAGCACAAGCATCTCTATCGCCAGCCCTATAATCGCTCCGAATATCCTGGCCCCGACTTCACCATTCCGTTTGGCAAAGCGCGCCTCGTCACCGAAGGCGCCGACGTCAGCATCATCACCTACGGCGCGCTCGTCCACCGCGCGGAAGTCGCCGCCGCACAGCTCGGCCGTGAAGGCATTTCCGTCGAAATCGTCGACCTCCGCTCTCTTTCTCCGTACGACTGGGAAGCCGTCTCCGCGACGGTTCGCAAAACGCACCGCGTCATCGTCGCTTACGAAGACATGCTGAGCTGGGGCTACGGCGCGGAAATCGCCGCCCGCATCGCCGACGAACTTTTCGACGAGCTCGACGCTCCCGTCAAGCGCGTCGCCGCCATGGACACCTTCTGCGCCTACCAGCCGAAACTCGAAGATGTCATTCTCCCCCAGACCTCCCACATCACCGCCGCCGTCAAAAACCTCCTCGAATACTAACGGGTAGCACAGGCACTCCTGCCTGTGCTTGTTTGCTTTGCTGTTGTGCCGGCTATCTCTATCCCTCCAAAGTTTTTCCTCAGGAAACTTTTTCCCTCTTTTTGGCGTATCCTTATGTAGGAAAGCTCAGAAACACCGCTCGATTGGGGGTACGTCATGACTTGCCCAAACTGCAGTAAAGATATCGCCATCGGTTCCAAGTTTTGCTACAACTGTGGCGCCAAGCAGCCCGAATCAGGCTCGCCCGGCCTCTCTCCTGCCACAGGGGCGTCCAAGCGCCTCATGCGCTCCAGCACCGACAAAAAACTCGGCGGAGTCTGCGCCGGCTTGGCCGATTATTTCGACGCCGATCCCACTGTCATCCGCCTGCTTTGGCTCCTGCTCGTCATCTGCGGCGGCACGGGCGTCCTTGTCTACATCATTCTCTGGATCGTTCTCCCGCTAGCCCCCGGCGGCGTTGTGCCCACTTCCGCGAGTGTCACCACGAGTTAGCTTCGCGGCCCACTAACGCTCTGAAACGCTCTGAGGCGCGTCGTCTGTCTCGCTGTCATTTATGCTCCTGAGGCGATCCACTTGTACGGTAAGCGCTTTATTAGGACCCTGGGGATTGGTTCTCCGCGTACAGGAGTATAGGATGTAGAAGGTAGCAAAAACATGAACCGGCATCTTCTTTTGTCGCTTCTCGTTATCGCGTGTGTTTCACTCGCTGGCGTCGCGCAAACGTCACAAGTGAGGCGACCATCTCACGACAAACAGACACTTTTGACGACAGCTCAGCACGGAGACGTAAGATCGCAGTTCTGGCTCGGCACTGGATATGAGGAAGGCTGGTTTGGCAAGGCCGACTACCGAGAGGCGCTGAAGTGGCTGCGAAGAGCGGCGGTGCACGGCGACCAAGACGCACAGAATAGCTTGGGGCGGATGTATGAGGAGGGCGAAGGCGTGCCCCATAGTGACGTACTAGCCGCCAAATGGTACAGGAAAGCGGCGGAGCACGTTCTCGACGACGGCGGCGCGTATCAGGGGAGAAACAACCTCGGGCTCCTATATTTGGACGGCGGTCGCGGTGTTCCGAGAGACGTTGTTCGAGCATATATGTGGCTCCGCCTAGCGGACGTGGAAGTAAACCTGGCCGCCGCGAAAGCACAAATGACTGCGGCTCAAGTCAAAGAAGCCGAGCGAATGGCAACAGAATGGAAAAGCTCTCATCCGGAGCGGTAAGTCGCGAATAGTCGCGAAACCGGAAAAGTGGGGCTAGTACTTGACTTGGACGGTTAGCGCGTTTACCAGATGGGATGAGAAGGCCGGTCTCCGCGGGATGCATTAAGCTCCCAAGGATCGACGTGCTCAAGGCACAATTAAAAGGAGACCGGCTTGAAAAAGACTAGCACTGTTCGGGTAAATG
>Ga0335083_10001362_pt1 | contig 33771 bp, 29 predicted proteins | sample Lox_Sample_42_FD_206716 | JGI IMG/M metagenome (GOLD analysis project Ga0335083, IMG submission 206716) | Soil microbial communities from Loxahatchee National Wildlife Refuge, Florida, United States - Lox_Sample_4.2 | ecosystem: Environmental > Terrestrial > Soil > Wetlands | place: USA...
CGCGATGGACCTCGCAATTCAGCTGCTTGTCTCCGTTGTATCCGTTTTTGTATCCGTTTTACTAAAAAGATGTTAAAAAACAGGCTGATAGCGCGGATGTTTTGTGGTCGGAAACGATATGGAATGTATAGAGGGCAAACAATCCAGCTAAACTGCCCGTAAATCGGGTCAGAATTTTCCAGGAGGTAAGAAATGAGCATCCCAGCACATTCACGGCCTTATGAAATGGCAAGGGACAATACGATTGGCGCAGTTTACGGATGGATGGCTGCCGGCCTCTGTTTGACAGCACTCGTTTCGGTGGCGGTCGTCAGTTCACCGGCGCTTTTCACCATGCTTTTCGGCAACAGGGCGGTGTTCTATGGACTCTTCATTGTTGAACTGGGGTTGGTTTTCGCGATCAGCGGCTTCGCGCTTCGCATGGGAGCGGCTATCGCAGCGCCACTTTTTCTGCTCTACTCGGCACTCAACGGTGTGACGCTCTCCGGAATATTCCTCATCTATACCGGCCAGTCCATATCCTCGGCGTTCTTCACCACGGCCGGGACCTTTGCGGTGATGAGTGTCTATGGTCTCACGACAAAGCGTGACCTGACTTCGCTCGGCTCATTCTGCTTCATGGGCCTGGTCGGGATAGTCATCGCCTCCATCGTCAATATCTTCCTGCACTCCAACATGCTCCAGTTCGTCGTCAGCGGCATCGGCCTGATCGTCTTCATCGGCCTAACAGCTTACGACACCCAAAAGCTCAAGGGTGCCAGGGGAGGAGCAGCGGTTGCCGGAGCTCTGGCGCTTTACCTCGATTTCGTCAACATGTTTCTTTTCATCTTGCAACTGTTCGGGAGTAGAAGGGACTGACCACCAACAAATGTCCAACGGGGAACTTGAGATGGGGTGAGCCTGTTGGCTCACCCTCTCTTCGATCTGCGGCTCGCTCAGAAACAGATATTCTCTCTCGACTCTATACTGGGAGGTTTGTTTCAAGCTTCATTACGTCGGCTTTTCCGTCTTCTCGCCACCCTGCAAAAACCCTTTAAGAATCTTCCTGACTTGACCGCTTTCCGGCCTTGTTCCGGCCTCGTAAATTCAATGTTGAAGTTTATATACTTTTGAGTATAATACTTTAAAGTATAAAATAAGAGGTGCAAGATGACGTTCATCGATCGTGAAGACGAACTCCGTTTCCTGGCAGAGAAGTGGGAGGATCCCAAAGCACAACTGATTGTTCTCTGGGGTAAGAGGCGGGTTGGCAAGACCGAGCTCGTCAAGCAGTTTATTGCCGACAAGCGAAGTATTTATTTCCTTGCCGAAAGCACCAGTGAGAAGGAACAGCTGCAACGCTTCTCGCAGGCGCTCGGCCGATTCTTCGAAGAGCCATTACTTCAAACCCGCGGTTTTGCTTCCTGGGAAGAGGCGTTTGCCTACCTGAAGGCGAAGAAGGAGCGGTTTGTCCTCGCCATTGACGAGTTTCCCTACCTCATCCAGTCCAACCCCGCCATCACCAGCCTGTTTCAGAAGGGATGGGACGAATACCTGTCCGAGAGCAACATCTACCTGATCCTGTTTGGTTCCAGCATAACGATGATGGAAAACGAGGTATTAGGATACCGTTCGCCTCTCTATGGACGGCGCAGCGGACAGTGGCTGGTGGAACCGATGCCGTTTCGAGCGGCAAGCCAATTCCGCCAAGGGAAGCCATTTGCAGACCGGCTGGCCCACTTCGCCGTGGCAGGAGGAATCCCGGCCTACTGGCTGCATCTCGGTCCAGGCAAGGACATCGAGCGAAACCTGCGAGATCATGTGCTCCGCAAGGGGGAGGTGCTCTATGAAGAGGTTGAGTTTCTGCTCCGGACCGAATTGCGCGAGCCGCGTTACTACTTTGCCCTTCTGCAGGCCATCGCCCAAGGGAAGAGGAAGCTTGCCGAGATCGTCAATGCCACCGGTCTGGGTCAGCCCTTGGCCAACAAGTATCTCGGCGTTCTGGCGGATCTGCGGATTGTTGAACGGGAAGTGCCGGTTACGGAGGAAATACCCCTCAAGAGCAAGAAGGGGCTCTACAGGATCAGCGACGAATTCTGCCAGTTCTGGTTCAGGTTTGTGTTTCCCCGGCGAGCAGAGCTGGAGATGGGTAGAGTCGACGCCGTTGTGGCAGACATCTTTTCACGATTACCGGCATACCTGGGTGGCGCCTACGAGAAGGTCGCCAGGGAGACGCTTATTTCACACATGGACGACTTCTTCCCTTTTGCAGCTATTGGCCGGTGGTGGGACCGAACCGAGGAGATCGACGTCGTAGCTGTTAACAGGGATCACGACTCGATCCTCTTCTGCGAGGTAAAGGCGACTGAAAAGCAGGTTGGTACTGACATACTGGATGCGCTCAGGGAAAAGGCGCGAAAGGTGAAGTGGGGAAGCGCCGACAGGAAGGAGTATTACTGTCTGTTCAGCCGAAAAGGATTCACGGACGGCCTGCTGGAGCAGGCGCGAAAAGACGGTGTCGTTCTCTTCAGGGAGGATCAACCCTTGCCGCATGCAGAGTAGACAGATCGTCTCCTGTCGGCGGCTTCCTGCGCGGGGCTCGTTTCCGGTGGGGGAGTGATTCATCTTGTAGCCGACGCCCTAGAGCATCCTCCTTGGCTATTAACGACAAATCTTCAATCAAGAGTAAAACACGAAGTACATTGACGTATATCCCAATTGAAACCGAGGGGTCGCCATTCTCGACCTTGTAGAGCGTCGGCCGCGAAATATCAGCCCTGGAACAGACCGTTTCCATGGAAAAGCGGCGACGAAGCCGCGCATCCTTGAGGCGCTGGCCCAGAGCTTCCATTTCTTTTGCCGAAGCTGGATAGATTGTAACGGTTCTCTTGGTCATAACGATAATAATCGTTTACACATTATGGCCTTTATGTCAAACATAATTATCGTTAAGCTTATGGCTATCGTATGTTGTTTTTTAGAGTACAGCCCAGACCAATCATTTATAGCCCACATCCCGCCCCCAACCGCACCAGCATAAGTCCAAAGTTGTGACTCACCTTGAGATTCCTGATCGCGTCTTCCATGCTTAACCCATATCCCCGCACGGTGCGGTTCTCAACCTTTTCGACGCGGTACGGAGTAGGATCCCAAATGCCAGAAAGACCAAGCCGAATCTCCAGAAGCCGCAGGAGCCCTTGAGGTCCGCAACGAAGTTCTCCAATTACCGCTTCTTCTTCAAATGGCGGGGACAACCTGTACGGTTATCGCCAGGCCACCAGCAGAGCCTGGGGAGCAGCGACTGAGTAAGCAGCGGTCGTAACGGCATTCCAATGCAGGCACTAAGCGATCAGTTGGAGGAATAATCCACTTGAGCCATACAACTTCTTATCATTTTCAATTCGTAAGTACGGATAGTCTGCAAATCGTTTGCACCCGTTGGAAGAACCATAAACCTCCGCGCGGGATCATCCAGATCGCTCATGGCATGGGTGAGCACATATGGCTATATCTCAGGCTAGTCGAAGCATTGGTAAATGCCGACTTGGTGGTCTATGGCAATGACCACCGTGGATACGGCCGAACTGCTCCCTTCCCAAAGCAGTTAGGAGACTTCGGCCCAAGTGGATTCAATCTGCTGGTGGAGGACATGGTACATTTGAGCGTCATTGCCAAGGAAGAAAACCCCGGACTGCCAGTCATACTACTGGGACATGGCATGGGCTCCTTCGCCGCTCAGCAGTACGTCTTAGATCACAGCACTTTGATTGATGGATTTGTCCTTTCCGGTTCCGGAGCTCTCGACGGACTTGCGACTCTTGCAAAATCAGCACATCCTGAGGAGAACAATTTGAACTAGCGATTTCTTCCGGCTCGCACGTACTTCGATTGGTTAAGACGTGATAAAGCGGTTGTGGACGCGTTCAAGGAGGACCTTTTTTGTTATCCAATAATCCAGCCCGATTCGATGGAATCTATTTTGGTGGCAGCTCCGCAACTCGCCGATCCGCATCGGCTACGCGGAATACGATCCGACCTGCCCATTTATCTGCTTTCAGGCAGTGAAGATCCGGTTGGCCAGCAACTCCGAGGAGTTCGTACCCTTATTGAGCGTTACCGCAGAGCGGGTATCCATTGTATCTCCCATAATATCTATGCGGGTGGACATCTGGAATGTCCTCTGAATTATTTTTTTTTGCTTAAGTAGCCGTCCAGCCAGCCCAAAACCTTCTCCCAATATTCGGCATTCCCGTATGCTGCTTCCGATCTGCCGATGAAACCTTCTTCTCGAACGGTTACAAGCGTCCCATGGGGAGATGGCTCGAACCGGTAGGTGAGCGTGGTTTCACGTTCTCCAAGGAGTGAATGTCCGCCCAACCTCCTGGTCATCACTATCTTATTGGGGACGTCTAGATCACAGAACTCTCCCCATTCATGAACCTGCGTGCCGTCATTCAATTCGACGTTAACGCTCCAGCGTCCTTGGATGTGCAAGTCCGCTTTCCAATCTTTTAGATGGTAGACGCCAGGGATCTTCCACCATTTTTCTACCTCGTTTGTGATGAGCGCTCGGAACGCCTGGTCCGGGGTTCCGGATACTTCGGCGAAGGCGAGGATCATCCCTGCGACACCATCGACAGCTGACTTAGGTGCCTTTTTCGATTCAGTAGATGCCCTAAAATCTGATTGAGTCTTTGATTCGGTTGTCATCTTGCCTCCTTACCGACACACTTAACTAAATATGTAAGAAGTGTTTATGTGTTGCGACAGTCGCTTTCGCCAGACCGGCGAAGAGATCGCGGTGGTGCCATTCTTTTCGGTAGGAAAGAAGTGATTCCATAAGGAGAATTATCTTGCCGAGCTTGCTCAACCATGCCTTACGTCGCCAGCGTCTGTCCGACCACGTCGCCACTTCATTGCTTCTGACACGAGACCGTCGGTAAATCGCAAAGCTGACGGAGTGATTCTTTTTTCTCATGCTCTCGGACGAGAATCACCGCTGTTATTTAAACGTGACAAGGATGTACTGCGCTATAGTAAAGGCATCATTGTCCGAAATAACAGTTTTATCAAACTGCTTCATCCCCTTTTCGGGGTTCCTCATAATCGAGACGATCCCCGCAGGTGTTGTGACACCGTTTGCCGTCAGGTCGATGCGGTGCAGGGTTTTCTGGGAGTAGAACGCGTTTTCGCCATCCGGATGGCATCCGGCACAGTGTTGTGCAAAAAGTTCCTCTCCATGTTTAAGCAGTTCAGGTGTCGCCTTCCCCTCCCATTCCTGACTGCATCCTGGTATTGCCAGCATCCAACTGGCTGCAGCCGCGAACATCAAAACCACCTCTTTTTTCATGGTGTATTCCTTCCCTTACCTGTGATACGTGAATGTGCGCAAATAATGAATATTCTATCTAATTGTGCTAGCTTGACAAGCACTGGCTATTTGGTAAACATTTGTAAATAATCATTTAATTTAACAGCCATTATTTACTCCTTCGTCGCCCGTTATCGAAGGCGACACATTAATTTGTGGCCGCCCAGCCGGTTCGGTTAAATTTATATCTCATTTTGGTCCGTATGCATCTCACCGCAAGGAGGGTTCTCAATGGGGAAAATGTCCGATGAGAAAAATTCCAATGATGCCGGCAGGGAACTGAGTCTGCCACGAATGCTGGAAGAGAGGGGGGTTTCACGTCGCGATTTCATGAAATTCTGTATGGCGATGACTGCTGCCCTGGCTCTTCCCGTAACATTCGCCCCGAAGATTGCTCAGGCGCTCGACGAGGTAAAGAGACCGACCCTCGTCTGGTTGGAATTCCAGGATTGCGCCGGAGATACAGAAGCGCTCCTCCGCTCAGCCAACCCGACTGTCGCGGAGCTCATCCTGGACATTCTGTCGGTTGATTACCATGAGACCATCATGGCGGCTGCAGGATTCCAGGCGGAAGAGGCCCTTGCCAAAGTGGTCAAGGAGCAAAAGGGAAAATACATCGCCGTGGTTGAAGGGGCCATCCCCATGAAAGACGGGGGCGTCTACTGTTGTATCGGCGGCAAGGCCGCTGTTGATACAGCCCGCGAGGTTTGCGGCAACGCCATGGCCACCGTCGCTGTCGGCACATGCGCCACCTTCGGCGGCATCCCTGCGGCAGCGCCGAACCCGACCGGAGCGGTCGGGGTCAAGCAAGCCGTCCCCGGCGCCACGGTTATCAATCTTCCCGGCTGCCCGCTCAATGCTGACAACCTTACTGCTACCATAGTCTATTATCTCCTCTTCAACAAGCTGCCCGCCACCGACAGCCTCGGAAGACCTCTCTTTGCCTATGGCAAAAGGATCCATGACAACTGCGAGCGCCGCCCCCACTTCGACGCTGGTCAGTACGTCGAAAAATGGGGCGATACCGGCGCCAAGAAGGGGCACTGCCTCTACAAGATGGGGTGCAAGGGCCCGGAAACCTATCATAACTGTCCCACTCAGCGGTACAATGATAAAACCAGCTGGCCGGTGGCCTCCGGCCATGGCTGTGTCGGTTGCTCGGAACCCCAGTTCTGGGACCATATGACGCCGTTTTACAAACGGCTTCCCAACGTTCCGGGCTTCGGCATCGAGACCACCGCCGACAAGATAGGTCTCGGCATCGCCATAGGAACTGCTGCGGCCTTCGCCGCCCATGGAGTAATCAGTGTGTTACGACATGGAGACGAATCCGAGAAAACTAAGGAGGATTGATCGATGACCAAAATCGTTGTAGATCCGATTACCAGAATAGAAGGACATCTTCGCATCGAAGCAGAGGTGAGCGGCGGCAAGGTGACTGATGCCTGGAGCAGCAGCACCATGTTCCGGGGCATCGAAAAAATACTCCAGAGCAGGGACCCGCGCGATGCCTGGTATTTTACCCAGCGCTTCTGCGGCGTCTGCACGACAGTCCACTCCATAGCTTCCATTCGGGCCGTGGAGAACGCCCTCAATATCAAAATCCCGCCCAATGCGGAACTCATCAGGAACATCATTATCGGCATCCAGAACGTGCAGGACCACGTGATCCATTTTTATCACCTCCATGCCCTCGACTGGGTCGATATCACCTCGGGTCTCAAGGCCGACCCTGCCAAAACAGCGGCGCTGGCGGCATCCATTTCCGACTGGCCGCTCAATTCCCCCACCTATTTCAAGGAGGTGCAGGAAAAGCTGAAGGCATTCGTTTCCAAGGGGAGGCTCGGTCCCTTTGCCAATGCCTACTGGGGGCATCCGGCCTATAAGCTCCCGGCCGAGGCCAACCTGATGGCCACCGCCCACTACCTTGAGGCGCTGGAGTGGCAAAAGGACGTCATTAAAATTCATGCGATTCTCGGGAGCAAAAATCCCCATCCCCAGACCTTCCTGGTGGGGGGTATGGCGATTCCGATCGATCCCGATTCCCAGAACGCGCTCAACGCCGACAAACTGGAGGAGATCAAGCGACTTCTGGCAAAAGCCAAGAAATTCGTAGAACAAGTCTACATCCCCGACCTGCTGGCGGTCGCGTCCTTCTATAAGGATTGGGCAGCAGTCGGAGGCGGAGTCGGTCATTACCTCTCCTACGGAGAGTTTCCCGATGCTGGTGGCAGGCACTGGTTGCCCGCGGGGGTAATCCTCAATAAAGACCTGGCGAAAGTCATGGCGGTTGACCATAAGAAGGTGAGCGAGTACGTCGATCACTCCTGGTACGACTATTCCACCGGCGCAGGCAAGGGTCTCCATCCCTGGGACGGCGAGTCGGAAGGGAAATATACCGGTCCCAAGCCTCCGTTCCAGAACCTCGACACGAACGGCAAATACTCGTGGGTCAAGGCCCCGCGCTACGAAGACCAGCCGATGGAAGTCGGCCCCCTGGCGCGGCTGCTGGTAGCCTATGCCTCGGGACAGAAGCAGGTACAGGATGCGGTGAACGGCGTGCTGAAGAAACTCGGGGTAGGCCCGGAGGCGCTCTTCTCAACGCTGGGGAGGACTGCCGCACGCGGCATCGACTGTCTCCTCATCGCCCAGGAAACGCCGAAATGGCTCGACCAGCTTATCGACAATATCGGTAAGGGCGATTATGTTGCCCACAACAACGAAAAATGGGACCCTGCCTCATGGCCGGCTGAAGCAGCAGGTTACGGCTGGCATGAAGCGCCCCGCGGCGCTCTCGGGCACTGGATCAAGATCAGGAACCAGAAGATCATCAACTACCAGGCAGTGGTCCCGTCAACTTGGAACGCTTCCCCGCGCGACGCCAAGGGGCTCAGGGGCCCCTACGAGGCTGCCCTCGTCGGGACGCCGATAGCCGACCCGAACAAGCCCCTGGAGATCCTCCGGACCATCCATTCCTTCGACCCCTGTCTGGCCTGTGCCGTCCATCTGTTCGACGCACAGGGGAACGAAATGGTGAAAGTCAACGTGCTTTAGGAGGCCGGCCATGGGAAACCTCTACGAAAAATATGTTTGGGAAGTGCCGGTGCGCATTACTCACTGGGTGAACGTCCTTGCCATAATCACCCTCTCCCTCACCGGTATCTTCATCGGTACTGCAAAGACCCTGGCGCAGGAGCCCTCCCAGTTCATCATGGGATGGGTGAGGTTTGTCCACTTCGTGGCCGCTTATGCCTTTACCGTCAGCGTGTTTGCCCGCATCTACTGGATGTTCAGGGGGAACAAGTTCGCACGGTGGCGGGAATTCTTGCCGTTCCTTACCAGGGATGGCCGTCGAAACATGATGGAAACATTCAAGTTCTATACTTTCATCAGCAAGAGGTCTCCCCGCACGGTAGGGCACAACACACTCGCCGGGACAGCCTATTCCCTGGTCTTCTGCCTCTACCTGGTCATGATTGTAACCGGCTTTTCCTTGTATGGCGAACGAGCACCCCAATCCCTTATCCATAAGCTGACGGGGTGGGTGTTCGGCCTCTTTTCCAACCAGGGGCTCCGCTTGACTCATCACATGGTCATGTGGCTCCTGATAAGCTTTGCCATCCATCATGTTTATAGTGCCTGGCTGATGGATATCGAGGAGCGAAGCGGGGTCATGTCAAGCATTTTCAGCGGCTACAAGGCAGTCAGGCACAAGGATTGATGCATATACCATATCAAGGAAACTGCTTGTCCATACTGGTTCTCGGCATAGGCAACCTGATCATGTCCGACGACGGCATCGGCGTCAGGGTTATCCAGCAGTTGTCCGCAGGCTACTGTTTCCCTGCCGGCGTCACCCTCCTTGACGGTGGGACACTCGGTCTCGACCTCCTGCCGCAACTCGAAAGGGTGGAAAGGCTTCTGGTAGTTGATGCCGTGTATATCGGCAAGGCGCCGGGTACTCTGACAAGGCTGTCGGGAGAGGATGTGCCGATAGTCTTGGAAACCAAGATATCACCCCATCAGATGGGACTTAAAGATCTTCTGGCTGTTGCCATGCTGCAAGGGTTCGCCCCTCGTGATATGGTGTTGTGGGGGGTGCAGCCGGAAACAATCGAAATGGGAACGAACCTGTCGCCCAAGGTTGCGGCACAGCTTGATTCCTTGACAAGGAAGGTATTGGGGGAGCTCGACCGTTGGGGCATCAGAACTGTTCCTCGGAAGGCGACACATCCTGACAGGATATGAGTTCCTACCCTTTTTCAAACGTTCCAGCTGTTGAAATCCCCGGCTAGTTTACGGGCACATCAAAGATCTAACTCACCCGCTCTTCATCCGTTCGCGGGTCGCGCCCAATCCCTAGCTTGGGGAGAAGAAGGCAGACGATGTGGGAAAGAGCGATAATGAGCGAGTAACCGACGAAGCATCCCAGGAAGACACCGAAAAATCCTCCGATAAGACCGCTCCCTTCAGATGCTAGGGTTATGCCGAAGCCTAGGGCGACCAGCAGGGCGATGATGAGTAACCGATCTTGCATGACGACCTCCATGTTTCGTAAGATGAGTAGTGCTTTTTGGTTATACTTCCGATGGATTAGTTATCTTATATTATAGTTTATAAATATTCAATTACCATACCAGAAACAAGCTCGGCATAGTGCTAAATATTATTAAATTAAAACGGTAAGTTACAGCTCTTTAGAGATGGCGGAAAATGGAGATGGCGGGCACACTTTCGCATTAATGCAAATCATTCTGTTTTCAAGTTATCTCGATTGCAGAGAGCCTTATTAACAGATGTTTTGCGGGTTTTGCAGAATTGTAGGAGTTTTGCAGATCTGCAAAAGAAAACGGGCCATCACTAACAATGGTTGTGGGTTAATAATGCCACCATAATTTGGCGCAAGCTAGATGAAAGATACATGATATGTTGCGAATTTACATAGTTTGATGCGACAGAATGCCGGGTGAATGTTAACAGTCATTTGATCATGGAGCGATTCTAGTAACTTGTTAGCAGAGCTTGTAAAAGAGACAAGTGAAAATTCGCCTCTGAATTGAGGAACCATTAATTCTTATAATGAGCTGGCAAGTGAAGACCCACCAGCTCATGTCGGGTTACGGTACGTTAGTCGGGTGGGAAATTGACAGAATCGTCGGAGGTTAATTCTGATTCCAATGATAGCATTAATCGGCAGCCTCTGGTGCCATTGCTTCATACGCGGCTAGAAGCAGTTGGAAGAAGAGAAGCAAAGCACAATAACTCTGGCCGAGACTCCATAAATTAACGATTAAGGCGGCTGAATGTCGGTTATTGAATATCATGCGGCATTGGGAGCGGTTATGTGGGTGCTAAGTTTTTGCGCATTTCTCGTACCAATAGTTTTGATAAATATTAGAAACTTGAGTTCACGCATTGGTCTCGCACGGCCATCTCATGCTTCATTCTCACCCGCCATTCGATCCCGACGAACCCAAAGCAGATTGATTCGAATCGCGGTTATGCTCGCTGTGTTTTCACTCCCGTTTGGCGTCTGGGGTCAGTCCATTGCACCAACCTCCGAAAGCCAGGTATCCGAAGTGAAGCCCACGGAGTCCATGCGAATCGACTATGGGATGCCCGAACATCTGGGGCGCCAGGTTGCCCCAACATCGAGCGTGCCCTGGCGTTCCCCGGACCTTAGCGGCTACACGAGTTCGCTCAAGTCGGGCGAGCGGTCGCCTATTGATCCTCAGAAGCGCTACGAGCTTGTCGAGTTGATTGACCTCGCCCAGCGACTTAACCCCGAAACGCGCGTGGCGTGGGAGACGGCCCGCCAAGCTGCTATTGGCGTCGGACTGGTTGAAAGCGAGTACTTTCCGGTGCTCACGCTAGCGGCGCTTGGGGGCTACCAGAGCGAGGCATTTCCCGCGCCCCAAAATGTCGCGCCCAGCGGATTCTTCCGCGCTAACCTCGAGCAAGTCGTTCCCGTATTGCATCTGCGTTGGCTGCTCCTCGATTTCGGGCGTCGGGGGAACGCCTTGGACGCGGCCAATGAACGCCTGCTTGCAGCCAACCTTGGCTTCAACCGCAAGCACCAGGAGATCATTTTCCGCGTCCAACGCGCATATTTCGGGCTCACCAGTCTTCGCGGAAAAATCGCGGTTGCCCAGAGTTCCGTCGATTCGGCCCACGCTGTCCGCGAGTCGGCGGAAGCGCAGTTGCGTAACGGACTGGCGACCCTCCCGGAGGTCTCTCTCGCCCGGCAGCAGGAAGCACAGGCCGCCTTCGATCTGGAGGATGTGCTTGCGACTGAACGTGATGCAGAGGTCGCGCTGGCGGAGAGCATCGGTATTCCGCCTACGACTCGGGTCCAGGTCACCGATTTCTCCGCGCTGCCGCCACCAGCTGCCCTGGGGGAGTCGGTCGATAAGGTAATCGACCAGGCGCTCGACAGCCGACCGGACCTCATCGCCAAGGTGGCGGCGCTCCGCGGCAAGGAGGCCGAGGTGCGTCGCGCCCGCGCAGCCTATTTCCCGACACTTTCCCTGGTGTCCAATCTCAACACGCTCGCCGGCCGCGTTCAACTCACCGGCGGAACTCTGTCGAAGGGGTGGTTCAGCGCCGCCGAGCCGAGCGGTGGCGCAGGGCTCCTTTTTGAATGGAACCTCTTCGAGGGGGGGGCCACCCAGCGCCGGGTGGAACTGGCCGAGGCCGAACGCCGGGCCGCCGAAGACGAGGTGACCGCCGCTCGCGACCGGGCCGTTCGGGAAGTGTGGAAGGCATACACGGATGTCCGGCTCGCCATACGTAGGCTCGACGTTGCGGCAGCGCTGGTGGACGCTTCCCAGAAGTCTTACGACGCTACTCTGGAATCATACCGTCATGGTCTCGGGACGCTCATTGACCTGTTGGCCGCTCGACGTGAGTTGAGCCGCGCGAGGTTCGTCGAGCTCGACACCAAGCTTCAATTGCTCAATGCTTCGTCGGCACTCGCGTTTACCACAGGGGAGCCGCCGCAAGGGCCATAGTCAGGGGAATTTTCAAAACAAAGAGTAATGATGCGTAAATTTTGTGGCGATTACTAAAACAAGACACTAGGTGAGCGTAATGGGACCTCAAATTAATTTCATTGGTTCGTTCTTCCCGTCCTGGATGCTGTGCGCATTGATCGGGATTGCGACGGCTCTTTTTGGGCGATGGCTCTTCATCCGCGCCGGACTCGATCCGTATGTGGGCCCGCGACGGCTGGTCTATTCGAGTCTTGCCATTCTCGTTACCCTGCTGCTCTGGGTAGCTTTTTTCAGGGGTTAATCCTATGGCTGAAGAACACATTCCATCAGACCCCGTCGCCCGTCGCCTCCTTGGCCGACTGCTCGGCGCCGGAATTATCGGAGCCGCAGCGATTGCCGTGATTGTGACGTTACTCCAGTGGGAAATAAGGCCGCAGACGGACGATGCCACGGTTCGCGCCAACTTCGTGGGTATTGCCCCGCAGGTGAACGGGCATATCGTAGAGTTGCATGTGCGCGACAACCAGCAGGTGCGGGAGGGCGACCTTCTTTTCCTGATCGATCCACGACCGTACGAGATAGCTTTGGAACGTGCCCGGGCCACGCTGGCGCTTACCCGAAAAGAGGTCGATGGCCTGAAGAACGGAGCTGCCGCTGCTGTGGCCGGCGTCTCCCGGGCTGGGGCACAGCTCAAAGCCTCTGCGGCCGAGGTCACGCGCCGGGAAATGGATCCGGTTGTTGCCGATGCAGAGATTGCCCGGCTGGAAGCGCAGTTCCAGCATGCCGACGATCATTTGAAGCGCCTTGAGCCGCTGCTACCGCAGCAGTTCGTCACCACTGACCGGGTGGAGGAAGCCCGCACCCAGCGATCCACGGCTCTCTCCTCGCTCAACGAGGCCCGGGCGCGCAAACGCGCGGCAGTGGCAGCGTTGGCATCCACTCGCGCTCAGCATGTTGCCACCGAGGCGGCGCTGAAACAAGCACACAGCGAGCGGTCACGAGCAGAGGATGTCATCGGCCAGATCGAGGGTATAAATGCGAGGGTAGCTGCGGCTGAAGCGGCCGTGCACGCGGCGGAGCTGGACCTCAGCTACTGCCGGGTACTTGCACCGTTCACGGGCCGAGTAGTCAACATGAACATATCAAAGGGCGCCTTTGCCCGGGCTGGTTCAGAGGTGTTCACGCTGGTGGATACTGGCACCTGGTACGTTGTTGCCAATTTCCGGGAGACGCAACTTCGTCACATTCCTGCTGGGGCAACCGTTGACCTTTACCTGCAGTCTCAATCCGGCAAGCACTTTCGGGGCACCGTCGTTGGACTCGGTTGGGCTGTCCTGCCGGAAAACGGGACAAGCGTCAATGGCCTGCCGCGCGTGGAGCGCTCCCTCGACTGGATACGTCTCGCGGCGCGTTTTCCTGTGCGCATCAAGGTCGATAACCCGGATGATTCCTTTCACCTCGGCGCCTCGGCGGTAGCGACTGTGCGAGGCACCTTCCGTACTGTCAACCAATGAGTCCCTCAGCCCTCATCGACTTTCTGCGTCGCGAGCTCGCGCCGACGCCCGGCAGAGGCAGCGCTACTTTCCGACTCACCCTAGCCTGCCTTATAGTCACGATCCCCATTTTGACCCATCGGATTCCCCACGCGCCGCTCATCATGTTCGTCATGTTCCTGATCACGCAGGAAGACAGGGCCGCCACGGTCATCGGATCGATCCTGGGCGTTGTCGGCCTCACCATCGGCCTAGGTTCGGCCCTCCTCGCCTGGGAAATTTCCCTTGACATCCCGTGGCTGCGCCTCAGCTTCCTGGCGGCATTTCTCGTTGGAGGTCTGTTCCTCAAACGCGCTCTAACGCTCGGCTTCGTAGGCACCTGCATTGGTCTTCCGGCAGCCATGGTCATGATTATACCCGATATTCTCCCGGACCCTGAAGCACTGGTCGAGTTCGTTCTTTGGGTCTGGTTGTGCGGAGCGCTCGGATTGTCCGTCAATGCCGTCGTGCAGCTCCTGATGTCACCCGGAGACCCGCTCAATCTGCTCCGGCGTGAGCTCGACACGAGGCTTCTGGCTGTCGAGCAGTCGCTCCGGCGCCTGGCGGGTAAAGTTGTAACAGAGCCCCAGGCTGCCTCGCTGGACTCGCTTGGAATCGCGGGCATGTCCAGACCCCTTGCGCTCCTGAAGAGCGCGTCGATGATTCACGCATGGGCACGAGAGCGCCACGAGAGGCTTGCTGCGATTATCACGCTAGTGGACCGGCTGGTGACTTCTGCGATCGCGCTCCAGGCGCTCGCACCGCTTTCTGACGGAGAGATTCGTTATGAGTGTTTTTTGAAGGTGGCGGGCGACTGTGAGCGGATGCGGCACGCTTTCGCGGAACTACGGTTGCCGTCGCCCGGCGAATGGTTATCCCGTACAGCCGGCGAGACTTCGGGCACCATGTCCCCGCTCGACGACATGAAGCGCACGCTCGTCGAGATCGCGCTGGCCCTGCCCGGCCGCTTTGATGAACCCGGTGCATCCGGTGCCAGTTCCGCTGAAAAGCCGAAACTATTTTTGCCGGATGCCTTTGACAATCCCGAGTATGTCCGCTTCGCGATCAAGGGCTCCCTGGCAGCGCTGATCTGCTACGTTATCTACGTCGGCTACGACTATCCGACGGCCCGTGATCCTGGGACCTACACTTCCGTGATCACCTGCTTCGTGGTGTCGTTGTCGACCGTCGGCGCCAGCAACCAGAAAGGGATTCTCCGTTTCGGCGGCGCTGCCGTCGGTGGCGGCATGGGTCTGATCGCTCTGATGTACCTCTTGCCCAACGTGGAGGGCATCGGCGGCTTTTGGCTGGTCTTCGGTGCCGGCACTGCCGTCGCCGCGTGGGTGACCTTTGGCACCCCCCGTATCTCCTACGGCGGCATTCAGATCGGCCTCGTTTTCTACAAGGCTGTCCTCCAAGGTTTTGCGGTCCTCAGCGCAACCCTTATCCGCGATCGCCTGTTCGGCGTTTTCTTCGGTCTTGCCGTGTTCGGCATCGTAGAGCATGTGCTGTGGCCCGTGCGCGCCGCAGATGCGCTGCGCGCGCGCCTGGCCGAGATGATGCACTTGCTGGCGGATCTGGCCCGCACGGGAACAAATAGCGCAACGCCGACAGTGAACGGCAACGATGTGGATTCGTGGCGTCGACGGATCTCGCGGAAAGTGGAGGACGTCCAGGGGCTCATCGAATCGTCCAAATTCGAGTTGGGTGCTTTCAAGCTAAGTGAGATCCAGAAGTTTACCGGAGACGCTCAGATCATCTTCATACTGTTGCTCTCGCTCGCTCGCCAGAGGGGCGATGTCACGCACCCGGATGTGGTTCGGGCAGCCGCGGTCGACCTCGATAATGCCATGGCGACGGCCTTGCTGGCCCTGGAGACGCACGTTACCAGTGGCTCCCGATCAGCGGTACCGAATCTCGAAGGTATGATGGACGCTTTTGAGCGTTCGGTCGCCTTCACGAATGTGTCTGCTGAGATGGCCGCCGACCCTTGCCTTACTGAGTGCCTGGCCCTCTATCGCGCACTCGTCGCCGCCATCAAGCGGCTTTCCTCGGACCCCCTGGATGCAGGGCAAAAGGGACATGAACCTCGGATTTTGGCCGTCCAGTAGCACGCCGATGTGTCCCGCAAATCAGCGAGGCTCCTTATGAGACGCATGTTCACATCGTGCCGAGCGATGGCTTGCCGGCCGCGGTGGGGAGCCGGGAGTTCCGCCCATCGCACAGGCGATCTGTAACGCGCTGTTCGCCTAACATGCAAGCGTATTCGCCATCTACCCATCAAATACATGCAGCTTACGTGACCCGGACATCGTAGAACAAAAGTAAGTCACCCAGAGAAGGAGGAAGATTATGGAATCAATGAGAGGCAAAATCCACACCGCGAATTTATCTGGAATTTGTCATATGAGATTTGGGATTTTCCCCGGTGGAGGTTCGCATGTGTGACACGTTCGATGACAGACAAAGAAATTTCACCAAAACCATTCCGGTTCACGAGGCCATCGGCACGATCCTTGCCCATGATATCACGGAGATCCGGCCAGGCGAGTTCAAGGGACGAACTTTTAAGAAAGGGCATGTCATCAGAGAAGAAGATATCTGTCATCTCCAGCGGCTAGGTAAGGAACGCCTCTTTGTGCTGCAGGTCGCCGAGGACGAGATGCACGAGAACGATGCGGCATCCGCTATTGCCAAGGCGCTCATGGGAGAAGGAGTTGCGATCAACGGAGAACCGAAGGAAGGCAAGATCAGCATAATCGCTGGCAGGGACGGGCTGCTGAAGATCGACCGCGACGCACTCCTGGAATTCAACCTGCTCGGAGATGTCATGTGCGCAACGCTTCATGACAATACGGCCGTAAAGAAGGGACAAACTGTAGCGGGTACAAAGGCGATACCTCTGGTGGTGAAGCAGGCCGTAGTTGATGAAGCAGTGAGGATTGCAAAAAGAGTTCAAAGTTCAGACTTCAAAGTTCAAAGTACAGGCATCGTGGAGGTCAAGGAAATGAGGAAACCTCGTGCCGGCATTGTGATCACGGGCAACGAGGTATATCACGGCAGGATCAAGGATGCCTTCGCTCCGGTCATTGCGAAGAAGATCGAAGAGGTCAACGGGGAACTCGTTGGCGTCTACTATGCTCCCGATGATAAAGCGTTCATCGTGGACAGGCTGCGCGAATTGTTGTATGCCGGCGCCGATCTGCTTATCACGACGGGTGGTATGTCGGTAGACCCCGACGATGTGACTCGGTTCGCGATCCGGGAACTTGGTGCCGTTGACATCACCTATGGGTCATCCGTTCTTCCGGGTGCGATGTTCCTGGTGGGATACCTTGATGCTGTTCCTATTCTGGGCATTCCCGCCTGCGTTATGTATGCAAAGACCACCATATTTGACCTCATCCTGCCGAGGATTCTTGCGGGAGAAACGATCGGGAGACGTGAAGTGGCGGAACTGGGCCATGGTGGTCTGTGCATGAAGTGTGAGGTGTGCAGGTATCCGGTCTGCCCCTTTGGAAAATAAAGAGCCCCGCGCCAAAAAATGCACTTGACATGGGAAATTCCCTCTCGAGTTAGCAAATATTACTTGTCTTATCACGTAGGTACGGGGCAGTAGTGAGGCAATAATGTGGATTGTAAAACTGGCGTTAGATCGGCCTTATACCTTCGTGGTAGCAGCCCTGCTGGTGTTGGTCTTTGGTGTGATAGCCATATTGCGGACACCACCGATAATTTCCCCAACATCGACATCCCGGTCGTCAGTGTGATTTGGACGTATACCGGCCTCCCTCCCGAAGAAATTAAACGCCGTATTGTCACCATCTCTGAGCGGGCGGCAACGACGACGGTAAATGATATCGAGCATATCGAGTCTCAATCGTACAACGGCGTTGGCGTAATCAAGATCTTTTTCCAACCCAAAGCCAATATTGCTGATGCCACCGCTCAGGTCACCGTCATTTGCCAGACCCTCCTGCATTCGTTGCCTCCGGGAATTACGCCCCCCAATATCATCACCTACAGTGCGTCGAGCGTTCCTGTCCTTCAGCTGAGCCTGAACGGCAAGACGCTTTCCGAACAACAGTTGAATGATTTAGCGACAGATTTCATTCGTACACAGCTTGCTACAATTGAAGAGCCCTCTCTTCCGGGTCCTTATGGTGGCAAGGTCCGTGTGGCCACTGTTGACCTCGATCCCCGGGCGCTATTGGCCGTAGGCATATCGGGAGCCGATGTCATCAAAGCTTTGAATATGCAGAATCTGATTCTGCCGCAGGGAACAGCGAAGATAGGCAACCGCGAATACAATGTCGAGTGTCGGCGGGTCTATTCCCATCCAGTGGACAAGGCAACTGGGTTGATTTGCGATCAAACATTGCTGCTCACCGGGTTCTATCAAGCCAAAGACTATCCGGACAAGTTGCGTCGGGTAAAGTATCACGATATCGAAACCGACAAAACCCTGGTGTTCCTAACCTGTAAATGCGTCTGAAACATTTTAAAGTTTCACCAGATTGACAAACCCATACGGTGTGTTAATTGTTATATTGCGTCATAGCTATGATAACTTAACTACATATTTAAATCTCGATAAAGCCAACCCCTCTGTGAAAGGAGGGAGGAAAGCCGTCATAGCTATGATAACTTAACTACATATTTAAATCTCGATAAAGCCAACCCCTCTGCGAAGGGAGGGAGGAACGTCTTGGATCTTCTTGAGAGAAGAAAGCCGGGTTGCCGAAGGATATAACTACCTTAAGCAAGCCCGGCTTTATTGTTCTGTATGGAATTATTCCCGGGGAAAGCCGCCCTTCAAGGTTTCGGCGAGCGCCCCAAGGGAACAACAAGGCAATTTATCTGAAAAGGGAGGCACAGTGATGATCGATGGACTCTGGGTAGGTGAATGGCATTCTAATGTAAACAACATTCGGGTTGGCACCGGAGTTGTCGTCTTCCATTCGGGGAAAGCTTTTGGTGGAAACGACCGGTTCTATTTCATTGGCGACTACAATCAGGACGACAATCGATTCGAAGGAAACCTCCAATTCACTTATTTCGCGGGGGAGCCTCTAAGCATTTTCGGCCTGACGGATATGGATCAAGCGGAAGGTATGTTAATAACCGGCCACGTGTCTGGGGACGAAATGAAGCTCGAAGGCACGCTGAAGAGTGACCGCATGTTGAGGCTGCAAGGGATACTGCACAAAAAAGCCGGTGTCGAAATTTTTTGATCATTCCGTTCATTCAGGCTGCAACTGGGTCCCAATCGCCAATGGTAGAAATTGGGGACGCCAACATATCTGCGAGTAAGGTACGGCCCTCAATTTGAGCCTCCAGTCAAGCGCTTTTTTGCACCGCTGACACTTTTTCAAAGATTACGAACGTCTACAGTCCAGTAATAACGTGATTGACAGCCAACATGAATACAGATCCAGCGGGGACTGTTGTCTGTTTCTTGATATGACGAGGGAGTCTCTTCCAGGCCGGGAACTTCTATCAACACGCTCAATCCTTAATGCATTCCGAGGCGCGCGGTCGCGATTGCCAGGGTTATCTCGCGCAGGAAGCACAGTAAACCGCCGATAAGAGCAAGCATAGCGAAAACGAAGAGCAGGGCGACGGTGTGGGAGACGTTCGTGATGGTGAAGGTGCCCATGAAGTTGAGGGCTATAACCACGCAGAAGAGGAGGGCTATAACCGCGCAGACGAGGAGCGCGCTGATCGTGCAGAAGGTGATTGCCCGGTTAATCAGGCGCATCCGCCGCCCGAGAGTTGTAAGCTCGAGATGCATTGCCTGCTTCTCCTGTTTTGCGGCACCCGGGATATGGGTCTCCAGCACGCGAGCACGGTCGACGATGCGCGACAAGCGATTTGTGAGCACGGAAAGAATTGCCCCCACGCCGGTAATGAGAAAAACCGGGGCAACGGAGAGCTGGATGGCGTGGGCGATGTTCGTGATGGCGGGTTCAGGCTGCATGGGGTCGGTATCTCCGTGAAAGTTAGTCAATATTATATTTACCACAAATACAAGGGATTTCAATCAGCTTTCAAGGCGTGAGACATTTCACGTCCGCGACAGGGATATTCACGCGAAAATACAGCTCGATCTGGAGGTATCCTCCCACGGTGCGACGCTTACCATCACTGGTTGCCGATGTCGATAATGAGAAGGGATTATCGAGGGTTGTATTTTTCAGTCTTTCCCCATCTTACGAGGTGAATGTCACTTAGTAGGCGGGCCGTTGCCGATGTGATGAACACCGCCTAAGCCTGGAGATGCGATGACTACAAGCAAAAAGAGAAAAGAAAAACGCATCGTGGATGAAGTTCGCAAGGAAACAGACAGCCTCGGCGAGGTCGCTGTTCCTGCCGACAAACTTTGGGGAGCGCAAACTCAGCGATCGCTCGAACATTTCAGCATCGGCAAAGATCTGATCCCGCGGGAGATGATAACTGCCTATGCGACGCTGAAGAAGGCAGCAGCGAATGCCAACCATGTCGGCGGGCATCTGGACGACCGCACGCATGGGCTGATCGTGCAGGTGTGCGACGAGATTCTGGACGGGCAGCATCACGACATGTTCCCGCTGCATGTCTGGATGACCGGCAGTGGCACCCAGTTCAACATGAACGTTAACGAAGTGATATCGAATCGCTGCTGCCAGCTTGCGGGCATCGCACTGGGCAGCAAGACGCCTGTTCACCCCAACGATCACGTCAATATGGCGCAGTCGTCCAACGACTCTTTTCCATCCGCCATGTACATCGCGGCAGCGGTCAACGTGAAGCAGAAGCTGGTCCCTGCTGTGCAGGCGCTGCACGATGCGATCGCGACGAAGGCCGAGGAGTGGAAAGACATCGTCAAGATCGGTCGGACCCATATGCAGGATGCAACGCCACTGACGCTGGGCCAGGAATGGTCTGGCTATGCGGGGATGCTCGCGGACAATATCGAGCGGATTGAGGATTCTCTGAAAAGTGTATACCGTCTCTCGCTTGGCGGCACGGCTGTGGGCACCGGCATCAACTCGGCACCCGGCTTCGCCGAGGCGGCGGCCGCCGAGATCGCCAGGCTCACTGGCCTCGCCTTCGTAACCGCACCCAACAAATTCACGGTACAGGGGGCTCATGACGCTCTGGTACAACTTTCTGGCACACTGCGCACATTGGCCGTCTCCCTTTACAAAATCGGCAATGACATTCGCCTGATGTCGTGTGGTCCGCGGGCTGGTTTTGCCGAGCTGATTCTTCCTGAAAACGAACCTGGCTCGTCGATCATGCCGGGCAAGGTGAATCCAACCCAAGCCGAAGCGCTGACGATGATCGCTGTGCAGGTAATGGCGAACGACGTGGCGGTGGGCTTTGGCGGCGCCGGCGGCTATCTCGAAATGAACGTCTATAAGCCGCTGATGATTTACAACATCACCCATTCCGTTACTATCATGACCGACGGGTGCACAAATTTCCGCAAGTTCCTGATCGAGGGGACAAAGCCGAATCTAAAAAAGATCAACGAGTATGTGGATCGCTCCCTGATGCTCGTAACGGCGCTCGCACCGGTCATTGGTTACGACAAGGCGTCGAAGATCGCACACTACGCTATGGAGAACGATCTCACGCTGAAGGATGCCGCACTAAAGCTCGGCTTCGTGACGGAGGACGAGTTTGACCGAGTAGTAGATCCAAAAAAAATGGTCAAGCCATACGTCGCAACAGCTAAATAACACAATTTCTAGCATGACCCGAAAAAGGAGAGTTATCAATGACGATCACAGCCAAACGCGGGATCGAACTCCTCTATGACCCCATGATGAACAAAGGCACGGCGTTCACGGAGGAGGAGCGCAGCAAGCTTGGCCTGCATGGGCTTCTGCCGCCTCATATCGAGAGCCTTGAGGAACAAACAGTCCGTGCATATGACGCCTACAAGCACAAGGACGACGACCTGGAGCGCCATATTTATTTGCGCGCCCTGCAGGACACCAACGAGGTTCTCTTCTACAAGCTACTTCTCGACCACATCGAAGAAATGACGCCGATGGTCTACACGCCGGTGGTCGCGCTGGCGTGTAGACAGTTCAGCCATATCTACCGTAGGCCCCGCGGCCTGTTCATCTCTTATCCACTGCGCGACTCAATTCCGGCGCTTTTGCGGAATCGTCCCAATCCAGAGGTGGACGTAATTGTGGTCACGGATGGAGAACGCATTCTGGGTATCGGTGACCAGGGCGTTGGTGGCATGGGCATCCCGATCGGCAAACTTTCCCTGTATTCGCTCATTGGTGGGATTCGTCCGGAGCGGACACTGCCCGTCGTGCTGGATGTGGGAACCAACAACAAGGAGCGGCTCAACGATCCCGAGTACATTGGCTGGCGCCACGAGCGGATTACCGGCCAGGCTTACTTTGACTTCGTCGACCAATTCGTTCAGGCGGTGAAACAGGAACTTCCTGGGACATGTCTGCAATGGGAAGACTTCGCTACCCCGCATGCACGGCCGATTCTTCAGCGTTACCGCGATGAACTCCTGACTTTCAATGACGACATCCAGGGAACTGCCGCAGTCGCCCTCGGTGCGGCTTTGGGTGCAGTCAAAGTAACTGGAAAGAGTTTGAAGGACCAGCAGATCGTTATGCTTGGAGCAGGCTCAGCAGGAATTGGCGTTGCCGATGGATTGCGTGCGGCTATGGAAGATGAGGGCGTATCCGAATACGAAGCGCGAAGCCACTTCTGGATCGTTGACAAAGACGGACTTCTGCATTCCGGGCGAAAGGATATTACGCCTGAGCAGGCTGTCTACGCCCAGCCGGTAGACCGCGTGGCAGAGTTTCCGCGAACCTCGAATAGCAAGATCGGGCTTGCCGACGTGATCGGAAACATTGAAACAACAATCCTTATAGGACTTTCAACAGTTGGAGGAGCTTTCTCGGAAACGATTGTTCGTGAAATGGCGAGAAAGGTTCAGCGTCCAATCATCTTCCCACTTTCCAACCCTACCGACAAATCGGAGGCCAAAGCCGACGATGTGGTGCGATGGACCGATGGACACGCTCTGATTGCTACTGGTTCACCTTTTGCGCCCGTTCCCCACGCCGGGAAAAACATTCCTATCGCACAGTGTAACAATGTCTTCATCTTCCCGGCCGTGGGACTCGGGGTTGTCACATCTGGCGCTCGCCGAGTCACGGACGCGATGATGCTCGCCGCGGCCCGAACGCTCGCAGCAAATTCGCCAGCCCTCAGTGATTCTTCAGCGTCTCTGCTACCTCCGTTGGCAGACATCCGAAGGGTGGCTGCGGAAATCGCGATAGCGGTTGGTATCCAGGCGCAAAAGGAAGGCGTTGCTCCCAACGTGGCCGAGGAGGAACTGCGTCGGCGAGTGGTAATGGAGCAGTGGACGCCTTCTTACCCATCTTTACCGCCAACAGCGACGCCTGGGGCACGGTGAGGGAGGTCGCACGACGCTCAAGGCCGAAGGAAAATGGCGCGCGGTAGATTCTGGGAGCGTAAACATGCAGGAAGCTTGATTTGAGGGGTGAAGCAATGACGTCATCCTCCAGAACAGCTATTTTTGCCGCTCTGGCTGGGAATTGTCTCATTGCAGCTACGAAGTTCGGCGCTGCACTGCTGACCGGCAGCTCGGCGATGATGTCGGAAGTGATCCATTCAGTCGTCGATACGGGCAACGAAATTCTCCTGCTGTACGGATTGCGGCGGCCACAATTGCCGGCCGATGAGGAATTCCCCTTTGGCCATGGCAAGGAGGTATATTTCTGGAGCTTCGTTGTTGCTCTCCTGATATTCGCTGCTGGAGCAGGGTTTTCAATCTACAAGGGGATAAGTAATTTCATCTCTCCCACACCTGTCGAGTACCTGTACGTCAATTACATTGTTATCGGCCTGTCCGCGATACCGGTGGCGGAAAACCTTCAGTTATGTCGCATTCGTGTTGGCCACATTGCTGTTAGGCCGGGCGTTAGGAATTCTCTGCAACTTGTCACTACATCGTAGTCTGATCAGTTCTTTCCATGACCACTACACATAGGAGGCATGTAGATGAAGGCAATAAAGATAAACAATGATATATATTGTTTGCCGGTCAACCTGGAAAGTTATCGGCTGTTTGAAGGCATGTGGCCAATGCCCAATGGAATTTCGATCAACGCCTATGTTGTCCGGGGTGAAAAAACGGCCCTGATCGATCTGATCGAGGACATCAACATCAAGGCTGCTGAATTTGAGTCAGGGCTGCAATCCATCTCGCTGGAAGCAAGCAATATCGATTATCTGATAATCAATCACATGGAACCGGACCATACCGGCTGGCTGGCAACATTACATTCCAAAAATCCAGCTATTCAAATTTACCTTACCGGCAAGGCAGCCGTTTTGCTGCAATCCTTTTACGGCATCGAGCACAACGTTCATGTGGTTACAGACGGTGATACCCTGGATCTGGGCAATGGAAAAGTTCTCCGTTTTCATGAAACCCCGAATATTCACTGGCCGGAAACCATGATGACTTTCGAACAGAGCAGTGGCACCCTGTTTTCATGTGATGCGTTCGGGTCCTACGGAACTCTGAACGGTGTATATTTTGACGACCAACTCTCGACAATACAACATGATTTTTATATTAACGAGGCGCTACGCTATTACGCCAATGTCGTATCCAGCTTTTCTACGTTTGTCACAAAGGGGATCAATAGCCTCGGTAGTTTGGATATCAAGGCTATTGCTCCTTCACACGGAATCATGTGGCGCGAAAATCCCCAGGCGATCATCGAATTATACGCTCGTTTTGCAGGATATATGAACGGCCCGGCTGAGCCGGAAGTTACTGTCATCTGGTCGAGCATGTACGGAAACACGGAAAAGTTGGTTCAAAACATCGTTCAAGGTGTCCGCAAGGAAGGACTACCAGTACATGTCCATCGAGTTCCTGATGATCATGTCGGTGCAATCCTTGCCTCTGCCTGGAAATCGGCCGGTATTATTCTTGGAATGCCAACCTATGAATATGGGATGTTCCCACCGATGGCCTGGGTGTTGGATATGTTCAGGCGAAAAAAAGTCTGGAACAAAAAAGTCTTGCGTTTCGGTTCAGCTGGTTGGTCAGGTGGGGCACAGCGGGAACTGGATCTCTTAACGGAACAATTGAAGTGGGAGTTCATCGAACCTATCGAATGGCAGGGTGCCCCGACCACTCATGAGATGGAACTGGCCATAAGTAGAAGTCAGGCATTGGCCAAGCAAACAAAAGAATACTGCCATAAATAGGTCATGGCAGTGCGTGGACTGAGGTGCATTGGCTCGGCCGCGCTAATCCTGCCTATTGCGGCGATCCTCGCCGTCATCGTCGCCGGGGATCGCCGTCCGCTCCCCCAAAGGCATGTAGGTCACCACGGCAGGCAGGGAATTTAGTATGCTCACGAGCACACGTCACGATGGCGGCCCCGCCGCTTCTCATGAACCTACGATGGATCCGCATTCAGGCCGGGACGTCGCGCTCGAAACCAGGCATCTCTCCCGCTCGATCACGGGTAAGGTTCTGGTCAACGCCATCAGCGTGCAAGTACAGCGGGGCGAGATACTAGCGGTAGTCGGGCCGAGCGGGGCGGGTAAATCGTCGTTCTTGCGATTGATCAACCGCCTCGATGAACCAACGGGCGGTACGGTATATCTTGCTGGCCAGGACTATTACCAGCTTGCCCCTCGCGAACTGCGAAGTAGGGTTGGGATGGTGATGCAGGCCGCATACCTCTTTCCGGGCACGGTCGCGGAAAATGTAAGCTTTGGGCCACGGCAACAGGGCAAATACTTGAACCCCTCGGAGATTGACGCGCTCTTGGAAGAAGTGGGACTGGCTGGATTGGCCAACCAGGATGTGGTCCATCTGTCGGGCGGCGAGGCGCAGCGTGTCTCGCTGGCCCGCACGCTGGCGAACCAACCGGAGGTATTGCTGCTGGACGAACCGACGTCGGCACTGGACGAACGGGCGGAACGCGAGGTGGAGACGCTGCTGACACGTATCCTCCGCGAGCAGAATTTAACCGCTCTGATTGTCACCCACGATATGGCGCAAGCGGCGCGCATTGCCAAGCGCGCCATCTTGATTAACGCAGGCCGGCTGGTCCGGGTTGGCACAGTCCAGGAGGTGCTCAATGCTGAGTCAAATCTTCCATGACCCGCTGACGTTGCGCGTCGCGCAGGCCATCGGCGCGGCTACCTTTGCGCTGGTCGTCGCGTACGTTGCACAGTGGTCAGGTATTCGCCTACAGCGCGAAACCATCGTCGCACTTGTGCGCGGCATCAGTCAAATTATTATCGTCGGTGTTTTGCTGACGTTCGTCTTGGGCAAAGCCCAATGGCTCAGCACGTTTGTGCTCTTGGGCATGATGCTGGCGGGCGCAGTCATCGCCGCGCAACGGACCAAGCACATCCCCGGCGTCATGCAGGTGACATTAAGAGCAATTCTGCTGGGCTCGGGGCTGGTCATCGGCATCATGGTCATCCTAGGGGTTATTGACACGACCGTGGCGACCTTGATTCCGGTCGGCAGTATGCTGATCGCTAACGCGATGAACACGACGGCACTGGCACTGGATCGTTTCCGGGCAGAGGTTGAAGCGCACACCGGGCAAATAGAAGCGGGATTGGCGCTGGGCGCTGCCCCGAATGTGGTGATTGCTCCCTACGTGCACGCAGCGGTGCAAGCAAGTCTAATCCCCAGCGTCAACAATTTGCGCTCGTTGGGGATTGTGTGGATTCCCGGGGTGATGGCTGGAATGGTGCTCGCGGGCAGCAACCCTATTGTTGCAGCCATTTACCAGTTTGTCGTCGTCGCGATGCTGTTTGCTACGGCAGGGACAACCGCGCTGCTCTGCACCCTATTCGTACGCTCGCACGCTTTCTCGCCGGCCGCGCAACTCGTGCTCCGCCCAGATGGTCTGCGTCCGTTGTTGACCATACCCGGCAATTCACACACAGCTGGCACGCAGCTGTCTGACACAGATAATCGGGCTCACGGCGCATGAGGAGACATGTCTCAAATAACCGGCAAATCATTGGACCATAAAAACAGGAATATCCACCAGTTAGCGCGTTTTTGTGGAAGCCGGGAATTGGTGTGCAAAGGCCCCCGACATGCAAGCGGGATTGGGTATTTAATCAGAATTCAGGATGAATGATCCATGGAAAAGGTTGAGGAAATTTTGAAGAACCCCGTTGAATGGCTTAGCAATGCTACCGGTATTCCCGTCGGACTTTGCACCCTGTTGTTCACCTCGCTGGCAGGCATTGCATTCGTCTGGTTTCTGCGATGGCTGATATTGAAGCTGGTATGGCGGCAAACGGAGGATTTGCGGGTTCGTTACCTGTGGCGGAAATTCTCCGGTTATGCTGCATCCGTGCTGGCCGTTTTGCTGGTGGGCCGGGTATGGTTCGAGGGATTTCACAACGCGGCCACTTTTCTCGGGCTTTTGTCGGCGGGCCTGGCTATCGCCTTGAAAGACCCGCTGGTGAACCTGGTAGGATGGATGTTCATTCTCTGGCGGAGGCCTTTTGCCGTGGGAGACCGCATCCAGATCGGCATTCACTCGGGAGACGTTATTGACTTGACGGTTTTCCGGTTCACCCTCGCGGAAATCGGCAACTGGGTCCATGCGGACCAGATCACGGGGCGAATCGTGCATATCCCCAACGGCAAAGTGTTCACCGAACCTCTGGCTATCTATAGCAGGGGATTGCACGACTTCATCTGGAACGAGGTTGCCGTCCTCGTCACATTCGAAAGCAACTGGAAGAGAGCCAAGGACATCTTGAACAAGATAGCCGTTACTCATGCCGGAAATCTAGCCAAGCCCGCGGAAAACAAACTAAAGGAGTATGCGAGGGATTTCCTGATAGTCCCGGTCGACCTGACTCCGAGGGTCTTCACCACCGTCGAGGCAAGCGGCATACTCCTGACTGTGCGTCATGTTTGTCAGTCCCGCCTTAGGCGCGAGAGCACCGAGGAGATATGGGAAGACGTGCTGGACAGATTTGCCGAATGTGATGATATAGATTTCGCCTACCCGACGACACGGTCTTACAACTATGTCACAGAGGGTAAGCGCGGAACCGGGGCAAATCAACCGGCGTCTGCGCATGACCCGAATACAGAACATTGATTTGCGCTACCGGGAACGCTAAGCCTTCGCCTTCATCGATGCGAAGCGAGTTCATTCCTTGAGAAAGAGAAACCACATGCCAGGCACCAATCCAATTCAGCGATTCCGCAGCAACTGGCAAGATGAGGTCGACAGCGCCGCACAGTACCACGCGATGGCCATGAGCGAACCTGACGAAGCAGTTGCACGCGTCTACCGCGAACTGGCGGCAATCGAAGAGAAGCATGCCGTATTCTGGGAGGATCAGCTTCGTAAGGCCGGCATCGAGGTCGGGCAACGGAAGCCCAGTTGGCGCTCATGTGTGTTGTCATGGATCGCGCGACGATTCGGTGCGCAACTGATTCTCCCAACGGTCGCCACAAGCGAGTACAAGAATCGAAACGACTACCTGCATCAGCCTGAGACGACCGGCACGCGCATGACGTTGCAGGAACGCAACCACGCCCGCATCCTCCAATCGCTGCTGACCCGTTCGAGTGGAGCACCGGGAAACGAGCTGGCGCGGGTGGAGGGACGGCATCGAAACGTTGGGGGGAATGCATTGCGCGCGGCCGTGCTCGGCGCGAATGATGGTCTGTGTTCGAACTTAAGCCTCGTAATGGGCGTTGCGGGCGCATCCGCCAACGAACGCTTTGTTCTGCTTTCCGGCATGGCTGGCCTGCTCGCCGGTGCCTTTTCGATGGCTCTTGGTGAGTGGGTCTCCGTAACCAGCTCGCGGGAACTTGCGGCGCGCGAAATGAATGTGGAGCGCGACGAACTCGCCTTTGCCCCCGAAGAAGAGCGCGAGGAGCTTCAACTCATCTACGAAGCAAAGGGGCTGACCGGTGACATGGCGAAGGATCTTTCCCAGCGGCTCGTGGACGATCCGCACAACGCTCTGGATGTGCTCACCCGGGAAGAGCTTGGCCTGGATCCACAGGAGTTGGGTGGTTCGGCGCATGTAGCAGCCTTAACCTCGTTCCTGCTCTTCGCTCTCGGAGCAATTATTCCGGTGGCGCCATTTTTCGTTCTTCATGGGCAGACTGGTGTTCTTGCCAGTATCGGAACGAGCAGCCTCGTTCTCTTTGGCCTTGGAGCGGCGATCACGATATTCACCGGGCGGCCGGCCTGGATATCTGGTTGCCGACAGTTGTTTCTCGGCCTCGCTGCTGCGGGCATCACATTCGCGCTCGGCCGAGCGTTTGGCGTGGCGCTCGAGTGAGGGATATAATAGTGTTATATGAGTACGGAGATGATGGTTAGACCAAAGAGGAGGAGGCTGCTGATCCTTCTTACGCTCAAGTGCAGGCGGCTATCATGCATAACCTCACTGTCCCGGCAATGGCTTAGAGGCACAAAACATGACTACCGATCAAATACTGTTGGCTGTTGCGGTAATGATCGTAGCGGTGGTTGTCACAGGCAGCGTAGCGAAGAAACTGAACCTGGGCTCGACAGTGGCGCTGCTCGTCGTCGGGATGGCGCTCGGGCCTCATTCGCCCAGGCCGCTGCTGACCGGCCACGTCGACGTACTGCAGACCGTCGGCGAGATCGGTGTGATATTGCTGCTGTTTCTCGTCGGGCTTAACGCCGAACCGAAGAGACTTTCGTCAATGCGAAGCCTCATCTTCGGTTTGGGTACGGCGCAATATCTGCTTACGACTCTCGCCATTGCCGGGCTTCTGATTGCGGTCTCCCACCTCCACTGGCAATCGGCCCTCATTATCGCCCTCGGTCTTGCGATGAGTTCAGCCGCGGTCGCCTTCTCAAGCCTGGAGGAGCATGCCGAAAGTGTGAGCCCGCGCAGCCGGGTAGTCATGGCCGTTGAAATTTATCAGGACTTTTTAACCATACCGGTGCTTGCGGTGATCCCGCTCCTCGCTTCGAACTCCATGCAGGCTCCTCCGGTGCCGACGGTCTTTAAGACTTTGCAGGTATGCGCTTTGATTGCCGCCGTCTACCTCTTTGCCCGTTACGGGCTGCCGAAGGCACTGTCCTTTGCCGCCCGGAAACACAACATAGAAGAGTTCACTCTGATCATCATCGCCGCGATCTTCGGGGCAGCGTGGACCATGAACAAGGTCGGCTTGTCAACCGCATTGGGTGCCTTCATGGTCGGCATGGTCCTCTCCACCTCCGTCTTCGCCGAACAGATAAAGGCGTCAGTGTCGTCGATAAAGGGCCGCTTGCTCGGGGTGTTCTTCATCGCTATCGGGATGTCGATCAATCTCAGGGAAGTCATCGGGATTGGTGGCCCATTACTGTACTATCTGCCGACACTGTTGTTGATAAAAATTGCGGTTGTCATTGCCCTGGCTCTCGGTTTTCGCCTGGGGTTTCGCACGTCTGTTCTGGCCGGCCTCCTGTTGGCGCCCTTCGATGAGATGGCCTACATAATTTTTTCCAGCGCGCATAAAAGCGGCCTGTTAACCGAGCAGGCCTACGCGATGGGGCTGATGGGGATCTCATTTTCATTCGTTGTGTCGCCCGTGCTGATCAATCTCGGATACAAACTGGTCGACCGGTTCTCGACAGGGCCAAAACCCGACCTGCCTCTCAAGGAGCTGAGTGAGTCAAGCCATGATCACGTTGTTGTTGTCGGGTACAGTTACGTCGGCCGAGTCATCTGCGGCATCCTGGAGCGGGCGAACGTTCCCTACATCGCTTTCGAGCGTAGTCTCGATCGTCTGGAGGTGGCAAAGAAAGGGAAGCACAAGGTGCACTATGGAGACGTCACCGACCCGGCCATGATGGGTGCGTTGGCGATCTCGCGCGCCCGCGCCGTGATTGTGACGACGAGAGATTATGCCGCAATCAAAAGGATGACCGGCACTCTGCGCCAGTTCTACCCGAGCGTAAAAGTCATGACTGCCGTTCCTTATCTGTTTCAACGGGACGAGTTGCGGCAGATGGGAACAACGCAGGTGATTGCCCTCACGCCTGAAGGCACGTTGAGCTTCGGAAGACTGGTCTTGGGCGAACTTGGCATCAGAACTGATGATATCGACACCATAATCAGTTCATTAAGATCCGACGACTACGCACCCATGCGTGGCTTTGGGGACATCATTCCTGGGGATGTACCGAAGGATGCGGCAACCGAGAAAGGATAGATATCCGGTGCATGAGGTAAACAATATAGGTTTCCTATCGGGTACTTCTAAAATGATGTAACGTATCCTTTACATGTACAGTTATGTCAGATTTAATGAGTCAATTCGATGTTGAATGCTCGCCTTGACAAAACAAATAATCGTGTTATTTCATAATTAATTGTATTACTTGCCAGGAGGTTTTGTTGACTTGTCCCAAAAAAAACACATGAGAAGCTCTCTCAAATAAAGCCAAACCCTCTGTGAGGAGGGGACGGAAAGTTACGGGTCTTCAACGGAGAAGATGGCCGGGCTGCCTTGGAGTAACCCATGGTCAGCCCGGCCTTTTTTATTTGACCGAGACGGTCTTAGCGCCAGTGTGGGGGGCTCGCAGTCTCTTCGCGATCGAATGGAGCGACAATGAACTTGAATCTCATTGATCTTGCGTTTTGGAGCCGGTTGCAGTTTGCCTTCACGCTGACCTATCACTACCTCTTTCCGCAGCTCACTATGGGTTTAGCGTGGTTTCTGGTGTATTGGAAATGGCGTGCCCTGCGGACGGGTGATGAAAAATACAAACAAGCCGTTCGGTTTTGGGCCAAGATTTTCGGACTCAATTTTGCCGTGGGAGTCGTAACGGGCATTCCCATGGAGTTTCAGTTCGGAACGAACTGGGCGGACTTTACCCGGTATGCGGGCGACGTGATCGGACAGACGCTGGCGATGGAAGGCATGTTCGCTTTCTTTCTGGAAAGTGCGTTCATCGGCGCGCTTATCTGGGGCGAGAAGCGACTGGGTCCCCGATATCACTTCCTGGCCGCGGTGGCGGTTGCGCTGGGAAGCTGGCTTTCCGGCTACTTTATTCTGGTTACAAATGCCTTTATGCAGCATCCGGTGGGTTACCGAGTCGAAGCCAATGGTTTGCTCGGCATCGACAGTCTCGGCACCTTTCTGTTGAATCCATGGGCCTGGGTACAGTTCCTTCACAATCAAATAGCGGCGGTCGTGACCGGTGCGTTCGTGGTTACAGCCGTGGGAGCCTTTTATACCCTGCGAGGACTCCATCCGACCCAGGCTCGACTCTATCTGCGCACGGGAACACTCATTGCGCTCGTCGCGTCCGTTCTTGTTGCCTTTCCGACCGGCGACCAGCAGGCGAAGATGGTTGGCCATCACCAGCCGGTGACACTCGCTGCAATGGAAGGCAAATTCGTGGGCGGACGCATGGCGGGTGTCGCAGTAATCGGGCAACCCAATATTGCGGCCCGGCGGCTCGAGAATCCCATCGAGGTTCCCGGTGCACTCAGTTTTCTCGCCTATGGCACTTTTCAAAGTTATGTACACGGGCTGGAGGAATATCCTGAGGATGCCTGGCCCGACAACATCGAGCTTTTGTATTACTCGTTTCACCTGATGATCACGCTGGGCACAATTTTCATCATCCTTATGGCCTATGCCGGTTTCCTGAGTTGGCGGGGGCGGCTGGAATCCAGCCCATGGCTGCTCTGGGTGTTGATGCTGGCATTTCCCTTTCCGTACATTGCTAACACCCTGGGCTGGATGACGGCCGAGCTGGGACGTCAGCCATGGCTGATCTATGGCCTATTTCGCACGCGCGACGGTTACAGTAAGGTGGTGAGCAACGGCGACACCATTTTCACGTTAATTGGCTTTACCGGCCTGTATTTCGTGCTCGGTCTGCTGTTTCTCTATCTGGTCAGCCGTGAGATCGGCCACGGTCCGGACGATGAAGTTGTTGTCGGTCATGGAGAGGAGTCGTTTGTATGATCGCGATATGGTACGGCATTGTCAGCTTGATGCTCATTATCTACGTAGCCTTAGATGGTCGCAATTTCGGCGTTGGAATGCTCCACTGGCTTGTTGCGAGGACGCCCGAGGAGAGGCGGCAGGTCGTTGAGGCTATCGGGCCGCTTTGGTCATGGCATGAAGTGTGGCTTCTCGGTTTTGGCGGCACATTGGTCGCGGTATTTCCACGGCTCATGGCCTCGGCTTTTGCCGGTTATTACCTTGCGCTCTTTCTGATTTTATGGTGCCTGATTCTGCGCGGCATTTCCCTCGAAGTTGGCGGCCATATCAATGATCGCCTCTGGCAGGGATTCTGGGATTTCGTTTTCGTGTTTTCCAATTTTCTCCTGGCCATCCTTTTCGGCGCAGCGGCAGGCAACGTGGCGCGAGGAGTTCCGCTTGATGCCAATGGTAATTTCTCCATGGCATTTTTCACGGATTTCAATGTGCGCGGCCATGTGGGTCTGCTCGACTGGTACACTGTATCCATTGCGATCTTCGCGGCTGTCATACTGGCCGCTCATGGCGCGACCTATCTCACGCTGAAGACGGAAGGCCCGGTGCATGACCGTAGCGCCACGTGGGCGAAGTATTTGTGGGTGGCGGTCGCCCCGCTTTTTTTCGCTATCTCGGTGGAGTCGTGGGTGGTACGTCCCGACGTGCTCGGCCGTGCGCTTAACAACCCATTTTGCTGGCTGGGATTGCTCGTCGTCATCGTCTCGATCATCCTGCTGATTTCGGGCCTCTCGACTCGCCGTGAGATGCGGGCTTTCATCGGGGCAAATTTTCTGCTCGTGGGCTTGCTGGCCACCGGAGGAGCAGCTATTTTTCCGGTGATGCTTTATT
>Ga0335083_10001363_pt1 | contig 33746 bp, 30 predicted proteins | sample Lox_Sample_42_FD_206716 | JGI IMG/M metagenome (GOLD analysis project Ga0335083, IMG submission 206716) | Soil microbial communities from Loxahatchee National Wildlife Refuge, Florida, United States - Lox_Sample_4.2 | ecosystem: Environmental > Terrestrial > Soil > Wetlands | place: USA...
GGGTCACTGACGGGTTTTTCCCAAAATAATAGAAAGTCTGCGGGAGCAACTTCTTATGAAACGATGCCTCGCAGGGGTAGGTCTATTTGTCTTTTCTTACTGCAGTTTGACGTTGGCGCAGGACGCGACGATGTTCCGCGGGAACCTGCAGCACACGGGTGTCTACAACGCGGCTGGCGTGCCCAAGTTCAACGCTATCAAATGGAAATTTCATACGGGCGGTCGGGTAATTGGGTCGCCGGCGATCGTGAAGGGGATGGTCTTTGTGGGCAGCACGGATGGGAATTTTTATGCGATCGACGCCGATTCGGGAACGCAGAAGTGGAAATTTACGACCAAGGCGTGGGAGGTCTCCTCGGCAGCGATCGATTCGGGAGTGGCGTATTTCCTGAGCTATGACGGCAATTTCTATGCGCTGGACGCGGCCACGGGACTGTTGAAATGGAAGTTCAAGACGGAAGGCGAGAGGCATTACGCGGGCACACATCTGCACTACCTGCAGCCGGCCACTGAGAGCATGCCGGATCCGTGGGATTTCTATTTGTCCTCTCCGGCGGTATGGAGCGGAACCGTGTATTTCGGGAGCAGCGATGGCAATGTGTATGCCCTCGATGCGCTCTCGGGCGCAATGAAATGGAAGTTCAAGACGGGAGATGTGGTTCACTCTTCGCCGGCGATTGCCGACGGGACTCTGTATGTCGGAAGTTGGGACCGGAATCTTTACGCGATTGATGCGGCGATCGGGAAAGAGAAGTGGCGTTTCAAGACTGGAGACGATCCGGACGCTCACAACCACATTGGAATTCAGTCGTCCCCGGCGGTGGTGGATGGCGTGGTCTACTTCGGATCGCGCGACGCCTACGCGTATGCCGTCGATGCTGCAACCGGACAGCAACTCTGGAAGTTTTCTACCGATGGCTCCTGGGTAAACAACTCCATGGTCGTGCAGAACGGGAAGGCATATTTCGGGACGTCGATTCCGGGAATAATGCATGCCGTGGATGCGAAGACGGGCAAAGTTGTCTTTGATTTGCCGACTGGTACGCCTGTGTTTGCATCGATGGCGTTGGCTGGGGACACGCTCTATCTCGGGAATTTCGGTGGAAAGCTGACGGCGATCGATCTGAAGACGCAGAAACCGGCGTGGGTTTTTGACAGCGATGGCGCGAAGCAGAATGCCGGTCCCATGACGAATGCCGATGGGAGCATCAAGTTTGAGACGGTGTTCGCTTCTTCGAACCTTTATTACGAAGACATGGTGCTGGCAGTGCACAAACTGTTCACGATGGGGACGATTTTGTCTTCTCCGGTCGTCGTGGGGGACACGGTGTACTTCGGCAGTACCGATGGGAATCTGTATGCAGTGCAGTAAGAGAGGGAGAGCTTTGCTACTCGAAACGAAAATCCCCACTTCTGGCAAAATCGGCCAGAAGTGGTGCACCCTTGGGTTTGCTTTTTTTCTGATCTTGTTTCTTGTCTCCGGCATGGCGCCTGCTGAGGAAAAGCCTATTCCTGTTTCTTATGACCTGAAAGTCACGATTGAGCCATCGCAGGGGTCGATTGCGGTGCACGGAAACATCAGGGTGCCTGTGGGGGAAGAGGCCACGACGCTGCAGTTCGGGCTGCATGAGACGTTTGCGATCACGAAGCTGCTGGTCAACGGACGGAGCGCCAAGTTTTCTTTTCAGCCCGGAGACGGGGGTCCGATTTTTCCGGCGACCAGGAAGGTAACTGTAAGTCTGCCGTCGCATGTTCCCGCGGGGGCTTTTCAGGTGGAAATCGAGTACGGCGGGAGATTGAGGGAAATCCCGGAGTTTGGAACCTTCCCTGATCAGAAGCAGGCGATGGATGATCAGATCAATTCGCGTCTGGTGGAGTTGGCGAATTATTCGTCGTGGTATCCGCAATTCTTCGTGTACGGACGGCCGATTGAAATTGCACTCGAGGTCTCGTTGCCCAAGACATGGATCGCTATCTGCTCGGGAAGAAAGCTCGACGAACGGGAAGATGGTGGAAGGACTGTGACGCGGTGGTCGTCTGCCGTGGATACCGACATCCTGATCACGGCTGCGCCGAATTTCAAGGGCAAGGTGATCCCGCTGGCGGACGGTCAGATCGCGATCTACGACACGCAATTGCCGGAGGAGTTCATTGACCGGGATGGCGGCGAGATCGAAGGTGTGATGAACCTTCTGATACAAGGGCTCGGCAGCACGACCATTCCGTCTGGAGTGGTGAAGCATGTGTTTTCCCCCATGCGCAAGGGACAGGGGAGAGCGGGAATTGCGCGGCCGGGGATGATCGTGACCTCCGAGGGGCGGGTGCTGGAGGAACTGGCGACGGATCCGAAGTTTTCGCTGTTGCAGGACCTGGCGCACGAGATCGGGCACTTCTGGTGGAACTTCGGGGCGGGCCAGGGAGACTGGATCAACGAAGCGTTCGCGGAATACACCTCAGCTTTTGCGGTCCGGCAAATGGTATCGGAGGAGCAGTTCCAGAAAGTGCTTGAGCGCTATCGCGGCGAAGTGCGCGAGTTGCCGGCGGATGCTCCGGCGCTGGCCAGGGTACCGTTCGATGGGTCGGGATTTGTGGTCCGGTACTACAAGGGATCGCTTATGCTGGAGGCGATCCGGCAGGCGATGGGCGATGGGGCATTCGGCGGCGCGATCCGCGGATTTTTTCAGACGTACAAGGGGCAGTCCATCGGGACAGCGGAGTTCCGCAGCTTCTGGAAGGAGAAACTGGGGGAGAAGCGAGATCTGATCGACTTGTGGCTGGATTCAGGGGGAGGACTGCCTAAGGCCCCTTAGGGAGTGTCTCGGCCTGTAATCGTGCGCCGCCTTGGGGCTAAGATGTGCTTTGTGTCAGCGTAAAGTGGTCACTGAACGGACGTTCTACAACGCGCGTTACACTCCAACCTGCCTCTTGCACCAGCGCTTTGAAAACAGGCAAGCCGCGAAGGTGCAAGGCAGCACCGCCAGTCTGGTGGAGCAGGCGAGTTGCCTCATCTGCTCGAGTTACTGATCCAACTACCGCAAACACTGATTCCGACTGTCTGAGCGCTCTTAGGTTTGAGAGGATTTCCTGATCTGACCCGTATTCGAACAGGCCTCCTTCTGAAGAGCAAATCGCAAGCGCGTTCGAACTCCGCAAGTCGCGCAGCAGGGATTGCAGACCGTCGGCTTTCGCCCAGTCGTAGCGGATATGGCGGAACGTGCAGCTTAGATGGTCGAGCGGACCTCCGTCCTGCAACAACGTTTTGAGAGCGGCTTCGCCGAACTTTGGTCCGGCGTCGTCAAGATCGAGGACTTCGATCGTGAACTTCCGTGCGGCGAGCGCGCTTGGAGATTCCTGGCTGAGGAGAATCAGAGCATTCAGGCTGTCGATCGCCGGGCCGCCCGCAATATTCAGGAGATGCACTGGGCGCAGACGATCGCGGGACAAGGCATCGCTGAGACAATCCGCCAGCATTTGAGCGACGTCCTGGAGTCTCAGCCGCACCCCGAGGGAGGGCAGAGAGGCGGCGATCTTCCTATCTATAGGCCTCGCGTATGCGCAGCCGAGCATCTCGGGACCGAGCTTCAACAGATACGTGTCCATGCCAGCCATGAAGCTGCCCTTGCTTTGCCGGATACCACGGGCGAGGACTGATCCCCGAAGCATGAAGCGGAGAAGTGGAGCTCGAATCAGCTTAGGGACCAGTTGCAGTTGCCGCGTTTCCTTGACGAATGCCTGGACACGTTCTTGTTGCTCCGCGACGGTCACGGATAATGCGAAAGCAGGGTTCGTCACGTCCACGATCGGCAGTTCGAACCCATCCGGCGTTACCGCATAGTGGACTCCGGGCCTCTTCTTCGCTTCCAGTAGCGGACTCATGGTTGCCAATCCTGCTGTCAACCTCCGAAAGGCGATCTTTCTCCTTGGATGCACACTGTCGATGGCAGTCGCAGCAAGATAAATGTGTCGGAGAGAGGCGGGGGATTGCGGACGTGCTCCCAGTGACTCTCCACGCCGAGACTCAAGAGTCGAGTGGACAATGGTCCCCAATGTGTCTGGCAAACAAAACGGGCGGTGCTTGCGCACCGCCCCAGTACAACTGCGCCCTTGATAGAGCCTTCGCTCTTATCGAGGGCCCCCCGGAGTTTTCCGGGTTTTCGGCCGACAACTAGCGAGAGGATACTTTCTTTCCCACACTGGAGGTTGTGAGAACGCCTTGGTTGCCGCCGACCGTGGTGACTACGGTATCGATCTCCTTGCCGCTGTTGACTACGACGAAGTTGGTGACGACCGGCGGGCGGTTGTCGGTGAAGACAATCGTGAAGGTGCCGGTGCAGTTTGAGTTCACGGTATAGGTTCCGTTGGCGGGTGTGTGGGAGAAGTCAGCGACAACAACACCATCGATGACCACCGTGTCAATCTGGGTGAAGTTGCCATCACCGTCGAACTCAGCCATGGCAACACCCTTTTGAGGCCCGATGGGGCCATTTCCGGCGAGTTTCGTGCCTTCGATGGTGAATCCGTAGCTGCCGAAGAGCAGGCGATTGTTGCAGCTCTCTCCGGCGAACGCCGATCCTAGAGCCCCGAATAGGGTCAAGGCTAGTGCGATCGCGAGCAATTTTCTAGTCATACCAGTCTTCTCCTGACGTCATTCTGAATTTTCTTGCGGCCGATGCCTGCCCGTCGACTACCGATTCCCCCACTTTCGGTTCGAGCGCTGTGGCAGAGCGTGCACACTTTTCCCTTTCCCACTCTCGAGGTCAAGGGACGGCGGATAATCCGTTTCTGATCTAGTAACCAGAAGCGGGAGAACAGGTTAGCGTTCTTCCTGAACTGCGATGAGTGGGATAAAATGAACACCCCCTGGGAGGCGCATGGCTTCCGCCGGTTCGAACCGCCGCATAAGTACTGGGCTTTATGACATCGACTTAGGCTGTCCGGAATTGCGCAAGGGCGGCGTTCGGGTACCTCTTCAGGAGCAGCCATTCCGGGTACTGTCACTGCTGCTGGAGCATCCGGGGGAAGTGGTCACGCGGGAAGAGCTGCAGACCCGACTGTGGCCGGCCGACACCTACGTTGCCTTCGATGAGGGTATCAACACAGCCATCCGCAAGTTGCGGGCGGCGTTTGGAGACTCGGCGGATAATCCCAGGTTCATCGAGACGTTGCCCCGGCGTGGGTATCGGTTCATCGCTCCAGTCAACGAAGTGCCCAGACCCGAGGTCGCCAGGGGGATGGGCGTCGAACCGACCACCAAGATGACAGACGTCTCCTCTCCGGCGGAAGTCCACAGAGAGGCAACAGAACGAGAGAGTCATCACACTTCGTCTGAATCAAGAATTCGTCCGCGCACCTGGAAGTTTTTAACGGGCGCTGCGTTGGGGATGCTTCTGGTTGCGGCGGGCGCTATCTACTTTGCACGCAGCAGTGGGCCCACGACTGCGGTTCCGACCAGGCGCATCATGCTTGCGATCCTACCCTTCCAGAACTTGAGCAACGATCCGAATGAGGAATACTTCAGCGATGGGCTTACCGAAGAGACGATTACCGATCTCGGAGAGCTCAGCCCTGAGCAATTGGGCGTCATAGCGCGGACATCGGCTATGGCGTACAAGCGCACCGACAAGACTGTGAGCCAGATCGGGCGCGAACTAGGGGTCGATTACATCCTGGAGGGCAGCGTGCGCCGCGAAGGGGGAAGGGCGCGAGTGAGTGCGCAGTTGATCCGGGTGAGTGATCAGACACATTTGTGGGCACAGACCTATGACCGGGAGCTGCACAGCGTACTTGAGATCGAAAACGATCTGGGACAGGCAATTGCGCGGGAGGTGCAGGCCAGCCTGACGCCGCAGAGACAAAGCGCGTTGGCCCGGCAGCGCCATGTCGACCCTGAGGCCTATGACCTGTATCTCAGAGGGCGGTACTACTGGAATGAAAGAACGCCCTCTGGGATTAAGGAAAGCATTGAATATTTCCAAAGGGCGACGGCGAAGGATCCCGATTTCGCTCTGGCGTACGCGGGGTTGGCGGACGCTTACAACATCAGCAATATTGTCGGGCTCTATTCGCCGAAAGAAAGCCTGCCGCATTCCGCAGAGGCAGCGAAGAGAGCGATCGAACTCGATCCTTCTCTGGCGGAGCCGCATGCGGCGCTGGGCATGGAGAAGTCACACTACGAGTTTGATTTTCCGGGGGCGGAAAAGGAATTTCGGAAGGCGTTGGAACTAAACCCCAACTCCGCATACGCCCATCTTTTTTATTCCAATTGTTACCTGTTGCCCATGGGGCGCGAGGCCGAGGCCGTAGCGGAGAACCAGAAGGCGCTGACGCTCGATCCGTTGTCCTTGCCCATTAACAACTTCATGGCCGTGACTTACGGGTTTCTTGGGGACTATGAGAGATCCTACAAACAGTTTCAACACACGATCGAAATGGATCCGAGATTTCCGCTGGCGCATGCCTATTTTGCCGGCCTTCTGTTCCCCATGGGTAAGTTTGACGAGGCAATCGAAGAGAATGAAAAAGCAGCAGTGTTGATGGGAGAAAGCCCGGAGAAAGCGGCGGCCGACGCGGCGGAGATGCGCGCCACATTCAAAAGCGGCGGAGAGAAGGGATTGTGGCAGCTCGATCTCGAGAGGACCTTGCGGCAGTTTCGAGGCAAGGATCAATCTGTGCTCGCCAGTAGTCTGGCGGCCGCCTACGCGCGGACGGGAGAGTTGGACAAGGCTTTCGAGTGGTTAGACAAGGCCTACGACGAGCGCGATGGCCAGGATATCACTCTTGTGAAGTACGACCCATCGTACAAGAATTTGCGCGCAGATCCGAGGTATGCGGCGTTTCAGAAGCGAATGGGTTTGCCGCCGTAGGTTATGAATCTTGACTTGCTCGAGCTGCTGCCGAGCTATTTGCAACGCGAGTTCTGTCGCTCCCGAGATGCCTTACTTTTTGTTAGGCTACCCAGCCGTGGCGGAGAGTGGAATCGGGGCGACCGCTCACTGCTGGAGCTGCTGATTCAGCTCGTTTAGCAGTTGTGTGTTCTTTTGCAGCGAGCGTTGCAGGATCTTAGCCTGGTGCTCTGCCTCGGGCCAATCCTGCTTTTCGATGGCTTCGGTGAGACCCGGGAGTTCCAGGTGCGCGTATGTGTAACGCGCGCCATAGAGGATGTGTTTGAACCATGGGCGTCCCGGGATGCCGTCTCGGTTGAGCCAGTTGCGCTCGGTCTGCATCATGCCGTGGTTGAGAGTGGCCGCGAGTTTGGGATCGATTGGACCAGAAGCGAGCTTGCGAGCCACTGCGTCATTGAGTTTCCTCCCAGCAGACTCGAAGGCGTCAATGGCATCGAGCACGGGTTTAAAATCTGGCAACTGTCGAGCTTCGCTCGACCGGACAGCCGAGGGTGGCTGTCCCCCCATGTTCTTCTCATTGGCTTTCGCGAGGTCGTTGACGAACTGCCGGATATTGCCCGCATACGTAGCGAAATCGAACGGAAGCAGGTCAGCATTCGCGAGACGGAGTGCGGTGACTCCCCACAACTGGGACATCAGCGTGTGGTACTTGTAGCCAGGGTCGCCGAAGTGGTTCATCCAGAAAAAATCGTCATAGGCTGAGTGGTAGACTCCGTAGTCGCCTTCGAATCCCAGCCCCAGCACCGGCATGCCGATGAAGTTGAGGAATACGGTGTGATCGCTGCCGCTGCCAATGCGGGTGTCGGCGAGGGTTTCGTTGACCACACCGGACGAACTGAACTGGCTCGATTGCGCGCCTGCCTTTCTCTCGCGCTCAACCATTTGTTTCCAGGCGTCGTAGAGAGTCTTGCCCGAGGGATCTTGCAAGCTGCGAGTGGTTTCTTCCAGCATGGGGGCGAGGGAAGCGACGGCTTGTCCGTGAAAGTCGGGGCCGGAAGTGGCCTCATCGACGTTGATGTAGGCGACAGCTTTGGATCGGAGTTCGTCGGCGAATTGCTCTCCCCATTCGGTGGAGCCCGTAAGGCCGACTTCTTCACCGTCCCAGCTGCAGATCACGAAAGTGCGACGCGGACGCAGGCCCTGTTTTTTTAGTTCGCTGAGAGCGCGGGTCATTTCCATCATGCTGGCCGTGCCGCTGGACGGATCGACACCGCCAAAAACCCAGGCGTCACGGTGATTGCCCATCACGACCCATTCATCGGGCAACTCGGAGCCGCGGATGCGGCCTTCGACCACGTAATAAGGTTGGACGCCGTTCTCCATTTCGATTTTGAGATGGGCTTTCACGCGCTCGCCGCCGAGGTGATATTCGAAGGGCAGTCCGCCTTGCCAGTCCTTGGGGGCGAGCGGGCCGTCCATGTTCTCAAGCAGCGGTTTGGCGTCGTGCCAGCTCAGCGGGAGCGCCATGATCTTCGGCGCCGAGACTGCTTCTTCGATTGGAATCCGCCTTGCGCCGGGAACTGAGGCCCACCCTGGCGTCTGCGGGTCGCCGGGAACCATGAAGTCGTAAGTGATGGCTCCGCGCTGGATGTGATACTCGGGGCCCCAAGGACCGTCGGGATCGACTTTACCTTTTTTGTAGCCGTCCTCTTGCGGATCGCTGTAGACGAGCATTGCGGCCGCGCCTTCACGCTGCGCGGTGAGCGCCTTGAATCCACGATAGCTGTAGGGATTTGAGTAGCGGACCAGGACGATCTTTCCTTTGACACTAATACCGTGCTTGCGCAGGAGATCGTAGTCTTCGGGATTGCCGCTGTGGGCATAGATCACTGGGGCCGTGACTTCTCCGGAGATCGACATGCCCAACCACGCGCCACTGATGCCGGGTTTCCTGGTGTCGTCATCGCCGGGGAGTGGAGTCTCCTGGAGCAGAGCCTGATAGCGCGTGGGGGCGATCATTTCGAGCGTCGCTGATTTTGGATTTGTGCCGTAGACGTCGTAGCGATGAATGACCACATCCTCAAGTCCCTGCTTCTTCCATTCGGCGGCGATGTATTCAGCGAGCTCGTTATTGCGCTTGGATCCGGCGACGTGCGGTTCCTCGGTGAAGACGCGGTGCTGGCGCCGCTCTTCGTCAGGGGTGGGAATGGATTTGAATTTGTTCTCGATTTCGACTTCATGAGTGGTGGAGGCGGGAGTGAAGCCGAGAATGGATTGAGCATTGGCATTAATCAGCAAAGGCAGAATGACTGAAACGTTGCGGATGAAGTTCATGGGCGGAGCGATTGTATCGCACGCGGCAGGAGCGACATCCTGCCGCAAAAATTACACAGGTCCTCCGGCAGGTAGACTTCGCCTGCCTCAGGATGACAATTTTTACTTTGCTTTCAGGATCTCGGCAAGTAGATCGGGCCTCGATTCGTCCCGTACCAGGTGCGGATACTTTTCGCCATCATGGTAGTCGAGTTTGTACGTTTTGTAGTAATCGGCATTCTCAACCAGCAGGTCGACTGTGGCGCTGACAGCCTTTGCGGCTTTAATCGCGTCACGCAGGATTTCTGGCGTGAAGCGACGGCCATTCACCGCCACGACTTTCATGCCAGGGCCAATGCCCGCCTTGGCGGCGGTCTCGCCTTCAATCGCGTCGGCGATGCCGCCGTCGTCGCGCAGGTTTAGCCCAAGAGCCAATCCTGCGGGCACAAAGCGGTAGGCACTCGCCTGGGCGTTCAACATCTCGGACGGCGTGTCGTCATAGACCAGTTTCCAGCCGCTACCTTCGATGCCGCCCAACGGCGCGCCGGGACCATGATTCGTCAGGCGTTCGGTCCAGAAGCCGCGCCAGTCGTGAGCGACCACCTGGTTCAGCGCGTTCACAACATCGTCGAAGGTATAGGTCTTCAGTGCAGGGCCGCTGCTGGGGGCGCCATGGAACAGATGGCAGAAGTCGTCGATGGACTTCTTGCCTTTGGTCTGTTGACGAATGATGACATCGACCCATAGCCAGTTCAGAGTGTCCTCGTTGTAGAAGTCGGTGCCACGTCGCCACGAGTACCAGGCCTGCGAGGAGAAGTAGAGCTGTGGAGCAGCATCAGCAGTATCTTGCAGGTTGCGCCATTGCCGGCCGGGGAGATGATCCAGTGCGGCCGCGGTCAGCGCGAGGTCGTCTCGATCCTGAGCCGCGCTCAGCAAACCGCTACGTGCGGTGAGCACGAATCCCAGATAGTTGGTCAGACCTTCATAGACCCAGAGCAAGTCACCTTGCATGGGCTGTTGGTAGTCAGGTGTGGCTAGACCGACGGGACGCCGGTATTTGCCGTTCCAGCTATGCACATATTCGTGGGGCAGAAGCCCGGAAGCCAATTTGCGAAGAGTGTCGTCCACCATTGCGCGTTCATCGACGCGGCTGTCATCGGATTCATGGTGCTCCAATCCGAAGTGGGCGACGTGATCGCTGAGCGTATAGAGAAAGTGGTAGTCGCGGTAGTGATGCGCGCCAAAGAGCTTTTGAGCTTGATCGACCAGATTCTTGTATTGATCCCAGACCTGTTGCGGCGCTTCGAGCGCGGCGGCGCTGTCGGCGGCGATATCCATTTCCGTGAGCGGGTCCTGGGCCAGAGGAACGACTTTCAGGAATTCTCCTGTGATGACCGGCGAATCGACCAGCGTCGTCAGCGAAACCGTGGCGAAGTGGATTTCATTCCCGCTCTGGTTGGTAACAGGGAGCGGCGTACCGAACTTCCATCCGTCGGGAATCTTCAGCGATGCTGTGTAACTGATGTCGTCGGATTTGTAGCCCTTGGGATAGAGCAGCACCTGATTCCAACTGATGACTGCGAGCTTGGCGGTGGCGGAAGAGCCGGCGGAGAATCCGCCTTCGAAGGTGGCGGGAGAAAGAAAATCGAGATCGGCTTGGACTTCTGAGACTCCCTCAGGAACCTCGACGTGAATGGTGAAGCCATCGAGCGTATCGCGACGCCATTTCAATGTCTGGCCATTGGCTTTAAAGAACAATCCGGCCAGATCGACGACCGGGCCATCTGGGGCATGCTCGCCGGGAATCCACTTGGGATAGTAGAGGGTGAGGTCTCCGGAACCGGCAGGAATCTGGAGCGTCGCATGAAAGATTTTGCGGGGAGCGGTCGTGGCATCGACGGAGATCGTGACATTGGGCGTGGCGACGGCGAAACTGGCAAATGCAAGTGCGACGACACAGAGTAATCCCGGAACTCTCGAGAGTCGCATTCGGTTCAGACCCCTTTGTTTTGTGAACTGATTTCCATCAAAAGCGAACTAAGCACTATAACAGCTGTGGGCGACAATTATAGACAAGGGCTCTTGGGTTGCGAACGGGTACACGGACGGACGAATTGCAAACGCTTGCCGCAGAGCTCGGCTAAGAAAAGCCGCCGAGGACGCGGAGAGAAGCTTGTTGATTTCTACTGTGCTGGCTGCTGGTATCATTCCGCTGCATGTCGCGGCGGGGAAAGTTCATCACGTTCGAAGGGCTGGATGGAACCGGCAAGAGCACGCAAATGCGGAAGCTCGGGGCGGCGTTACGCGACGCGGGATACAAGGTCGTCGAGACGCGCGAGCCTGGTGGGACTCCGACCGCGGAGAAGATCCGCAAGGTGTTGCTGGATTCGGGTACGGCGGGTTTAGCGCCACTGGCTGAGATGGCGTTGATGTTCGCGTCCCGTGCGCAGCATATCGCAGAGGTGATCGAACCCGGGCTGGCATCGGGTGCCATTGTTCTCTGCGACCGTTTTACCGATTCCACCGAGGCTTACCAGGGAAGCGGACGGCGGCTCGGCAGCGAGCCGGTGCGGGAGTTGCATCGGGTGCTGTGCGGCGATCTTCAGCCCGATTTGACCATCCTGATGGATTCGAACCCGCAGGCTAGTGTGAGTCGGGCCCGGAGAAGGAATCGGCGCGCTTCAAAAACCTCCAGCCGCAGCCACGATGAAAACCGGTTTGAGCAGGAGAGCCGGTCATTTTTCGTCCGCGTCCGCGAGGGCTACCTGGCCATTGCGAAACGCGATCCGGATCGCGTGGTGATCGTCGATGCCAGTGGAACGCCGGAGCAGACGCACCAAAAAATCGTTGATATTGTTTCGAACAAACTGCCGTTACACGGGTCGAGTCACCGACAGCGAATTCCATGACCTTCGGGAAGCTGCAGTGGATGTTTCCGATCGCGGTGACGTTGCACAACGCGGAAGAAGCGATCTGGATGCCCCGGTGGGATCTGCGGCATGCAGCGCAACTGCCGGCGCATCCGCCTGGAGCGCTGGAGATCAGGGTGGTGTTGGTCGTGATCACTCTCGTGGCTTTTGGGGTTGCATATCTGTCCGTACAGCGGGGTCCCGAATCCATCTGGGCTTATCTGACATTCGGCTACTTCGTGACGATGCTGGCCAATGTCTTCGTTCCTCACGTGCCGGCGGCAATTCTATTTGGTGGATATGCGCCGGGGATTGTGACGGCGGTGCTGATCAACCTTCCCCTGATGACGATTCTTGCTGTGGGTGCGGTACGCGAGCGCTGGGTTTCCGGGTGGAAAGCAGTTGCGTTTGGAGCGATGGTTCCAGTGATAGCCCTTGGCGCGATTGTGGGGTGGTTAGTCGCGCACCATTAAAGCTGACTTCAGGCGCTGAGGCGCAGTATCTTCAACCACCTTAAAGGCACGACTGAAGTCGTGCTCCTTCCCGGTTCCATCCTTCCAATGTTCCTCGTTCTCCGTGCCTCCGCGTCTCTGTGGTAGATTTCTCATTTGCATGCCCTTTTCTGATTTTCACGGCAATTCCGCAGTCGTCCATCGTCTGCGCGAGATGATGTCGCGCGAACATCTGCCGCATGCTCTGGTGCTGGCCGGAGGGCGCGGCGCGGGCAAGTACACGCTCGCGCTGATGCTGGCGCAGGCGCTGAATTGCCTGAATCCCCCTAAGAAAGGTCTGAGGGACTTTTGTGGAATCTGCGCAAACTGCACTCGTATTGCGCAGCCCTGTAACCTGGATGCGCGGTTTGCGGAGGCGGTGGAGGCCCGGGAGAACCTGCGCGAAACGGACAAGAAAGAAACGCGGATTTTTGTGCAGACACACCCGGATGTGCTCGTCATCCCGCCCGATCCACCGCAGATGATGATCAAAGTCGACCAGGTGCGGCGCGTGATCGAGACGATCTATTACCGGCCGGCCGAGGGGCGGGAGAAGGTATACATCTTTACTGACTCGGCATTCATGAAAGAGGCTGCGAATTCTCTGCTCAAGGTGCTTGAGGAGCCGCCGGAGTTCGCGACGATCTTCCTGTTGACCGAGAATCCGGGAGAACTGTTGCCGACGATCCGTTCGCGATCAATGACGTTCACCCTGGGCGCCTTGACCGGAGAGGAGATCGAAAAAGATCTGGAGAAATATCATCCTGAGTGGAAGCCGGCGCAGCGGACGCTGGTAGCACGTTTGTGCGATGGCGCGGTTGGACGGGCGCGCGGATTCAATCTTGAGGCCTACACAGTTGCCCGCCAGCATGCCTTGGTCATTTTGAACTCAGCGCTGCGCAGCGGCGATCACAGTGAGCTGTTCAAGATTACCGAGTCGTATCGTCCGGGGGCGGAGGGGCGCGAGAAGACTGAAGGACTGATCCAGACGCTGTATTCTTTGCTGCGCGATCTGATGTTTATCGATTCCGGTACGCCGGACCTGATCCGCAACACCGACATTGCGCCGGAATTGAAGCGGATGGCCGAGTCGGCCGATTTCGAATGGATTACGGCTGCATCGGATCGACTGGCCGAAGTCGAGCGCGGGATGCGAAGAAATCTGCTGCGGTCGTTGTCGCTGGATGCGTTCGCGGCGTGGCTGGAGAAGTAGCGTTCGCGGGCCGGCGATTGCCTTGTCAAAGTCACACCGACCTGGCGACAGTGTAACTGCCACCTCGCCTCCGAACCTTTATTACGTGCCGAAGGCAACAGACTGGAAATTTTCGCGACATATGCAAGGGGCCGATCCCTTTCGCTCCGCCTGTCCTCAAATTTCTGTTACTGACATTGGCGATTTCCAACTGACTACCAAGTTCACTCGGTTTGTAGATCAACTCTAAGGCGGTGCTCTTCTTGAAAGACAAAAAGAGCTGCAGAAACCTCCAGTGACCCACATCACAGATATCGATTCCTTGAGGAAAGGACAGTAGAATGTACAAGTCGGCTGACCCGCAAGAACATCTTGAGCCACGCGAGCCCCATCAGCGAGCAGTTGCAGACGGCACCGTCAAATCCTGTGGCGCGTTGGATTCCTGTCGTCGAATGGCTTACCTCCTACGACCGTCTCTGGCTCCGCGGCGATCTGATCGCCGGCCTCACCGCCGCCGCGGTCGTCGTCCCGCAAGCGATCGCCTATGCCGCCATCGCCGACCTTCCGCTGGTCGCGGGCCTGTACACCGCACTCATCCCCTTAGTCGTCTATGCAGTCTTCGGCACGTCCCGTGTGCTCAGCGTCACGACCACCTCGACCATCGCCATTCTGACCGCAAGCGCCCTCAAACAAACCGTCCCCAACGCCTCTGACGACACCCTGATCATCGCTGCCACAACGTTATCTTGCCTTGTCGGGGTGACTCTCCTTGTTGCGTCCGCCTTGCGGCTGGGCGCTGTCGCCAACTTGATCTCTGAATCAGTACTGATTGGTTTCAAAGCGGGCGTAGGACTCACCATCGTGGTCGATCAGTTCCCGAAATTGCTCGGGATCACATTTGTCAAGGGCCACTTCTTCCACAACGTTTTTTCGATCATCGATCACATCCCACAAGCTTCCGTTCCCACTGTGATCTTCGCTCTGGCAATGCTGGCACTCCAATTGGGCTTGCAACGCTTCTTGCCGCGCATACCTGCGTCCCTCGTGACCGTCGCCACTGGCATTACGCTTTCTTTTTTCTTTGGACTCAAAGCCCACGGCATCGCGTTAGTCGGCGACGTGAAGGGTGGATTGCCCCCGTTCGTCATGCCGGCATTCACGCTAGCCGAACAACTCTGGCCCGCCGCGCTTGGCATCGCGCTGATGAGCTTCGTCGAGACCATCGCCGCCGGTCAGGCCTTCCGCGATCCCGACGAGTCCCGTCCCCAGCCCAATCAGGAACTCCTTGCCATCGGCTTGAGCAATCTGATCGGCAGTTGCTTCCGCAATTTTCCTTCGGGTGGAGGCACGTCACAAACTGCCGTGAACCGTCGCGCCGGAGCCCGGACGCAAATCGCCGGGCTAGTGACCGCTGCCGTAGTCGTCGCCGTCCTCTTCTTTCTAGCGCCCCTCGTCCACCTCATGCCACAAGCCGCGCTGGCCGTGGTGGTCATCGTGCCTTGCGCTGGCATGATCAAGATTCCCGAATTCCAGGCCATTTTTCGGAACCGCGTGCTGGAATTCAGCTGGGCCGTGGCCTCGTGTGCTGGGGTCGTGCTGCTCGGCACGTTGCGCGGCATTCTCGTCGCTGTAGTCCTGTCGCTGTTCGCGCTCGCTCTTCACGGGAGTCGGCGCCCGGTCTTCGTTCTTGGACGCAAGCCCGGCACGAACATCTTCCGTCCGCTCACCAAGGAGCATCCCGAGGACGAGACCTTCTCCGGTCTTCTTCTTTTGAAGACCGAAGGTATGCTGCACTTCGCCAATGTGCAGCGCATCGCAGATCTGATGTGGCCCTTCGTCCAGCAATACAAACCGCGCGTGATTGTGATTGATTGCAGCGCCATTCCTGACTTCGAATACACGGCGCTCAAACGACTCTCCGAAGCGCAGCAGAGGCTCCTTCAGGGCGGCACTGAGCTTTGGCTGGCGGGATTGAATCCTGAACCGTTGCGCCTGATCCAGAAGTCTGCTCTAGGGCAGACGCTCGGCCGCGCCGGCATGTACTTCGACCTGGAGCAAGCCATCCAGAGTTACCATAAACAATCCGGCGGAGCGCCCTGAGTTCTGCTGCCTGACGCACTCTGATCCAACTGTCCCCTTAATCCCTGAGGCTGATTCATGCGAAGGATTCGATGGCAGCGTCGTCGTTCTCGAAGATCTCAAACAAGTTCAGCACCCCAACGATTCGCAAGGTCTGAATTGTGAACTTGGACGGATTGACAAGCTTCAGATTCCCGCCTCGTTGCTTGAGAGAAGCGAGGAAACGTACCAGCAAGCCAATCCCGCTGGAGTCGATGATCGGTACGTCGGTGAGGTTCACCACCAGATGTGTTTCACCCGCGGTCACTAGTTCCTCTATGGTCTGGCGCAGGCCGTCGACCGCGTCGCCCAGCTTGAGCGATCCTTTGAGTTGAATCAATTGCGCATTGGCACGTTTCCGAACGTTGATATCCAAGCGATTGCCCCCGTGTGAACCCCGCATTGGGGCGGGCGTTCAGGCAGAGTTTTGTGACTCGCACGGCGTGCCTCAAATTACGGGAACCACCCACCTTTTGCAAGTCTGTCCCTGACGTCCGTTTTTCCACTCGGCAAAGCATGAGTCGCCATCCCCCAGGTCAGCTCGGCTAGAAATGAATTTTTCATCCCATCGATTCGGAAAATTTGCCATAATTCCTTCCCCCGCCGAGGTGGAGGAAGGCAGTGGCACTGGCTCAGGAAACCCGGTCCCGTTACAGTGTCGTAGTTGTAACGAATGATGAGCTTGTTTCCCAACAGGCAGAATCGCACTTGACCACTGACTACGGGCTCTTTGTCCTGCGGGATTGGGTCGAACTCGTGGACCTGATCAAGCAGGAGAAGCTGGATGCTGTGCTGTTGGACCTTGACACGGTCGGTGAAGGTCGGGATCAGAGCATCGAGGCACTGCGCGAGCTACGCGCTGTAGGGACAGACCTAGTCTTGCTAGCGTTGACGCGTTCGACTGCTCGCAAGCTCCGGCTCAAGGCGATCGACGCATCCGTGGATGAATATTTCACGGCGCCCTTTGATTTTGCCGAAGTAGAGCTGGTTCTCGGCCGTTCGCTTGAGAAGCGGGCGCTGGAGATTGACCACCGCCGCAGTCTGCAGCAACGTGGTGAAAGGCAGGATTTTTGGGGCATTATCGGCGCGAGCGAGCCGATGCAAAAGGTCTACGACGCTATCAGGCGGGTTGCGGTGGGAACTACCACGGTACTGATCCGCGGCGAGAGTGGTACCGGCAAGGAACTCGTTGCCCGCGCCATTGTGGCTTCGGGGCGCCGTAACGATAAGCCGTTCATCAGCATTAACTGCGCCGCGCTGCCTGAGCACCTCATTGAGACGGAACTTTTTGGCCACGAGAAGGGTGCGTTTACAGACGCCCGTACCGCACGCCCCGGCCACATTGAACTGGCCGATACCGGTACGTTGTTCCTCGACGAGATCGCGACCCTCGGGCTTGCGCTGCAATCGAAGCTACTGCGAGTACTGGAAGATCGGGCCGTGACCCGGATTGGCGGGAAGACTCCCAAGAAGATCGATTTCCGGCTCATTACAGCTACCAACGAAGACCTCGAACACATGGTCGAGACTGGCCGGTTTCGCGAGGATCTCTACTACCGCATCCACGTGATACCGATCCATCTGCCACCGCTCCGCGAGCGCGCGGGAGACACTCCCTTGCTCCTGAACCACTTCCTGCGACGCTATTCCGATGCCAACAATATCCCAGTAAAGCAACTCGAGCCGGATGTTGTTGAAATTCTCGAGGAGTACTCATGGCCCGGCAACATCCGTCAACTCGAGAACCTGGTGCAGCGCCTGGTGCTGATGGTCGACGGACCGGTAATCCGCACCCATCACTTGCCCCAGCAGATTCTGGTCACCAGCGCTACCAGCCAGGATTCAATGCTGATCCCGGAGGACGGAGTCAATTTCGACGAGGAGATTGCCCGGATCGAGACGGCATACCTGAGTGCCGCCCTGCGCCGCTGCGGTGGCAGCAAAGTAGCTGCTGCCCGTGTCTTGCGCATAGATAAGCAGAGGATGCACTATCTCTGCCGGAAATATCGACTGGGAAGAGACTGAGTCAAAACCCTGGCCGGGAGAGGAGTCCCCGCTGGTCAGAGTCTTACCACTCCCCTATTCGCGCGAGGTTGAAAAAATCATGTTCTGGGGTGGGTTGAGAATGTCTGGCCAGCTTTCCCTGCTTCATTCCGTCTACGGACTGCACAAATCGTCGGCGAAGTTTCGCTATAGGACCGCGCGAAGTCTATTCTTATTAACATCTTGCAGTCGGTGGGAGGACCTCGACTCGGTCATTGATAACTAGCAACTGCCGGATGCAATCTAACGGGAGAATGTCGCCTTCTATCTGTGTATTCGAGAATACAGATTAAAAATTAATTCTACGAGTATTAATTATTAATGTATCTGCCCAGGAAAGAGTGTCGGCGGAGTGGATCGCGGAAATGATCCCCGCGCATGCTGTTGAAAATACAAGAAGGAGTGCCTGGCATTCAGCCCGATTCCAATTGGCACGCGACTTGCTTTGTCCATAGTCATCACCGTGGTTTGGGACATACAGCTCTTGGGGCCTAAGTAAAAATTCAATCGCTGAGGCGATACGAGGAGAACACCAATGTCAGTCCAGAAAAAGTCTTTGATTAGCAGCCGCGCAGTTAACGCGAAAGGTGCGGAGTCTTCGGAGAAGAGTACGTCGATTGGCGAGAGCAAGCCACTGCAGGCAAGTGCCCTTACGAGCCGCCGTTTTAAGGCTCGAGCTGCTAAGTATCGTCCAATGAAGAAGAAGTACTAACAGAACCAGTCTCAGGCTGCGGTTCAAGTGCCGCAGCCTGACGTTGTTCTTCTACCCCAGATTAGGAAGTTCATCGAACAGTCAGCAACCGAGGAGATCATCATGTCAGTCCAAAAGAAGTCGCTGATCAGCAATCGAGCGGTGATGAAGAAAGCGATGATCGCGAGCCAGTCCAGCGAAGTCGAATCACTGAGTGAAGTCAAGTCGCTGCAGACCACCGCGCTGAAGTCGCAGGTTCTTAAGTCGACCGTCCTCAAGGCTAGCGCCTACAAAGTCTCCGGTCTTAAGAGAAAAGCATGAACCGATGAAATGGAGGCTGCAGGACCGCTGCAGCCTTCGTCTTCATCCGAAACTGCTTGGTTCGCCGACATTGCTTATACCATTCGTATTACGGCAGTTTGGTCTGCAAATCGCCCCGGTTGTAGAAATCCATACCACGTTAGATCCCGCACTTGGCGCAGGTGCTTGTCCCCCAGCATGCCTGACACGGTCCCTGCTCCGTTCGGCAAGCCCTTAACAATCTCTCGCAAGGTCTGGCGACCATCACAAGCAGCCACGAGCGGCGTGAGAATAGGGTCGAGTTCGTCAAAACAATATCGCAGGCCTGACTGCAGCTGAATCTCACAAGCTTTCGTTCGCCACTGCCCACCTTCAAGCCTGGATTCCTCCACCATCCGCAAGTCTTTGGCCGCCACCAACCTCTCATCGAGCAACCGGCCATCAGGCAGGTCTTGCAGGTATCGTCGCGTGGCGAAAAGCGCTGGAATCACGTCGCCGTACGGCTGGGATCTCTCCTCCGGCGCTTCATCGAACCAAAGGTTATTCTGTGTGGCATTTCGTCGCTCCATCACCAATAGTCCGGTACCGACAGAAGTCGCCCCCAGTTCTCCCAAATAGCGCAACCAGCAAGCGTAGGAGGCGTCGGCGGGATCCGCTTTTTCCGGGTTGGCACCCAGCCATCCGGCTACGTACGACTCAGGAACCTCAGTATCCGTGCGCAGAACCCACACATCACAACTGATGCCTGAGAGACAAGCAGACAGCTTGTCTCGCCAATCCGCTTTCTCTGTCTCGATCCACTGAAACATCATTTGAAAGTAGCCACCCTCATTCAGGAATGAGGCAGCCTGTCGCGCCAGGTCGAGGGCAAACTGGTCACCCGCCACGCCTGAGTCTCGATAGCGATGCCGGATCCCCGGAGAAATGACAAACGGCGGATTGCAGACGATCAGGTCAAAGCGATGCTCAGCGACGGGCGAAAATAAGCTGCCTTCGAGGCAGGTAACGTTATGGCAGTCGTTCCAGCAACAATTGAAGGCAGCCGTGGCGACGGCGCGGGGGTTAATGTCTACCGCATAGACTTCGTCGCTGTGCCGCGCGGCCAACATCGCCTGGACGCCGGTCCCCGTTCCCAGATCCAGTGTCTTGCGCGAGCGGCGGCGAATGGCAAACTGGGCGACTTCCAGTGTCGTCAGTGACACTGACATGAGCTTGTTTTCATCATCCGCGTCGCGCGGCCGCGCTACCAGCAGGCCGCAGCAAGGCTCAACCACAACGGTCGCGGAAACCTGATCGCCATCCCGTTTCAGATATTGCGCAGCGACAACCTGCTCGAGCGTCAGGGGCCGCAAGGCCTCGGCGGCATCTTCTGCAGGGACGGATCGCTTCATGTGAAATAGCCGCAGGAGCGTATTGAGAGGAGTGGCGGGAGCGCTGTCGTCGGGAAGTATCGGAATCCAGCTACGGGGCTCCATGACTTCCTCGATACCGCTGTCGATATACCCCGTGACCTTGAGCTGGTGGCGGAACTTCTCACCCACTTCGATTTGACTTGCATCCGGCAACCAGGCGCATTTGTTTCGCATAGCCGATCACCAGACCGTGCGCCGTACAAAGTCGTGGATAGCTCTCCAGCCAAAGGCTGCCAGCGAGTGCCGCCTGAGGATGACCTTGGCGGTTCCCGCCATGCCAGGGCGCAGATGGTTTTCAGGATTGGGCCATTCCACTGTCACCGCATAAAAGTTCTGTGCGGTCATCCCTTTGTAATTTTCCATCGAGAGCAATCCCGGCTCGATGTCGGAGGAGACCGGTGCGATGGCGGCTACGCCGCCGCTATACCTGCCCACTACCGAATCGAGTACGAGTGTTACCCGTTCCCCGACCTGTACGCCTTTCATTTCAAATTCCGGCAAGTAGATGCGTGCCTGCAACAAACTGAGATCAGCAACATCAAACAGGGGCTGGCCAGCAGCAACGTACGACCCGAGCAGATCGCGCACATGCGGCGTCGTGACCACACCTGAGACCGGGCTGCTCTGCTCAAGTGCGGCAACCTGTTTCTGCAACTCGGCGGACTGTTGCGCAAGGCTATCCCGCTCTTTTTCAGCGCGTGCATAGTCCTCGTAGTGGAGGCGCGCTTTCGTGGCGCGAAGCGAAGCCACGCGCAGTTCTGCAGCCGCATGTGCCGCGAGCCCCTCGAGTTCGGGGTTACGCATGCAGACCAATGTCGTGCCCGCGTCGATGTACTGCGCCTCTTCCGGCACGATCGCGGTAATTTCTCCCGACACGCGGGCATGTATCGAGGCTTTGTGCACCGGTTCCAGGATGAACCGTCCCGAGCGCGTTTCTGGCCAGAATGGAGTGAACGAGAGCAGTAAGATAGCCGCAACCGCTAGCGCACCACTCGGCGTCATCACCCATCGCGCGAGCACTTGTTTCTTGTCGAGGTAGGTTGTTTTCATGAATCTCACCAGCGTACGAATCCGAGAACGGAACAAGAGCCAAGCCACCAGCAGAGCTGGCAGGATTGCCCAATCGGGCGAGTACTTTCGGAAAACGTTGTAGGCGAAGCCCACTACAAGGTAAAGCAACGTATAGCTGTAGAGGCCTGAGGCGAGAGCGTACAGCGTAAACGCCCAGCGGCGTCGCCGCGGTACGAACTCTACTTCGACGGGAAGCCGGAATACATTCTTCTTCACCCAACTGCTCACGAATGCAGTCGAATCTTCTTTGAGTGCGATGATCCCCAACAACTCGCTCAGGATGTAATAGCCATCCAGTTTGATAAGCGGGTTGAGATTGATGAGAACAACGCCGACACCGGTTATCAAAATGATCTTGTAGGCAAAATCATGTAAGGGTGTGCCAACCGGCGTTCCCCACCAGAGAATGGAGGCAGCCGAGCAGAAGATGAGTTCCACCCAGATCCCTGCGATCGAGGTGGCGATGCGCTCCCACTTTCCCGCGTATACGTACACCTCAGTGACATCGACGAAGAAACACGGCTCAAGGTAGTAGAGGAGAAATCCCATCTTGTGGACGGCGCCACCGAAGTGTTTGCAGGTCAGACCGTGCGCCGACTCGTGAAAGAAGCCTAGAAAGCAGAAGAGCAGCCAGAACTCGGCGATCTCCGCCAAGCCTTTTTCGGTAAAGTCGTAATATTTCCAGGTATCTGCCCCGATCTCGCTCCAGCGGGTAACGAAGATACTGGCCATTACTGCAAAGAATGCCAGCGTGATGACCGTGAACCATCGTGTGTAGATGAACTTCGCCCAGCTATGGACCCAGTTGAGATACTCATCCGGATCCCAGTGGCCCACAGTAATCATCGTAATGTCTTCCCACTTCTTGTTGCGGCGGTTGCGCTCTTCCGCCTCCTTTTGCGCCAGAGTCAGGTTGGGCTGTTCTGCCGACGCATACCAGATCTCGTCGAGGCTGCTCGCGTATTCGCGAATGTCATTGGGGGAGAATGCGATTCCAGTCTGCTCGCGGAATAAACGCGCTACATCCTCAAAGGAGTTTTCTCCATTGAAGAGCTGCATCAGCCGCCACTGCTCGAGCGTAAAGCGGTACATCTGGTTCGCGCCGGAGACGATTGCATGAACTACCCGCTCGCCGGCCTCAATATGCTCGCGCGCTACGATCAACGGGTGAAGCCGCGGGTACGCTCGCCTCAGCGATCGTGCCGGCAGATCTGGCAGGGCAACGTTTAGGGCTTCTGTCAGGTTCATTGTGTTTTGGGAACCCGGACGCTGGCCTGCATGCCGGGCCGCAGGCCCTGCGATGGCCCAATGATCTGGCAGAGCACCTCGATCGTCCCACTCGAGGGATCGACTACCGGACTGACTTCGATTACGCGGGCTTGCTGGCGCGCGGCAGGAACATCGGGCGAAGAGAGTTCAAGCGACTGTCCGGTAGCAACGTGCCCCAGAAATGCTTCGGGCAAGGTAAACCGGAGACGCAGCGGGCCCTCCGCCGAGACCCAGAACAGGCGGTCCCCGGGGGCAACCGTTTGCCCAACACGGGCGTAGCGTCGCGCCACCACCCCATCGAACGGTGCCCGGACCCTGGTCTTTTCCAGTTCCAGAGACAACGAACGCTCAGAAGCCTCCCCGTTCGTCAACGTTTCCTTCACTCGCTCGACGTCCCAGTGGTCGGACTCCGCCTTGTATTTCGCGTGTTCGAACTGTTCTTTGGTAATCAGGCCGGCATCCCACATTTTCTGTGCCCGCTGCAGGTCCGCATCCAGAACCTTCGCTTCAGCTTCCCAGTTGTGCAGATCCGCTGCCGTGCTTCGCGTGTGGGCCTTGGCTGCTTCGAGATCGGCCGCGACTTGCCGGTCGTCAAGCTGAGCCAAAACATCGCCCGTGTGTACACGCGCTCCCGCTTCCACCTGGATGCTGGCTACAACTCCTTCGCGTTGTGCCGCCACATCAACCTGGTTTTCGACCACCAGCGGCCCTGACGCAATAACAAACGCATCCGCACGAGGCGACGCGGGCTGCGGGTCGGATGGAGTTGCTGGAGCCACGACGCTGGCGGCCGCAACTGTGGGCCTGTCATCAGAGCACGCAACCTCCAGGCCCGTTACTGCGACAAGAACAGCGAACAGCGCAAGCCTCACAAGCACCTCCCACGAAGGTCACACCGGATTGCCAGCCAATTCGCTACCAGCCCAACCACTCCCAAAGCTTGGAATAGATCCACATAGCCGGACGGCGAAAAAGCACGTATCCTGCTGGACGCCATCCCGCCGCCACCTTGCCCCGCCCCTGCATGCCGGCGCGGATCAATCCCTGCGGATTCGATACCAGCACTCTGGCGAAAAATACTTTTTCGTCATTCTCAACTCCACCCACGGGGCTGACCACCTGTATCTGACCGCGAAAAGTCTCCAGCGGGAAACTGTCGAGTTTGATCGTGGCGGGCTGTCGTGACGCGAGAAGGCCGACATCCCGTTCCTCGATGGCCACATCGATCAGGGAGTTCTCCGCGTCGATTACCTCCGCGAAGGTATCTGCCGGTGACAGATGTCGACCGACCATGTTCTCAACGTCCCGCGTGCCGACTACTCCCGCTATCGGAGCCCGCAGGCGCGTCTTGTCGAGCTGCTCCTCCAGCCTCTTCAACTCCGCCATCCAGTAGTCCGCTTGAACCCGCTGCAAGCCGGCTTCTGTGCCATCGTTTTTGACTAACGCACGGTTCATCTCGGCCAGGGCGCTTTCATACTTCGCGCGGGCGGCAGCCACCGCCGAGCGTGCGTTCCAGTCCTCCAGATCGGCCAGGACAGTGCCAGGGCGCACGGTCTCGCCTTCGCGGACATGCACAGTCTTGACGACGCCATCGGCCGCGGCCATGACCTGCGCACGATGCGCGGGCGCGACAACAGCACTGCCGGACAGCCGCATAGGAATCGGAAATACAGTCAGAAATACGGCCAAAGCCGCGACTGCACCAATCAGTAACGCCCGGCGGCGTTTCTCCATGGCAAGGAACTTTCGTTTCTTTTCCAGAACCGGCTGAAGAACATCGATAAAAGGTACCTCGCGATACAGCGAGGCGTTGCGCAGCGCGACCGTGGTCTGCGCGGCAAGCACGCGGATCACCTCCATGTGCGCCTGCGTAAGGAACTCTGGATCGCGGCTCTCTAACGACAGCAATCCCAGGCGCCCCTGGTCATCATCCAGCGGCAGCACGAAAAAAGTGCGCGCCCCCGTGATTTCGAAGTACTCGTGGAATTTGGCACGGCTGGTTTCGCGCTCTACGTCAATCTCGCCGCCGCGCTGTCTCACGTGAATCTCTTCTTTGGACAGCGAGGCCCACTCGAGCATCTCTTTCAGCAGCTTGACCGTCGGATCACTGAAATTGATCGCGGTCATCCCGGAGACAACCTTCAGGACCAGATTGCCGTGCTGTTCCAGTGCAATCGCTGCACGGTCATAGGCAACGACCGATCTGGCTCCCTTGATGACCGCTTGCAGGACGCGGTCCATGTCGAGGGTCGAGGTAATCTCGTGGCTTACTTTGACGAGTGTTTCCAGAACTTCCAGCTTGCGTTCTGACTGCAACAAACTTGCGTTGTGCAAAGCGTTGTTTGCCGTCTGGCAGATACTGGTCAACAGAAAAAGGTCGTCGTCGTCAAATGGAGCGCCGTCCTCGCGATTGATGACTTCAACCACGCCGACCAGGGAATCGCGGTCCATTAGCGCACACGCCAGTAATGAGAAGACTGGAGTCCCGGACTGCCCCTTGTTTCTTTTAGTCAGGCGCTCGTCTTGCGGGTCTGGGATCAAGACTGGCTCGCCATTATCCGACAGGTCACCGGCAATGCCATCTCCCGGGACTTGAATGGAATCGAGGTCAGAGGTTGGATCGTCTCCCGACCGATTTACGAGCCTGACCGCATCGCCGTCCACCATCCACACATTGACCGCTTGCACGCGCATGACTTCCTGGAACTTGTTGGCAATCAACTGAAGCAGTGGATGGATTTCCAAGGTTGAGTTAAAGACCTTCTCCAGGTCGTACATCTGGGTCACACGGCTCACGGATTGGAGGAGGTTGTTCTGCTCCCGTTCATAAGAGATCGCGGCGGCGATTGCCGTCGAGGCAATTTGGCCCAGTTCTTCCATCGGAGCCAACTCAGCCTTATCCAGAGCTCGGTCAAAGGAAATTATTTCGATGACCCCAATCATCTCTTCCTCGAACATCAACGGGACGTAGGTCAGGGACTCTACTGTGCGTCTGACGTCCAGATGCGCATAAGTTTCACGTCGCAGTGCCTGTCCTTCCAGGATCGCAACCTCGCTTATCGTCGAAAACTGCAGTTGCGCAGCTACCTTCACATCGCCGGACATGGCCACCGCAGTAAAGGCTGCATCGGGAGTTTCTTTTACGTGCACGACTGCGGCAGAAGCGGCCAGTGGGTCGGTAACCCTGCGGGCAATAAGATGGGCCCGCGCGCGAACGCCTGGTCTTGCCAGCAGCGCCACCGCGAAGTCCGCCGAGGATAGGACGAGATCCGACCTTGGGATTGCCACCGACTGCTGCTCCTGGTCCACATCTATAACTGCGTTTTGAGCAAGGGGGGAAGGTATGTCAGCTCAAGCAGATTGCTGAGGGTACGGATCATATGACGGCAGTCGAAATAGGTCAACTCCACCAAGCTGAAGGAGGAGCTAAACGGAAATGCATAGTCGTCTAACGAGGCTTGTGACAAGGAAGCAATTTAGACGGCTGCCACATGCTGCCACATATGGAGAGGCGCAAAGGGTTAGCGGGTCGAACGGATGCAACTCGTTCTTCCAAGCTCGATGAACGGCTTGTCGTAAAGCCTGCTCGCCCGAACGCGTTGAACCATCAATCGTCTTGACGATGTCGTCGAACGTCTGTGGGGTGAATCACACGATGAACGGCATGACAGCCACGCAGACAACGGCGAAATATTTGATGACATCAAAGAGGTCATGCACAACCTGTTTCCGACTGGCAAAGCCCACCCAGAAAGCGGTTGGAACCGCAAGTGCGAAGAACAGAATGACGCTCAACGGGAATATGTCATCCTTGTCTAGTCGCATGTCTTGTTCCCACGGTCTTCCCACGTCACCGTAGCTCCGTGCAGGAGCCGCTTTGCGGTTTCCGCAGCGATTTCTTTCGCTTTGTCAACCGTTGGCCACACTCCCGCGCCTGTGATGTTGTGATGGCAGTCTCCGCTGTATTTTATGCTCAACATGAATCCCCCGGAGACAAAGTGCTCAATCGTGAACTCGAACAGCTCACTATCGTCTCTTGCGCTGCCTTTGACCAAGATGTCTCGTGCCATGGTTCTCTAGTTCGGTGCTGTAGCTTGGAATTGAGGTGGGTTATCGTCTCTCGTTGTAGTCTGGCACTGCCTCCTCCACTACCTGTTCAGCATTCGCGAGAGCCTCGCAATCGCAGTATCCACCATTGTTTTCCAACCATCCGACGACCGCATCTTCCTTCAAGTTATGGTTGCGGATAAAGTCGCGCACATGCCGTAGGGTGTCGTCACATTCAGACGAACCAAGCTGCAAATCAACGTAATCGAAAAGCGCTTTCAAGAGCGGGACAGCGACAGGCAGGTCATCTCGTACTTTGCGCAGCCGTGCAGGGCAGACAACCTCCCAATAATCGTCTGCTAAGCCACAGCTGTTAACCCACGAGTGCGCCAAACACTCGAGAAACTGCATCCTTGAGAACAGCGTCCCCAAGAAGGTCCGGAGCAAACTGCTTCTCCACTGCGACTGCGGAAAGTATAGGCAGTAGCAACACGATCGCAGGCACTTTCTCAGTATCGCGTCCGAAGAGCGCCGCATACCCGGCGCTCTCGGGCGAATACGTCGATTTATAGAGGGCGCGCAGCCGGTTTTTCGATTTCGGATTGCGAACAGCATAGAGCTTGAATTCCAGAAGGAGCAGAAGCCAGGCTTTGTCATCCAGCACACTCAGCATCAGGTCACGAAGAATTAACCGGTTCTGCTTTAAGTTTTTCGAATCTGCCAGCATTTCATCAAATCGAGTTGCGCAATCTCGGGTGCGCTGCTCAAAAAGTGCGACAAACAACTCCTCTTTGCTTTTGAAGTGTGCGTAAATCGCCCCCTTGGTTCTTCCCGCGGCAGAAGCAATCTCATTCAGGTCTGCCTTTTCGAACCCGTCCCTCACGAATATCTTCTCGGCTGCCTTCAGCAGCAGGGCGCGGGTTTCCCTCGTCCGTAACTGGTTGCCGTCGAGACGCTCCACATTTCTCGCTTTTTCTAGAGCCGTTCGCTTCTTCATGACTTCTTCTTGAATTCTCCCACAAGCGAGGGGCGCTCGCAGTACATTTGCTGTGTTTTTTCGTTTGACATATCTACGTACCGGTAGGTAGTTTTGCATTGTCCTGCAAATCCGGGCCATGGCATCCAATTGGCGGTTGGCGGGCAGGCGCGAATCTCGTCTGCATCGCTAACGTCGAGGCACATGGCTCCCGACAGGGCGATTGTGGAAAGATCCAATGACGAAGAGACTCCTGTTTATCGCCTTTCTTGCCTCGACAATTTGCGTGCGTGGCTCGTGGGCTCAAGCGCCCGCAACTACAGAGACCTTCACTGTCCATGTGGACAAGAAGGGGCCCACCATCAACCGCGACATCTTCGGCCAGTTCGCTGAACACCTGGGCCAGGGGATTTATGAGGGGATCTGGGTCGGGAAAGACTCCGCAATCCCCAACACGCGCGGCATTCGGACAGATGCCGTTGAAGCCCTGCGCGCAATCAGGGTGCCGGTGGTTCGTTGGCCTGGAGGATGTTTCGCCGATGAGTACCATTGGCGAAAGGGCGTTGGGCCTGAACAGCAGCGACCCACGACCATCAATTCGTTGTGGGGCGGGGTGCCGGAACCGAATACATTCGGAACCGATGAGTACATGGATTTCCTGAACCAGATCGGTGCCGAGGCCTATGTCTCCATCAACATGGGTACGGGAACACCACAGGAAGCAGCTGAGTGGCTGGAATATATGACCGCATTGCCGCCTTCTTCTCTTGCGAAAGAGCGGGTCGCAAACGGCCATAAGGAACCCTACAAGATCAAGTACCTCGGGTTAGGCAACGAGAGCTGGGGCTGCGGCGGCCCGTTTACAGCAGACGATTATGTAGAACGTATGAAGCTCTTCAATCACTTTGTACATAATTTCAATCCGTCTCAAAGTTCGCCCAGCCCCTTTCTTCCCAGCCCCAATCCCATGAAGCGCGTCGCTGTCGGACCGGATGCCGCCAAGACCGAGTACACAGAAGCCGTGATGAAAGCATGGGGAACCAGACAACCAATGGACGCGTTCTTCTGGAACGTTGATGGGCTGTCACTTCATTTCTATACCTTTGGCGGAATGCCCCTGTCTGCTCCTGCCACAGATTTTTCCGAAAAGGAATACTCCAAGGTCCTAAAAGAGACTCTGAACATCGAAGATATCATCGCGAAACACTCGTCCATTATGGACAAGTACGACGCGCAGAAGAAGGTTGCGCTTGTAGTGGACGAGTGGGGAGCATGGTTGAAGCCCATGCCGGGCACCAATCCCGCATTTCTGAAACAGCAAAACTCATTGCGTGACGCAATTCTCGCCGCTCTCAATCTCAACATCTTCATTCATCATGCCGACCGCGTCAGAATGGCGAACATAGCTCAGATGGTGAATGTGATCCAGTCGATGATCCTGACCGACAAGGAGAAGATGATTCTTACTCCCACCTACTACATCTACAAGATGTACGTGCCCTTCCAGGATGCGACGCTCCTCGCCGCGGAATTGGAGCCCGGAGAATACAAGCTCGGCGACGTTGCGATGAAACGGGTAGATGGGGTTGCCGCTCGCGACAAGGACGGCCAGGTTTGGCTCGCCGTCACCAACGTCGATCCCAACGGGCCTACTGATGTGCATGTCAATCTTGACGGAATCTCAGCGAAATCCGCTACTGGGCAGGTTCTAACCGCAGACAAAGTTGACAGCGTGAATACGTTCGAGGCGTCAAACGTGGTTGTCCCGAAAGAATTCAGTGCGCAAGCTGTCAACGGCAACCTCACCCTTCATCTGCCGGCCAAATCAGTTGCAGTGGTCCGCATTCAGCAATGACTGGAGCTATAACCGTGCAGGCATCGAGGTCCGAATCTCCGGAAAAGGAAAGGGTCTTTCTGCCGCAAAAGTCGGGCAAGAAAATGCGGTGGATCAATCTGTAAAGCGCCAGAAGGAACTACTCACAGGATTTCGCCGCATCCCGCTCAGACCTTGAGACGCTCCAGATGGCGCTGTACCCGAATCTGCTGGAACTGGAGCGCGAGCATTGTGATTGGTGTTCTCAAAGGTAGAAGATGAGCAGCACAGCGCGAGTGTTCCCGGGAGCAACCCTCGCTACTCCTGATGATTCACTGGCGTTCTACTCAAAAAACTACGGAAGCCTTGGGACGGGAATCGCGAATCAGCGTGCCCGCTTCAGCAGTTTGCCGACAACGACAGGCAAATCCCTCACTGCTTCATAATGCGACTGTTGAAAACAGGCGATTACACTTGTAACCTTTTGGTTACGAATTGGCAAATTTTCATGATCGAAGGACAGGCACTTGGAAAATGGTGGGGAATACTGCAGTTCTACTACAGTTGGAGTCTTTTGCTGCGAAAATCGTTACGGCTGGCTTGGATCAAAGGCGATGCAAGCTGTACAAAAGATGGGTCCTGGCGGAGAGGGAGGGATTCGAACCCTCGGTACAGGTGTTAGCCCGTACAACGGTTTAGCAAACCGCCGCATTCGGCCACTCTGCCACCTCTCCGCGACGTGTTTTTCAAAGCTTAGCACAGTCGGTGTTCCGGCGAACACCTCAGATGGCATTGCGGATCACAAACCGGTCGTTCGATTCTCACTCGACAATTCCACTTCTGCAAAGTCGGAGGGAGTGGGCGGCGACTACTGAATACTGTCGACTACTCGGAGATGATGTGATCCGCCCATTCAATGAGCGAAACGAAGATTGGCGGGCTCCCGAACTTGGCCCCGTAGTTGGCCAGATCAGACTCCGTAACACCACGAGCCCGCGCGCAGGCCCCGCAGGCATAGATCGTCACGCCCTTGGCTTTCACTTTATTGAGAAACTCCCCGACCGCGGGCCATCCGACGGGCGTAACGGAATCCGCGACGACTTTGCGCATCAGCACGACCGCTTCGCCAAGCAAATAGATCTGCACTTCGTGCCCGGCCTCGGCTAGCGCTAGCCCATGGGAGAACGGAAACGCCGCCTTGGTAGGATCGTCCGATCCCCAGGCGCTCTTCATCAGGATCTTGAGCTGTTTCTTGGATTGTCCCCGCAAAGTGCTGCCCGCAGTCAGAAAGGGGAGTGCTGCGAGCTGCGCCATCCGAGTGAGGAACGCTCGACGCGCCATGTTTTTCTCCTGCAATGAGTTCAGCCGGGGAAGTGCAAAGACTGTACCGCGTTTCGCCGAAATTGAGAAGCCACCATCTTTTGACGGATGCGACGGAGCACCATAAGATTTCCTACTTATGAAACGCATCCCGCTGGCCGCCGTGATCGTCGGGCTTGCCGCCGCATGTCTTGCACAATCCTCAGCCTCTTCCACGCTGATCATTCACGATGTGACGGTAATCGACGGGACTGGCACGCCGGCCAAACCACATCAGACCGTCATTGTGGAGGACGGCAAAATCATCGCGATCCACAACTCGGGCATGGGATTCGCTGGAAAGTTGCCTGGAAAGCACGTCGACGGGAGCCGCAAGTTCTTGATCCCGGGACTATGGGATATGCACGTCCACATGGTATTTGGTGACTGGTTCCCTCGTGCCAAGGAAATCACGCTGCCCCTGTTCATTGCCAACGGGATCACCGGGGTGCGTGACATGGGCGGCGAACTCGCGGTACTGCAGCAATGGCGCAGGGAGATCTCTGAAGGCAGGCTGATTGGGCCCCGCATCATCATGTCGGGTCCGATGCTCGACGGTCCTGAACCACGCTTTCCCAGTTCGATCGCGATCAAGACTCCGGAGGACGGTCGGAGAGCTGTCGATGATCTGAAGCAGCGAGGAGCGGATTTCATCAAGCTGCAGTCGCTGATTCCTCGGGAGGCGGTCTTCGCAATCGCAGATAAAGCCAAAAGGCAGGGCGTGTCGTTTGTCGGACATGTCCCCGACGCGGTTCGGGCGTCAGAAGCTTCAAACGCCGGACAGAAAAGCTTCGAACACCTCATTGGAATCTTTGAAGGCAGCTCGCCCCTGGAAGACGAATTCATCAAAGGGACGAAAACGGAGAAGCAGTTCCTTTCGACCTATGACCCGAAGCGCGCTGAGGCATTATTTGCCCTGCTGGCGAAGAATCAGACGTGGCAGTGCCCAACGTTGGTGTGGGAGCGCGGCGGAAATCTGATCGACGAAACTGATTTCGCTGCCGACACTCGCGCGAAATACGTTCCTGCGTTTTGGAAAACTGTGACCTGGAAGCGGTTCACCGATCAGGTCGAGCACGACTTCAACATCGATGACCTCGCAACCAGGAAGCGTTTTGTCGAGAAGGAGCTCGAGGTCGTGAAGGCGATGCATAACGCTGGAATTCCATTTCTGGCGGGAACTGACACTCCTCCCGGCGTGTACATCTTCCCGGGATTTAGCTTGCATGAGGAACTGCAGCGCTTTGTGGCTGCTGGATTTACCCCGATGGAAGCGCTCCAGACAGCGACGCTGAATCCGGCAAAATTTTTCGGGATGGAAGATCGGCTGGGCACGATCGAGAAGGGAAAGCTGGCCGACCTTGTGTTGCTCAATGCAAATCCGCTGGACGAAATCGCGAACACTCGGAAAATCGAAGCGGTGATCGTGAACGGACGATATCTACCACGCGCGCAGTTAGACAAGATGCTGGCGGCAGTGGAAAAGGCGGCTAGTCGGCCTTAGGCTGCTTCCTGCCTATGCCGCAGATACGGTCTTCCTTATGATGGCAGCGGATCAATCGGGCCGCGGCGTCGCGTCCGCAAGCACGAGAATCGTTCCAGCATAGAGCAGCGTGTCGGCGAAGTAGTTGATCCCCTCAACTTTCACCCCGGTATTCGAATCGAGTAGCGAGGCGATCAGGATCGGCCCATAGATGAATATGACCAGCACCAAAATCCAAGTGCCGAGATAAGCAGCAGCCATCCGTGCCTTCTTACCGATCAGCATGGATACTCCGGCAATGAACAGAATCGCGCCGGTCAGAAAACTGATGAGCGGCCGCGCCGGAATCCACTCGGGCATGAACTTTTCGAGCGGAACGCCCGGGACATTGGTGGGATGTAGGAAGTGTTCTACTCCGTAAAATATGGCCGCGAGCGCGATGATCAGTCTGCCCACAGTTACGAGCGCGCTCTTGCCCGGTGCGTGTGAGCGCTGCATTGCGCCGCCCGCAAGAACCAATCCGCCGGCGCCGAAAGACAGTTCCCGGCAAAACAATACCCACGAGATCCGGTTGTGCACATTGGCCAGTGTTCCCGGGAGGTCCATCATGGCCACAAATAGAAACATCATGATTCCAAACAGCAGGCCAGACCATCGCACCTGAATCCTGGTGGCAATGCTTAAGGACGCAGCCAGCAGTGCGACACCAACAAAATATGTCCAGAACAAATGCCCAGGCATGTACTTGGGCACCAACTGCATGATGGATCCGGCCAAAGCAAAATGCTCGGCTCCGAAGACGGCCAGCGGCACGGCGAAACACAGGTTGCCAAGAGCCACGACCTTGTCCAGTCCCCGAGCCCGCGCGATTTCGCCTCGCGCGGCCCACACCCCAATGACAAGAAGCACGATGCCCGCAACGCACATCGAGAACGCGGTGGAAGGAAACGCAAAAAACAGGAAAGACGCAACGCCGTTGATGGGATGCAAGTTCATGGAACTCTATTAAGGGCAACGAGGCTGATATTGACCCGGTGCTCGGATTGTACAAGTGGCATGCAATAAGTCAGGTAAGTGGTCAGCATCCGGAGGACGCGAAAATGATGGGACTCCAGGTCGATGGGAAGTCATCAACGAGTGACCCAAAGTCGCAATCTCATCGGCCTGCAACCGGCTGAATCGAAAGGGATTATCTGCGCCACGCACATTGTATGTACAATTCTGTACGAAGAGTGTTCCTTCAGGAACACTGTGGAAAACTCTTGTAAGTGCTTTGTTTCCTCGGCTTAGCCTTTTCCGCCTTGCTTTTTCTCCACCTTGGCCCAAGTGTCCTTCAGCGCAACGGTGCGGTTGAAAACTGGGGCTTCCGGCTTCGAATCCGGATCCACACAAAAGTAGCCCAGGCGCTCGAATTGGA
>Ga0335083_10001365_pt1 | contig 33715 bp, 33 predicted proteins | sample Lox_Sample_42_FD_206716 | JGI IMG/M metagenome (GOLD analysis project Ga0335083, IMG submission 206716) | Soil microbial communities from Loxahatchee National Wildlife Refuge, Florida, United States - Lox_Sample_4.2 | ecosystem: Environmental > Terrestrial > Soil > Wetlands | place: USA...
TGGGGAGGCTCGGTCGCGGGCTGGGGAGGAGGCCCAGTCGCGCGAGCTGGGAGGAGGCTCAGGGGCCTAGGTCCCAGAGCAGGCGATAGTAGCGGGTGCGAGCGGGGTCGGGGGCTACGCCGTAGGCGTCGAGCAGGGGGATCTCCCAGCCGGGACCGTAGTTCCAGGTCGTGCTCCAGGTGGCGACGGCCAGGTCGGCCCAGCGGTCGGCCACCCCGAGCTCACCGAGGTCCACGTGGCCTGACCAGTGGCCGTCGTCGGTCAGCATCGTGTTGGGGGCGCAGCTGTCGCCATGGCAGACGACGAGCCGGTCATCGGGCGGGATGTCGGCGAGCAGGCTCAGCGCCCCCGGCACGTCCAGATGCTGGTGCTCCGGGTGCCAGCTGGCCGGGTCGATCAGGCCGAGCGCGGCCCGGCGCTGCGCGTCGGCCAGGCGGGCGGCGGCGGTCCAGGAGAACGGGCAGTCCTGGACCGGCAGCGCGTCGTGCAGGGCCCGCAGGCCCTGACCGATGGCGGTCACCGCGGTCCGCGGCTCGGCTATCCACCGGTCGGCGACCGCCATCTGGCCCGGCAGGGCACGGGTGACGAGCCACGATCCAGCCGGTTCGGAGCCCTCGCCCAGCAGTACCGGGACCGGGATGTAGCGGACGGCCCAGCGCAGCCGCGCGGCCTCCGCCGCCAGGTCGAGCCCGCTCCCGGCCGGAGCCCACTTCACGAACCGGCGCCCGCTGCCCGTGCCGACGGCGAACGTGACGCCGCCTAGTTCGTTGACCCAGACCGGGGTGAGGGCGGCGCCGTCCGCGAGGGCCAGGACCGGCGGCGGCACGCCAGCATCCGGAGGCGAACCGTCCGGTGCCGGTCCCGCCGCGGGATCAGGGATGGGGGGCTTCCAGGTGGAGGCGGCGCTGCTCGATGACCAGGCAGCGGTCCTCGACGTAGAGCAGCCCGGCGTCCTCGGCGATGGCCCGCGCCTCGGCCGAGGCGATGCCCAGCTGCAGCCACAGCGCGGTGGCGCCCGCCGCGACCGCCTGGTGGGCGATGTCGGGGGTCTGCAGCGACGGGCGGAACACGTCGACCAGGCCCACCTGCTCGGGGACGTCGGCCAGCGTCCGGTAGGCCGGCTCGCCGAGGAGCCGGTCGGCGTACGGGTTGACCGGGATGATCCGCCAGCCGTGCCGCTGCATGTGGGCGGGTACCGACTGTGCCGCCTTGGCCGGGGCGCGGCTCGCCCCGACCACGGTGATGGTGTCGTAACGGGTCAGGATGTGCTCGACGATGGCGTCGGTACCTGTCACCCGGCCACCCTAGCTCCTAGCGGGTGCGGGCCAGCCGGGCGCGGGCCAGCTTGGGCAGGGTGGCGGGCCCGGTGACCGGGCGGAACCTGTCCGCCGCCGCGCACAGCGCTTGGTACTCGTCGTCGGCCAGGTCGATATCGGCGGCCGCCGCGTTGCTCTCCAGCTGACCGACGCTCGACGCGCCGGGGATCGCGACGACCCCTGGCCGCCTGATGACCCAGGCCAGCGCGATCTGGGACGGCGTGGCGGAGTGCGCGCCGGCCACCTCGCGCAGGACCGCGATCAGGTCACCGGCCCGGTCGAGGTTCTCCGGCAGGAACAGCGGGCTGGCGGCCCGCAGGCTGTCGGGCGGCCGGCTGTCCCGGTGGTACCGGCCGGAGAGCAGTCCCTGGGCGAGCGGGCTGTAGGCGATCACCACGTGGCCGGTCGAGGCGGCGAACGGCAGCAGGTCCGGTTCCGGGGACCTATCGACCAGGCTGTAGCGGACCTGGTTGCTCAGCACCCGGCTGCCCAGGGCCTGCTCGGCGGCGCGCCAGCGGTCCAGCGAGTAGTTGCTGACGCCGACCTCGCCGACCAGCCCGACCCGCTGCAGCGCGCGCATGCCGCGCATGATCGTCCCGTCCCTGACCAGCGGGTTCGGCTGGTGCACCTGGTAGAGGTCGAGGCGACGGACGCCGAGGCGGTTCGCGCTGGCCACCGCGCGCTGCTCGACGACCGGGGCAACGGGGAACAGCGGGAAGAGCTTCGTCGCCAGGAAAGCCGATTCCCGGGTGTCAGCCAGCGCCGCGCCGAGGATCCGCTCGCTGCGGCCGAACCCGTAGAGCTCCGCGGTGTCGAACAGGGTGACGCCGAGCTCGACCGCCCGGCGCACGATGGCCTGCGCCTCAGAACCGGCGTAGGCCTGGCCGTATCCCCACTCGCGGGAGCCGAACTGCCAGCAGCCGAGCCCGATCCGTGAGATCGCGGGCGTCGTTCCCGCCTCCAGGTAACGCATGAATCCTTGCTATCACCTGAGCCCTGCCATCTGAAGCGCTACCACCTGAGCCGGGCGATCTGGTCGTAATCGGCCGAGGCGTAACCGACCAGCCCTTCCGACAGGGCGAAGACCCACTCCGTCACGCCCAGGGACAGCGCCAGGCGGCTGCACCGGGCGCAGAAGTGCGGCTCGTTCAGCCGGACCGAGTCGTCGGCCTCCAGCCGGACGTAGATCAGCTTGGCTCCCTGGAGCATCCGCCAGCCGTCGCCCTCGCGGGCCAGCGTGATCGCCCGCTGCTCGGCGTGAGTACGGCAGCGGTCGTGGTGCCCGGTCTCGCCGAACTTGCAGTAGCAGTGATCCTCGCCGGGGAACGGCACCCCGTTCGTTCCCCAGGCGATCAGGCTCTCGTCCTTGACCAGGACCGCCGCGTAACGGGTCTGCGCGTGGGAGTCCTTGGCCAGCTCGGCCGCCCGCTCGACCATCTGCTCCGCTATGGCGTTGTCCTGGCGTTTCAGCGGCCGCCACATCGGACCTTGCCCTAGTGGCCCCTCCCCAAGGGGCCCCTGCCCTAGCGATCCTTGCCCTGACTGCATGCCCACCGCCTCTCCGCGTGACCTGTACGACCGTAGATGTCCAGCCTGGGCCTGGTAAACCCCCGGGGGAGTACGGCGTTTCCGGGCCAAGCGTCAGACCGGAGCATCGGCAGGCCACCGACCGGGAACTTCATAGGCCTCGCGGTCCCCCGGCCAGGGTGGCATGGTCACGCCCACGGCGGCCAGCGGGCCGCCGCCGGCGGCGGCGCGGAACTGGAAGTGGGTGCCCGCCGGGATCGACAGGCAGGTGCCTGGCCGCAGCGGGACCGTCTGCTGCCGCTCCCCCTGGCGCCGCCACATCTGGCCCTGCCCGGTCACGATGTACCAGAGCTCCTCGACGGCGTGGTGGGCCACGGCCAGGGAGACCCGGCCGGGCGCCAGCTCGAAGTGCGCCATCGAGCCGCGGCCGAGGCGCAGCAGCACCCGGACGTCCGAGCCGTCAGGAGCGGTGACGTCGGGCGTCGCGGGCAGCTGCATGGTGTCGAAGTGCTGGTCGGGCGGCACGGACTGACCCTAACGGGTTCAGCCCGCGGGGGTGTTGAAGATCACGATCAGCCTGACGATCTTGCCGTCGCGGACGGTGAAGTAGTTGGTGAGGATGAGCTCGTCCGGCAGGTTCGTCTTGTCGAAGGTGCCGTCGTAGCGGCCGCGGACGATGGTGTCGCCGTGGTGCTCGATCACCTCGGTGACGTCGATGGTGACGTGGTCGCCGGTCATCTCCTTCGCCACCCAGCCGCGGATGGCCGCGGCGCCCCAGAACTCCCGCCGGGCGTCGTTGACCAGGGCGTCCCCGGCGAACGTGGCCATGATGGCGTCGGTGTCGCCGGCGTTGACAGCGGCGATGTGCTCGGCGACCACGTGCTCGGCGATGACGGCCGTGAGGCCGGTGGTATTGGTAGTCATGGCTTCAGCCTCGGCCCTCCTCTCCCCAGAGGGTCAAGGCCGTCTTCCGCGGTTGACTGTCCGGTAAGGGGAGGGTTGACAATGACCAGGTGACAGCAGGGCTCACGGTCGGCGACTTCTCGCGCATGACCCACCTGAGCGTCAAGACGCTCAGGCACTACCACGAGGTCGGGCTGCTGGCACCCGCGGCGGTGAACCCGGACACGGGCTACCGCTACTACTCCGCCGAGCAGATACCGGCCGCCCAGGTCATCCGCCGGCTGCGGGATCTCGAGATGCCGGTCGGCGAGGTCAAGGCGGTGCTCGACGCCGGCGACGCCGCGGACCGCAACGCCCTGATCGCCGCCCACCTGGACCGGCTCGAGGCCGAGCTGGCCCAGACCAGGGCCGCGGTCGACTCGCTGCGCAACCTGCTGCAGCCGCCGCCGGACGCGCCGGCCATCGAGCACCGCAGCGTCCCGGCCGTCCGGGCGGCCGGCGTCACCGCGGTCGCCGACCACGCCGACGTCCTGGCCTGGTGGCAGGGCGCCCTGGGCGAGCTGCGGGCCACCGTCCGCGCGCAGGGCCTGCGGCCCGCCGGGCCGCCCGGCGGGGTGTTCGCCAGCGAGCTGTTCACCCGCGAGCACGGCCAGGCCACCGTGTTCGTCCCGGTCGAGGGGGTGGTTTGGCCGGTCGGGCGGGTCACGCCGGTCACCATCCCGGCCGCCGAGATGGCCGTCATCACCCACCGGGGCTCGCTCGGCGACGCGGACCTCAGCTACGCCGCACTAGGCTCGTACGCCACCAGGCACGAGATCAGCGTGGACGGGCCGCTGCGCGAGTACTACCTGCGCGGCGCGGACGACACGCTGGACGAGGCGGAATGGAGGACCGAGATTGGCTGGCCCATCTTCCGCGCCGACCGGCCCCGGGGAGCTAGGGCTTCCGGCTGAGATCCCGGCCCCGCGGGTGGCCAGGCGGTTCGCCGGGATCGTCTGCCCGCCCGGGATAAATCAAGATCATCGGGCCGAACGGGTGATGCGCGAGTTCGGCCTCATGCTCGGCTCGCTGCCGCCCGCGGCCAGAAAGGCACTGGCGGTGGCGCTGGCCGCCGTCGAACAGGGGGCGCGGCTGTACCCGGCGGCGCGGGGCCGGCGGTTCACCCGGCTCGACGACCGGACGGCGGCCGCCTATGTACGGGCGCTGCTGAGCCGCCCTGACCCGGCGGCCGAGCTGGTGCGGCGGCTCAAGAGCGTGTTCGTCATGTGCTACTACGAGCTGCCCGAGGTGCAGCGGGAGATCGGCTACGATCCGGACCCGTTCATCGCGGCCGTGTCCCGGCGCCGCCTGGAGAGGTACGGGACGGAGCTGTGATGAGGGGCCTGACCACGCAGGACGGGATCGGCGGGGAGCTGAGCCTGGAGTGCGGCGCGGTGGTCGTCGGCTCCGGGGCGGGCGGCGCGACCGTGGCCGCAGAGCTGGCCGAGGCCGGGGTGGACGTGGTCATGCTCGAGGAGGGCGGCTACCACCCGACGGAATCGTTCACCGCCGGGACCGGGCGGGCGCTGCGCACGCTGTACCGGGACGGCGGGGGCGGGATGGCGATCGGCCGGCCGTCCGTGCTGTACGCCGAGGGACGCTGTGTCGGCGGCTCCACCGTGGTCAACGGGGGGATGTCCTGGCGGACCCCGGCCCGGGTGCTCCAGCGGTGGGCCGAGCAGGAGGGGCTGCGGGCTATCGGTGAGCGGGACCTCGCCCCTTACTTCGAGGCGATCGAGTCGCGGCTGTCGGTCGGTCCGCAGGATCCGGAGACGGTCGGGCGGGACTCCGAGCTGTTCCGGGACGCGGCGCGGGCCCGGGGCTGGGCGGTGGTGGCGAACCGGCGGAACCAGCGGCACTGCGCCGGGACCAACAACTGCAGCAGCGGGTGCCCGACCGGGGCGAAGCAGTCGATGCTGGTGACCAGCGTGCCCCGGGCGCTGGCGGCGGGGGCGCGGCTGTTCGCCGACGTCCGGGTGGATCGCGTTGTGCTGGGCCGCGATACCCGGGCGGCTATCGGAGTCACCGGGCACGTGGTGCGGCCGGGCGGCGGCCGCGGGCCGGGGCTGACGGTCCGGGCGCGGGCGGTGGTCGTGGCGGGCGGGGCGATCCAGACGCCGGCCCTGCTGGCGCGCTCGGGCCTGCGGCCGGCCGCTGGCCAGCTCGGCCGGAACCTGTCGGTGCACCCCAACGCGGTGGTGACCGCGTTCTTCGCCGAGGAGGTGGCCGGCTGGCAGGGCGTGCACCAGGCCTTCCAGGTGCGCGAGTTCACGCGCGAGGGGCTGCTGCTGTCCGCGACCAACCTCACGCCTTCGATGCTGGCCGGCATCCTGCCGGTCTACGGCGCCGAGCTGGGCTCGCTGATGGGTGACTACAACAGGGTGATCACCGCGGGGCCGCTGGTCTCCGACACCGGCACCGGCCGGGTCCGGTACCTGCCCGGCGTCGGGCCGCAGGTCTTCTACCAGCTCACCGAGCGCGACGCCGCCCGCGTGGTACGCGGCGTCGAACTGACCGCGAAGGCCTTGTTCACGGCGGGCGCGCGGCGGGTGCTGCTTCCTTTCGAGGGCGCGCCCATGGTCCATAGCCCTGGTGAGCTGGGGAGGCTGCTGGCCCGCCCGGTCCCCCGGCGGGCCTTGCAGCTGTTCTCCATCCACCTGATGGGCACCGCCCGGATGAGCGCGGACCCGCGGCGCGGCGTGACCGGCAGCTTCGGGGAGTTCCACGGCGTGCCGGGCCTGGTCGTGGCCGACGCCAGCCTGTTCCCGGGCCCGATCGGCATCAATCCGATGGAGACGGTCATCGCGCTGGCGATGCGCAACGCCAGGCGGCTGCTGGACCGGCGGGACGCCTACGGCATCTGAGCCAGGCCAGCAGCCAGCTCAGCTCAGTTCCACTCGGCCACCGGGTCGCCCGGCGCGTAGACGTAGCCACCGCTCTTGCCTGGGTCCTTGGTCAGGTTGGTGTAGTCGACGGAGAACTGGTACTCCTGGCCGGTCGCTACCCGGTGGTACGCGGGGTCCGGCCCCTGGACCACACCCGGGTCGGTGAACGGGCTGTCCATGTAGAAGAACTGCTTGGGGTTGATCACGAAACCCTGCGCCCCGCCGATGACGATCCAGTTGACGATCGACCCGCCGGTCTGGTCACCCTGGGTGTTGACCTCCGCGATGCGGGACCCTTCGGGCGTGGTGTACCAGGACAGCGCGCCCGGGTCCTGGCTGTCGGTGACCTTGAGCCTGAACTCGTGCGGGGTGATCCCCTCCACCGAGATGTACCTGGCCTTGCTCTCGTCGAACAGGCAGGCCGCGACGCTGATCCCGGCGGCGGTGCCGCCGCCGGTGAAGGCGGCCTGGCACACCGGGCCCCGCGCGGCCAGCCACGTGCGGTCCTCGGCCAGGATCGCGGTCCGTCCGGCCGCGTCCGCCTTGGCGTACTTGGCGGCCTGCGCGGCGTTGATCTCGGCGTCAAGGTTCTCGGTGTTGGTCTCGTAGCACTTCTCGATGGCCAGCGTGGTGCTCTGGCCGCCGCAGGTGTCCGGAGCGGACTCGACCCGGGCCGGGTGGCCGGGGTCGAACGGCTCGACGATGGGGACAAACGGGGCAATGGCCGCCGCCGTGCCAGTTCCGGTGGCCGCCGGACTCGACGCCGTGTCTCCCGGGCTCCCCGGGCTCCCCGACCCGGGCGAGCACCCGGCCAGCACCGCGGTCAGTCCCGCCCCGCACGCCATCAGCATCGCAGCCCGCGTCAGCCGCGGTTTTGCCGTGCCATTCCAGATAGCCAACTCCATCAACCCCTCGTTAGAGAATCCGCACACCTCAAGACGCAGGAGGACTCCTGCCGGTTGCGCGGGCGCTAGACGGAGCCGCCGGGACGACGGCAGATACAGGAAACCTGACGCCGCGTACAGGGAAACTACGGGGTCCCCGCGAACCGGCTGGCGAAGTGGACGCGTAGGTCCATGCGTTCAGGCCGGCGACCGACGCCGGCCCCAGGTTGGATGGAGATTCCCATGTCGTTCTCACGTAAGGCAGCGCTCGCCTTGACCGGTATCGTCGCCATGGCGCTGCCGCTGGCCGTAGCGGGCAGCGCGAGTGCCGCTACCACCCGCGGTGGATGCACCGTCACGCCGCTGACGCCGACGCTGGACCACACGGACAGCAGCGGCCAGAAGTGGATCAAGTACGAGAACAAGGTGTATTGCGACGGCGGCCGGTCCATCGAGATCGTGGACGAGCGCCTCGAGTACGACGCCTTGAACTATGACGACTACTACGGCTCGCACACCTACAACGTCAGCTTCGACACCGCCGGCACGCAGTACGTGTCGGTCCTGCAGGTCCTGCCGGACGCTGACGGCTTGTTCGACAAGAACGAGGAGATGTACCACCAGGTCGGCTTCCAGGTCACCTACGACAACGGTTCCGTCTCCGGGTGGACCCCCGACTGGGACGCTAGCCCGAGGGCGACGTTCCACCTGTGACCCGCGGAATCATGATGGTGGCCAGTTCCTGCTAGCGGCCGGAACTGGCCACGATCACGGCAGCGGCGGGGCGGGGATCAGGAGGGCGTCGACGGCCAGGGGGCCGGCGGGGCCGCAGATCAGGGGGTTGAGGTCGAGGGCGTCGATGGTGTCGCCTAGGTCGCAGGCCAGGCGGGAGAGGGACTCGATGGCGTCGGCGATGGCGTCCAGGTCGGCGGGGGGCTGGCCGCGGGCGCCGGAGAGGACGGGGGCGATGCGCAGGCGCTGGATCGCGGCCACGGCGGCGGGACGGGTGACCGGGGCGAGCAGGACGACCCGTTCGTTAAAAATCTCTATGAAAACGCCGCCGGCACTGATGATCAGGAGGGGACCGAGAGCGGGGTCGCGGACCAGGCCCAGGGCGAGCTCGGCACCGGGCGGGGCGGTCTGGCTGACCAGAACGTTCGGGCCGAGGCGGGCGGCGAAATCGTCGTAGGCGGCGGCGAGCCCGGCCGGATCGGCCAGGCCGAGGCGGACGCCGCCGACGTCGGATTTGTGGGCGATGCCGGGCTCGGCGGTCTTGAGGACGACCGGGTAGCCGATTTTGTCCGCGGCGGCCAGGGCGGTGTCGCGGGTGGCGGCGGGCTCGGTGCCGGTGACGGGGATGCCGTAGGCGCGGAGCAGGGCGAACAGCTCGGGGCCGCCCGCGGGGAGCGGGCCGTGGCGGGGGGTGCGTGGCCGCTCGGGGCCGCCCGCCGGGGGCGGCACGGGCGAGAGCTGCGCGGGGTGCGGGACGGGCGAGAGCTGCACGGGGGGCGGCACGGGCGGGGTGGCGTGATCGAGGAGGTGGCGCAGCGCGAGGAGGCCGGTGCGGGTGCCTTCGAGGACGGGGATGCCAGCGGCGCGCAGCTGGGCGGCGGCGACCTGGTCGACGGCGGCGGGAATGCCGGTCAGGACCGCGACCGGCTTGGTGGTGCTGGCGGCGGCGGTGAGGACGGCGCGGGGGTAGGACTCGTCGCCGTCGAACTCGGGGACCAGGTCGACGGCCAGCGCCACCGCCCCGACGGACGGGTCGGCGGCTAGTGCGTCCAGGCAGCTGGTGAACAGTTCCTCGGTGTCACGTCCGGTCCCCCACACGTCCAGCGGGTTGCCCGGGGCCAGGCCCTCGTCGAGCAGGCCGGCCAGCCGGGCGGTGGTGGCCGGGGCGAGCGGGGCGAACGGCAGGCCGGCCTCGGCGGCCAGGTCGGCGGTGTGCGCGCGTTCCAGGCCCGAGTCGTGCACGGTGGCGATGCCCGTGCCGGGGGCGGCCCGGCGGCCGGCGGCGAAGATTTCCAGGGTGTCGGCCAGTTCGGCCAGGTCGCCGACGCGGTGCACGCCGTAGGCGGCGGCCAGCGCCTCCCACGCGCCGCCGTCCGCGGCGAGCGCGCCGGAGTGCGCCGCGACCAGCGCCTGGCCCGCCTCGGAGGCACCCACGCTGAGCAGGACCACGGGCACGCCCGCGGCCAGCGCGTCTCCCAGGACCGCCCGCAGGCCGGCCGCGTCCCTGATCGCCTCGAGGACCAGGGCCAGCACCTTCGTGCCGGGCACGGTGAGCGCGTACCTGGCGTAGTCCGCGGCCGTGGTGACCAGTTCCTGACCGCTGGAGACGGCCAGGGTGAAGCCGAAGCCGCGGCGCGCCCGCAGCAGCGCCGAGAACACCGAGCCTGAATGGGTGACCAGCGCGACCGGGCCGGCCGGCAGCGGGTCCGGCTCGACGTAGCCGACGGCCCGCAGCCCGCGGGCCACGTTCACGAACCCCATGCAGCCGGCGCCGCACACGGCCATGCCCGCGTCCCTGGCCACCGCGGCCAGGCGGTCGCGCAGGCCCGTCGTCCCGTGCGGGCCGTAGGCGCTGCCGAAGATGACGGCCGAACGGGCTCGGTTCTCCGCGGCGGCTGCCAGCTGCGTCTCCAGGACGGTGTCGGGCACGGCCAGCAGCGCCAGGTCCACCGGTTCCGGCACCTCGGCGAGACTGGGCAGGCAGGGCACGCCGCCGATGTCGGCGTACCGCGGGTTGACCAGGTAGGTGCGCGGCCGGGACGGGCTGCGGGTCACCTCCTCGATCATGCGCGCGCCGAGGCTGCCCGGGCGGGCGCTGGCTCCGACCAGCGCCACGCTCCGGGCCTCGAGCATCGCGGTGACCGCGCTGCTGTGTACCTGAGCGGGAGCGGTCACTTCCGGCGGAGGGACACGCGGCGGTCGGCCAGGGCGGCCTTGGCCGCCTGCATGCCGGGGATGCCGCAGACGCCGCCGCCGGCGTGGGTGGCCGAGCTGGCGTAGTACAGGCCGGGCACCGGGGTGCGGTAGTCGGCGAAGCCAGGCGCGGGGCGCATGTGGAACAGCTGCTCGAGGGACAGCTCGCCGTGGAAGATGTTGCCGCCGATCAGGCCGTAGTCGTGCTCCATCTGGTACGGCCCCACGATGTCGGTGTGGAGGATGGAGCTCTTGAAGTTCGGCGCCACCTCGTTGTAGCAGTCGATCATGCGGTCGGCGTAGGCCTGGAGCTCCTCGGTGTGCGGCTGGGAGTTCCAGTCGGCCGGGACCCACTGGGTGAACAGCGACATGATGTGGTAGCCCTCGGGGCACAGGGTCTTGTCGAACGCGGTCGGGATGACGCCGTCGCTGAACGGGCGGGTGGCCGCGCGGCCGTCGCGGGCGTCGAGGAAGGCCTGCTCGATGTACGGCATGGTCGGCGCCATCTCGACCGAGCCGGTGTGGTGCTCCTGGAGGTTCGTGCCGGGGTCGGCGGTGAAGTCGGGCAGCTCGGACAGGGCCAGGTTGATCTTGACCACGCCGCTGCGGGTCTTCCAGTGCTCGATGTCGGTCACGAAGTCGTCGGGCAAGTTGGCCCGGCCGACGTGGTCAAGGAACGCGGTGCGCGGGTGCAGGCTCGTGACGACGACCTTGGCCGTGAGCCGCTGGCCGTTCTCCAGCTCGACGCCGGCCGCGCGGCCGTTCTCCAGCAGGATCCGGCCGACCGGGGCGTCGGTGCGGATCTCGGCGCCGGCCATGCGGGCGGCCCGGGCGATCGCGTCGGAGACCGCGCCCATGCCGCCTTCGGCGAAGCCCCAGTTGCCCAGGTGGCCGTCCCCCACGTCACCGATCGAGTGGTGGGCCATCACGTAGGCGGTGCCCGGCTCGTACGGGCCGGCCCAGGTGCCGATCACCCCGTTGACCGCGAGCGCGCCCTTGACCTGCGGCGACTCGAACCAGTCGTCGAGCAGGTCGGCGATCGACATCGTCATCAGCCGGGTCACGTCGGCGACGGTGCGGACGTCGAGCCCGCGGTGGCGCCAGGCCAGGCGCAGCGTCTGCTCCAGGTCGCGGGGCTTGCGCGAGCCCAGGTTCGGCGGCACGGTGAGCAGCAGCGGGCCGAGCACGTCGGCCAGGCCGGCCAGCCACGCGTCCCAGCGCGGCATCGCGTCGGCGTCCTTCTTCGACCAGCGGGAGACCTCTTCGTGGTTGCGCTTGGCGTCGTCGGCGTACAGCTTGATCGACCCGCCCTCGGGGAAGGCCTGGTAGTACGGGCCCATCGGGTAGATCTTGTAGCCGTGCCGCTCGAGCTGGAGGTCGTTGATGATCGTCGGGGGCAGCAGCGACATCACGTAGGACAGCCGGGTGACCTTGAAGTCCGGGGCGTCCGGCCAGGGCGCCTCGGTGGTCGCGGCGCCGCCGGTCTTGTGCCTGCCTTCGAGGACGAGGGTCCTGGCGCCCGAGCGGGCCAGGTAGGCCGCGGCGACGAGGCCGTTGTGGCCGCCGCCGACGATGATCGCGTCGTAGTCCGAGGGACCGCCCGGTCCGGCCTTCGTCCTGGTCGTACCCGTGGCCCTAGCCGCCTGCGCGGCTTTGGCCGCCTGAACCGCCTTTCCCGCCGCGGCCTTCGCCGCGCTCCCCGCTTTGGCTGCGCTTGCCTTAGCCGCCGTGGTTGCCTTGGTTGCCATGTGACTGGCCCCTCCGAAAGATTGACTGAACATTCAGTCTAGAAGCTGCTACGATTGCGGACAAGACCGCGGGGCGAGGGAGCGGTCCTTACGGCGAGGTGGAGAGCTGGGATGAAAGAGCAGGGCGGGGGGACGCGGGACGCCGGGGAGAGGCGCGAGCAGATGCTGCGCGCGGCGCTGGACGTCATCGTGGAGCGGGGCTACGCCGACACCAGGATCGCCGACGTGGCCGAGCGCACCGGCACGAGCCCGGCGCTGGTCATCTACTACTTCAAGACCCGCGATCAGCTGCTGACCGAGGCCATCAGGTACTCGGAGGACACCTGGTACGACGAGTACACCCGCCGCGTGCCGCAGATCCCGGACGCCGCCGGGCGGCTGGCCGAGCTCATCGCCATGAACTGCCTGCCCGGCACCGATCCGGAGCCGAACAGCTGGTGGCTGCTGTGGCTGGACCTGTGGGCGCTCTCGCCGCGGAGCCCGGGCGTGGCCGCGGTGCGGGAGAAGTCCGACGAGCGGTGGCGGGAGGCCATCCGCTCCATCGTGCTGGCCGGCCAGGAGGCCGGCGAGTTCGCGCCCGTGGACGCGGACGACTTCACGATCACGCTGTCCGCCCTCCTCGACGGGCTGGCGGTGCAGATCGCGCTGGAAGACCCGGCGGTGCCGCCGCAACGCACGTACGATCTTGCGATGCGGTTCGCTGCCGGGCAGCTGGGTTTTCCGTGGGAACCCGCGCCCGGGCGGGCGCGTAAGGGCGGTTCATAGCTTCTGTGGAGGTGGCGCCGTGGCCGGTGGCAGCATCGAGCTTTCCGGGCTGAGCAAGAGGTTCGCCGAGATCGCGGTCGACAACATCGACCTGACCGTGGCCAGCGGCGAGTTCTTCTCCCTGCTCGGCCCGTCGGGTTGCGGCAAGACCACCACCTTGCGGCTGATCGCCGGCTTCGAGCAGCCGACTTCCGGCCGGATCCTGCTGGACGGCGCGGACGTCTCCGACGTACCGCCGCACCGGCGCAACGTCAACACGGTGTTCCAGAGCTACGCGCTGTTCCCGTTCCTGTCGGTCTTCGACAACGTGGCGTTCGGCCTGAAGCACCGCAGCGTGGGTAGGGCGGAGCTCAAGCAGCAGGTGAACCAGGCACTCGACCTGGTCGCCATGACCCCGTTCGCCACGCGGCGCCCGGGGCAGCTGTCCGGCGGCCAGCAGCAGCGGGTGGCGCTGGCCCGCGCGCTCGTGCTCAACCCGGCCGTGCTGCTGCTCGACGAGCCGCTCGGCGCGCTCGACGCCAAGCTGCGCCGCTCGCTGAAGGTCGAGCTGAAGGCGCTACAGGAACGCGTCGGCATCACCTTCCTCTACGTCACCCACGACCAGGAGGAAGCGCTGACCATGTCCGACCGGCTGGCGGTGATGAACGCCGGCAAGATCGTGCAGATCGGCACCCCCCGGCAGGTCTACGAAGAGCCCGCGGACAGCTACGTGGCCGACTTCCTCGGCGCCGCCAACCTGATCGAGGTCGAGGTGGTCACGGCGGGCACGCTGCGGCTCGGGGACTTCGCGCTGACCTCGGCGCGGTGCGAGGCGAACGACGCGGGTCGTGCGCACGCGGTGATCAGGCCGGAGCGGGTGCTGATCGAGGAGCATGGTTCGGCCGGGGACAACCGGGTGCCCGCCATGGTGGAGCGCGTGGTCTTCCTCGGCTCGGCGACCCAGGTCATGCTGCGGCTGGCGCCGGGCGCGCCGCTCCAGGCGCTGATGCAGAACGACGGCTCGCGCCCCGAGTTGACCCAGGGCACCCCGGTGCACTGCTACCTGCCGCCGGACGCGCTGCGCGTGCTGGCCGGCGCGGCCGGCGAGGTCCCGGTGGCCGAGGACGAGCACCTGGTCGCCAGCTAACGGATACCAGCTAGGCCCGGCGGGCGGCCCGGGCCCGGTCCAGCATCACGGCCGCGGCCGCCGTCAGCAGCGCCGCCACGACGGCGATAAGCACGATCTGCCAGCCGGGCATGCCGCCGACGGTCACGGTCCTGGTGACGGTGACGCGAGGAGGCCCGACCAGGCCGCCAGGCGGCGGGATGAAGCGCGCGGTAACCGCGCCCGCGGGCCAGGCCCCGGCCAGGCTCAGCATGGACACGGCCGCGGGCCGCGGCCCGGCCGCAATGCGCCGTTCTGCGTATGTCCTGGACCGCGTCCCGGCAGTAGCGTCGGGGATAGTCGGACGGGATGGCCGCGAGGAGGGTCGCGATGACGATTCCGGTGCGGGTGAGCGACAAGGACCTGCTGGATCTGTTCGAGCTGGTCACTGCTTACCGCGATGAAGATCCTGGAGACGGGCTGCCGCTGCCCATGCTGCGCCGCCTGATAGACCAGGTGCCTAGTGACAACGTGTCGTTCTTCGGCCTGGACACCGCGCGGCAGACCACCTGGTTCGGCCAGGAGGTCGGCCAGAGCGACGACGGGGACGACGAGGATGCGTTCTGGGCCCACTACTGGGACTGCCTGCCGTGCTCCTACCCCGACCGGAGCTGCGCCGCAGCGGCGCGGAGCTGACGGCCCGGCGGCGGCCGTCACCCGTGCCCTCGGGACGGTGCGGTGATGACGTCAGGGGAAGCGTGGAGCGCGGCGTTCGCGTCGGCGGGCACCGAGACCGCGCGGGCCTACGACTACAGCATGGTGCCGCAGCTCTTCGAGCCCTGGGCACGTCTGCTGCTGGACCAGGCCGGGGTTGGCCCCGGTGACGAGCTCCTGGATGTCGCGTGCGGCCCGGGTACGGTCACCCAGCTGGCGGCCGCATTGGTCGGGCCGGGCGGGCGGGTGACCGGGTGCGACATGAGCCCGGCCATGCTCGCGGTGGCCCGGTCGAAGCCGGGCGGCGGCGCTCCGGTGGACTATGTTGAGTGCCCGGCGGACGCGCTCGCCGTCCCGGCGGGCGCCTACGACGTCGTGACCTGCCAGCAGGGCCTGCAGTTCTTCGCCGACCGCCAGCATGCCCTGGGCGAGATGCGCCGGGCCCTGCGCCCGGGCGGGCGGCTCGGCGTCGCGGTCTGGGGCCCCATCGAGCAGAGCCCGCCGTTCGCCGCCCTGGCGGAAGCTATCGCCGAGGTCATCGGCGAGGAAACCGCCGCCAGGTACCGGAACGGGCCGTGGGGCCTGGGCCACGACGATGTGGCCGTCATGGTCCGGCAGGCCGGGTTCGCAGAAGCGGAGGCTCACCTCCGCCGGCTGCCGGTCGTGTTCGAGGGCGGTCCTGGGCACCTGCTGCGCACGCTGGCCGCCACCGCGCTCGCGGCCGACGTGGCCGCCCTCGACGAGGCCGGACGGCGCGCGCTGACGGCCGCGATCGAGAAGACCGCCGCCCCGCTGGTCGAGGACGGGGCGGTCCGTTCCGAGGCCGCCGCGCAACTGGTGATCGCGACGGCCTGATCATAGATGTATGCGTGCACTGGTAATTACCGCCGCTGGGTCGGCGCGGGTCGAGGAGGTGGAGCCTCCGGTGGCCGGGCCCGGGCAGGTGGTGGTGGACGTCCGGCGGGCCGGGATCTGCGGGACGGACGTGGAGCTGTTCACCGGGAAGCTCGCCTACTTCACCCAGGGCAGGATCGGTTACCCGATACGGCCGGGACACGAGTGGTGCGGCATGGTGTCCGCGCTCGGCGACGGGGTGGACCCGGGGTGGCTGGGCGCCCGGGTGACCGGGGATACCATGCTGGGCTGCGGGCGCTGTGCGCGGTGCGCGGCCGGGCGCGGGCATGTCTGCGCCGATCGCCGTGAGGTCGGCATCATGGGCTGGCCCGGCGGCCTGGCGGAGCAGGTACTGGTCCGCGCCTCCAGCCTGTACCGGCTGCCCGGCGCGATCGACGACCGGGCCGGCGCCCTGGTCGAGCCGGGCGGCAACGCCTGGCGGAGCGCGTCGGCGGCCCAGGCCGGCCCGGGTAAGCGGGTACTGGTCTGCGGGCCGGGCACCATCGGGCTGCTGACCACCGCGTTCGCCGCCGCGATGGGGGCTGAGGTGCACATCTGGGCGCTGGACCGGGACCGGGAGGAGCTGGCCAGGTCGTTCGGTGCCTTGGGTTATTGGACGGCCTCCGACCCGCCACCGGTCACCTATGACGCGGTCGTGGATTGCACCGACGACCATCAGATGCCCGCGGCCGCGCTGGCCCGGGCCGAGCCAGCCGGGCGACTGGTCCTCATCGGCATCGCGGGCGTGCCGAGCCTGGTCGACAGCCGGGACATCATCCTGGGGGACCTCACCGTGGTGGGCATCCTCGGCGCCTCGGCCGGGCTCGCGTCCGCGATCGAGTACTACGCCGACAGCCGGGTGGACCCGTCGCGCATCGTCGAGGTGACGGTGGGCCTCGACGAGGCCGCCGAGGCGCTGGCCGGGAAGATCAGCACCGGAGCCGGGACGAAGATCCATATCGATCCGAGCCGCTGACGCTGCGCCGCATGTATCAGCTGGGGTGACCTGGTCCTCTGACCTGATACCTGGTAAACGTGGCGGATCCAGGGACGGAGGTCCGATATGCCCATCCCCCGACACTCCACGGCCCTGCCGAGCGTGCAACTGGCGGCCTTGGACACGACCGAGGGCGTGACCGAACTGCGGGTGCACGGGGTCGGCGGCACGCCGCCGGAGGCGACCCTCGGCGACCTGGCGCCCGAACAGGTCATGGGCGACGCCATCGCGGGTTTCTACCGCACCTCGGATCACCGTGCCAGCGATACGGACCAGACCGAGGGCCGGGATGTGGACCGGCACGTGGAGGTCTACTCCTGGGGCGGCCTGACCTCGCGGAGCAAGGTCCGGGTGCTGTGGCTGGCGCTGCTGCCGTTCCTGTTCGTCAACCTGGCGGGGTGGATGTGCCCGGCCGGAACGCGGGCCTCGGCCTGGAAGTTCCGGCTGCACCGGCTGGCGGCGGGCCTCGGCGGGCTGGCGCTGACCGTGAACGCGATCCTCATCGCGGCAGTGATCAGCGCGGATGTGATCGGCTACCAGACGGCGCGGGCCGGGATCGCCCTGCACCAGTGGTGGCTCGCGCCGCTGGGCTGGAAGTTCATTGCCGGGCACCCGGCGCGCCAGGTGATGCTGGGCGTGCTGGTCCCGGCGCTGTTCGTGCTGGCGCTGACCTGGCTGGCCAGCACGACCTGGCGCTATGAGGCGGTCCGGCCGCCGTACCAGGTGTCGGCGACACGCAAGGATAAGGCCAGGATGGCCACCGCGGCCGCGCTTCCTGGTGGCCTGGCCGATGACGAGTTCTGGGACGGTGACCGCAGCGTCCGGCTGATCACCTGGGTACACGTCGCGGTGACCGGTGGGTTCCTGGCGGTCGTCCTGGGCGTGACCGTCCGGGCGATGGCCGCCGGATCGCCGCACGATGCATTGCTCGGCTGGCTCGCGATCGGGCTGGGCGGGGCCACGATGGCCCTGGGGGCCGGCTACGTCGCCCTGGACGCGCTCACCACGCCGCCGATGGACCCGGCGGCCACGGTGACGCCGGACGGGACCGGCGCGGATGGGCTGGGCGACGGGCTTCGCGTCGTGATGCCCTATCTGCGCTACGCGGCGGCGCTGGCTCTCGTGCTGGCCTGCCTGTTCGCCTGGTTCCAGCCGGCCGCCGGCTTCGGGCGGCTGGCGGGCCTGCCGGGGATGGCCGACGTGGCCGGCTGGACGGCGCTGGCGATCGCGGCGGCCCTGGTTCTCGGGTTGATCTCGATGCTGCTCGGCCTGGCGGGCGAGCGCGGCATCTTCAAGGGCGCGCCCTGGGTCACGCTGATGCTCGGGTTCGGCCTGCTGAACATCGTCCTGCTCAACGCCGGGATCTGGGTGGCGCACCTGGTCAGCCCGGTGACCAGCGACGCGGCCGAGGCGGTGGCCAAGGGACAGATCTACCTGCCGTACCTGGTCACCTCGGGAGCGCCGCTGGTGGCCTGGGCGGCCGTGCTGGCCCTGGTCGCGTTCGCGCTGGCCGAGCTCGGCCGGTACCTGTTCAGCGGCCGCCTGCCCGCCGCGGAGGCCGAGCAGTACCGCGCCCAGGCGAAGGAGTTCAGGAAAGCACAGACCGGGCCGCGGCAGTACTGGTACTGGTCGGGTCTCGACCCGTTCGCCCCGCCCGCGGTCACCGATGACGACCACGGCGGCAGCGAGGCCTGGGAGAAGAAACTCGCCCGGGTCCAGTTCCTCGCCCGGGCGCCGCACGACGCCGCCTGGCTCCTGTGGGCCATCGTGGCCGGACAGGTGATCATGGCGCTGTGCGTCTGGCGGCTGCACGTACAGCCGCCGGTGATCATCCGGAATATCGGCGTCGCCATCGCGGGCCTCGCACTGCCCGCCATCATGGGTTTGCTGTACGCGGCGTGGAACGACCCCAGCAGGCGCCGGACTATCGGAATCTTGTGGGACGTGGGCACGTTCTGGCCGCGGTCCTATCACCCGCTCTGCCCTCCGTGCTACGCCGAGCGGGCCGTGCCTGACCTCCAGCGCCGGATGTGGTGGCTGCACGACAACGGCGGCCGGGTGATGCTGACCGCGCACAGCCAGGGCACGGTGCTCGCCGCCGCGGCGCTGGTCCAGCCCGGCTGCCGGCCTGTGAACGACCAGCCGGCCCTGATCACGTTCGGCTCCCCGCTGATCAAGCTGTACGGCTGGGGCTTCCCCGCCTACTTCGGCCCCGGGCTCCTCAGCCCGCTGGCGCCGGACGGCAGCGCGCGGGTCAGCGACTGGCACAACTTCCACTACCCGACCGATCCCATCGGCGGGCCGACGGTCGGCGAGCCGACCGACATCGGGCTCCTCGACCCGGCCGAGTGCTACTACGTCTACGGGCAGGCGGCGCCGTCGGCGCAGGGCCACTCCGGCTACTGGGCCGACCCGCGGGTGTGGGCCGTGATCAACAGCGTCGCGGCCGGGCTGACGTCGGTCCCCGCGGCGGGAGACGCGGAAGGGCCGGTGCCTGACGGCCTGTCGCTGCCCTCCGGCGGGGGTCGCCGACTCAGTGCCGACGAGGGCGATGACGGCGGAGGCAGGCAGCGCGTGCAGGTGCTGGCGGAGGTACTGGAGCGGGAAGCATCGCCGCCGCAAGGGCCGCCTCCGCCCTCTCGCGGCGGCCGCTGGCCCGGAAGCGGCGGGGGCAAGGACCCGGATGGCGGCGGACGCAGGGGCCAGAGCCTTCAGGTGCTGATGGACGGCCTGCTCCCCCACTCGGGCCGCGGGTCACTGGCCGATGTCGGGCCCGCATCCGCACGGGTGGCCCGGGCTCTGACCGAACGGGACTACCGCCAGTCCTACATGGACGCGCTTTTCTGGTGGCTCTTCACCTCCTCGGACGCGTACCAGGATGCGGTGCGGGACCTGGGGGCCTCGCGGAAGGCACGCCCGGTCGTGGTCCTGCACGCGGACGGGACGAGATCCGACCTCTTGCTTCTCGACCCGCGCCGTCGCGGCGGCCAGGCCGCGGCACAGCTCGAAGGATCCAAGAGGGCCATCAGGCTCGCCTCATCGTTCCTCCCCCGGCAGAGCCTGAACCTCGTGCTCCATCGCAGCGGCCTGGACCGTTCACTGGAAGCACAGACGGTTGTGGAAAGCGCGCAGGAACTAGCCGCCTCCGCATGGTTCGGCTTGGGCACTGTCAAGGCCCCGCGAGAGGTCCCGACCGCGTTGTCTCCTATCTCCCGGCCCGGACTCGCTCTCTCATCCGCTGTGCCCATCCGGTCCGCGAAGGACATCCAGGTGGCCACGCTCGGCGGTTTCCTGGCCGACGCTGACGCCGCGTCCGCCGGTACCTGCCTGGCAACGACCGCCAACCACGCGCTGGCCAGGCGGTGGCGCACGTACACCATCGGCGGCGCTGCGGTCAACGTGGTACGGAGACACAAGGCGAGCGACAGCTGCTTGATCAGGGTTGATAAATCCATCCTCAATGGCCGGACGACCAGGGGGGTCAAAGGCCCGCTGGCGGACCCGCCCTCGCCCAGTCCCGGCTATTTCTGCGGGGCGACGCCGACTGACCGGAAGACCACTATCATCCGCGCGTACGACCCGGCCGTCATGTTCCCCGAGCCGGGCCTGCTGTGCCGGGTATACACCGATGCAGACACTAGCGAGGGCGACTCGGGCGTCGCGCTCATCGACCAGAACGACTACATCGTCGGGTTCGCAATGGGGATGACCGGCTTCGGTTCCCTCGTCCAGTATTCGTACTGGGTTTGGGCCCAGCAGGTGTACCTGGCGCACCGTCTCTCCGCCGACATGACGCTGGGGGTGTAGACGCGGCGTGGGCATCTGGACGGATCTGTGGCGCACCGAGGCAGAGAGTTGGGCGTTCGGCCCCATCGGCGCGACAAGTGACGTCATGCCGCATCAGCGGTACGTGTCCGTTCTTCTGCGGCGGCTGCGCATCGTTAACTCCCGGGTGGGATTCAGTCGGTTCTACGGCGCGATTCAGTTCTTCGGCCGGCTCCCTCACCTGTCCGGCGCGGCTGCCGAGTTTGCCAGTGTGACCTCGCCAGACAAGCTGCGAGACGTCAGCAAGAAGGACCGCGGTAATTTCGCGCTCGGGACGCAGCGCCTGCTCGGCCCGGTACCGTACGTCGGCGGCGACCTGGAGCTCGAAATGGGCCTGTTCACGATCAAGTCGCAAGACCTGCTCATGCCCTACCTGGAACTCCTCGGCGAGCTATCCAGCTCGGCCGGGCTGGCGTATATCTCTGTGATGGCGCCTTACGTCTCCGCTATCAAGAACGGCGCGGCCGCCCTGATCAGGTCCGAGGGCAGTTCGTCGCTTGAAATCGGCGCCGCCGCCACGTTCTCCCCGGTCAAAGAGGGCACGTACTTCGCAGCCCGGGTCGATGCGACGGACCACGATATCGCCAGGTTCAGCGTGGACAGCCAGGACTATCTGCTGGACGAAAACGGGCAGCGCATCACCGGCGTGCCCTACCTGATCTTCGCCGTTACACAGTCGGATGTCCGTGATGACTGGCATCAGATCCCGGCGATCTCGGCCGCCTACACCAGGTTGACCAGCGCCGTCCGCGAGCGGAAACCACACAAAGAAGTGGGGTCCTACCTCGAGCACTTCCGGCGGGTAGTGCTCACCGACCCGGACATTCTCAGCGGCCACGGCCGGCAGATCGTGAACTGGGCCGAAGAGCAGATCGCGGCGGCGCGGGGAGCCGCGCTGACAAGCAAAAAGGCTGCCCCGCCAGCGATGCCCGCCCTGCGGACCCTGCTGCTCAGCCCGCTGTGACCGGCTCCTCCGATGGGAGCGGCCGGGCCCGCCGTCGCTAGCGGTAGGTCCGGACCGCGACGGCCAGCCGGTCCAGGTAGGCCCGGCCGAAAGGGGTGCCGCCTGCTACCGCGACGACGGCGAGGTAGGCGGGCAGCCGCCATAGTTCCCGGCGGCCGGCGAAGCCCGGGTCGACGGGCAGGATCTCCTGATAGGCGGCGAGTACGTCGTCAGGGACCGGCTGGAAGTAGCCGACCAGGGCCAGGTCGGCCTCGGGATGGCCGAAGTAGGGGGCGGCGTCGATCACGACCGCGCCGGCCGCGGTGCTGACGAAGTTGTTCTGCTGGGCGTCCCCGTGCAGCAGCGAGGGCCGCGGTTCCGGGCCGGTCAGCGCGGGCAGCCGGGCGGCCCAGATGGGCCGACGCGGCGCGCTCGACCCGCGCCCGTACGGCGGGTCCGAGGAGCGGGTGAGCCACCGTCACAACCAGATGAATAGCGTATGCGGACGGTTTTCCGCACGACGATAATGTCCCGCGGGGGAACGCCGGTCCGCGGGGTGGAGGTCACAGCGTGGCGAGCAGGACCCATCGCATCCCGGTGTGCCTGGCCTGGGGATGCGCGCTGCTCCTGGGGGCCGGGCTCAGCGGATGCGCGACAGCCAGGGACACCGGCGTGACCGACCCGACCGGGCAGGTTCACTTCACGGTCCCCAGCGGCTGGCAGCCGATCGGCGCCGCCGCGCTGGCCGCCGAGCTGAAGAAAAGCATCGGCAACCCGAGCAGCTCATGGACGGTGGCCTACGAGGCCGGCTCGCGCCAGCGGGCCGCCGATTTCCTGGGCTTCGACGGCGCGCAGCCGTTCGTCTTCGCTGATCTCGGCCAGCTCACCGCCACCGCGAGCCGTCAGATGTCCGACGACGCACTGCGCGACATCCTCTTCCCCGTCACCCTCACGGCGAGGCAGAACGCATCCAACCAGGGTTACCCGCTCACTGGTTTCAAGCAGCTCAGGGACCAGGTACTGACCCTGGGACACGGCGTGCACGGGGTCCGGGAGACCTTTGACTACACCTACCACCAGCAGGCCGACACCTGGGACATGGACGCCTTGACCGATGCCGCCCACACCGTCGTGTTCCTTCTCTTGGTTCACTGCACCACCGCCTGCTACGGCAGGTACCAGGCCGACATCACGCACCTGCTGTCGTCGGTGACGACGTCCGGGCTCGCCCGGCCTACGGGCCCGTTCAGCACGCTCATCGGCCGATAAGCTGCGCATCTCCTTCAGGTAGCGGCCCGGAGTGGTGCCGAAGGTGGCGCGGAAGGCGGCGGTGAAGGCGCTCGGGGTGCTGTAGCCGCACGTCATGGCGGTGGCGGTGACCGAGCGGCCGGTGGCGAGCAGGGTCAGCGAGTGGTGCAGCCTGAGCTGGGCGCGCCACTGCGGGAAGGTCATGCCGGTCTCGGCGCGGAAGAGCCTGCTCAGGGTCCGCTCCCCCGCGCCCACTACCCGGCCAAGCTCGGCCAGGGTGCGGTCGCTGCCGGGGTCCTCGGCCAGGATGGCGGTCACGTCGCAGAGGCGCTCGTCGGCCGGCTGCGGCAGGTGGAACCGGACCGCCGGGGCCGGCCTGAGCTGGTGCAGCGCGACCCTGCGCAGGTCGTCCTGCTCGCCGGGCGGACGGTCCTGACCGTCGGTGATCGCGATGATCAGCTCGCGGAGCAGCCGGGAGACGCTCAGCACGGTGGGCTGGGCCAGGCCGAGCGGGTTCACGTGCACTCCGAAGGCCACCGTGCGCAGCTGGGTGGCGCCGTAAGCCTGATGCGCGTGCGCCACCGCGGCGGGCAGCCACACGGCGCGCTGCGGCGGAACCACCCAGGACCCGTGCGCCGTGGTGACGATCAGCAGGCCGCTGCTGGGGTAGACGAGCTGCTGCTCGGCGTGGTCGTGCCAGTCGATGCGCTCGCGGTGGCGCAGGTGCTCGAGCGTCGGCCCGTCCAGGGGCAGGCGCAGGGGCTGCCGCTGGGGCCGGTGCTGGGACTGGCGGTTCATCGACATTATTCGTCAGCTTAGAGGTAGCCCGCCAGTCACGGATAGACGCATGGTGGAGGGGTGTCAGGAGATGAAGCGGGCCCGTGGCGCCGGATGCGGCTGTGGGCTGCGGCCCACGCCGTCGACGACATGTACCAGGGCCTGGTCCCGGCCAGCGTCCCGTACTTCGTGCTCGACCGCCACTACAGCTACGTGGCGGCCTCGGGCCTGACCCTGGCCGCGACGCTGGGCAGTTCGCTGCCGCAGCCGGTCATCGGGCTGCTGGTCGACAAGTGGCGGCTCGGATGGATGGCGGCCGCGGGAGTCAGCCTGGCGGGTGTCGGCGCGGGCCTGTCCGGGCTGGCCCCGGCCTACCCGGTGGTCTGGCTGCTGCTGCTCGCCTCCGGCCTCGGGGTGGCCATGTTCCACCCGGCCGCGGGCACGTCGGCGCGGGCCCGCGCGGGCGAGAGCGCCTCGGCGATGAGCGTCTTCGCCGCGGGTGGCAGCGCCGGGTTCTTCCTGGCCCCGGTGCTGGCCACGCCCGCGCTGGTCTCGATCGGCCTCGGCGCCACCGCGCTGTTCATTCCCCCGGCGCTGCTGATCGGCCTGCTCCTGCTGCGGCACCACCAGCGGGCCCGGGCCGCCCAGCGGGCCCGGGCGGGGAGCCTGGTCGCGGCCAGCCCGGCCGGCTCTCCGGGTCGGAACCGCTGGGCGCCGTTCCTGGTGATGACCGGGGTCGAGGTGGTGCGGTCGGTGGTGTTCTTCGGGGTGAACACGTTCATCGAGCTGTACTGGATCCACCACCTGGGGGCGAGCCGCGGCGTGGCCGGCGCGGCACTGGCCTGCTTCCTGGTCGGCGGGGTGGCCGGAACGCTGCTCGGCGGGCGGATCGCCGACCGGCTCGGGCTGGTCCGGGCTCTCCAGATCGGGACCGCCGCCATGGTTCCCGCCCTGGTCTCGCTGCGCCTGTGCCCCGGGGCCGGTCTCGCGCTGGCCGCCGCCGCGGCGTCGGGCATCGCCGTGAACATCCCGTTCGCGGTCATGATCAAGCTCGGCCAGGACTACCTGCCATCCCGGCCCGGCACTGCCTCCGGGGTCACGCTGGGACTCGGCGTCAGCATCGGCGGCCTGGTCGCGCCCGTGTTCGGCGCAATCGCGGAGGCCCGTGGCACCGCCGCGGTCTTCACCGTCATGTGCTTCGTACCGGTGCTCGCCCTCATCCTCGGTGCGCTGCTGCCGGACCCGGCGACAGCCGAAGGAAACTGGGTGGTCCACCGGGTACGCAAGAGGGGTCTTGCCCAGGTCGCACGCGGGCCTGCGGGCAGCGGGCCGGGGCTACCGGAAACAGGACCAGCCCGGGACACCTGAGATCCAGATATGCATGGTTGCCACAATGTCAACCCTAGGACGTGCATATTGTGGCAATCATGCGCAAGACGGTGCCGCCTTCTTGTTTCGCTGGGGGCCTGTGGTGCGGAAGTGGCTAGCGGTACGCCGGTCCCGCCGCTGCCCGCACGCCGCGGGGGCTAGGTCTCGTCGTGCTCTTGGAGGTAGGTGCGGAACTCCTGGATGGCTTCGTCCTGGTCGGGGCCGAGGTCGCTGACCAGGGCCATGTCGGTGCCGGTCCAGTAGGCGCCGGTGTAGTCACCGTCGTCGAGCACCAGGAGGTGGTGGTGCGCGATCTTGATGTGGTCACGCACCTCGGCCCAGGAGACGCCCGGGGGGACGAGCCCGATCGCGGGTGAGTCGCTGTCGTCGATGTCCAGGTTCTCGAGCATGGCGCCTGCCTCCCTGGGCTCCTAGGGCAATAGTGCGGCGGGAACCCACCCCGTTCGGTAAAAAAATGAGACGGTCAGCCTTCGCTCCCGGCGATCGTGGTCAGGGCGTCCAGCCTGCTGCCGCGCTCGCCGCGGGTCAGGAACCGGTAGCCGAGGTACCCGATGATCGCGATGACGAACGACATGAGCAGCATGATCGTGCCGAGCGCGTTCAGTGCGGGGCCGCCGTTGCCGCCGCGCTGGGTCGAGTAGATGAGCACCGACATCGGGGTGTTCCCGGCGTTGGAGGAGAGCAGGTCGACGATGACGAAGTCGTCGATCACGCCCGAGAACACGAGCACCGCGCTGGCGAAGATGGCCGGGGCGAGCAGCGGCAGCATGACCCGGCGCATGGTCGCGAAGCGGCCGGCGCCCAGGTCGGCGGCGGCCTCCTCGTACTGGCGGCCGAGGGTGACCAGACGGGCCTGGACGATGATCGCGGCCCAGCTCACGTTCCAGGTGACCAGGCCGAGGACCTCGGCGAGGGTGCCCAGGTGCACGGTGGTGAACAGCACCGTGAACACGAAGAACATGGCCACGCCGAAGATCAGCTCCGGGATGACGAAGGACAGGATCATCATGAAGTTGAACGACGAGGAGACGGGGCCGCGCCAGCGGTTGATGCCGAGCGCGAACGCCACCCCGAGCGGCACCGCGATGAGCGTGGTCAGCACGGACAGCCGCACGGTCTGGATGACCGCGGCGTGCAGCTGGGCGTTATGCCAGACCGAGTTGGTCTTGTCCCAGAAGTACCAGTGCAGGGACAGGCCCTGGTAGGTGGCCTGGGACCGGCCCTTGTTGAACGAGAACAGCACCGCGATGACGATCGGCACCAGCGACCAGACCAGGTACAGCCAGGTGAAACCCTCGAGGAACCATGGGTGGCGCCAGGGATTCCTGGGATTCCAGCGGCTGATGGGACGTGCTTCGGTCCCAGTGGGAGCGGCGGGGGCCGGGGTCTCGGCGGGGACGGCGGGAGCGGTCATGATGCCACCTGCGAGGAGCGGTTGGTGGAGATGACGTAGTAGATCATCGGGACGAGCAGGACCAGCAGGAGCAGCAGCGAGAGCACGGCGCCCTGGCCTTCAAGGCCGGGCGTGCCCAGCTGGCCCTGGATTAGGTTGCCGATCATCGAGGTGGACGCCGCGCCCGACATCAGCTGGTTGGTGTAGTAGTCGCCGAGCATCGGCAGCACGGTGATCAGCATGCCGGTCAGGATGGGCTGCTTGGACAGCGGCAGCGTGATGTTCCAGAACGTGCGGAGGCGGCCCAGGCCGAGGTCGCGGCCGGCCTCGATCAGCGCCGGATCGATCCGGTCGAGGCCCGCGTACAGCACCAGGATCAGGTACGGGATGTAGCCGTAGACCAGGCCGAGGATGACGGTGGCCGACTTGCCGCCCAGCCAGTTGACCGGGGAGATGCCGACCCAGCCCAGCACCGTGTTGGCGTACCCGTTCGTCTGGAGCAGGTCCACCCAGGCCAGCATGCGCATCATGTAGCTGATCCAGAACGGGGCGATGAGCAGGATCAGGAACACGCCTTTCCTGCGGCCGGAGAAACGGGCCACGAAGTACGCGGCCGGATAGCCGAGGAGCAGGCAGAGCAGGGCGGCGATGGCGACGTAGAGGATGGTCCTGAGCACGATCGGGCCGGCGAACGAGGAGCTGCCGATGATGTCATGGTAGACGTCGATGACGTTCGACGAGCTCCACGCGAAGGGGTTCCAGACCGCGACCGGCGACTCGTACAGCCGGTCCAGCTTGCCCATGGCGATCGCGAGCACCGCGTAGAACGGCACGATGAACAGGAGCAGCAGCCAGATCATGGCCGGCGCGGCCAGGGCGGCGTAGAAGCCGTTCTTGTTCCTCATTAGTGCGGCTCCCCTTTAGATTCCGTTGCTCACGACGAGCCAGGCCTGCTGCCACAGCGCGTCGGCGTCGACGGGGAGCTGGAGCTCGGCGACGCCGCGGCGGAAGTAGGACGGCAGGACGACGGTGGACAGCAGCTCCTTCGGCAGGATCTGCTCCTTGACCAGCACCTGCGGGGTCACCCCGGTCAGCGGCTGCATGTAACCGTTGAAGCTGATGTTGTTGAGGACGTTCGGCAGGTCGAGGAAGTAGTTGAGGAACATGTGCGCCAGGACCGGGTTCTTAGCCGAGCGCAGGATGACGTTGGTGTCGTTGGCGACCGGTCCCTTGCCGTCGGTGGGGAACCAGTAGCCGACCGTGCTGACCGGAACGTGCTTGGGCATGTAGTAACCGGCCGCGGCCATGTCACCGGACCAGGCGTGGTGGATCCAGGTGCTCGCGCTCGGCACCTCGGTGTAGTCGTTGTTGTCGATCCGGACGTTGACCAGGCGGGTGAGCTCCTCCAGCGCCCGGCGGGAGGTGGCGATCTGCCGGTAGTCGGTGGTGTTGAGGTCGTAGATGCCGCTCTTCATCAGGCCGAGGCTGATGCTCTCCCGGTAGTCGTCCAGGATCGCGATCCGGCCCTTGTACTTGGGCTGCCACAGCATTTCCCAGGGGTTCTTCATCGCGAGAGGGTTCAGGTCCACCAGGTCCTTACGCCAGGCGATCCCGGTCGTGTAGATGGTGTACGGCACCGTGTACTGCCAGCCCAGGTCGTAGAACGGGTCGGTGAAGTCGGGCCAGGCCTGGGAGATGTTCGGTATGTAGGAGTGGTTGAGCGGCTGGACCAGCTTGGTGTTGATGATCTGGGCCATCTGGTCCACGGTGAGGCCGACCAGGACGTCGAACGAGAGCCCGCTGCGCAGCTTGTTCATGGCCTCGTTCATCGTGTTGAACGTGGTGATCTGCGTCTTGACCTTGAACTTCTTGGCGAAGGAGTTGACCACGTCCTGGTTGATGTACGCCTCCCAGGTGTAGATCTGGAGGGTGGCGTCCTGTTCGGGGGCGAGGCCGGATTTTATGGCGGGGTTGTCCGCGAAGATGGGCCACTTGACCGGGTTGTCCGGGCGGGCCAGCGGGACCGTGCCCGAGCCGGCCAGGCCGGAGGCGCACCCTTCGAGCAGGGGCGTGGTCCCGAGCGCCCCGAGAGCGGCTAGCGCCCCGCTTCCTTGCAGGAAGGACCGCCGGGTGAGCTTCCTGGGGGCGCCGTGGCCCTGCCAGCCTTCTCTCGGGTGCGCCATGGTGTCAGCCCTCGGTTCTGGTACTTACGGCTTGGGCGAATTTAGCGAAGTTTGCGGTCAGGCGGTCGATATCCGCCTCATTGTGCTGCACCGAGATCAGCCACTGCTCGATCTTGCCCCAAGGCGGCAGGAAAACTCCGCCGTTGTGCTGGTAGAGCCAGTGCGCGTGGCTGTACCGGTCGTCCACGCCGAGGAAGCCGCGGTAGTTGGTGACCGGGTCGGGGGCGAACACCACACAGCCCTTGGCGCCGGCGGTGACTACGTGGGCGGTGAGGCCGTTGTCGTGTATCGCTTGGCTGATGCCCGCGGCGGCGCGCTGGCGGAGCTTTTCGATGTTCTCGTACGCCTGCGGGGTGGCCACCTCGGTCAGCATGGCCCGGGTCGCGGCCATGGCCAGCGGGTTGCCGTTGAACGTGCCGACCATCTCGTAGCCGCCTTCGGCCACGTGGTCCATGACCTGCCCGGTGCCGCCGATGGCGGCCACGGCCACGCCGCCGCCGAGCGACTTGGCCAGGGTGATCAGGTCGGGCTGGACGCCCTCGGCCCGCGTGACGCCGCCGGGGCCGACGGTGAGGCCGGTCTTGACCTCGTCGAAGGTGAGCAGGGCTCCGTGCTGGTGCAGGAGGTCCTTCAGCGCGGCGAGGTAACCCGGCTGCGGCTTGATGATGCCGGCGTTCATCATCACCGGCTCCAGGATCATGCCGGCGATCTGGCCTTCGTGCTCGTCCAGCAGGCGGGCGACGCCGTCGAGGTCGTTGAACGTGGCGATCAGGGTCAGGTCGGTGATGGCCTTCGGGATCCCGGAGGAGGCGGGGGCACTGCTCGGCTTCTCCCGCGGGCCCGCTTCTTCTTCCCCGGGGGCGACCGAGACCTGCACCGAGTCGTGGTGGCCGTGGTAGCAGCCCTCGATCTTGATGATCAGGTCCCGGCCGGTGATCGAGCGCATCAGGTGGACGGCGTCCATGGTGGCCTCGGTGCCGGAGTTGGCGAAGCGCCATTGCGGCAGGCCGAACCGGGTTGCCAGCTCGGCGGCCACCGTGACGGCGTCCGGGGTGGGCTGGGCGAAGTGGGTGCCGTGGCGTGCCTGCTCGGCTATTGCCGTCGCGATCGCCGGGTGGGCGTGGCCGGCCAGCGCGGCGCCGTAGCCGCCGTGCAGGTCGACGTACTCGTTGCCGTCGACGTCCCAGACCTTCGAGCCGAAGCCCCGGCTCAGCCAGACCGGCTGCGGCGCGGTGATCTGCCAGCTGGAGGTGACACCTCCGGCGAGGTGCTGCTTAGCCTGCTCGGCGAGGCGGTGGGACTTGGGCTGGCGGCGGACGAAGATTTCCTCCTGCTCCGCGATGATCTCTTTCAGCTTGGTGTCGGTGGACACGTCGGTGCTCACGTCGGGGCTCCCAGTCTTGACTGAACGTTCAGTCTAGACTTCTGGCGGTGGCGGCGGCAAGGGGTGGTCGGCGCTAGTGCGGCGAGGGCTGGCCGATACTAGTAAGGGTGACCGAGACCGCCATCCGGGTCGCGCTCGCCGACGACGACGTCCTCCTGCGGGAGGGCCTGGCGAGCCTGCTAGAGCGCTCCGGTTTCGTGGTGGCCGGGCAGTGCGGGGACGGATCTGAGTTCCTCGCGCTGGTTCGCGAGCAAGAGCCGGAACTGGCCATCGTGGACATCCGGATGCCCCCGGACCATGCCACCGAGGGTCTCGACGCGGCCCGCGTGATCCGGGCCGAATTCCCGGCCGTCGCCATCATGGTCCTGTCCGCGCACGTCGAGGTCGAGCACGCGATGGACCTGCTCACCAGCGGTGAGCGCAGCGGATATCTGCTGAAGAGCCGGGTCACCGACGTGGACGACTTCATCGAGACGCTGCGGCGGATCGTGCGGGGCGGTTCGGTGGTGGACCCGGCCCTGGTCGCCGAGCTCGTCGCGACCCGCCGCGTCGACGATCCGCTCGACGCGCTCTCGCCCCGCGAGCGCGAGGTGCTCGCGCTCATGGCGGAGGGCCGTTCCAACAGCGGGATCTCGCGCGAGCTGTGGGTGACGGAAGGAACCGTGGAAAAACACGTACGGAGCATCCTCATGAAACTGCGCCTGCCGGAGACCGACGACGTGCACCGCCGGATCCTGGCCGTGCTGACGTTCCTCGACGCGCGGTAGCGCGGGCCGCCGTCACGCATCGCCTGGCCCTTTCATCGCTTCGACCGGCCCCTTCATCGCTGGCCGAGGATCCGCTGGATGGCCGCGGCCGACAGCTCGTTCTTGGGCAGGAATCCGGCGGCCGGGGTGTCGGCGACCAGGTCCGCGTAGTCGGCGCCGGCCCGGGTCGAGATCATGATCACGGCCGCTCCGTTCCCGTGATCGCCACCGGGATCGCCGCCGGGATCGCCGCCGGGATCGCCGCCGGCCAGCAGGCGGGCAAGCTCGAAGCCGTTCTCGTCGCCGAGCGCGATGTCCACCAGCACGACATCCGGCCGCAGCGCGCTGACCTGCCGGAGTGCTTCGGCGATGCTCGACGCGGTGCCCGCCACGACCACGCCCTCCCGGGCGAGCAGAAGACGCGCTGTCTCGACGAAGGCACTGTTGTCATCGACTAGCAGGCAGCGCACGGGGCAAGTGTGGCAACAGGGACGGTGCTCTCGCATTGCTGGTAGCCGGAATAACGTCGCACGCGCCGCATGGTCATCCGGTCGCGGCCCGGCCCGGCTGGGCCTGGGCCCAGCCGGGCCGGACCGCGGCCGTGTGGTGATCCATGAAAGCCCGGCTCGCCGTCAGGTCTATCTCGGCCAGTTCGGCCTGAAGCTTGCGCACCTCGTCCTCACCCCAGATCGGCGAGCTGAACTGGTGATGGGTGATGGCCGTGGCCATGAGAAACCTGGCCTCGACGGCGTCGAATCCGCCGTCTAGCCAGTCGGTGCGTTCCATGTCCGCTCCGTGCCTCCAGTCGCCGGACGGTCTGCGGTCCCCGTGGCTTGGCTCTGGCCGGCTCGTGTCACTCCGGCCAGCCAGAGCCATAGGAACAGGTTGCCGCGACGATCCCGGCCGGGCATCGCGGCCAGCGCCCATTGTCTAGTGGTGCTGGCTTTAATCTCCGTCTACCGGCTAGCAGGTAGACGGAAGGGGCCGTCCGGGTCACCCGGCTCGGAGGATCTCCCGGCCGGGTGGCCCGTGTTTCAATGAGCCCCGTGTTTCGATAAGCCCCGTGTTTCGATAAGCCCCGTGTTTCGATAAGCCCCGTGTTTCCATAAGCGCTGTCGCAGGGGAGGTGCGACATGCCAACGTCCTCGGTGCCCGATTCCGCGCGCATCCCGCTGCTCGCCCGGCTCAAGGTGGGCACCAAGCTGATGCTGCTGGTCCTGCTGCCGGTAGGCGTGCTGCTCGGCTTCACGACCACGAGCGCGGTGGAGGACTTCAGCGCGGCCGGCCAGCAGCAGGACTTCCGCGCCGCGACCCAGCTGTCCTTCGGGACCGCCGCCGTCGCCGACCAGCTGGCCGGGGAGCGCACCGCGGCCGCGATGCTGCGCCTGCGACCCGGCGAGCAGGCCAGGGTCGCGCTGAGGACCGCGCAGCGCGACGTGGACCAGGCCCTGAGCCGGGCGCGGGCCAGCGCCGCGGGCCGACCGGGAAGCGCGGACGCGGCCGGGCACCTCGTCACGGTCCGCCGGCAGCTAGTTTCCCTGCGGCTCCAAGTCGCCGGCGATACGCTCTCCGTCCTGGATATCTCCAGCTCATATAGCGCGATAGTGGCCGGTCTGATCAGCACGAGCGGAGCGCTGATCCAGGACAAGCCGCTGCAGTCCTCCGGCCGGGCAGCCGACGCCTACCTGGCGATACTGCAGGTGGTCGAGGCCGCCCAGCGCGAGCGGGTGGATGTGGCCGCCGCGCTCGCCGCGCCCCGGGACCAGGCGGCCCTGGACCAGTGAGCTGATCACGACCAGCCGCTGGGCGACACTGGAAGGCACGGAGCTCGGCACGTTCCGGCAGAACGCTTCGGGGCGGCTGGTCACGGCCCTCGGGGCGGCGCTGTCGGCCCCGGCCGGGATCGAGGTGCGGAAGCTGGACGTCGACGTTCTCACCAGTCCGCGGGCGGCGATCGCGCATACGTCCCTGGGGACGTGGCTGAGCGCCTCGGGGACCAGGATCGACGGCCTGCGCCGGCTCGAGCGCGGAGCGGCCGGCGACCTGGCCACGACGACGTCGCGCGACCTCCAGGGGACGCGCGGGGCCGACCTGCGCAACCTGGGCCTGTCGCTCGCGGTGCTGGCGCTGGTCATCGCCTTCGGGCTGGTGGTGCGGCGCTCGATCACCAGGCCCCTCAGCGAGGTCTCCGACGGGGCGCGGACCCTGTCCGGCGGCGACCTGGACTTCGACGTGCGATACGTCGGGCGCGACGAGATCGGCGACGTCGCGACGGCCTTCCGCGACCTGCATGTCACGGCGGAACGCCTGGTCGGCGAGATCCGGGCGACCAACGCCGCGATCGTCGACAGCCAGCTTGACCACCGCGCGGACGTCAGCGCCTTCAAGGGGACCTGGGCCCAGCTGATGGCCGGGATGAACGACACCATCGACGCCTTCGCCCAGGTTCACGGACAGCACCGGCGCGCCGAGCGGGAGCTGGAGGGCATCTTCAACCTCTCCGTCGACCTCCTCTGCATCATCGGCCAGGACGGCTACTTCAAGCGCGTGAACCCGGCCTTCGAACGGATCCTCGGGTACACCAGCGAGGAACTGCTGGCCCGGCCCCTGCTCGACTTCGTGCACCCCGATGACCGGACTCGTACCCGGGGAGCGCACGACGGCGCGGTCCGCGGCGCCGACATCACCGGGTTCGAGAACCGGCACATCCGCAGCGACGGCACTGAGTGCTGGCTGCAGTGGAGCGCCCGCTCGGTGCCGGAGGAAGGTCTCATCTACGCGACCGCCAGGGATGTGACCGGCATCAGGCGGGCCGGCCGGGAACAGGCCGCGTTGCGGCGGGTGGCGATGCTGGTGGCCAAGCGAGTTGCCCCGGCCGAGGTCTTCGACGCGGTCGTCACGGAGATGCATCAGCTGCTCGACGCCGAGAACACCAGGCTGCTGCGCTACGAGCCCGACCACACGGTCACGGTGGTCGCCGCCTGCAGCGAGCCCGGCCTGGAGATCCCGCTGGGGGCACGCTACTCGCTGGAGGGCCAGAGCGTCGCCGTGACCGTGTGGCACACCGGCCGCCCGGCCCGGCTCGACCACTTCGCCGGGCCGCCGGGCTCGGCCGCCGAGGCGCTCATCCGGATGGGGATACGCTC
>Ga0335083_10001367_pt1 | contig 33688 bp, 30 predicted proteins | sample Lox_Sample_42_FD_206716 | JGI IMG/M metagenome (GOLD analysis project Ga0335083, IMG submission 206716) | Soil microbial communities from Loxahatchee National Wildlife Refuge, Florida, United States - Lox_Sample_4.2 | ecosystem: Environmental > Terrestrial > Soil > Wetlands | place: USA...
GCGGTTATTGGTATCGTTTCAAACCGAAATTAATTTATGAAAACCTTTCCTCCTCTCATTTTCACATTTGCGGTCCTGGTGAGCCTTTATTTCTGCGGCTGCGCGACCGATAATTTCAAAAACTATTCGGGCCAGCCGTTTCATGACAATGTTTACCAGGGTGGCGCGCAAAAAATTCCCGGGCGGGTGCAGTGTGCCTATTACGACCTTGGCGGCGAGGGTGTGGCGTATCACGTTTCCGGAACGACGAACCAGGGCAGTGGAAAATTGAATCCCGCCAACGGCACGTACCTAAACGAGTTTCGCATGAACGAGGCGGTGAGCACATCCTATACGAAATTTCACGATACGATTGATAATAATCCTTATGACCGGGTACAGCCGCCTGAGGGGCAGCTATACGTCGGTTGGACGGAGCCGGGGGAATGGTTCAACCTGACTGTGGAAGTGGAGCAGGCGGGAACTTATACGGTGGATCTTTTATATACCTCGAATCGCGGGGGCACGATTTCACTGGAGCGCAACGGCCGGCCATTCGCATCCAATATCCAAATCATTTCCACACGCGACGACAAGGAGCCGGTTGCCTGGCGCCAATGGCATCATTGGAATATCATGACGAATATTGCTGAGGTGGCGTTGCCGAAAGGCAAAAGTGTTTTGACGGTGCGGATCGTTACTGAGGGCAATATGAACCTGGCCTGGCTGGATTTTGAGCCGAAGAAAAAATAGCCCGGGAGTCGCTCTTAGCGATGGACGGCGTAATCAATGACGCAGATGGTTTGCGCAGAATTGGCGGGGCCTTCCAAAATGCCTTCGAGTTTCGGGGATTGAATTGTCAGGCAGGGATAATCGCGGGCGACTTGAGCGGGGACCTTGCCACTTCTTTGCGTTTGAGTGCGGGCGAGTGATGCAGGCTGGCGGTTTTGATCTGCGTACACGGAGACTTCCAGGATGCGGCCGGATTGGGAATCAGCCACCGACATAGAGAATTTGGAAGCGTCCTGCGGAAGAGTATTTTGGACGGCGACGACGGTAACGAAATGGCCGTCCATCCACTTCCAGTAGCGATGAAAGAAATTTTTATGTTCAGTGTAGGCCTGGAGGTTGACGACAGGCGGGAACCCGGCAGTCAGGGAATGGCTTAATTCGTCATAAACGCGGCGCAGGCAGGCAGTGCCGGTTTCATTGGCCTGACGGGTGAGGTGGTCGCCGCGCACAGGCGCGGCACTGTCCGTTTTCAGGCAGTCGTTGATGAAAGAAACGAGGTCGTCTTCCCACATGCCGCCATTGTCAAGGTAACGGGGCTGGTTGCGGGTAACGATGGAGGGTTGGCCGCCGTATTGTTGAATAAGGGCGCGGACTTTATCCGCGGGTGCATGCCCGGGAAGCGCGGCGGCGAGATTATTTAGCGCAGGATCGCCGAACTCGAGGGCGTTAAAGACAGCGCAAGGGCCGCAGGCGCAATCGCCAATATCATGCTGGGAAATAACCCGGGGTCTGGACGATGCCGGGGGCAAAGACAAAAAATCTGCCTGTGCCTTTTCCGCCTGCGAAACAACAACGAACAGACTGAAAAAGGTTATGAGAATGGCGTGAAAGCCGAAAACGTTCCGTCTCACGAAATGCCTATAACCTAAAAACGGTCTTACCTGTGACCATGGTCATTTTCGCACGGAAATTTTTTGAGGCAACCGAAATCTAATTTTTAATTTCCGCCGGTGGCAGGCGGAAGCCGGTTTTAAGTATTTCCTGAAGGGGTAGGCCGTTCTTTGTCCGCCAGAATAGCGGCCTCGACAGCTCTCCTGGGTGAATCGATGAAATTATTTTTAAGGATAGCGAAAATCCTGGCGCTGCCTTTTTCTGTGTTATGCCAGGCGTAACAGGTGCTGGTTTCCTTGTGGCCGGCCAAATCAAACACTTCGACCTGGCCTTTCCACACGGTTTCCGCATCTTTCGTTTGGACATGAACGAAAGCCGTTTCGCGATGAGTCGGCTTGCATTTATGGTTAATCAGAATAGCCGCTTCAAGCGCATCCAGATAATCAGCATGTGATGGCATTGCTCAATAGTTCTACCCCGGTTGTAAGTTGCCAAAAGGCCATATTACTTCTGCTAAGATTCGATACGTTTGGCCGTCACTTCAAGGGCGGCTTCGAGCGATTGGATGCGGACGGGTTTGGTGAGGTGGGCATCAAAGCCCACAGTTTCACTGCGTGCGACATCGTGTTCCATGCCGTAACCGGTCAGGGCAATCCCACGGAGGTGGTTTTTACGGCCCAATTCGTTCATGAGATCGTAGCCGTTGCCGTCGGGCAGGCCGATGTCAGTAATCAGGAGATCGAAACTGCGGGCACCGGCGAGGGCACGGGCTTCAGCGGCGGTGGCGGCGGCAGCCACCTGGTAGCGGCGGCGCAGGAGCAGGCCGGTGAGCGTGGTACGCGTCGGTTCGTGGTCTTCCACCAGTAAAATCCGGATGGTTTTGGGAGTGACTCCGGAAGCCGCATTTTCCGGCTGCCGCGACGGGGCTGAATTTCTTTGGACTTCCTCAGCAGCGGCGAGGGGAAGTTCCACGGTGAAGGTCGAGCCTTTGTTGCGACCATTGCTGGCAGCGACAATTTTTCCAGAATGAAATTCCGCGAGTTTTTGAGAAATGCTCAGGCCCAGGCCGAGACCGCCGAAGCGATGAGAACCCGCAACATGTTCGCCCTGGGAAAAGGCATGGAATATTCCGGCGATTTCATCGGATGTCATCCCAATACCCGTATCGGAAACAATGATGGAAAGTTTTTTGCCGGTGACGCTGGTTTCAACGGTGATTTGGCCGTGTTCCGAGGTGAATTTCACCGCGTTTTTCAAAAGGTTCCAGAAGATTTGCTGAAGGCGGACGGTGTCGGCATAGACAGTGTGTTCGACTGCGTTTAACCGGAGGTCCAGGATAATTTGTTTTTGATTCATTTCTTCGCGCACCTGGGTGATGGCGTCCCGCAGAACGGAGTGAACATTGATGAAATTTTTTTCGAGGATGACCTTGCCGCGGGTAATGCGGGTCAAGTCCAGCAGGTCGTCAATGAGCCGTGCTTCCATCTCGATATTTTTACGGATGGTATTGAAGTCCGCGCGGGCGCGGGGAGGCAGGTCGTGATTATTCATAGCGTCGCTGGCGAGGAGGAGAACCGGGCTCAAGGGAGTACGCAGTTCGTGGGACAAGGTGGCCAGAAAATCATCCTTGGCCCGGGAAGCGGCGAGCACTTCATCGTGAGCATGTTTCAGTTGTTGCATAACGTTTTCGCGTTCAATGGCAAAAGCGATTTGTGAGGCGATAAATTCGGATGGTCGCAGTTCATGATGAGTGAACGCGTGAGGCGCATTGAAATAAATCATGAATTTACCCAGCAACCGTTTTTCATAAATGATGGGGAAAAAGGCGAGCGAGCGGATGCCTTCTTTTTCAATGGTCAGGCGCAGGCCTTCGTCAAATTCGGCGTCAGCGACATCATTGATAAAAATCGGTTCAGGGGTATCGCCGTTTTTCCAGGGGGAATGGCCTTCGACGGCGCGACGGTATTCATCTGAGAGGCCGCGCCAGGCTTTGAAACGCATGGCGCCTTTGGCATCACAGAGGAGAATGGAGGCGCGGTCCACGTTTTGACATTGAATGACTGCTTCGAGCGCAGCATGGCAAATTTCATCCATGGTAGGCGCAGCGTTCATGGTGGAGACCAATTCAAACAGGGCGCGTTGCTGGCGCTCGGTGCGTTTGCGTTCGCTGATATTGCGGGCGATTTTTGACGCGCCCACGATATTTCCATTGGCATCTTTGATGGGTGAAATCGTCAATGAAACGTCAATCAAAGTTCCGTCTTTGCGTTGCCGGATGGTTTCAAAATGTTTGACCTGTTCGCCACGGCGGATGCGCGCAAGAATGCCTTCCTCCTCCGTATGTCGTTCGATGGGAATCAAAACAGTTATCGGTTTACCGACAACTTCGGCGGCTTTATATTTAAAAATCCGCTCGGCGCCCCGGTTCCAACTCATGATGATGCCGTTGGTATCTTTGCCGATGATGGCGTCATCGGAAGATTCGACGATAGCGGCAAAGCGCTGGGCCATTAACTGAGCAAGATTGCGTTCGGTGACATCCAAAAGCAGGTTCACCGCACCGATAATATTGCCGGAAGCATCGCGAATAGGCGTGGGGTAGGGCAAGATGTTGCGCCGCTGCCCATCCGGACGCTCAATAATTATTTCCTGCCCACGGACCGGCTCACCGGTTTTCAGTGTGATAGCGATGGGGCTTTCATCGAGGGACAGCTCAGTTCCGTCCGGTTTGAAAATTTTATAGCAGCCGTGCCATGCTTTTTTCCCGACTTCAGGCCGCTGCCCCCATAATTCGGCGGCGGATTCGTTGTAAAGAGTGATGCGGCCTTCCGCATCCGTGGTGTAAACGGCGACGGGCAAATTGCGGACGACTTGTTTGTAGCGTTCTTCACTCAGGCCCAATTCTGCGGTGCGTTCATGAACGCGTTTTTCCAATTGTTCGTTGGCCAATCGCAATGCGTCCTCAGCGATTTTGCGCTGGCTCACTTCGTTTTCCAGCGCGCGATTGGAGTTGGCGAGAGCGCGAGCCGTGCGGGACAGATCCACAAAGACACCGACTTTGGATTTAAGGATTTCCGGGTTAATGGGCTTGGTCAAATAATCCACCGCCCCGGCGCCGTAGCCCGTGATGGCGTCTTTTTCGTCGAGGAAAAATGCCGTCAGGAAAATGATAGGAATATGCTGGTTGCGCCGCCGGGTTTTAATTTGGCGCGCCAGTTCTATTCCGCTCATGCCGGGCATTTGGATGTCCAGGATGATGCAGGCAAACTCATTTTGGAGAAGAGCCAGAAGGGCATCTTCGGGCCGGAGGGCGCGAACAAGTTGCAGGCCGGGCATGGTTTCCAGAATGCTCTCGAGGGCATCCAGGTTCCTGCTTTCGTCGTCCACGAGTAAAACGTTGACCGGTTCGAGGCCGGTTTTCAGTTCGACAATTTTTCCTTTTTCAACGGAATCCATGATAAATGGTTAAGACATTTCAATTTGCCCCGCCGCCAGTTGCGCGGCGGCGAGGCGTGATAGGCCGTCCTGCCTCTGCGCGCATCAGAGGCTGGGCGGATGGTCCCCACCGAAGTTGAGACAATGATTTCATTAACGATAGAGCCAAACGCGCAATAGTGATACAAGCTGGTCCGTATTGACCGGTTTGGCGATATAATCCGAAGCGCCGGCTTCGAGACATTTTTCACGGTCACCCTTCATAGCCTTGGCCGTGAGGGCAAGAATGGGAAGGGCGCGGAACTCCGGGTTCTTACGGATTTCCCGCAAGGTTTCATAGCCGTCCATTTCCGGCATCATGATGTCCATCAATACGACGCTCAAGTCCGGGGTGCTCTTGATAATTTCAATGGCCTGCCGGCCATTCGTCGCGCTGATCACATTCATCTCGTGATTTTCGAGAACGGTGGTGAGGGCAAAAATGTTGCGCGCATCATCGTCCACGACCAGCGCCTTGCGGCCATGGAGCGATTCATTGGAATTATGGAGGCGGGCGAGCATTTCGCGCTTGGCCTCGGGCAAATTCGCAACGATCCGATGCAGGAACAACGCAGTCTCATCAAAGAGCCGGTCCGGGGACTTTACGTCTTTGAGCACAATGCTCTTGGCGAGAGAACGGAGTTGTTTTTCTTCTGCTGGATCCAATTCCTTGCCCGTAAAGACGACTACCGGGACATCGCGCAAAGCGGGTTCGCCCTGCATCTTTTCCAGGAGGGAATAGCCGCTCATATCAGGCAGGCGCAAGTCCAGCACGCAGCAATCGAACTGATTATCCATTAATTTTTGATAGGCCTCGGCGCCGGTGCCGACCGATTCGATTTCGATATCGTTGTGCGCGAGCAGGGCAATGATGCTGTCACGCTCCGTCTGGTTGTCTTCAACGACCAGGAGCCGTTTCAGGCGCGGGGCGGCAAAGGTCTTAATCCGTTCGAAGCATTGTTCCAAACTTTCGGTAGTGGCAGGTTTGATCATGTATGAGAACGCGCCGTGCGAGAGGCCATGCTGGCGTTCTTCTTCGATGGACAGGACAAGGACGGGAATGTGCCGCGTGGTGGCGTCCAATTTCAAATTATTTAGCACAGTCCAGCCGAGCATATCCGGCAGGAAGATGTCCAGGGTGACGGCGGTGGGCATGAACTGTCGCGCCAGGGCAATGGCTGCGTGGCCACGGGTTGCAGAAATGGCCTTAAACCCCTTGTCGCGGGCCAGACCGATAAGGACACGCGCGTAATGCGGGTCGTCCTCAACGATGAGCAGGACATTGTCACCGGGCTGGATGGCATTACGATCATCCGGGATGTTTTCTTCGCGGGGAGCAGGCAGGACGATAGTTGCCGGCTCAGACTGGGGTACGATTTTGGCGGAGCCTCCGGAGTACGTCAGCGGCAGGAACAGCGTGAAGCTGCTGCCTTCGCCGGGAGAGCTGGCCAGTTTTATTTCACCGCCCAAAAGGCCGGCGAGTTCACGCGAGATGGCCAGGCCGAGGCCGGTACCGCCGTATTTGCGGCTCGTGCCGGCATCCGCCTGCTGGAACGCTTCGAAAATTAGCTTTTGTTTCTCAGGGGCGATGCCGATGCCAGTATCGCTAATTTTGAAGGCGATCACATTTGGAGTTTTGCTCAGGATCTTGTGGTTCGGAGTCCAGCCTGAATGAACGGGCGTTACATTGATGGAGACATGCCCATGCGCTGTAAATTTGAAGGCGTTTGACAACAGGTTTTTGAGAATCTGTTGCAGGCGCTTCGGATCAGTCGTCAACGCACGCGGTAAAGCAGAGTCAAATTCGATGTTGAATGGAAGATTCTTGGCATCGGCCACGTGGCGGAAGTTACGCTCGACGGAATCGCGCACGGAGGCGAAGCCGACTTCTTCGGCTTCCACGGTGACCGTGCCGGATTCGATTTTGGAAAGATCAAGGATGTCCGTAATCAGGTTGAGCAGGTCAGAACCGGAGGAATAGATATTGCGGGCAAATTCGACCTGCTTGTTGGACAAATTGCCGGCGGTGTTTTCCGCCAATTGCTGGCCCAGGATAAGGATGGAATTAAGCGGGGTGCGCAATTCGTGGGACATGTTCGCCAGGAATTCGGATTTGTATTTGGATGTGAGCGCAAGTTCCGCGGCCTTTTCTTCGAGGGCGCGGCGGGCCTGCTCGACTTCGCGGCTTTTGCGTTCCACTTCGACGTTCTGTTCGGCAAGCTGGCGGGCTTTTTGGGCCAATTCTTCGTTGGTTTGCTGCAATTCCTTTTGCTGCGATTGCAATTCCACGGTGAGCTGTTGTGATTGTTGCAACAGACCTTCAGTGCGCATCGTGGCTTCAATCGTGTTAAGCACAACGCCGATGGATTGAGTGAGCTGCTCGAGGAAGGTCAAGTGCGTGACGCTAAACGGTGCCAGTGAGGCGAGTTCGATCACGGCTTTGGTTTGGCCTTCAAACAACACCGGCAGCACGACAATGCTGGCGGGCCGGGCATCGCCGAGGCTGGAAGCAATACGCGCGTAATCGGATTTAACGCCGGTCAGCAAAATACGGTCTTTCTCAAGGGCGCACTGGCCGATGAGCCCTTCGCCTACCAGAATGCGCTGCGGCTGCTCGGGCCGGGTGGCGTATCCGGCGAGAAGGCGCAGCATCCATTTATTATCATCGCCCTGTTCCATCTGATAAATGGCGCCCTGCTGGGCGCCGACGAGCGGGGCCAGTTCGGAAAGGAGCATTCTGCCGACGGTGAACAGGTCGCGTTGCCCCTGCAACATGCCGGTGAATTTCGCGATGTTCGTTTTGAGCCAGCCTTGCTCCTGGTTGCGCTCAGTCGTGACGCGCAGGTTATCAATCATCGTATTGATGTTGTCCTTGAGTTCGGACACTTCACCGCGCGCTTCCACTGTGATGGATCGCGTGAGGTCACCCTTTGTCACGGCCGTGGATACCTCAGCGATGGCGCGCACTTGCGTCGTCAAGTTGGCTGCGAGCAGGTTGACGTTACCGGTCAAATCCTTCCAGGTACCTGCCGCACCCGGCACGTTTGCCTGTCCGCCCAATCGTCCTTCCACGCCCACCTCCCTGGCGACATTGGTGACCTGCTCGGCGAAGATAGCCAGCGTGTCGGTCATATTATTAATGGTTTCGGCCAGGGCGGCGACTTCGCCTTTGGCTTCGACCGTAAGCTTCTGCCGCAAATTTCCGTTGGCGACGGCGGTCACCACTTTCACGATGCCGCGCACCTGGTCAGTAAGGTTGGCGGCCATGAAATTGACGTTGTCGGTGAGATCTCCCCACGTGCCACCGACGCCGGGCACCTGGGCCTGGCCCCCGAGTTTGCCTTCCGTACCGACTTCGCGGGCGACGCGGGTCACTTCGGCAGCGAAGGCGTTTAATTGATCAACCATTGTATTAATGGTGTTCTTCAATTCCAAAATTTCGCCTTTCACGTCCACGGTAATCTTACGGGACAAGTCGCCACGGGCCACGGCGGTAGTCACCTCGGCCACGTTACGGACCTGGGCCGTAAGGTTGGCAGCCATGGCGTTCACCGAATCCGTCAGATCTTTCCAGGTACCGGCGACACCGGGCACGACCGCCTGCACGCCGAGGCGGCCTTCGGTACCGACTTCGCGCGCCACGCGCGTCACTTCCGAGGCGAACGAACGCAACTGTTCGACCATCGTGTTAATTGTTTCCTTGAGCTGCAAAATTTCACCACGAACGTCCACGGTGATTTTGCGGGACAAGTCGCCGTTGGCCACGGCGATGGTCACTTCGGCGATATTGCGGACCTGGCCGGTGAGGTTGGAGGCCATGGAATTGACGTTATCGGTCAAGTCCTTCCACGTGCCACCGACGCCCAGCACCTGGGCCTGGCCTCCGAGCTTGCCTTCGGTGCCTACTTCGCGCGCCACGCGGCTGACTTCAGAGGCGAAGGCATTGAGCTGGTCCACCATGACGTTAATGGTGTTCTTCAATTCGAGGATTTCGCCTTTAACGTCCACCGTGATTTTGCGAGAGAGGTCGCCGCGGGCGACAGCAGTGGTTACTTCAGCAATATTGCGGACCTGGCCGGTAAGGTTGTTCGCCATTGAGTTGACGTTATCGGTCAAATCCTTCCACGTACCGGCCACGCCGGGAACCACGGCCTGGCCGCCGAGTTTGCCTTCGGTACCCACTTCGCGCGCGACGCGGCTGACCTCAGACGCAAAAGAGTTCAACTGGTCCACCATCGTGTTAATGGTGTTTTTGAGTTCCAAAATTTCACCGCGTACGTCCACCGTGATTTTACGGGAAAGGTCACCGCTCGCCACTGCGGTGGTCACTTCGGCGATGTTACGGACCTGGCCGGTGAGGTTGTTGGCCATGAAATTGACGTTGTCGGTCAAATCTTTCCACGTGCCGGCGACACCGGTCACGACGGCCTGGCCGCCGAGGCGTCCATCCGTGCCGACTTCGCGGGCGACACGGCTGACTTCCGAGGCGAAGGCGTTTAGCTGGTCCACCATCGTGTTGATGGTGTTTTTCAAATCGAGAATTTCACCTTTCACGTCCACCGTAATCTTGCGGGACAAGTCACCTTTGGCGACGGCGGTGGTCACTTCAGCGATGTTACGCACCTGGCCGGTGAGATTGTTGGCCATGAAATTGACGTTGTCGGTCAAGTCCTTCCATGTGCCGGCGACGCCGCGGACTTGCGCCTGGCCGCCGAGCTTGCCCTCGGTGCCGACTTCGCGGGCGACACGGCTGACTTCGGAGGCGAAGGCGTTAAGCTGGTCCACCATCGTGTTAATGGTATTTTTTAACTGAAGAATTTCGCCTTTGACGTCCACGGTGATTTTACGGGACAAATCGCCTTTGGCCACGGCGGTGGCCACTTCCGCAATGTTGCGGACTTGCGAGGTCAAATTGGACGCCATGGAGTTGACGTTATCGGTCAAATCCTTCCAGGTACCGGCGACGGCGGGCACGACTGCCTGGCCGCCGAGATTGCCTTCGGTACCGACTTCGCGCGCGACACGAGTCACTTCGGAGGCGAACCCGTTCAATTGGTCCACCATCGTATTGATGGTATTTTTGAGTTCCAAAATTTCACCGCGCACGTCCACCGTGATCTTGCGGGACAAGTCGCCTTTGGCCACGGCGGTGGTTACTTCCGCGATATTACGGACCTGGGCCGTGAGGTTCGTAGCCATGGCGTTCACGGAGTCGGTCAAATCTTTCCACGTACCGGCGACACCGGGCACTTCGGCCTGGCCGCCCAAAATTCCTTCAGTACCGACTTCACGCGCGACACGCGTCACTTCAGCGGCGAAGCCGTTCAACTGGTCCACCATTGTGTTGACCGTATTTTTCAACTCAAGGATTTCGCCTTTGACGTCGACCGTGATTTTGCGGGACAAGTCACCTTTAGCCACAGCGGTGGTCACTTCAGCGATGTTGCGGACTTGCGAGGTCAAATTGGAAGCCATGGAATTGACGTTATCGGTTAAATCCTTCCAGGTGCCGGCAACACCAGGCACGGCGGCCTGACCCCCGAGTTTGCCTTCAGTGCCGACTTCGCGCGCGACGCGTGTTACTTCGGAGGCGAAGGCGTTTAATTGGTCCACCATGACGTTGATGGTGTCCTTGAGTTCGAGAATTTCGCCTTTAACGTCCACCGTGATTTTGCGGGAGAGGTCACCGCGGGCGACGGCGGTGGTTACCTGGGCGATATTACGGACCTGGGCCGTGAGGTTGGAGGCCATGGAATTGACGTTGTCGGTCAAATCTTTCCAGGTGCCGGCGACACCGGGCACGAAGGCCTGGCCGCCGAGCTTACCTTCGGTGCCGACTTCGCGGGCGACGCGAGTCACTTCCGACGCAAACGAACGCAATTGTTCGACCATCGTATTAATGGCTTCCTTGAGCTGGAGGATTTCACCGCGGACGTCCACGGTGATTTTCTTGGAAAGGTCGCCGTTGGCGACGGCGATAGTCACATCGGCGATGTTACGGACTTGCGCCGTCAAGTTACCGGCCATTTGGTTGACCGATTCAGTAAGTTCGCGCCATACACCGGAAACTTTTTTGACCTGCGCCTGGCCGCCGAGCTTACCTTCAATACCGACTTCGCGGACGACGCGGACGACCTCGACGGAGAAATTGGCCAATTGTTCCACCATCCCATTGACGAGCTTGGCGGTGCGCAAATATTCCCCTTGCAGCGGATGCCCGGAAATTTCCATGGAGACGGACTGGGATAAATCACCTTTGGCCACCGCACCGATGACGCGGCCCATTTCGAGCGTTGGCCGGGAGAGGTCATCAACAAGCGAATTGACTGCTTCCGTGGCCTCGGACCAGCCGCCTACGGCGTCCCCGACCGTCAAGCGTTCGTTAAATTTTCCCTTGCGGCCAACTTCATTACGCAACCGGGAAACGGAATTGGTGTATCGTTCGAGCCGGCCGACCACTTCATTGAATTTGTCAGCGATTTTCCCGTCCAGGCCGGTCAGATCCTCTGGCATGCGGGTGGAAAAATCACCCTGCTGGAGGGCCACCAACGAGGCAAGCAACTGGCGTTTAAATAGATCCTCGATACGGTTGTTGCCGTTTGATTTTCCGTTGGCGCGGGACCCGGCTAAAATGGCGCTTTCTTCTTTCATGATATTAATTTCTTGATGCAGCCCATGCTCAATCGTTCCGAAAGAACGCTTTGAAATCCCAGAACTGCCTTTTTGACTTCTGACGTCCGTAGAAACTGATATGTCGGGGTCTTTTGGCAGAAAATGTGCCAGAGGGTGCCAGTGCAGTTTTTTAAAGAATGCTTAAATAATCAAACGATGCCCGTCGCAGGAAAGGAAGGGATTGTGCAAATTGCAAAATGGCACATTGCAAAGTGCATTCGAGCGGAAACGGGAATTTAAGCCCCGTTTCGAGGCAAACGAAAGAAAAAGCATGAACCACCAGGTTTTGGCTCATAACCGCATTCACCGCCTTGAAGCTCAATTAGGCGTTGGGCAATGGACAAGCCAAAGCCGGGGGGGCCATCCGGTTTGTTTAATGAATAGAATGGGCGAAAAAGGACTTTGGGAATTTCCCCAGGCACCCCGCCGCCATGATCGCAAACTTCGAAGCGGTACAGGCTATTTTCCTCCCGCCAGGCTAATTCAATTTGAGGTTTACCAGGGGCATGCTCCAGGGCGTTGGTTAAAAAAATCCACCATACTTCTTCGAGCCAGGGCGCCACGCCGCGGACCTGGGGCCATGAATCCGGCCTGGCAATAACAGCCTGCTTTTTTAAAATGGAATATTCGAGCCGTTGTAACGCCACAGCCACAATACCCTCCATGGGCAGCGATTTTTTCGGGAGCGGTTCGGCTGTGGCGCGGGTGATAAAACTGATCTGCTTAATGAGATGGGTCAATTCATCTGCAGAATCTAGAATTGACTGCGTGAGCGTTTCCGGGACGTTGTGGTCATGGAGGGTTTCACGCAATACTTCGGTGGCGGTGACGATGCCGCCCAAAGGCGTTCGCAAATCATGACACACCCGACTGGCCATAGTCAGAAGGTCGCCACGCAATCGCGCAATCTCGTTTTCGGAGCCGGATTCTTTTTGCATTTTCGAATGTGTGCCTGTAATTAATGTGAACCGCCCAGCAAACTGCAAGCCATTGGCGATATGGTTTACTGGTAACACGCCCTCAATGCAATGTCAGGAATTCAAAAAGCCTTGCCAGGTGTTTAGTTAGAGAGAGTTGGTTGGGCACAGAGGCCAGGCCCAACCATAGAATGATTTTTCAGGAGATATGCCCTGCTTGGGCTTATCGCCGGGATGGTTTGAAGGTCATGACTGCACCGGCAATCGCAGCTCCAATGCCTCCCAATAATAACCACAACGTTTTATTTGTCGGCGTACCACTAAAGGTTCGTGATAGGGCAGAGCCCGCCGAATTTGAGGCGTCTATGCCGTAAACAATCAGCACGACACCGACCACTAGTAATGCTATTCCAATTGCTTTATTCATATATTTAGAGAGTTTGCTAAGGATTTAATTTCTCAACCATTCGTTAACCGAAGCACGAGTGTGGCGAGAAACAGGATGAGAAAAATCGCAAAGAGAATCCGTGCGATTCCCACTGCGGCTCCGGCGATTCCAGTAAACCCGAGCACGCCGGCAATGAGTGCTATAACCAGGAATATAAGTGTCCATCCTAACATATAACCTCCTTTGTTTCGCTTTTGTCTATCCAACGGTCTGACACAGTTAAGCCCGAACCATGCCAGCCATTTTTTAGGCTAAAAGTAGAATTCAGGAGTTTTAATCAATGCAAAATGCAATGTTTGCCTGCTGTATAATGCAAAAATAAAGGGGTTTGGATGGGGTCTCGCGGTGGCGGATTTTTACGCTGGCTGGAGTTCTTCGGTGGCCTTGCGCTTAATTTGTTCACCGATTTTTCCTATGATATCCGCACCCTTTTGCCCATTGCCGTTCCATCGCTGGCCAAAATGTTCATCGTGCACGATTTCGCTGAGGGCAAACCGGCCCGCGTAAGGTTTATCTGGTTCCTGGGCGAATCCAATGGCGAGCAGGGCGATGACTTCGGCATTGCTGGGCAATCCAAATTCATTTGCGACGGCCTTCGGGTCGAATCCTTCCATGGGCGCGGTGTCCAACCCGTACGATTCAGCAACCAGCATCATGGTGGTGACGGCGATCATTGTGTGGCGGTTAAGCCAAATTTCCTGGGGAATGGATTTCTCAAGAAAAGCAGCGGCTTGTTTTTTGATTTCCGGAACCTTTTCCGGCCTGCCGGAGCCTCGCGAAACGCCTTCGTCAAAAACGTCATCGATATAATTTTTCCAGTCGTTTTTCCCGGCGAAGGCAATAATAACCACCGGAGCTTCAATGATTTTTTCCTGGTTGTAGGCCGCTTTTTGCAGGCGCTGGCGGTTTTCTTTTTTGCGAACCACAATAAACCGCCACGGTTGCAGGTTATATCCTGAGGGCGCCTGGCCGGCGAATTGTAATATGGCTTCCAGATATTCATCCGGCACGGGATTGTCTTTGAAGTGCGGTGTGGCGCGGCGATCAAGCAGCACCTGGGTCAAAGGCTTCATGGCTTTTCCGTCCGGACAACGTTGGGGAAATTGCGCCGGTTTATCCTGAAACTTGGTTTTCATTCCATTAATTTAATGAGATGGTTTGTGTAATGCCTCACGCAATTCCTGCCTGGCGCGGTTGAGGACGGTTTTTTGACGACCGGAAAGCCCGGAACCGGCGCGGTTGATGTAAAAGTTCAACATGGACATGGCCGATTGAAATGGCGTGCCTTTGCGGCGATGGCTGCGGACGGCGGAATTTTTTAGTGAGAGTGCCATCCGGTGAGGACCATTCATTTTGAAAACGCCCTTTTTCAAATCAAGCGCATTGCTGCCATGAGTTACGGCGGCTGACCATTTGCGGCCCTGTCGTTTGGCGTTCATTTTGTTCAATGACGTTTAAAGAATTGCACCTGGCGCTCATGACGTTTGGCGGCATCCAGTGTTGAAAACGTTCCCAGGTTCCGGCGTTCGCCGGTCCTTGGATTCCGCTTGCGCGAATATAGCCGGTACTCGCCCGTTTTGAGTTTTTGTATCATAAAATGCTATCGGGACATCCTGGTGCGGGTAGCTTTACGTCCGGCAGCGGCCAATCCCACGCGTCCTTTGGTACGAACCGCTTTCTTCGCGGCGCCGGAACGTTCAGCCGGAGTCCGGCGCAGTGCCGCCTGGTGAGTTTGTCGTGAAATTGCTCGGGATGAGCCGGCTTCGCGTCCTTCGTGCTGTAAGACGTGGAGCGTGGCCCGTGACCGGCGGCGCGAAATATGGGCGTTTCCATCGTGCTGTCCTTTTTCGTAGTCCCGTTCCGCTTGGCGGCGAACTTTGGTTGAAGCTTTGCCACGAGCGGGCGGCGGCAATTTTACGCCGGCACGCCGCGCTTTGGACAAACCGATGGCAATGGCTTGTTGCGGGGATCGTGCACCATGTTTGCCCTCGCGAATGTGATGAAATTCTTCGCGCACAAATTCGCCCGCCTGGGTGGAAGGGGATTTTCCCTCGCGTTTGTCTTCACGCGCCCGCTCGATGGTTTCTTGTTCAGGCATGAATTTGTTTTAGCCCAAACCATGCCAATCAATTCGAAGCGCGAAATAACCAATGCAAATGCAGAATGCAATTTTCAGCGTTTCGCGCCGTGCAAAACATCCACCGAAGGAAGTTTTTGTTTGAGCTTCAAGACCGGCGCGAACAAGTCTCCGTCTTTTTCAATTCGTTTAAGAACCTGGTCGGGTTCAAATATTAATTTTTTCGCGCCCCTCTTTTTTCGCGCGGCTTCTACTTCCTCCCAGGTGACGGGAGTAGAAACACTGGGGCGTTCTTTAGCACGCAATGAGTAGACACAGACGGTAGTCTTATGGCTGTCATTCTGGCTCCAATCGACGAGGACTTTTCCCTTTCGCAAAGCCTTTTGCATGTTAGACACGATGGATTTGGGAGAGGCCGTCTCGAGCTGAATGGCTATGGCATGGGCAAAGGCCTTGGTTTTTTCATAAGTGATGGGGGAATTCAATGGCGCATAAACCTGAAGCCCCTTTGAGCCGGAAGTTTTTACGAAGCTTTTTAATTTCAATTCATCCAGAAGCGCCTTTAATTGCAATGCCGTTTGGCAGCAATCGAGGATGTCCGCCGGTGCGCCGGGATCGAGATCAAAAACGAGTGATGTTGGCTGTTCGATTTTCGGGGCGCGATGCAGGAAAACATGCAGCTCCAGGTCCGCGAGATTGGCGGCCCAGACAAGCGACGGCAAATCGTTCATCAGGCAGTAATGGATTTCACCGCCTTCGGTCCGGGGCACTTCAGCGGTGTCAACCCATTCAGGCCGGTGCGACGGACATTCTTTTTCATAAAAGAAAAAGCCCTCAACCCCATCTGGATAGCGCTTCAGGGAAATCGGGCGGTTTTTTAAGTGCGGCAGCAGAAAGGGCGAAATCCGGATGTAGTAATCGATGATTTGGCCTTTCGTGAAACCAGTTTTCGGATAAAACACCTTGTTGAGATTAGACACTTCAATCGTCCGATTGCCGATTTTGAGTTGTGATTTTTCCGGCATATTATTCGGCTTTCTCACGAATGACTTCCTTTGCATTCTTGTCTTCGCGCAAACCGAGGAAGGCAGGCTGGCGCAGTTTATCATCGCGTGTCCATTCCGAAAAACAAATCTGGCAGACCATTTCCGGTTTCACCCAATGGCATTTGCGCATTTCGGTTAACGTGATGCGCGGGCTGTAGCGGCTGCCGCGTGTTTCGGGCAGATTAACAAAAGGACAGGTGTCACTGGAAATTTTTTTAAACTGCGAATGAAGGTTGTTTAAAAGTTTGGTATTAAACCCGGTCCCGACTTTGCCGCAAAATTTTAATTTTTCATTTTCGTAAAACCCGACCAGGAGCGCCCCGAAATTTGTCCGCGCGCCTTCGGGGTTGGTGTAGCCGCCGATGACAAATTCCTGTTCGCGCCGCAGTTTTAGTTTTATCCAGGCCCCGCTGCGCTTGCCGGCTTCGTAAAGAGAATTCTTTCGTTTCCCAATCAGGCCTTCAAGACCGAGTTTTTCCGCCTGCTTCAGAAGTTTCCCGGCATTGTTTCCGAGTGAGGCGGAAAAGCGAATGGCGGCCGGCGCATTTTTGAGAAGCTGCTCAAGTTGTGCCTTGCGCTCCGATAAGGGTTGCCCGCGCAAGTCATTTCCGTTCAACTGCAACAAATCAAAGGCATAGTAAAAGAGCGGGGGAGGCTTTGAGCCAGTTTCAAAAGCCTGCAAAAGTTGAAAAGATGAAACCCCCCTGGCGTCCAGAGCGACGATTTCCCCGTCAATAATCACATCATCTGCTTCCAATGAGGCGGCTGCATCTGCGATGGCGGGAAATTTTTCGCTGAAATCTTTTTCGTTCCGTGAAAAAAGACGAGCGCCCGAACTGTCTTTGAGGGCGAGCGCCCGATAACCGTCAAATTTGATTTCGTAAATCCAATCGCCCAAAGCGGGCGGCGAATCCAGGACACGCGCCTTCATGGGTTCGATGAACGCGACTGAGGATGACCTTGTTTTGAGCGGCTGCCTGGCGGCCTTCGTTGCAGGCGGTGTTTTCTGTCTGTCCGGCTTGGAGTTCCAAACGTTGTTGCTTTCAGAAAGTTGTCGCATGGTTTTTCCAGAAAGTGCCGAGGTATCATCGGACTTTTTGGAAATGGGCTTGCCGCCTTCGCTTCCTTTGATCAATAACCATTCTGTTCCCCGGCGCAAACGGACCAAATGCCAATCGCCGCGGAGTTTTTTTCCATCCAGGGTGAAATGCAGTTTTCCGGCCTCAAGTTCCTGCAATGGAGATTTGCCGCTGGTTGAAAAAGTTCCTCGATCCCAAACCATGACTGTTCCCCCGCCATACTGGCCTTTGGGAATTATACCTTCGAAGTTAATGTAGGAAACAGGATGATCTTCAACCTGAACCGCAAGATGTTTTTCTGCTTTTACAAAGGGAATCCCTTTTGGCACGGCCCACGACTTGAGAACGCCATCCATTTCGAGCCGAAAATCATAGTGCAACCGGCTGGCGGCGTGCTTTTGGATAACAAAACGGTTTCCGGATTTCTGAACACGCTCGGCGGGAGGCTCGGCAGTTTTTTCAAAATTTCTTTTGCGGGCGTATTCCTTAAGTAACGCCATATTATTACTATGCGGCTTTCTTTAGCGACCGGCTTTTACCTTTGGTCTCCTCAATACTCTTCTTCAATACGGAAACCAGGTCAATGACGTTTGCCGGCTTTAGGGCTTTCTTTTGCCCCGGCAATGTTTTGCCGCCGGTCCGGACTTTAGCGTCAATCAACTTTTGCAGGGTCTGGTGATAATCGTCGTGGTACATGCCGGGGTCCCATTTGGCAGTCATGGATTTAATGAGCTGCGTGGCCATGTTCATCTCCGGTCCGCTGGCGCTTTTCGTGGCAGGAGTTTTGAATTCGGAAACATCCATTAACTCCTCCGGGAAATGCATCAACTCCAGCATCAGCCCGTTTTGTTGCGATTTAATGGCGGCCAGGTGCTGACGAACTTTAATGACCACTTTGGCAATTCCGATCTTGCCCTGGCTGGCCAGCGCATCGCGCAGGAGGGCATAGGCCTTCTCGCCGCCTTTTTCCGCCTGCATGAAATAAGGCTTATAAAAGAATAATGGGTTGATTTCGTCGAGTTGGACAAAGTTAATGATGTCCACAGTCTGGGTGGCTTCTACATCCACCCGCTCGAAATCTTCGTCCTTGATGACGACGAATTTCCCTTTTTCATATTCATAGCCCTTGACTATTTGGTCCCAGGGCACTTCTTTGCCGTCCACTTCCGCAACCCGCTTATAATTGATGGGACTAAGGTCTGACTTGCGCAGCAGTTTGAATTTTAATTCTTCGCGGTGAGTGGCGGGAAAAAGCGAAATAGGAATAGAGACCAGGCCGAAGCTGATGGAGCCTTTCCAAATCGCGCGCATAAATCATACGGAAGGCAGGATTTTCATGGTTTTGGGCCAGTACGTGCGTTTGTTTCCTGGTTTCCCATTTCGTTGCTCACGAACTTTTCCAATCCTTATCTCGCCTTCCAGTTTCTATCCAGCTTGAACCCTGCCAATCCTATTTTGAAAGCGGATTGCTTTTTTTACGAGCAAATCAAACGAGGTTTCCGAAGCGGTGACGTCAGCGGCGGGATAATTGCCCATTTCGTCAAAAGGAAATATGCAAAATGCCGATTGCCGCGACCGGGTACTTAAAAGTCAAACAGGCAGGAAGAATTTTATCCTTCCTGCCTGCCAGTTAGTTCCTGCGATTGTGGAACTATCCCGCTATTGGTTTGATGATTGGATCGAGATGTTGTTTTCAACATCTTTTACACCCTGAACGCTTTTCGCGATGTCCTTGGCTTTGGACTTTTGGTCTGAGTTTTGCACGAAGCCGCTCAGTTGGACCTGGCCGCGATAGACGTCGACATTGACATTGTCGAATTTATATTCGGCATTGTCGCTCAACGCATCACGCACCTGGTGCTGCATGGTTTTGTCGTCGATGTATTGGCCGGTGCTGCGTTCATTGGCATTGCCGGCGCAGCCGGTGAATGAGCCGACGGCTCCGGTAGTCAGCAACCCCAAACAAAGGGCTACGCTGAGTATTCTGTTTTTATTTTTCATAACTAGTTCCTTTATTTTTGTTGTTTGTGTTAAAAACTGATACGCACGCCAGCGCGGGCAAATCCATAATCGGGAGTTTTCACGGAGGCCAGATAGCGGGCGTCGATAAAGAAGCCGAAGTGTTTGACCGGCCTAAATTCAAGGCCCACACCGCCACCGCCGACAATGCCATCAATGTCCTCAAATTTATAGCCCGCTCCGCCAAAGATGTAAGGCGCCAGGCCGGTATCTCCTATCGGAACGCGAAATATTAAATTTCCCGTTAGGGTATCCACGAAGGTGGGATTGTCCCCGGTAACGGTATAAGCATCACCGCCGATACCAATATATTTGGTAAAGAAAAAGCTGGCCCCGGCATCACCGCCAAATTTGTAATTGTGCCGGTTTAGCCCGCCGTTGTTAAAGTCATAGGAGTGCAATACTCCGACGGCTGAACCATCAAATGAAAATTCGCAAGCGTGATATATATCTGCCCGGTCGTCCGAGTCCGATTTTTCCTGCCGTGGTTGGTCAGTAGTGGTTGTGCTTGTATAATCCTGTGCGTGGACGGAACATGCTATTCCCGTGACCATTACCAGCGATAACATTCCCTTTTTAATTTCCATAATTTCTCCTTGGCCACCCTTTAGCTCATCTCATGCCAGAGGGGATAAACCCTTAAATTCCTTTTCTTTCTCCCGGTTTTTTATGAAAAAACGCACTGTGACCGAGGTCAGGCAGTGCGTTTCGCACGAATTGCTATGCTTAAACTTTCCGATTTACGCCAGACTCTTTTCAAAGTGGCAGGTCGAAGAGCGTTGCAAGAAAGCTTTTTTCTTCTGGGCGATATTTTTTAGAATGGCCTCAATCTTTTCGGGATCAAGCATCATGTCATTCAAAGGCATACGATGGGAAGCCAGGGCGTTTTTTAATGCTGATACAGACCTGGCGTCATTGGCGCAGGCGGCAATTTGGAAGAGTCCGGGGATGAGTGGTTTTTCAGAAACAATAGATGGGTTCATGGGAGCATTCGGTTGAACTTTGATTTGAAAACTGAACGGCGAGCTGATTCCAAATTCAACGGGTATAGTTATGCGGGTTGCGTGTTGGCGTTCGGCTTCGCGTTCGTTCATAAAAAACTTACTGGTTACGGTGTGATGGCGGCTCTTTAGCAGGCGATATGCCGCGTGAAAATTCGGAGGATTTAATTCTGTTTAGTTGAATGTGGAGAAATGGCATCGTTATTTTTTGTGCAAACTGCAACCGGAGTTTTTTTAAGGAATTGCAAGTTGCATTCTGCAAGCTCCTTCTTTCGCACGTTAATGCATTAAATAAGTGCTTTTGCGTAACGGCACACAGCCAGCTTTAGGAATTAGAAAGAGCTGTAGAAATAAACAAACCAAACTAAACGATTATGAAACATCAACATCATCCTAACGTTCAAGAAAGTGCAGCAAACCTGGCGGAAGACGCCCAGGCATTGCTGGCTGCCACAGCCGACGTGGCGGAAACCAAAGTCATCGAAGCCCGTAAACGGCTTTCGGCCGCATTGGAACGCGGCAAAGAAGCCTGGGGCCAGGTGCAGGACTATACTGCCGCGCAAGCCAAAGCGGCGGATGAACTTGTCCGCGAATATCCCTATCAATCCATCGGCATCGCGCTGGGTGTCGGCGCATTGCTGGGATTGCTTATGTCGCGGCGTAGCTAATCCAAGCAGCCATGGAAATGCCGCCGGAAACCAATCCAAGCCTGACGGATGCGACCAAGCGGGTAGCATGGCGGTTGCTGGCCATAGGCCATAACCGTGCTGAATTGTTAATGGTTGAAATTCAGGAGGAGCGCGAACGGGCGCTCCAGGTTATCCTGCTGGTTTCTGCCATCGCGGTCCTGGGCATCCTGGCCGGCATTACCATCACTGCGGTGGTGGTGTGCGCGGCCGGGCCGCATTTGCTCACGACGCTAATCATCCTGACGGTCATTTACATAACCGGTACAGTGCTTTTTTTAATTAAACTGACGCGATTGCAACGAAACTGGGAGATGCTTTCCAGTACGCGCGACCAATTGCAAAAGGACCGCGAATGTCTCGAAGAACATCTAACTTGAAATCTTTGGAAGCCCGGAAACAATTACTTCTCGCCGAAAGCAGGGTAAACCGGGCAGAGCTTCCGAGGGAACTGGATCATCTGAAGGACGAAATCGACCGTGTGAAAAAGAGAGTCCGCATGGCGGGTTCGATTGCATCGGCTGCCACGCTGGTCGGTACCACCGCGTCGGTTATTCACCGCCATTTTCATTCTGAGGAACAGCCCAAAGGCGGTTCCAAGCGGTCCTGGGTGGCTGCAGCGTTCGACCACGCTACCACCGGCACATCCCTGTTCTTAAAAATCAGATCGCTCTTTCGTGACGGTCGGTAGGGCATTTGTAAGAATCTTTGAAAAAAGATTCCAGTAATCTTTCCGCTGCTCTTCCTCTAAAAATATTCTTTTTAGAATACGAATTGTTTAATGACTTCGACCACGCGGCGAATTTGGGTTTCAGTTAATTCAGGATAAATCGGCAGGCTCAGGCATTCATGCGCTGCCATTTCCGCCACAGGGAAATCGCCAGGTTTATGGCCCAGATGAGCGTAGGTTTTTTGCAGGTGAAGGGGGATGGGATAATGCACGGCGCAGCCGACGCCATTGTCCTCCAAATATTTTTTTAATTCGTCCCGGCGCGGATGGCGCACCACATAGAGATGCCACGCGCTTTCGGCGTAATCAGGTTCAACCGGCAATTGCAGGGGCGTATCGGCCAGCAATTCCGTGTATCGCGCAGCGACCCGCTGCCGCTCCTTTGTCCATTTATTCAAGTGTTTTAATTTTACACCGAGCACAGCGCCCTGGAAGCCTTCCATGCGATAATTGTAACCGATCTCGTCATGGTAATAGCGCACGGTCGAACCATGTTCGCGCAATGACCGCGCGCGCGTTGCATGTTTATCATTGTTCGTCACCAGCGCGCCGCCTTCGCCGCATGCTCCCAGATTTTTACCGGGATAAAAACTGAAGCAGGACATCTCACCGAAGGTCCCTACTATCTTGCCTTTATATTTCGCGCCATGGGCCTGGCAGGCGTCCTCGATCATTGGCAGTTTATGCTTTCGGCAAATTTCGAGGACCTTATCCACATCGAATGGCTGGCCGTAGAGATGCACCGGCAAAATTGCTTTTGTACGCGGCGTGATGGCGCGTTCAATTTGGGCGGGATCAATGTTGAACGTCGCATCGTCAATGTCCACGTAAACTGGTTTGGCACCAACGTAAGAAATCGCCCAGCTTGTGGCGACAAAGGTATGTGGGGTAGTTATGACTTCGTCGCCCGGGCCGATGTTGAGATTTTTCAATGCAACGTGGAGCGCTGAAGTGCCGCTGTTAAAACCCAGGCAATGTTGGGCTTCGCAAAATTTGGCGAAATCTTTTTCGAACTGGACAACATCCGGGCCAAGGCAAAAAGAGCAGTTGTCCAGGGTGCTAGCCAGCGCGGCGTCGATTTCTTTTCGGATGCCGCGAATTTGGGCAACCAAATCAAGGTAAGGAATTTTTTCAGGCATACTCTTTTTTGTGCCGGCCCGATTGTTTGTCCTGGAATAACTTGCGGCTGAAGCGCGGCGCACCGGCTCTCTTTTTTTGACCGACTCTTTCAGGAGGGTTTCCAGCTTTTGCGGGTTAAGCATCATTTCGGCAAAAGGCATCCGTCCCAATGCCACTGCGTTTTTGATTTCCGGAACCAATTCGAGATTGCCTGTCGGCATGGTAAAGTCATTTAACCGTGGTTTGGCACACATGATGACGCGTCCCTTGCAATCATTATGCCGTTTAGAAAAGAAAAAAACGCCCGGTTTTCCCTGTTTTTAAGGGCGTAAACATTCCTGAACGGATTTATTTTTGCAGACTGCAACTAAGGGAACTCAAGCGGGTTGCAAGTTGCATCGCATCCTAAAGAAAAAGCGGGAGCGTTTTGCTCCCGCTTTGAAAAGATGACTGCGACTACCTGCGCCGGACAGTGAAGGCCGTACAGGTGGTTAATTTGGAATATAAACAGTTCGATAAAACCGGCGGCTGAACTGTCCGGCATTGGGGTCCACGAAATTGAAGGGCACGACATTTGTTTGAAGCGAAACCCAATTGACCAGGTCCGTCGAGGCTTGCACGACATATTGATTACCTGACGCCCCAGAAACGGTAAAAGCAAATTGCCCGGGGGAGGCGATCGCTGATGTTAAGGTTGCGGCCGAAGGCGACGAAGTTGACCCAACGATACCAGAAATTTCTGGTGATAAGCTGCTTATATTGCCAGAACCGTCGCGAGCCGCTGCGGCAAAATAATATTTAACGCCGTTGATTAAGCCGTTGATCGTCACATTGGTCACATTCGAAACGGGAACTCCGCTCGAATAATTGCCGCTGGAAGTGCCGTAATAAACCATATAGCCGGCCACATTTGAGCTGGGGCTTGCACTCCAACTGATTGATGCGCTGCCCATGACCTGGGAATTTGCAGCGGTTGCACCCATTAACAAACCCACGAATGAGAAAAGAATTAGAATCCCACGCATATCTACAATTTTTCTATACTTGTTTTTATTTTTTCGGAATTTGCCTGAATTCCGTCCGTTTGAAGGAAGCAGCACCCGCTGTTTCCGCCTGTTTCAAACGATTTCTGCCGCTTTATTTGAACAACCAGCCAAAGCGACACACTGCCTTAGAAAACCCGAGAAGAAAAACATACCGGGAAGAAAGCTTCCCATGCGCCTGTCCGCTTCACCAGCTAACTAATTCTGCCTGTTAGTCTATAATATTCCAAACCATCTGGAGTATGGCAAGGTGAATTTCAAAAATTTTTTGCAACGTGCAACTGAAATCAAAAAATAATTGCGCTTTGCAATCTTTTGCCGGCCCATTTTCTATTCGATTTTATTAAATGCTTGGTTTTCCCAACTTTTATTCCATCGGCACAACCGTTGCTAAAATATTTTTTGCTGACGGCAACGACGTTCAGCTAAAAAGAAGATTTTTTATGAAGAAACTGGAAGATTTATTTTTGGATGCCCTGGCAGATGCCTATTACGCGGAACAACAGCTTGAGAAAGCACTACCGAAGATGGCCAAAGAAGCCACCCATAATGATTTGCGCGCCGCGTTTGAATCACATCTCAGCGAGACGGTGCACCACGCCGAGTTGTGCGAGGAAATTTTTGAATTGTTTGGCCAAAAACCGAAGGCCAAAAAATGCCCGGCTATCCTGGGAATCATCGATGAAGCAGAAGACCTGATTTCTGAAAACAAGAAATCGCCGACGATCAATGCGGCGCTGATCCTGGGCGGCCAAAAGGCCGAGCATTATGAAATTGCCTCCTATGGCACGTTGCGCGAATGGGCCAGGCATCTTCAGCGTGAAGATGCGGCGGAGCTCCTGGATGAAATCCTCGAGCAGGAAAAGGCCGCTGACGCAAAGTTGACCAGGCTGGCGCAGGAGCAGTGCAATCGCGCCGCGAAAAATGGCGAGGACATGCGAATGGCCGCTTAAAACATCTTCCCGGCGCGATTAACAAGCGCCAATTAGCCCCACAAAAGGCCGGAATTTGCCTGTGTTCCGGCCATTTTTTTTATCCGGTGCAGGGGAGTGTGGCTGGGAAATTTTTGAAATATTTTACTTTGAAAAATCAATGCGCAACGTCCGTGCGATGCCTTTCGGTATAGGAAAATTACAGTGTAACAAAGACCATAAAAATTTTTTGACGAATCACTTTTTAAGGTTATGGTGATTGCGGAAAAAAGGAGCGTGAAAGAAAAGGAGTTATGAAAAATTCTATTTGCCTGTCGTCATTTTTAAAATATTCAACACTTACACTGGCAGTGATCTCGCTGGCCGGTTGCAGCAGCACATCGCAATACTATGACCAGGGCAATACCCCCTCTTACAACTCGCCGCGGAAGTCGACGGCTGCACAAACGGCGGATGCGAATTGGAACGCCGTAACGCCAACAGATACCGGATCTTCGCAGCCGCAACCAACAGTATTGCGCCAGGGCGATACGGTAAAAATTTCGTTCCCGGGCACACCGAACCTTGACGAGAGTGAGCAGGTCCGATTGGACGGAAAAATTTCACTGCCGTTGGTGGGCGATGTGCAGGCAGCGGGCCTGACGCCCAGCCAATTGCAGCAAAATCTCATCAAATTATATGCGCCTCAAATTTCATCGAGCGACGTGACGGTAGCGATCGAAACATCTTCGTTTCCAGTCTTTGTAACCGGTTGTGTGCTGAGCCCGGGAAGAATTTTATCAAACCAGCCGATCACCGCGCTGGAAGCGGTTATGGAAGCGGGCGGCTTTGATTACGCGCGGGCCAATTTGAGAAACATTCATATCATTCGCCGTGATAATAATTCATCACAGAGTTATGTGGTGAATCTACGGGCGGTGTTAAATGGCGATGAGAAAAATGATTTCTACTTGCAGCCTAATGACATTGTTTACGTACCGGAAAAGTTTGCGTGGTTCTAGGAATAAATTTTTTCCTAATTGTCATCTTCGCTCTTTAAGGTCATTGTGGCTGGTGCCGCTATGTCAGCCATGCTTCGCTTTTTGCTGGCGTAATTTTTCTTCCTGCTGATGCTATATCTTTGAGCGAAGAATTATCTTCAAGGTCACTGCCATCGTTATTCCATTGGACAATTATTTTTACAAATTTTTTATTGTGCAAGTTGCATACAAAAGTTGCAAATCGCACAAGAAAATGGGCCGATAATATCTGTTTTTATGAGGAAACTATGCTTGGCACATTTCCTGTTAATCCATCCGCGAATGAAACTGGAGGTTCAAATTCAAAAACCGGCGTGGCACTGCGCCAGGACGAAGCCGAAGCACGAGCATATCGCTGCGGCGACGTTGCAGAAGAACCTCGGCCTGGAAACTTTTTTACCGCGCTTGAGGATTGAGCGCGCGACTCGGCGCGGCGCCGTACGCACGGTTGAACCGCTGTTCCCATGCTATCTTTTTGTGCATTGCGTATTAGGCGAACAATTCGGCGAAATCAAGCATGTGAACGGCATCAGCAGTCTCGTGAGGTTTGGCGGGAAAATCTCTGTCGTGGAAGACGCTGTCATTGAAGAGCTTCAGGATTGTTTTGAAGCCGATGAGCCAATGGCTGTGGAACAACGCCTCATTCCCGGCTCTGAAGTATCCGTCGCCGGTGGTGCGTTTGATGGCATGCGCGCGCATGTGCTGCGCAATATGCCGGCCAGAAAACGTGTTCAAGTTTTGCTCGATATTTTAGGTCAACCGACGCCAGTGGAGGTGGATCGGACTGCGGTGGTACTAATGGAAAACACTGTAGCGCATTTAGCGCCGGCTTTGGCGCGCGAGACAGTGTCTGTTTGATAAAGCGGCAGCGGCGGATTCAATCCGCCGTTGCCGGCGGGAAAAGGAAAAAAGGGAAAGTTGGATAAAAACAACAAGTGCGGAGCTTTTTTTGGATGAAAATTACTGACCAGGCTGGCGTGAACAGAACCTCGATTCCCCCATGGAAGCGCGTGTTAGACATCGGCATGATCATCCTGGCTCTCCCGCTGTTAATTCCCCTGGTACTGGTACTGGCTTTAATTATCCGCCTCGTTTCGAAAGGGCCGGTTTTGTTCAAGCAGGAGCGCATTGGGCGGGGCGGCCAAAAATTCTTATGCTTTAAATTCCGCACGATGTTTGTTGGGGCGGAATCGGTTTCCCACCAGGGGCATTTGCGCCAGTTAATCCATTCAGATGCGCCGATGACGAAAATGGATGAACGTGGTGATTCAAGAATAATTCCCTTCGGTGTGATTCTTCGCGCTACCGGCCTGGATGAGCTTCCGCAGCTTATCAACGTAGTGAAGGGTGAAATGAGCATTGTCGGTCCTCGCCCGTGCCTGCCTTATGAATTCGAACATTATCTTCCCTGGCAGCGCGAACGTTGCAACGCGGCGCCCGGCTTAACCGGGCTGTGGCAGGTCAGTGGGAAAAATTCGACGACTTTTTCCGAGATGATCCGGCTGGACATCGAATATTCCCGCCGTTGTAGCCTGATGCTCGACCTTAAAATTATTTTCAAAACAATCCCGGTGTTGCTGGGGCAGGTATCGAAAACCCGCAAACCAGGGAAGCCTGTGCAAAAAATCGTGCCCGTGGATCCGGAAACAATTTTTCGCACTCCTATCATCAATCGGTAATCCGTTTTGAGTTCGTTTGTTCTCTTTTTTGTCTGCAGGCAGTCATTTCAATATTTCGCTTATGTTTAAACCTATAAAAGTTGGTGTTGTTGGATGTGGCTATTGGGGGCCGAATTTGGTTCGCAATTTCAATTCGCTTGGGGATTGCCAGTTAAAAATGATGTGCGATACCAGTGAACAACGATTGGCGCATCTCAAGTCTCTCTATCCTGACGTCCAACGGGCGACGGATTATGATGTGATGTTGAACGGCATTGGACTGGACGCTGTAGTTATCGCGACATCTGTTAAATGGCATTATCCCATGGCCAAGGCCAGCCTGCTGGCGGGCAAACACACCTTCATCGAAAAACCGATGGCCAGTTCGTCTGCGGAATGCGAAGAATTGATTGAACTCGCGCAGAAAAAAGGCCTCGTGCTGATGACCGGGCATACTTTTCTCTATTCACCCGTCGTCCGGAAGATTAAAGAAATTGTTGAGCAGGGAGACATTGGTGATATCCGCTACATTTGCGCCCGCCGGCTCAATCTCGGCCTCTTTCAAAAGGATATCAATGTGGCCTGGGACCTGGCGCCGCATGACATTTCCATCATTCAACATATCATGGGTGAACCGCCGATTGCGATTAATTGCCGTGGTTGCGCACACATCACACCGGGGGTGGAAGATGTTACGATGATTTGCCTGTCCTTTCCGAAGCAGCGCACGGCGATTATCCATAATAGCTGGCTGGACCCGCGTAAGATTCGCGAGATGACCATCGTCGGCAGCAAACGCATGATCGTTTATGACGATGTCGCCCAACTTGAAAAAATCCGGGTTTTTGACGCCCGCGTGGAAACACCTCCGCATTACGACACGTTTGCTGAGTTCCAATACGCCTATCACTACGGTGATGTTTATGCCCCTTATGTCAAACAGGAAGAGCCGCTCCGAAGCGAATGCCAGCATTTCCTCGATTGCATCAAGAACGGTACCCAGCCGCTGACTGATGGGAAAAATGGATTAGAGCTGGTCCGGATATTGGAGGCTTCTTCAAAATCACTGCAGCTCGGTGGAGCGGCGGTGGAATTTACATCACGGCAAAATTCCTCCGCACATAACGGAAATGGAGTTGCCAGGGCAAAGGCAGTGCGGCAAGTCCCGGTAGAAAAATTCAACGGGGGAAAGCGCTCTATCAAATTGAGCAAAAAAATCGCGCAGGCGCATGAGCCGGAAGTTTTCGCGCGATGAGCTCACCAGAACAGGCGTTGCGGCGGGTTGCCGCGAATGTGCGTTTGGGCAAAAATGTCCAAATTTATAATTTCACCAATCTTTACGGCTGCGAAATCGGCGACGACGTGAAGATCGGCGCTTTTGTAGAAATCCAAAAAGGCGCCAAAATCGGTAATCGCTGCAAAGTTTCCAGCCATACGTTTATTTGTGAAGGAGTGACCCTGGAGGATGAAGTATTTGTCGGGCATCATGTGGTATTCACCAATGACCTTTATCCTCGCGCCACGACGGAAGGCGGAACGTTACAAACTGATTCTGACTGGGAATGCGTTCGTACGATTGTCAAACGCGGCGCGTCGATTGGTTCCGGCGCTGTTTTACTCTGTGGAATCACTGTGGGAGAAAATGCCATTATTGGCGCCGGCAGTGTGGTTACCAAAGATGTTCCCCCTCACACCATAGTCGCCGGCAATCCCGCCCGCGTTCTCAAGTCGTTGAAGAACACGTCCCCGCTGGTGGAAGACACTTTGATGAGTCACTAATCCCTGGTGGATGCGTGTTGTTGTTGTCGGTTTGTCCCAGGCAATCCCGTGCTTACAGAAAATTTTATTGCTGTGCCTGAGCTTTTTTCCCTTTCACCCGGGCGATCATCCATGCGTACGACTGGCGTGCAGTGGACCAATCCCCTGGAAACTTCCAATTGGGATGCGGATGTTGCCAAACAGAATCATTCCGGGCAGTCGTTCTTTCACGGTTCGGCCTGGGCGAATGTTTTAACCGAAACGTACGGATTCAAACCACTTTATTTGGTCACAGGTGAATCCGGGGCGATTCATTCCCTTTTACCTTTTATGGAAGTTAAAAGCTTCCTGACCGGCCGGCGTGCGGTGGCTCTTCCCTTTACTGACAATTGTGAACCGCTTTGTGCTGATCACATTGGATTCAAGGAGCTTTTTCGTAATGCAATCGAATTGGGCAAATTGCGCGGTTGGGAGTATCTCGAATTTCGAGGCGGCCAAAAACTTCTCGGCGACACGCCACCGTCACTTTCTTTTTACGGGCACAGTTTGGATTTGCCGCTGGATGAGAACGTGCTTTTCGGTCGATTGAAAAACCCGGTGCGCCGGGCTATCCGCAAAGCGGAAAAATCGGGCGTGCGCGTGGAAATCTCGCCTGAGATCGAGGCCATGAAAAATTTTTATTCGTTGCACTGTAAATCCCGGAAGAAACACGGTTTGCCGCCCCAGCCGTTCGTTTTCTTTAGGAACATCCAGAAGCATGTGCTGGCCAAAGGCCTTGGAGCCGTTGTCCTGGCGTACTGGAAAAAAAATCCGATTGCGGGTTCGATTTTTTTTCATGGAGATGGCCCGGCTGTCTACAAGTTTGGCGCTTCAGATGACACGTTCCAGCACTTGCGCGGAAACAATCTCGCCATGTGGGAGGCCATCCGGTGGATCCTCCGGCGCGGCGCCCGGAAACTGGACATGGGCCGCACGTCCCTCGCCAATGAAGGATTACGCCGGTTCAAGCTGGGCTGGAATGCGCAGGAAAAAAAATTGGCCTATTTTCGGTTTTCTTTGCGGCATGAACAATTTGTTTCGGCAGGGGACGACACGCACGGCCGGCATAATCACGTCTTTCGCGCATTGCCGTTCTTCGCCTCCCGCCTGATCGGCAACGTTTTATATCGGCATTGGGCCTAACACAAAAAGGAAGTTAAATGAAAACAACCAACTACAACCAAACGAGTGAATCGCCGGCCATGGCGCCCAGTGATATTTACTTTATTCTCTTCCGCCATAAATGGAAAATCCTCCTGCTTTCGCTCGCGGGCATCGCGGCGGCCGGGGCGTACTGGTGGTATTGTCCTCCGCCGTTCCAGTCTGAAGCCAAGTTATTCGTCCGCTACGTCCTCGACAGCCGTTCGGTAAATACTGACCCAAAAAATGCCCAGATGACTTCACCGGATGCGATGGGACAGAGCGTAATCAATTCGGAAATGGAAATCCTGACGAGCTACGACCTGGCCCAGCAGGCCGCCCAGAACATCGGGCCAGCCAAAATCCTGGCCAAATACGGCGGTGGAAGCGATCCCACGCGGGCTGCTGAAATTGTGAGAAAGAACCTGGTGGTGGAAACGCCCAAACAGGATAGCGTCATTCATCTTGCTTTCATGAGCGCGGACCCGACGATTGTCCAGCCGGTGCTGTCTGAAATCACGAGAGACTATTTGGACAAGCATTTGCAGGTGCATCAATCAAGCATGTCTGATGATTATTTGTCCCAGGAAACGGCCCAATTGCGTTCGCAAATTGACGAGACCGAAGATGAATTGCGCGCTGCCAAAAGCGCTGCGGGAATTATCTCTATACCTGACGCGGAAAAATCCTACACGGAACAGATTGCCTGGGTGCGTACGCAATTATTCCAGGCGCAGGCGGATCTCGCTGCCCAGCAGGGTGGGATAAAAGCCCAACCGCAGGTGCAAACCAATGCGGCAGCGGCGCCCGTGGTGACGGCAAATCTTCCGCAAGGCCGTGAGGAAGAATATCAACGCGTTTGTGCGCGGCTGGAATTTCTCCAAAATCGTGAAAAGCAGTATTACACCCAATTTGGTTATACGGACGAAAACAGGCTGGTGCAGGAAACGCAACTGGAGATCGCCCAGACCCAGATGCTCAAGCAAAATTTGGAAGCCAGTTATCCCGATTTAGTTGGTACCTATCTTCCTGCACCCATTGAAGGGCAAACCGCAACAGCCGTTCCCGGTGGTTATGCTGCTGTCGCCCAGCCGGCGTCACTGCAGGCCAGAATACCCGTCCTGAAACAGGAGCTGGAAGAATTGAAAGGCGAAGCCTCCAAGGTGGACGATGCGGAATCCAAAATCACTGACCTTCAACGCAAAAAAGAAATGCTGGAAGGCAATTATCAAAATTTTGCCGCCAGCCTTGAACAGTCCAGGATTGATGAAACCCTGGGGCCGGGCCGTGTCTCAAATATCAGCACGGTAGAAGCGCCAACACCTCCTTTCAAAGATATGTCCAAGCAATTTAAAGCAATGGCATTGATGATTGCCGGTGGGATCTGCGCCGGGCTGGCCTGGGCATTTTTTATCGAATTTTATTTAGACACGTCCGTGCGGCGCTCAAAAGAAATCGAATCCCGGCTGAAGCTGCCCCTGTTGATTTCCATCCCGGATATCAGCCGCAACGGTTACAAACGGCTGGTGCAGGCTGCAGAACGGCGGCAATTGCAATTCCAGAATGGGGATGGCGGCGACGCCGATGGAAGCCCGGGAATATTGTCATGGGAAACCAGCAGTTGCTTGAACCCGTTTTATGACGCCTTGCGTGACCGCCTGGTGAACTACTTTGACGCGACGGACTCCACGCTCCAACCGAAACTCGTCAGCGTGACCGGGACAGAAAAAGGCTGCGGCGTAAGTGCCATAGCCGCAGGCGTGGCCACTTCGCTCGCTGAAACCGGCGAACGCGTCCTTCTGGTGGACATGAAATTAGAGCATGGTGTTGCGCAACAATTCTTCCTGGGCCGGCAGTGCTGCGGCCTGGATGAAGCGCTGGCGCTTGAAACGCGCGAGTGCGCATTGGTGCAGCAAAATCTTTATGTCGTCAGCGCTGGTTCGCCGGATGAACGTTTCCAGCGCATTTTGCCACGGTTATTTGTCTCGCTGTTGCCGAGGATTAAAGCGAGCGACTATACCTATATCATTTTTGATATGCCGCCGGTCAGCCAGACGAGCATCACATCGCGGCTTGCCAGCTTCATGGATATGGTCCTCCTGGTGATTCAATCCGAAAAAACCAACCGCGATTCGGCGCAGCAGGCCATTGAGTTGCTGGCCCCGTCCAAGGCGAAAGTTGGCATCGTCCTGAATAAAACGCGCAAGTACATCCCCGAACGGCTGCATCGCGAAACACTTGCTGACTTTTAAAAATTGCAGTCGTCACCGGGCGGCGTTCGTCTTTAGCCCGTTGTTAAAGATCGTCGCCGCCCAATTTTAATTTCCAATACCCCTTCCATGCTTAGCCACCGGAGTTATTACCATTTTAAGCCATACTTGCCGTGGCGTTTACGAATGGGGTTGCGACGGGTGATTGCCCGCCGCAAACGCGAAGGGTTTAAAAATGTGTGGCCGATTAATGAAGCCGCCGGGCATGCGCCAAAAAACTGGCGCGGCTGGCCTGACGGAAAAAAATTCGCCCTGGTCCTGACCCACGATGTGGAAAGTCCCAGTGGCCTGACCAAATGCCGCCAGTTGATGGAATTGGAGCAGCGGCTCGGCGTCCGTTCCTCCTTCAATTTTATTCCGGAAGGTGACTACAAGGTTCCGGCGGGACTGCGTGAGGAACTTTTGCAAAACGGGTTTGAAATCGGCGTTCATGATTTGCGCCATGACGGAAAGCTTTATTGGCGCAGGAATGATTTCATTCAAAGCGCCCGCAGCATCAATCGTTACTTGCGGGATTGGAATGCGAGCGGTTTCCGGGCGGCGTTTATGCTGCATGACCGGGAGCGCCTGCATCATTTGAAAATCGAGTATGACGCTTCGACGTTCGATACAGATCCTTTCGAGCCGCAGCCCGACGGCGTGAATACCATTTTTCCGTTTTGGATTTCTGACGGCAATGGCGGCGGTTATGTGGAACTTCCCTACACGCTGCCGCAGGATTCGACGCTTTTCCTGGTGCTGGACGAAAAATCGCCGGAAATATGGAAGAAAAAATTGGACTGGCTCGTTGCCCGCGGCGGCATGGCATTGCTCAACGTTCACCCTGACTACATCGGTTTTAAGGATGGACTGGACGCTTCCGAATATCCTGCGGCGTGGTACGCGGATTTTCTTGAACACATCAAAAAAACTTACAGCGGTGAATTTTGGAATCCGTTGCCCAGGGAAATGGCGCAATG
>Ga0335083_10001369_pt1 | contig 33683 bp, 42 predicted proteins | sample Lox_Sample_42_FD_206716 | JGI IMG/M metagenome (GOLD analysis project Ga0335083, IMG submission 206716) | Soil microbial communities from Loxahatchee National Wildlife Refuge, Florida, United States - Lox_Sample_4.2 | ecosystem: Environmental > Terrestrial > Soil > Wetlands | place: USA...
GCGCCGCGTGCTTCGCGTGGCTGTGGTGGGCCGCGCCGCGGCTGGCCGCGCTGTTCGAGCTCGCGCAGCTCGCGCCGGCGGCCGCGCTGGTCGCGAGCCTCCTGTGCACGCTCGCCGCGGTGTGGGCCGCGGCCGGCGTCGTCGACGCGCTCGCGCGCCACTTCGCGCTCGCCCGCGCGCTCGCGATGACTCCCGCCGAGAAGCGCGCCGACGATCGCCTCGCGGCCGCCGATCCGCGCTGGCGGGCGCGCCGGCTCGAGGTCGCGCGCGGCCCGACCCTGCCGGCGGCGGTCGCCGCCGCCGCGGTCGTGATCGTCGGCGACGGCGTCGCGGCCGCGATCGCGTGGGATCCGACGCGCCAGCCGGTTCCGTCGCGCACCGCGGTCGGCCGCGACGCGCGCGCGACCCAGCTCCTCGGCCTCGCGCGCCGCTATCGCGTGCCCGTCCATCGCGACCCCGCGCTCGCCAACGAGCTCGCCGGCGGTGAAGGCCCGGTTCCCGACCGGGCGTGGGCACGGCTCGCCGAGATCGTCGCCGCCGTGCGCGGCCGGACAGGGTAAGATGATCGAATGGTGGGCGTGCGCGCCATCCTCGTCGTGACCTGCGCGCTCGCGGGCTGCCCGTTCGAGCACGGCGTGGTCGGCCAGACCACGGGCGACGCCGGCACCAGCCACGCGGACGCGAGCGGCGCCGACGGCCATGGCGGACTCGATGGGCGGCAATTTCTCGACGCGCCGGTGCAGGGATCGCTCGTCGTGACCCACGACACGCTCGGCGACGGCGACACGACGCTGTCGACCGAAGGCACCGCGGACTGGGCGCACTGGGGGATGTCCAGCGCGACCACGTTCGATCACGCCGCGAGCGGCGGCAAGATCAGCGACATCACGGTCGTCGGCTCGAGCTTCCAGACCCGCGTGTACAACATCTCGGTCACGGCATCGTGGACGAACGGGACGCCGGACGCGACGGCGAGCCAGATCGGCACCGGGACCGGCACGAACAGCCCGGGCGCGCTCGTGCTCACCGTGCCGGCGGGCGTCGCGTCGCACACGCTCAAGATGTACGTCGGCGGGCGAGCGTCGCACGGCCAGCTCGACCTGACGCTGTCGGACGCCTCGGCCGGGCCGTACAGCAACGCCGATTACTCGGGCGGCGGTGCGTACCACGCGTATTACACGATCGTCTACAACGCGGCGAGCGACGGCCAGACGCTGAACGTGAGCTGGAGCGACCTCGGCGATACCACCGCGACGAACGACTACGTGATGATCATGAGCGCGACGTTACAGTGACCCGCGCATCACCGCTGCCATCGCGATCGCGAGCATCGCGACCAGGCTCGCGGTCATCATCGCGAGCGCGGCGGGCACGGCGGCGGCGGCGGGCACGTGCGCGCCGGCGCGCCCGGCGACGCGCACGCCGGCGCCGACCGCGAGCTCGACCACCGCGGCCGTGACGAGCCACGGCGTGGCGAGCCGCACCGCGGCCGGCACGAGCGCGGCGATCGCCGCGAGCACGCCGGGACGGGTTTCGGCGAGCGCCGGAAACGCCCGGTGACTGTCGACGATCGACGTCACGACCGCGACGTGGCCGTCGATGCCGACGAACACCGCCGCCGCGAGCACGCCGAACAGCGTCGAGTACGTGCGCGCGGGTCCGCGGTCCACGAGCCGGCCGGCGGTCTGCGCGGCGAGCAATGGAATCGCGCCGGCAACCCCGAGCGCGGCGCCGAGCGCGACCTCCTGCACGACGAACGCGAGGCTGATGAACGTCGCGTGCGCCGGTGGCACGGGGGCGACGAGCAGCGCCGACCATAGCCCCGCGCCGATCGCGAGCGCGGCCTGCGCGACCCGCGGCACGCCGCCGACGAGCGTGGTCAGCACGAAGATCGCCGCGACGCCGCGCAGCGCGAGGACCGCGACCGTCATCCGCTGCCCGAGCCGAGCGACGTGACCAGCGGCCAGATCCGCGCCGAGAACGCGACCAGCTGGTGCGCGATCGAGGGCGCGAACAGCGCGATCGCGGCGGCCACCGCGGCGACGCGCGGCGCGAGCGCGACCGCCGGATCCTGGATCTGCGTGAACGCCGCGGCGAGCCCGCTCAGGATGCCCGCGAGGACCGCGGCGACGAGCACGGGCGCGACCAGGAGCAGCGCGAGCACGAAGCCCTCGCGCAGCAGCGCGGCCAGCGCGGTCACGCGTAGCCTCGCAGCAGCGCCTCGACGAGCAAGCGCCAGCCATCGACCGCGACGAACAACAGCAGCTTGAACGGCAGCGCGACGACCTGCGGCGACGTCGTCTGCAGCCCGAGCGCGGCGAGCGAGAGCGCGACGACGAGATCGATCACCAGAAACGGCACGAAGATCACGACCGCGATCGCGAAGGCCTCGCGCAGCTCGGTCGTGACGAACGCGGGCGCGATCACCCACAGCTCGTCGCCGTGCACCTTGTGCCCGAGCTTCGTGCCGAGGTCGCGGAACGTCTGCTTGTCCTTGGCACCGGCGTGATCGAGCAGGAACCCGCGCAGCGGCGGCAGCGCGCGCTCGGCCGTGTCGAGGTCGGCTTGATGCTCCTGCGGCACGAGCGAGCGCAGCGTGGCCTCGACCGACTTGTCGTACGGCGACGGCGGCGCCGGCGCGACCTTCGGCGGCGGCGCGGCGGCCGCGTGCACCATGTCGACCGCGACCGGTGCCATCACGACGAGCCCGCTCGGCGCCTCCGGCGCGCCGAGCGCGTTGCGCAGGAGCGAGAGCACGACCGACAGCTTCACGAAGCTCGTCAGCGTGAGCACGACGAGCGGCACGATCGCGACGAGCGCGACGGCGACGGTCGTGCTCACGGCGCGGGCTTCTCCGCATCGGCGGCCGCGTCCGCGTCCGCCGCCGCGGCCGCTGCCGCTGCCGCCGCCGTACTCGCTGCTGCCGAACCCGCCGCCGTCTTCCGCTTCGCCCACGCCTGCTTCACGAGCTCCGCGAAGCTCGTCCGCGGCACGACCCGCGCCCGCACCTCGTCGGCATCGAGCTCGGACAGCACCGACAGCCCCATCTCGCTCGTGCCGACGAGCAGCGTCTTGCCCGCCACCGCGACGACGTACAAGCTGCGGCGCGGCTCGAGCGGCACGCGCGCGACGACATCGAGCAGATGCGCGCCGCGCGCCCGGCCGCCCGCGAGCAGCTTGCCGAACACGCGCACCGCGACAAACGCCGCGACGCACACGACGGCGAGCACGATCAGCGACGTGACGAGCAGGTCGCCGTATCCCGCCCCCGCACTCGCATCACCGCTGCCGAGCATGCCCCGCTCTTAGCAGGGCGCTCTGACAGGCGACTCAGGTGCAGGTAACGCTGGTCGGCTTTGCCGTCAGCAGGATCTCGTAGGAGCCGGCTCCGGTCGTGTCATAGGTCCAGATGCCCGTCACCGTCGTGTAGCAGGAGCCGGCCGCGTCCGTATCCTTGTTGGTACCAGTAAGGATCGTGTTGCCAAACGAGAACGTCGTCGAGCCCTGCGTGAACGTGCCAAAGCCCGCGGTGCTCGCGGCGGTGCCGACCGTGATCTGACCACCCGTCGCCGAGATCGTGACGAGCGAGCCGATGTACTTGTGACCCGTCGCATCCGCTGCGAGCGTGGCCGCGGTCATGCCAACGGCAGGGGTCGCCGTGCACGTTCCGCCGGCATCCGTCGCCTGCAGCCCGTTGATCTCGAGCTCCACCTCGGTCGCGGTCGACGACTTGGCCTTGTAGCCGGTCGCCGTCCCGATCGTGGTGGCAGTGTGGTTCACCGTGAGGCCGGTCGACGAGCCGTGGACGAAGATACCGCCGTCCGCGCCGGCGGCCCCGGTCGCGTTGTTCGACAACCAGTAGCCGCTGCTGTACAGCGCGGTCACGCACTTGTTCGCAAGGCTCACGCCCAGGTACGGCAGCGTGGGGCTCGCCGGGGTGGCGTCCGCTGCGGCGTCGAGCGTCGCGATGGTCGCGGACGGGTCCTGGCAGCTGGTCTGCGTGATGATGCAGTTGTCATCTCCCGTCGTCGACGCGGTCGGGCAGTCGGCGTAGCCGTTGCCGTCGTTGTCGATGCCGTCGCTACACGCGGTCTCCGCCGCCGGGCAGCCCGTACCGCCGGTGACCATGTCGGCCGTCTGGCGCGGGAGCAACAGGTAGTCGTAGAAGTAGTCGAGGACGCCGGTCACGGTCGCGAGACACGTGTTGCGCGCGATGCCGCTGCTCGTGATGTCGGCGAGGCTGCCTTCAATCTCGGCCACGCCGGTGATCCCGAACTGGTAGTCGTCAGCGGGCGTCGGCGTCGTCGAGCCGAACGACTTCGGCGCCGACAGCGCGGCCACGTTCTGCACGGTGATGAGCACGCCGAGGTACTTGCGCCAGGCCGCGCTGAACATCGGACCCTGCGCGTCGGCGTCACTCATCATGCCGATCGCGAGCGCGTCGACCATCACCGGCGCGGGCACCGTACCGGTGCCGGTCTTGGTCACCGTCACGGTCTGGCCCGACGCCAGCGGCTCGAGCTCGGTGTCGGTGCGGCCCGTCGGGTCCGCGTTCGAGCCGGTGAGCGCGAACTGCGACGTCAGCGCGTTCGTGATCGTCACCTGGTCGCCGACCGACAGCGTCGAGACGACGTTCGGATCGGCCTTGTACACGAGCACGCCCGAGTATTCACCACCGGCGGGATCCTCGACCCAGATGTTGCCGGTCGATCCGCCGAAATTGTCGATCGCCGTCACGATGACGTTATCGACCTCGACCTGGGTTCCGGTCGGAACGGTGCCGTTCTGGATCTGCTCGATCGTGACGGCGCCGCTGTTCGACGGCGAGTCGGGGTTGGTGTTGCTGGAGCCGCTGCTGCGGCACGCGACGAAAGCTGCTAGCGACGCGACGATGAACGGAACGATGCGCATGGACGTCTCCCGAAAAGGTCACCCGTGAAAAGACGCGCATCTTTATCGCGGCTGTCCGACATCTGTACACCGAAAAAACGAAAACCCGCCGTCGACGGCGGGTTCGTCACAGGGTGTGAGAATCGTGCGCAGTTTTGCGACGAGACTGCCTCAGCCCTGGGGCGCGAGACCGACGAGCTCGACCAGCGACATCGGCGCCGCATCGCCCTTGCGCACGCGCGTCTTCAGCATCCGCGTGTAGCCGCCCTTGCGGGTCGCGAAGTGCGTGCCGATCTCGCCGAACAGCCGCTCCATCGCGTCGCGTGTCTTCACGGTCTTGCGCGCCATGCGCCGCGCGTGCACGAGCTTCGCGCGCTCGGCATCGGTCGCCTTGTCGCCCTTGGCCACCAGCGCGTGCACCGAGACGCCCCACCAGATCGTCGCGTCGGCGAACCGGCGCAGCTCCTTGGCCTTCGCGGTCGTGGTCTCGATGCGGCCGTGCGTGATGAGCGACGTCACGAGGTTGCCGTACAGCGCGTCGCGATGCGACGAGCTGCGGCCGAGCTTCCGTCCAGATTTGCGGTGACGCATGACTAACTTCCTCTAGGGCTTCTTGAGCGCCCGAAGCCCGTTAGGGCTTCTTAAGTGGATTGGGGCCCGGCCAGTTGTCGAGCTTCATGCCGAGCTGCAGGCCCATCTCGGCGAGCAGCTCCTTGATCTCCTTGAGCGACTTGCGGCCGAAGTTCTTCGTCTTCAGCATCTCGCTCTCGGTCTTCTGCACGAGCTCGCCGATGTACTTGATGTTCGCGTTCTGCAGGCAGTTCGCCGAGCGCACGCTGAGCTCGAGCTCGTCGACCGTGCGCCACAGGTTCTCGTTCAGCTTCTCGGCGGCCTCGTCGCGCGGCTGCTCGACCGGCTCGGCCATCTCCTCGAAGTTGATGAACAGGTTCAGCTGCTCCTTCAAGATCTTCGCGGCGTATGCCACCGCGTCGTCGGGACGAACGCTGCCGTTCGTCCACACCTCGAGCGTCAGCTTGTCGTAGTCGGTCTGCTGGCCGACGCGCGCGTTGGTGACGATGAAGTTGACCTTGCGGATCGGCGAGAACAGCGCGTCGATCGCGATCGTACCGACCGGCAGGTCGCTCGAGTGACGCTCGGCCGGCGCGTAACCACGACCGGTCGCGATCGTGATCTCCATCGCCATCTTGCCGTCCTTCGACAGCGTGCAGATCTTGTGGTCGGGGTTCAGGCAGGTGACGCCGTCGACGAGCGCGATGTCACCGGCGGTGACGACGCCCTCGCCGTGCTTGTCGATGCGCACGGTGTACGTCTTGTCGTGCTCGACCTTGAACAGCGTCTCCTTCAAGTTGAGGATGATGTCGGTGACGTCCTCGACGACGCCGGGCAGCGCGGTGAACTCGTGCAGCGCGCCTTCGATCGAGACGTGCGTGATCGCCGCGCCCTGCAGCGACGACAGGAGGATGCGGCGCAGCGCGACGCCCAGCGTCGTGCCGAAGCCACGCTCGAGCGGCTCGCACGAGAACTTGCCGTAGGTGTCGCTGCGCTCTTCGATCTCCAACGTGCGCGGACGAATGAGGTCGCGCCAGTTCTTCGCCATGAAGGCGGTCTGCTCGGGGGTCGGTTCCATCTGTCTCTCCTTGGTCCGGCGCTTTCATCACGCCGATGTTGAGTGCAACGCGGGTTTTCGAGGCCCGCTCCTTGGGACGAACTAAGAACTACTTCGAATAGAGCTCGATGATCAGCTGCTCGCGAATCGGCAGCGTCACGTCTTCACGCGACGGCAGCTGGTTGATCGCGCCGCGGAAGTTCTCCTTGTCGAGCGTGATCCACTGCGGCACGCCGCGGCGATCGACGGCCGCGAGCGCCTCGTTGATGCGCGCCATCTTCTGCGACGGCTCCTTGACCTGCACGACGTCGCGCGCGCGCACGAGGTAGCTCGGGATGTTCACCTTCTTGCCGTTCACCGTGAAGTGACCGTGGCGAACGAGCTGGCGCGCCTCGGCGTGATCGCTCGCGAAGCCCATCCGGTAGACGACGTTATCGAGGCGGCGCTCGAGCAGCTGGATCAGCGTGTAGCCGGTGACGCCCGGCGTGCGCAGCGCCTTGTAGTAGTAGCCGCGGAACTGACGCTCCGCGATGCCGTAGATGCGCTTGACCTTCTGCTTCTCGCGCAGCTGCTCGCCGTAATCGCTGCGCTTGCGACGGCGGTTCTGGCCGTGCTGGCCCGGCGGATAGCTGCGGCGCTCGTAGCCGCACTTGTCCGTGTAGCAACGCTCGCCCTTGAGGAAGAGCTTCATGTCTTCGCGCCGGCAGAGCCGACAAACTGCACCAGTGTAACGAGCCATGGCTTTAAACCCTGCGGCGCTTGCGCGGACGGCAGCCGTTGTGCGGCACGGGCGTCACGTCGCGGATGAGGTTGATCTTGAAACCAGCGGCATTCAGCGCGCGCAGCGCCGACTCGCGTCCGGAGCCCGGACCGTTCACGTAGACCGTCACGTTGCGGACGCCGTGCTCCATCGCCTTCTTCGCGGCGTCCTCGGCGGCGAGCTGCGCGGCGAACGGCGTCGACTTGCGCGAGCCCTTGAACCCGCACGTGCCGGCGGAGGACCACGCGATCACGTTGCCCGACACATCAGTGATCGAGACGATCGTGTTGTTGAACGTCGCCGAGATGTGGGCGACGCCGGTCTGGATGTTCTTGCGAACTTTCTTCTTCTGCTTGGTGGGGCTCGCCATGGCTACTTCTTCGTCACCGCGCCGAGCTTCTTGATCGCCATGCGGCGCGGGCCCTTGCGCGTGCGCGCGTTGGTGTGGGTGCGCTGACCGCGCGCCGGGAGGTTGCGGCGGTGACGGCTGCCGCGATACGAGCCGAGATCGATCAGCCGCTTGATGTTGAGCTGCACGTCGCGGCGCAGATCGCCTTCGACGCGGTACTCGTTCGCCTCGATCGCGTCGCGGATCTTGCGAACATCCGCTTCGTCGAGGTCGTCGCTCTTCTTGTCGGGCGATACGCCCGCGTGCCTCAGGATCACGTTCGAGGCGTGACGACCGATGCCGTAGATGTACGTGAGCGCGATCTCGATGCGCTTGTTGCGCGGGAGGTCGACGCCGGCGATGCGTGCCATGGCTTAGCCCTGCCTCTGCTTGTGCCGCGGGTTGCTGCAGATAACTCGCACGACTCCCTTGCGGCGAATCACCTTGCACTTCGGGCAAATTGGTTTGACGGAAGCTCGTACCTTCATCGGAAATCTCTCAGGGGCGCGTCAGTACCCAGGGGCCTTCGTCCGTGATCGCGATGGTGTGCTCGAAGTGCGCGGACATCGAGCGATCTTTGGTCACGGCGGTCCAGTTATCGTCGAGAACCTCTACCTCAGGGGTCCCGGCGTTTACCATGGGTTCGACGGCGATGACAAGACCCGGTTTCATGCGTTTGAGCGTGCCCGCCTCGCCGAAATTCGGGACCTGCGGGTCCTCGTGCATCTGGCGGCCGGTGCCGTGGCCGACGAACGTGCGGACGACCGAATAGCCGCGTGATTCCGCATAGGTCTGCACGGCATGGCCGAGGTCGCCGATCCGGTTGCCCGGCCGGCACAGCGCGATCGCGGCATCGAGCGCCTCCTTGGCGGTCGCGACCAGCCTCTGCTTCTCGGGCGACACGTTGCCGACGAGCACGGTTCGGGCGGTATCCGCGCACAGGCCGTGCTTGTAGATGCCGAAGTCGATTCCGATGATGTCGCCCTCTGCGAGGACCTCGTTCTTGCGCGGGATGCCGTGGACGACGACCGAGTTGATCGAGGTGCACACCACGGCCGGGTAGCCGTGATAGCCGAGGAACGCGCTCGTCACCTTGTGCTTGTCGATCGCGCGGCGCGCGATCTGGTCGAGCTCCCAGGTCGACACGCCGGGCTTCGCGGCCTGGCACATCTGCTCGAGGATCTCGGCGCACACCAGGCCCGCGTCGCGCTGCTGCTCGAGCTCGAGCTTGCTCTTGTACGGGATCCTCACGCGACCGGCCTCAGCGAGGCCGGTCCGCGACGCGACCTCTGATCCGCGGACCCTTCGGTCCGCTGAATCCTTCGTAGTTGCGCGTGATGAGGTGCGACTCGATCTGCTGCACGGTATCGAGCGCGACGCCGACGACGATCAGCAGGCCGGTGCCGCCGAAGGAGAATGGCACCTGCATGTACTTCTGGAGCAGCGCCGGCATCATGCACACGACCGACAGGTACAGCGCGCCCGCAAACGTGATGCGCGACAGCACGCGCTCGATGTACTCGGCGGTGTTCTTGCCGGGGCGAATGCCCGGCACGAAGCCGCCCGACTTCTTCAAGTTGTCCGCGACGTCGACCGGGTTGAACACGACCGCGGTGTAGAAGAACGCGAAGAACACGTTGAGGACGGTGAAGATGACGTTGTAGCGCCAGTCGCCGCGGTTCAGGACCGCGCCGACCTCCTGCATGAAGCGCGAGCCCGACATGCTCGCGATCTGCGCCGGGAACATCAGGATCGACGACGCGAAGATCGGCGGGATGACGCCGGCGACGTTGATCTTGAGCGGCAGGTAGCTCTGCGCCCCCTGGTACATCTTTCGCCCGACCTGTCGCTTCGTGTACTGGACCGGGATCCGGCGGTGCGCGCGTTCGAAGTAGCAGATCGCCGCGACCGTGCCGATCACGAACAGCAGCATGAACAGCACGGTGAGGCCGCTCGTGCCGTTGCCGGAGCCGCCGGCGAGGAAGCGCGTGAGCGCGTCGGGCATCGCGGCGACGATGCCGGCGAAGATGATCAGCGACGAACCGTTGCCGATGCCCTGATCGGTGATGAGCTCGCCGAGCCACATGATGACCGTCGTGCCGGTCGTCAGCGTGAGCACGGTGAGCAAGCGGAAGCCGAGGCCGGGATCGACGACGACCTCGGCGCCGCCCTTCGACAGGCTCTCGACGTAGGTGGCGATGAACCACGCCTGCACCGCCGACACGATGATCGTGCCGTAGCGGGTGAGCTGGTTGATGCGGCGCCTGCCCTGCTCGCCTTCCTTGTTGAGCTGGTCGAGCTTCGGGACGACGACCGTGAGCAGCTGGATCACGATCGACGACGTCACGTACGGCATGATGCCGAGCGCGAAGATCGACATCTGCTGCAGCGCGCCGCCCGAGAACATGTTGAACATGCCGAGGAACGAGCCGGTGCCGCCCTTCAGCACGACGTGATTCATCTCGGCGCGGTTGACGCCGGGAATCGTGACGAACACGCCGACGCGATAGACCGCGAGCATCGCGAGCGTGAACAGGATCCGGCGCCGGAGCTCCGGAACTTTTCCGATATTGGCGAACGACCAGGCCATGAATCGCTCGGCCCTAGGCCTGCGGCGCCACCTTCGTCTCCGACATCTGGATCTGGGTGAACGATCCGCCGGCCGCCTCGATCTTCTGGCGCGCCGACTCGCTGATCGCGTGCGCGTGCACGGTCAGCTTCTTCTTGAGCTCGCCCTCGCCCAGGATCTTGACGTGCTCGGCGAGCTTGGGCACGAGGCCCTTCGCGCGCAGCGCGTCGACGTCGACCGTCGCCCCGGCGGCGAACACCGACTCGAGCGTCGCGACGTTCACCGGGAACGCGGCGACGCGGTTCGGGTTCTTGAAACCGCGCTTCGGAATGCGACGCGGCATCGGCATCTGGCCGCCTTCGAACGCGAAGCGCGCGCCGTGATGACCCGGGCGCGCCTTCTGGCCCTTGACGCCCTTACCGGACGTCTTGCCGGTGCCCGAGCCGCGGCCGCGGCCGAGGCGCTTCTTGGCTTTGGTCGAGCCGGGGTTCGAACGGAGGTTGTGCAGCGTGATCGACATGGGGGCCCTGAGGTGGTGTGACGGCTGCGCCAGGCAATCTGGCGCGAAAATCAGTGGAGAGCAAACTACCCGTTCAGTCAGCAGACTCGACGTGGACGAGGTGGCTGACCTTGCGGATCATCCCGCGCACCGCGACCGAGTCGGCGAGGACCACCGACTTGTGCGGGCCGCGCAGACCGAGGCCTTCGAGCGTGCGGTTCTGTTGATCGGAGCAGCCGATGCCGCTCTTGACCTGCGTGATCTTCAACTTGATCGCCATGACTTAGCCCTGCGGTGAATCGGCCAGCGAGCTGCGCTTGCTGCCCGCGAAGTCCGACACGTTCTTGCCACGCTTCTTCGCGACCTGCTCGAGCGACCGCAGCTGCTTGAGCGCCGCGACCGTCGCGTGGATCACGTTGTGCGAGTTCGACGTGCCGAGCGACTTGGTCAGGATGTCGGTGATGCCCGCGACTTCGAGCACGGGGCGCACGCCGCCGCCGGCGATCACGCCGGTTCCCGGCGCGGCCGGGCGGAGCAGCACCTGCGCGGCGCCGAACAGGCCTTCGACGTCGTGCGGGATCGTGCCCTTGACGAGCGGGATGCGGAACAGATTCCGCTTCGCGTACTCGGTGCCCTTGCGGATCGCCTCCGGCACTTCGTTCGCCTTGCCGAGGCCGGCACCGACGTGACCGTGCTGGTCGCCCACGACGACGAGCGCCGAGAACGAGAAGCGACGGCCGCCCTTGACGACCTTGGCGACGCGGTTGATGTGGACCACGCGGTCCACGAGCTCGCCGACTTCTTCGGGATTGATGATCATGTCTTAGAACTCCAGGCCGGCTTCGCGCGCGCCGTCGGCGACCTCTTTGACGCGGCCGTGATAGATGAATCCGTTGCGGTCGAACACGACCGACGAGATCCCGGCGGCCTTGAGCTTGCCGCCGATCGCCTTGCCGATCTCGCGCGCCCGCTCCTTCTTCGGCTTGCCCTTGGTCGTCGCGCCGAGCTTCTCCTCGGTGTCGCTCGCAGCCGCGAGCACGCGGCCGGAGGTGTCGTCGATCGCCTGCGCGTAGACGTGCTTCGCGGAGCGGAACACGGACAGACGCGGCCGCTCGGCCGTACCGGTGATGCGCTTCCGGATCGCGAACTTCCGCTTGCTGCGGCGGCGCTCCTTCTCGGACCCGAACTTGGTGTGACCAGCCATGGCTTAGCTCACTTGCCCGCCGTCTTACCGGCTTTACGGAGGATCGTCTCTTCGATGTACTTGATGCCCTTGCCCTTGTACGGCTCGGGCGGACGGAAGCTGCGGATCTTCGCCGCGGCGCCGCCGAGCTTCTCGCGATCGATGCTCGACAGGATCAAGAGGTTCTTGTCGACCTTCGCGGTGACGCCTTCGGGCAGCGTGTACTCGATCGGGTGCGAGAAGCCCAGCGACAGGACGACCTTGGGGCCCTTGAGCTCGGCCTTGTAGCCGACGCCGTTGATCTCGAGCTGGCGCTCGAAGCCCTTGGTCACGCCGTCGATCATGTTCGACACGAGCGCGCGCATGAGCCCGTGCGCGGCGCGCTCCGGGCCGTCGTGGCCCCCGCGCTCGAACACGATCACGTCCTTGCCTTCGTCCTTGGCCTGCTTGATCTCGACCGCCTTGTGGCGCTTGAGATCGAGCGAGCCCTTGGGACCTTTGACCGAGACCTTGTCCTTGGTGATCGACACCTGGACGCCCTTGGGGATCTCGATGGGTTTACGGCCGATGCGCGACATGGTTCTACCAGACCTCGCAGAGGACCTCGCCGCCGACGCCCTTGTGGCGCGCCTCGCGGTCGGTCATCACGCCTTGCGACGTGGAGATGATGGCGATGCCGAGGCCGTTGCGGACCTTCGGCACCTGCTTCGCCGGAACGTAGTGGCGCTGGCCGGGGCGCGACACGCGGCGCATGCCGGTGATCGCGCAGCCCGACTCGCTCGGCCGGCCGTCGTAGCGCAGCTCGAGCTTCATCACGCCCTGCTTCTTGTCCTCGGCCGTCGACACGGCCTGGACGAAGCCCTCGTCGCGCAGGATCTCGGCGATGCGGAGCTTGATGTTCGAGCGCGGGCACTCGACAGCTTGCTTGCGCGCGCGAATCCCGTTGCGGATACGCGCGAGAAAATCAGCGATGGGATCGGTCATCGACATGGATTCGCCCTCACCAGCTCGACTTGATGACGCCAGGGATGTCGCCGCGCAGTGCGAGCTCCCGGAAACAGAGCCTGCACATCTCGAACTTGCGCAGGTACGCGCGCGACCGTCCGCACCGCTTGCAGCGGCTCTTGATGCGGACCTTGAACTTGTGCTTCTTCGGAAGCCTGTCGATCAACTTGCTCATGATGCAGCAGCTCCAGTGGCGGGCGTGGCCTGACGGAACGGCATGCCGAGGTGCGCGAGCAGCGCGCGGCCTTCGGCGTCCGACTCGGCCGTCGTGACGATCGAGATGTTGAGGCCCTTGATCGAGTCGATCTTGTCGTACTCGATCTCGGGGAAAATGATCTGCTCGCGGACTCCCATGGTGAAGTTGCCGCGGCCGTCGAAGCCGCGCGGCGACACGCCGCGGAAGTCGCGGACGCGCGGCAGCGCGATGTTGAACAGACGGTCGAGGAACTCCCACATGCGCTCGCGGCGCAGCGTGACCATCACGCCGATCTTCTGGCCCTTGCGGACCTTGAACGTCGCGATGTCCTTCTTCGCGCGCGACACCACCGGCGACTGGCCGGTGATCGCCTTGAGCTCCTCGATGCCGTTGTCGATGATCTTGGGCTCGTCCTTGGCGGCGCCGAGGCCCATGTTCACCGACACCTTGAGGACGCGCGGCACCTGCATGACCGTGGAGTAGCTGAACTCCTTCATCATCGCGGGACGCACGGTCTCGGCGTAGGTGCGCTGAAGACGCGGCGGCTTGTCGCGCTTGTACTTGGGCGCGGGACCGGTCGGCTCGGCGGACTTCTTGCCGCCGGCCTTGGCCTTCGCCTTCTCCGCGCGCTCCTTCTTCTTGGCCTCGGCCGCGGCCTTGTCCTCTTCGCTGACTTCGGGCTTCTTATCGTCGGCCATACGTCCTCACATACCTGCCGTGGGGAACTTGGTTCCCGACTTCGAGCCGACGCGGACCTTCGAGTCTCCGTCGGCGACGATCTTCGTGCGCGTGCCGCGGTCGAGCTTGTCGTCGAACAGCTGCACGTTCGAGACGTGGATCGAGCCTTCCTTGTCGACGATGCCACCCTGCGGGTTCTTCTGGCTCGGCCGCGTGTGGCGCTTGATCATCGCCACCTTCTCGACGACCACGCGATCGCCGATGACGCGAAGGACCTTGCCCTTCTTGCCCTTGTTGGCGCCGCTGATCACGACGACCAGGTCGCCTTTGCGAACGTGCGCCATGGCTACAAGACCTCCGGGGCCAGCCAGTGCGAGCCCGAAGGGCGCGCAACGATCGTGATCATTTCTCGGCGTTCTGCACGGCACATCACAGCACCTCCGGAGCGAGAGAGATGATCTTCATGAACTTCTTCGCGCGGAGCTCGCGAGCGACCGGGCCGAAGATGCGCGTCCCGATCGGCTCGTTCTCCTTCGTGATGAGGACCGCCGAGTTGCCGTCGAACTTGATGTAGCTGCCATCGGAGCGCGCGAGCTCGCGCTTGGTGCGGACGATGACCGCGCGCGCGACCTCGCCCTTCTTCACCTTCGCGCCCGGAATCGCCTCGCGGATCGACACGATCACGACGTCGCCGATCGACGCGTAGCGCCGCCGGCTGCCGCCGAGCACCTTGATGCAGAACACCTTCTTGGCGCCGCTGTTATCTGCGACGTCGAGGACCGAGGTCATCTGGATCATGGCTACGCGCCCTTCCCGCGCGCCGGAGTGAATCCGTCGCGCTCCACCTCGGGCTCCGTGCCCTCGCCCGGGATCTCGGCGTCGTGGGACAGCGTGCGCAGGATGCGCCAGCGCTTCGTGCGCGACATCGGGCGCGCCTCGATGATCTCGACCACGTCGCCGACCTTGGCGGCGTTCTTCTCGTCGTGCGCCTTGTACTTCACGCGGCGCGTGACGAACTTGTGGAACTGGCGGTCGCGAACGCGCCGGATGACCGTGATCACCGCGGTCTTGTCCATCTTCGTGGACGTGACCGTGCCGGTGATCGTGCGGCGTACACCGCGCTCGTCGTGAGATTCGACTCGGGCTTCGCTCATGACTTCTTCGCCTTCTGCACCGTCGTTTTTTGGCCCTGGGCCTCGTGACCGAGCCCACGCGCGCGCAGGATCGTCATGATGCGGGCGATGTCGCGCCGCTTGGTCTGGAGCGCCGCAGTCGACGTCACCTGGTTCGTGTACTGACCGAGGTGCAGCCGGAACAGCTCGTCGCGCGTCTGCGCGAGGCGAGCGGCGAGCTCGTCGTCGGGCAGGTCGCGAAGCGCCTGGAGGTTGGTAGCAAGCTTACTCATAGCGGCGACTCCCGCGAGATCAACTGCGTATCGACCGGCAGCTTGTGGTGCGCGCGGTGGAACGCCTCTTCGGCGATCTCGCGCGAGCAACCTTCGACCTCGAAGATCACGCGACCCGGGCGCACGACCGCGACCCAGCCCTCGACGCCGCCCTTGCCGGTGCCCATGCGGGTCTCGGCCGGCTTCTTCGTGAACGGGTGGTCGGGGAACACGCGGACGTAGATCTTTCCGAGCCTCTTGACCGAGCGGCTGATCGCGACGCGAGCCGCTTCGATCTGACGCGCGGTGATCCAGCCCGGCGTCACGACCTGGAGGCCGAAGTCTCCGAACGAGACCTGGTTGCCGCCCTTCGCGAGGCCACGGCGGCGGCCCTTCTGCATCTTGCGGAACTTCGTCCGCTTCGGTGAAAGCATCGACATGGGTCAGGTCCTTTACGGCTGCGGCGGCCTCGGGGTCACCGGCGCGCCCTTGCGGGCGGTCGGCAGCACCTCGCCGTGGAAGACCCACGCCTTGACGCCGATCGAGCCGTACGTCGTGTGGGCCTCGGTGAATCCGTACTCGATGTCCGCGCGCAGCGTGTGCAGCGGGACGCGGCCTTCCTTGTACCACTCGCGGCGGCACATCTCGGCGCCGCCGAGGCGGCCGCTCGACGCGACCTTGATGCCCTTCGCGCCGAACTTCATCGCGGTCTGCGTCGCCTTCTTCATCGCGCGGCGGAACGCAATCCGGCGCTCGAGCTGCGTCGCGATGTTCTCGGCGACGAGCTGCGCGTTGGTCTCGGCCTTGCGGACCTCGATGATGTTGAGGAACACCTCGTTCTCGGTCAGCGCCTGGACTTCCTTCTTCAGCGTCTCGACGCCCGCGCCGCGCTTGCCGATCACGATGCCGGGACGCGCGGTGTGGATGTTGATCTTCGCCTTGTTCGCGGCGCGCTCGATCTCGATGAAGCTGACGCCGGCGTGCTTGAGCTTGTTCTTGATGAAGTCCTTGAGCTTCAGGTCTTCATGCAGCCACTTGGCGTAGTTCTTCTCCTCGTACCAGCGCGACGACCACGTCTTGATGATGCCGAGGCGGAAACCGGTCGGATGTGTCTTCTGACCCATGAGCTACTCTTTCCCGTCGGTGACAACCACCGTGAGATGCGAAGTCCGGTGATTGATGCGGTTGGCCCGGCCCATCGAGCGCGGCATCCACCGCTTCTGGATGGTGCCGCCGTCGACCGCGATCGTGTGGATGTGGAGCTGCTCGACCGAGACGTCGCCGCCCGAGCGATCCTCGGCGTTGGCCGCGGCGCTCTTGATCGCCTTCGAGATGATCGCGGCCGCGCGCTTCGGCGACAGGTCGAGCATGCCGACCGCCTCTTCCACCTTCTTGTTGCGGACGAGGTTCGCGACGACCCGCATCTTGCGAGGCGACATCGAGATCCCGCGGACGTGTGCAGTGGCTTGCATGACTAGCCTTTCGCCGCCGCAGGCGCCGGAGCCGCCGCCTTGCGCTCGCCGGTGTGACCGTGGAACGTGCGCGTGTGCGAGAACTCGCCGAGCTTGTGACCGACCATCTGCTCGGTGATGAAGACCGGGATGAACTTGCGGCCGTTGTGGACGGCGAACGTGAGGCCGACCATGTCCGGGATGATGAAGGTGCGGCGCGAGTAGGTCGTGATCACCCGCTTGTTCGGGTTCGGTTCCTTCAGCGCGGCCGCGATCTTCTTCGTCAGGTACTTGTCGACGAACGGACCTTTTTTGACTGAACGAGGCATCTTCGTTGTCCTACTTGCGGCGGCGGATGATGAACTGCTCGGTCCGCTTGTTGTGACGGGTCTTCTTGCCCTTGGTCTTCACGCCCCACGGCGTGCACGGGTGGCGGCCGCCGGAGCTGCGGCCTTCGCCGCCGCCCATCGGGTGATCGACCGGGTTCATCGCGACACCGCGGTTGTGCGGGCGCTGGCCGAGCCAGCGCTTGCGGCCGGCCTTGCCCCACTGGATGTTCGCGTGCTCGGGGTTGCCGATCGCGCCGATCGTCGCCTTGCAGTCGATGTGCACGCGGCGCATCTCGCCCGAAGGCATGCGCAGCGTCGCCCAGTCGCCTTCCTTGGCCATCAGCGTGACCTTGGTGCCGGCCGAGCGCCCGATCTGCGCGCCGCGCCCGATCTTGAGCTCGACGCAGTGGATGTCGGTGCCGACCGGGATGAAGCGCAGCGGCAGCGAGTTGCCGGGCTTGATGTCGGCGGTGTTCGCCGAGATCACGGTGTCGCCGACCGCCAGGCGCTGCGGCGCGAGGATGTACGACTTCTCGCCGTCCGCGTACTGGATCAGCGCGAGGCGCGAAGAGCGGTTCGGGTCGTACTCGATGCCGAGCACGGTGGCCGGCACGCCCATCTTCGTGCGCTTGAAGTCGACCTTGCGGTAGCGCTTCTTGTGACCCGCCGAGCGAAAGCGCGACGTGATCCGGCCGTTGTTGTTGCGGCCCGCCTTGTTCGGCTTGTGCTCGAGCAGGCTTTTCTCGGGCTCGGACTTGGTGAGTTCGGCGAAGTCCTGGGTGGACATGCCGCGACGACCGGGCGAGGTGGGCTTGTAGATGCGAATCGCCATGACTAGACGCCCTCGAAGAACTCGATGTTGTCGCCGGGCTTGAGCGTGACGAACGCCTTCTTCCACGACGGACGCCGGCCGGCGAACCGGCCGACGCGCTTCTCCTTGCCGCGCACGACGAGCGTGCGGACGTCGGTCACGCTGACCTTGAACAGCTGCTCGACGGCGCGGCGCACCTCGAGCTTGTTCGCGTCGCGCGCGACCTCGAACACGACCTTCTGCGCGTAGCTCTCGCCCTCGGCGGGCGCCTCGGCAGCGCCGCCGGTCTCGCGCAGGCGCGCGCTCTTCTCGGTGAGCAGCGGGCGCTTGATGATCGACTGCGCGCTACGCATGGGCGACCTCCCCCAGCGACGAGGTAATCGACTTGATGGCGTCCTGCGTGACGATCAGCGTGTCGTGGCGCAGGATGTCGTAGACGTTCAAGCCTTCGGGCGCGAGCCACTGCGAGGTCGCGAGGTTCTTCGCGCCGCGCACCAGCTTGTCGTTGGTCTTCGCGTCGACGATCAGCGCCTTGTTCGAGCCGAGCGTCGCGAGCGCGGTCGCCACGCTCTTGGTCTTGCCGTCGGTGCCGAAGTGGTCGAGCACGACGATCTTGTGCTCGCTCGCGCGCAGCGCGAGCGCGGCGCGCAGCGCGGCCTTCTTGACCTGGCGCGGCAGCTGGTACTCGTAGCTGCGCGGCTTGGGCCCCTTCGACGAGCCGCCGCCGACGAACAGGTTCGCCTTGCGTGCGCCGTGACGAGCCTGGCCGGTGCCCTTCTGCTTCCAGATCTTCTTGCTGGAGCCGCGGACCTCGCCGAAGCGCTTGGTCGACGCCGTGCCGGCGCGGCGCTTCGCGAGCTGCCACTTCACCGCTTCCCAGAGCAGGTGCTCGTGGATGTTGTCGGCGCCGAACACCGAGTCGTCGAGATCGATCGATCCCACCGACTTGCCGCTCGTGTTTTTGACTTCGATCTTCATGACGGCAACTTTCCGTTCAGGTCTTGATCTCGACGTCGACGCCCGCCGACAGATCCAGCTTCATGAGAGCGTCCAGCGTTTGCTGGGTAGGCTCCAGGATGTCCAACAGGCGCTTGTGGGTACGGATCTCGAACTGCTCGCGCGACTTCTTGTCGGTGTGCGGCGAACGCAGCACGCAGTACTTGTTGATCTTGGTCGGCAGCGGAATCGGACCGGCGATCTTGGCGCCGGTGCGCTTCGCGGTCTCCACGATCTCGCCGGCGCTCTGATCGAGCAGCTTGTGATCGTAGGCCTTGAGCCGGATGCGGATGCGGGGCGTCGTCATGGCCGTTACTTCTTCGCCGGAGCAGCCGCGGGCGCCGCTTCCTTCTTCGCCGCCGCGACGTCGGCGAGCATCTTGGTCACCACGCCGGCGCCGACCGTCTTGCCGCCCTCGCGGATCGCGAAGCGAAGACCTTCTTCGCACGCGATCGACGACACCAGCTCGACGTCGATCTTGATGTTGTCGCCCGGCATCACCATCTCGGTGCCGGCCGGCAGCGTCACCGTGCCGGTCACGTCCGTCGTGCGGAAGTAGAACTGCGGCCGGTAGCCGTTGAAGAACGGCGTGTGGCGACCGCCCTCTTCCTTCTTCAGCACGTACACCTCGGCCGTGAAGTGGTTGTGCGGCGCGATCGTGCCCTTCTTGCACAGCACCATCCCGCGCTCGACTTCCTCGCGCTTGGTGCCGCGGAGCAAGACGCCGACGTTGTCGCCGGCCTGGCCCTGATCGAGCAGCTTGCGGAACATCTCGACGCCCGTGCACACCGTCGACTGCGTCGGCGCCAGGCCCACGATCTCGAGCTCGTCGCCGACCTTCACGATCCCGCGATCGATGCGCCCGGTCACCACCGTGCCGCGGCCGGTGATCGTGAACACGTCCTCGACCGCCATCATGAACGGCTTGTCGATCTCGCGCTTCGGCTCGGGGATGAACGAGTCGCACGCCTCGAGCAGCTTCTGGATCGACTTGGTGCCGTACTCCGAGTCCTCGCCCTCGAGCGCCTTGAGCGCGCTGCCGCGGATGATCGGCGTCGTGTCGCCCGGGTACTGGTACTTCGACAGCAGCTCGCGCAGCTCCATCTCGACCAGGTCGAGCAGCTCCTCGTCGCCCTTGCCGATCATGTCGCACTTGTTCAGGTACACGACGATCGCCGGCACGTTGACCTGGCGCCCGAGCAGCACGTGCTCGCGCGTCTGCGGCATCGCGCCGTCCGGCGCCGACACCACCAGGATCGCGCCGTCCATCTGCGCCGCGCCCGTGATCATGTTCTTGATGTAGTCCGCGTGGCCCGGGCAGTCGACGTGCGCGTAGTGCCGCTTGTCGCTCTCGTACTCGACGTGCGCCGTCGAGATCGTGATGCCGCGCGCCTTCTCTTCCGGCGCCTTGTCGATCTGATCGAACGCCGTGAACTTCGCGAGGCCCTTCGTCGATTGCACCTTCGTGATCGCGGCGGTCAGCGTCGTCTTGCCGTGATCGACGTGGCCGATCGTTCCGATGTTCACGTGGGGCTTGTTGCGGATGAATTTCTCTTTCGACACTTTCGCGGCTCCTAATGCGTCAGTTCTTCACGAATCTGCTGCGGCACTTCTTCGTAGTGGTCCAGTTCCATCGAATACGTGGCCCTGCCTTTGGTCCGTGACCGGAGGTCGGTCGCGTAACCGAACATCGTGGCCATCGGGACAAAACAGGCGACGGCTTGTACACCAGGTCTGGTGGTAATTCCAGCGACTTTTCCACGGCGTGCGTGCAAATCGCCGAGCACGTCTCCGACGCATTCATCGGGAGTTACGACCTCGAGTGACATCACCGGCTCGAGGACGGTCGGGCTGGCCTTGTGGGCCGCCGCCACGAACGCCTTGCCGCCGGCCACCTTGTACGCGTAATTGCTCGAATCGACGGGGTGATAGCTGCCGCCGACGACCTGGACGCGCACGTCGGTCATCGGGTAGCCAGCCAGGACGCCCCTCTCGACCGCCTCGGTGACCCCGGCCTCGACGGCTGGCGAATACTCGCGCGGGATATCGCTCTGCGGCGCGCGGTTTTCGTAGACGTAGCCGCCTCCCCGATCGGTCGGTTCGACCACGAGCCGGACGTGGCCGTACGTGCCCTTGATGCCCTCGGGGCGGATGAAGCGATTCTCGCCTTCGGCGCGGCGGGTGATGGTTTCGCGGAAGGCGACCTTGGGCGCTCCAGCGCGCACGCGCACGCCGAGCTCGCGGCGCAGGCGCTCGACGATGATCTCGAGGTGGAGCTCGCCCATGCCGGACACGATGATCTGGCCGGTGTCGGCGTCGGTCTGGACGCGGAACGACGGGTCCTCGATCGCGAGCCGGTCGAGCGCGGCGAGCAGCTTGCCGTGATCCTCGGCGGTCTCGGGCTCGAGCGCGATGCCCATCACCGGCGACGGCACCGCGATCGGATCGAGCAGGATCGGCGTGCGCGGATCGCACAGCGTGTCGCCGGTCGCGAGCTTGCCGCCGAGGACGGCGCCGATCATGCCGGCCTCGATCTGGCGGATCTCCTCGCGGTGGTTCGCGTACATGCGCACCAGCTTGCCGACGTGCTCGAGATGGCCGGTTGCATCGACATCGGCGGGCGTGGCGCGCGCGACGAGCACGCTGTCGCCGGTGCGCAGCGTGCCGGCGTAGACGCGCACGAACGTGAGCTGCGTGCCGTGCTCGTCGAACTGGACCTTGAACGCGAGCGCGGACAGCGGCGCGTCGTCGCCGCCCGCCTCGGCCGGCGACGGCAAGTACTGCAGCACCGCGTCGAGCAGGTTGTGGATGCCCTGGTTTCTGAACGCGGCGCCGACGAGCGTCGGCACGCCGCGGCTCGACAGCGTCACGCGGCGCAGCGCCGCGTGGACGAGCGCCGGCGGCAGCTCGCGGCCCGCGACCCACGCCGCCATCAATTCGTCGTCGAGCTCGGCGATCGCCTCGATCATCTTCTCGCGGGCGCGGCTCGCTGCAGGCACGTGGGCGTGCGGGATCGGGCCGTCGGAGAACGTGGCGCCGAAGCTGGTGTTGTCCCACGTGCGTGCGCGCATCGTGACGAGATCGATCACGCTCGTGAACCTGTCGCCGAGGCCGATCGGCAGCTGGATCGCGATCGGCGTAGCGCCGAGGCGCGCCTTCATGTCTGCGAGCACGCGCTCGGGGTCGGCACCCTCGCGATCGCACTTGTTGATGAACGCCAGGCGCGGGATGCGATACCGATCGGCCTGCCGCCACACGGTCTCGCTCTGCGGCTCGACGCCTTCGACGGCCGAGAAGATCACGATCGCGCCGTCGAGCACGCGCAGCGAGCGCTCGACCTCGACGGTGAAGTCGACGTGGCCCGGCGTGTCGATCAGGTTGACGACGTGGCCCTTCCAGCCGAACGACGTCGAGGCGGCGGTGATCGAGATGCCGCGCTCCTGCTCCTGCTGCATCCAGTCGGTGAATGCCGCGCCGTCGTCGACCTCGCCGATGCGCGACGTGACGCCGGTGTAATAGAGGATGCGCTCGGTGGTGGTCGTCTTGCCCGCGTCGACGTGCGCGATGATCCCGATGTTGCGGGTGCGGTCCAGAGGGACCGAGCGGGTGTCGACTTTGGTCGTCATCGGAGCCTGGTGGTTTGGGCCGGAGCCCACCTGCCAAACCGTTATTGCGGCAATTACCAGCGGTAGTGCGCGAAGGCCTTGTTGGCGTCTGCCATCTTGTGGACGTCCTCGCGCTTCTTGACCGCGTTGCCGCGGTTCTGCGCCGCGTCCACGATCTCGTTCGCGAGCCGATCCATCATCGTCTTCTCGTTGCGCTCGCGGGCGTACTCGACCAGCCAGCGCATGCCGAGCGCGAGCGAGCGGTCGGGGCGAACGTCGACGGGAACCTGGTACGTCGAGCCACCGACGCGGCGGCTCTTGACCTCGACGCGCGGGCGAACGTTCGCGAGCGCGCGGTCCCACACCTTCAACGGATCGTCCTTCGCGCGCTCGGCGACGAGGTCCATCGCGCCGTAGACGATCGACTCGGCCGTCTGCTTCTTGCCGTCGCGCATGACGACGTTGACGAACTTCGTGATGCGGCGGCGCAGGTCGGCCGGCGCGTCCGTGTACTTCGGATCGGGCAGGACCTTACGCTTCGGTACTTCGCCTTTACGCGGCATGGCTTACCTACTTCGGCCTCTTCGCGCCGTACTTGCTGCGCGATTGCTTGCGGTTCTGCACGCCCGTCGTGTCGAGCGTGCCGCGGATGATGTGATAGCGAACGCCCGGAAGATCCTTGACGCGGCCGCCGCGGATGAGGACGACCGAGTGCTCCTGGAGGTTGTGCCCCTCGCCCGGGATGTACGACGTCACTTCCATGCCGTTGGTGAGCCGCACGCGCGCGACCTTGCGCAGCGCCGAGTTCGGCTTCTTCGGCGTCGTCGTGTAGACGCGGGTGCAGACACCGCGCTTCTGCGGGCACTGCTTGAGTGCCGGCGACGCGCTCTTCGTGCGCACCTTTTCGCGGCCAGAACGGACGAGCTGATTGATCGTGGGCATAGACTGGGCAGACCTCTAGCGAGGCGCGAAATCTTAGGGATCCGCGCCCGCTTGTCAAGCGGTCTTAGCGAATGAACCGGGCCAGCTCGCCGGCCTTCTTGCGCACGACCGGATTGGGCTCGTGGACGGCCGCTGCCTTGAGATAGGGCAGCGCCGGGTGGCCGATGACCCCCCGCAGGAAATTGCTCGCCTTCTGCGACGTCTGCTTGCTGCTCAACATGCGGATCACGTTGCGGTTCAGGGTCGCATTGCCCCTGTAGGCCGCGTTCTTGTGGATCGCGGCCGCGTACTCGTCGAGCGCGACGCCCCACCACAGCTGGTCGTAATAGAGGTTGCCGAGCAGGAACGGGATGTAGCTCGACTGCGGCGATTTCTGCTCGAGCGCGCGCAGGCTATGCAGCGCGAGCGATCGCTGGCCGGCCTTGATCAGCGCGACCGCTTCGGGGAGCGTCTTCGCGAGCTGCGGGGGCGCCGGCGCGTGCTTCTCGATCTCTTCCGACGTCTGTGGCGCGCCGGCGGCTTCTTCCTCGGCGCTCGTGGCCGAGCCCTTGCCCGGATCGAGGTCCTCGGCCTTGCTCGGATCCATCTCGATATCACCGTCAGACCCCGAGCCCTGCTCCGGTCCCGCATCGATCGGCGGGATCAGCGCGAGCGCATCGACCGGCGCTTCGATCGGCTTGGCCGGCGCGTCGATCGGTTCGGGCGGCGGCGGCGGTTTGTGCGCGACGACCTGGCCAGCGTCGGCCCCGGCGGCGGCGACCTCCGGCGCCGACGAGTTGTGCCGCTTGATCAGGTAGCCAGCCATCGCCGCGATTCCGCCGACGAGCAGCATCGCGCCGAACCACGACACGCCCCTGCCGCGATGCTCGTGGTCGTGCTCGTGGTCGTCGGCATCGTCGCCGCCGTCGTCCGATTCGATGTCGAGCATCGTCGGCGCGACCGCCGCGGTGTTCGCCGTCTTCTTCTTGCCCGCCGCGGCGACCACGACCGGTCCGCTCTTCGGCACCGTCTCCTCGTTGCCCGCCATCACCGCGTCGATCGCCTCGGCGAGCTCGATCGCGGTCTGGAAGCGCTCGTCCGGCGACTTCGCCATCGCCTTGTCGATCAGCTCCTGCAACCCGTCCGGCAGCTCGGTGCCTTCCTTGACGCGATCGTGCAGGCGCGGGATCGGCGCGGCGCGATGCATGCCGAGGAGCTGCAGGGTCTCCTCGGCGTGGAACGGGCGATCGCCGACGATCATCTCGAACAGGACGACGCCGAGCGCGTAGATGTCGGTGCGGGCGTCGATCAGGCCGCCGCCGACGGTCTGCTCGGGCGCCATGTAGTTCGGCGTACCGACGACGACGTTGGTCTGCGTCGCGTCGCGGCCGACGTTGCCCCCGCCGCGCAGGCGCGCGAGCCCGAAATCGAGGATGCGCACGCGCTCGCCCGTGCCGATCTCGTCGGCGATCATGATGTTCGCCGGCTTGATGTCGCGATGGATGACGCCTTGATCGTGCGCGTGCGCGAGCCCGGCGGCGACCTGGCGCGCGAGGCCGAGCGCGCGCGGCGCCGGCAGCGCGCCCTGATCGATGATCGCGCGCAGCGTCTTGCCGTCGACGAAATCCATCACCAGGTACGGCTCGTTCTCCCACACGCCGAAATCGAGCACCGAGACGCAGTTCGGATGGGCGAGCTTGCTCATCACGCGGGTCTCGCGCTCGAACCGCGCCTGGAACTCGCTGTCGCCGGCCACCGACGCGTGCAGGAACTTGATCGCGACGATCTTGCCGACCGGCACGCGCTCGGCCTGGTACACGGCGCCCATCGATCCGGACGCCATCACCTTCACGATCTTGTAGCGGCCGTCGACGGTCTTCTCGAGCCGCGCCTCGGCAGCGGCTGTCGCTTCGTCCAACATGGCCGAACGTGAAATCTACCACGTCGCTCGTGAACGCTAGTGCGTCCACTTCTCTTCGCGGCGGTGTTCGCCGTCTTCGTACTCGTGCGCCATGACGAAGTGGTACGCGATCTCGCGCGCCTTCTCGTTCTCGACGACGCACTCGAACAGCCACTCGCCCTCGCTGTCGGTGGGCTCGACCTGCACGTACGCGATGTCCTGCGGAAACACGAGGATCTCGCCGACGAGATCTTTCGCGCGGCCGAGCTGCACGACGAGCGTGTGATCGTCTTCTGCGAGCAGCGTCCAGTGGAAGTCGTCGTGGTCGACGAGCACGACCTCGGGCGTCCCCGCGCGCACGATGCAGTTGGCGTGGCCGGTGAGCCACTTCCAGAACTTGTCGAACGTGAGCGTCGTCGCCACCGCGGCCAGTCTCTTACCCGTCGTGCTCATACCGGGGCGACTTATAGCGAGAAGCCGGCGAAAATCAAAGCGCCCGTTCCAGCGTCAGAACCGGCCGGTCAACGCCGCACCGGTCCCACCCGGGATGACGAGCGGCACGACGTGCGGCGCGCGCTCCGTGGGCTGTGGCGTGTCGAACCAGTACAGGAGCGCCGCCGCCGCGCCGGTGGCGACCGCGGCCCCGCCGAGCGCCCAGGCCGCGTCGCGGTACGAGTCGCGGCGCGAGATGTCGTGCTGGAGCGTGTCGTACTGGGCGAGCGTGATGCCGGACTTGACGCGCTGATCTTGCAGCTTCGACAGGTCGCTGTCGGCCGACAGCGCGACGAGCGCGGTGACCATCGATGCCACCGCGAACGCGCCCGCACCGCCGACCATCCACGGCACGACGCGCCGGCGACCGGTCTTCACGAGCTTGATGTCCAGCGTCTTGTGCTCCGCGCGCGCGATCTGGATCTCGTGCAGCTCGCCCTCGCGCCCGCGGCGCGTGATCGCGACGACGTGCTTGCCGGCCACGAGCGGCTGCGCGGCGAGCGGCGTGGTGCCGACCGGCTTGCCGTCGATCGCGACCTCGGCGCCATCCTCGGCATCGATCGCGAGCTGGCCGGGCTGCGGCTGGAGCTCGACCTCGACGACGTCGCTCGCACCCGCCACCGCGACGCGCTTCACGGTCGCCGGGAAATAGCCGGGCGCGGTCACCTCGATGGCGTGCTCGCCCGGCGCCACCTCGACCGGCATGAACAGCTCCACCGGCTTGCCGTCGAGCGTGGCCTTCGCGTGGGTCGTATCCGATGCAGGTAGCGCCGAGAGCTCGGTCATCGCCTCGTGCGCCTCGCCGGCGACCGTCACGCTGACCGCGAGCCGCGTCCCCGTCTGCTGGACCGCCGTGAACTTCATCCCCTGCGCATTCAGTCGATCGAGCTCGCGCTTCATCTCGGCGAGACCATCCGCGGCGTCGCCGACGCGCCCGCCTTCCTTCACGTTGTCGAGGTACGCGCGGTACAGCTCGACCGCGCGCTGCACGTGATCGGGTTTTTGATCGATGAAGTACTGGCGTCGATACGCTTGCGCCGCCGAGAACGCGATCTCGGGCAGCGGGTCCTCCTTGTACGCCATCTCGAAGCTCTCGGCGGCCGCGTCGTAGTGCTGCTGCTTGAACGCCTGCGCGCCGACGCGGAAGTACTGCTCGGCCTTCGCCTTGTCGGCATAGGCCGGCGCGGCGACGAGCACGGCGACCGCGAGCGATAGAACGCGGATCACGAGCCACCTCCCTGGCAATCGGTCTGGTGCGCATCGCATTGCAAGAGCACGTGGAGCTGCTCCTTGCCCGTGCCGAACGCGCCGTACGTGAACAGCACGTCGGCGAGCCCGTCACCGTTGATGTCGCCGGCGCGCAGCGTGCGAATCGTGACGTCCGCGCCGAGATCCCACAGCTTCTGGTAGAGCGGCATGCCGCCGCCGGGATCGACGTAACGAGCCCACAGCTGGGTATCGTACGAGCCGCTCGCGCTACCGATGCTGCACGCGAACAAGAGCTCGGCGGCGCCGTCGCCGTAGGTCTTGCCGTTCGCCGAGCGTGTGCCGAGCTCGAGCTCGACGCCGTCCACGCACGCCACGACCGATCCGGACGGCAGCGCCCCGGACGATCCGAGCTCGGCGTCGTACGCGATCGGCGAGTCGAGCTGGGGCTGGTTGGCGCTGTTCACCGTCAACGACCAGCCGAACGAGTGCTGCGAGTGTTGCTCGCCCGTGACCGCGACGGTCGTGAGCCGGATGTGCTCGGTCGTGCCGTCGTCGTCGAACACGCCCGGCAGCGAGGTCGTGAGCGCGGCGAACGCGGCCATCGCGTTCGGATCGGTCGACGTCGACGCCGCCGGCGCGAGCGCGGCGCACGAGATCGTGGACAGCAGGTTCGGTACGCTGGTGCCGGCCACGTAGTAGTCCATGCAGTCGTCTTGCGGCGTCGCCTCCGGCGTCTGATCGGAGCGCACCGCGAGCACGAGCTCGCCGGCCGTGCTGTGCATCGTCATCAGGTGTGCGCGCGACGGGCACAGCGAGTCGTCGGTGCCCATGTACTCGCCGCACATCGGCGGCGCGCCTTGCCCGGCGATCGTGAAGTCGTCGACCCCGGTCTCGGACAGCTCGACGGTCGCGGCCGTCAGCGCGACCGGGTTGCCGAGGCCGACGGTCGTCTGGGTCGCGGGCATGAACAGCGCGAACAAGCCCGCCGCACCGCTCGGGCCGAAGTGACCGGCGACGGCTCCCGCGCCGACGCCGCGGCCCGACGACGGTAACGTGTACACGTACGGCGCGTTCATCGTCCGCGACGTCGATCCGTATTCCTCGACGAACGCCGCCGGGTCGCTGGTCGAGGTGGTGTCGAGGCCGCCGCGCGCGATGATCAGATCGTCGTTTTGATCGAACCCGGCGGGGAGCGAGGTGTCGAGCAGGTTGACCTCCATGAAGTCGTAGGGCTCGTCGAACGAGCCGATGTCGGTCACGGTGAACGTGCTGTCGAGGTTGCCCCACGCGATCGACAGATCGGCCGGGCCGTTCGGAACCGTCGGATCCGTGGTCGCGATCGCGACGTCGTCCGACAGGTCGCCGTCGTAGTTGCCGATCGCCACCTTGACGACGGTGTTCTGGGTCGGGATCACGACGTCGTCGAACTGGTAGTAGATCTTGCCGAGGATGTTCAGCGACGCACGCTGGTAGAGCACCTCGACGTCGGTGTCGGTGCCGACGGTGACGAGGTCCTGGCGGCCGTCGTGATCGAGATCGGCGAGCGCCGCGTAGTGCCACGGCCGGGGAGACATGATCGTCGCCATCGCGCCGGTCGTGAACGACGTGAAGATGCCGGCCGAAGTGACGAGCGCGGTCGTCGTACCGGCGACCGGCTGCGCGAGGTTGATCGCCGCGAGCGGCTTGCCCGGCACGAACTGCGGCGTCGACACGACATCGACGCGACACGAGTTCGCGGTGCCGGTTCCGACCAGGATCATCGAGAAGTCGTTGTTCATGCTGTCGCTCGCCGGCACGACGAGATCGGGGCAGCCGTTCGTCGAGACCAGGTTCGCGAAGAACGTCTCGCCGTCGCCCGTTTCGGCCGAGTACGCGCCCCAGATCGACTTCGGGATCGAATAGCTCGCGTCGGCGCCCACCGTGCTCGGATTCACGGTCGCGACGCAGATCCCCGCTCCCGCCGCGTTGAGCACGAGCGGGAGGCGCAGCGTGACCCCGTCGAGCACCGGGTGGATCGCGCGACCGCGCACCGCGGTGTTCTCGTTGAGGTTCGTCGCGGGGATACCGCACAACGACGGCTGCGCGTCGAGGACCTTGAACGTGTTGGAGCCGACCGCCTGCGGAACGATCTCCGTGAGCTGGAACTTCGATTGTCCCGCGGTCGCATTCGGCACGTAGTCGTACTCGACGATCGCGTCGGCGAGCGCACCGAGGTTGAGGAGCAGCGCGATCCGCTCGTGCGTGATCCCGGCGGTGACCTGCGCCGGGAACGCGATCGGCTGCGGCTCGCCGCTCGCGTCGTCGAACGCGAACAGGCCGTTGTTCGTGGGCAGGAGGATGTCGAGCTTGCCGTCGCCGGTGATGTCGCCAAACGTCGGCGTCGCGTTCTGCGCGACCGCCGGCGAGCCGATCGTGAACGTTCGCGACAGCGGCGTCGCCAGATCGCCGTACAAGACCTCGGTCGAGGTCGCGCCCACGCCGAGCACGTCGTCGATCAGATCGCCATCGATGTCGGCGGTCTGGAACGACTGCGCGTCGAACGTCTGGACCGGCTCGCTGGTCTCGACCGTGCCGGTCGGCGCGTGGCAGACGCGATCGGCGCCGCAGGCCATGTCGGACGGGCAGCACGTGCCGTCGAACGCGCCGGAGCCGGAGCAGGTCGTCGCCATCGTGGGATCGCACTGGATGCGGCAGCTTGCCGTGCAGCCGGTCGGCTGGTCGCAGTCCTCGCCGGGATCGAGCACGTAGTTCCCGCACACGTTCGGCGTGATCGTAGCGACGTCGGTGCAAGCCGCCAGCGCGAGGCTGACGAGGTACGCGTGACGCAACATGCGCCTCCTAGGCTAGTGGCAATCGACTAGTGAGTAGCGGCGTGACTAGTGAAACGGGTCCTCGATGTCGTGTGAGTCGTGACCGGAACCTTGTGAGGGCGGCGACGGGTGCTGCTTCGGGGTCTTGTGCGGCGGTTTCGGACGAGCGGGCGCGGTCGCGGAACCGGCGGCAGCGGCAGCGGGAACGGTCGCGGATCCGGAAGCCGCAGCGGATCCGGCTTCGGCGGGTGCGGGAACGGCAGCGGGTGCGGGAACGGCGGCGGGTGCGGCGGCGGGAACGGCGGCGGGTGCGGGAACGGCGGCGGGTGCGGCTGCGGGAACGGGAACGGGAACTGCAGCGGGTGCGGCGGCGGGAACGGCGGCGGGATCCGGGGCCGGAGCCGGCGGCTCGTGGCCCCGCGACAGCAGGAAGAACACCACCGCGCCGACCGCGACGGCGCCGACGCCCGCCAGCGACAACGCGAGCGCGCGCGACCTGCGCTGGGGGGACAGCGTCGCCGCGACCGGCAGGCCGCTCGGCATCGTCGTGGCCACCGCCATCGCCGGCGTCGCCGGAGACGTCGCGCGGGGCAGCGCGGGCACGTCGATGGGCTGACTGATCGGCGAACGCGGCACCGCGATTCCACTCTGCTCGGCGACGCTGTCGAGCGCGCGGATCGCGGTCACGAGGTTCGGCGGGCGCGCGGCTGGATCCTTCTTCATCAGCCACGCGATCACGTCGTCCACGCCGTGCGGCAGCTCGGGGTTGACGATCGACGGCGGCGCCGGCTCGTCGTTGATCTGCCGCATCATCATCGTCATGAAGTCGTCGCCGTCGATCGGGTACTGGCCGGTCAGCACTTGATACGCGACCACGCCGAACGCGTAGTAATCGGTGCGGTGGTCGACGTCCTTGCCGCGGCATTGCTCGGGCGACATGTAATACGGCGTGCCGATCGGCATGCCGGTGCGCGTCTTGACCTTGTTGTGATCGTCGTTCGCGAGCAGCTTCGCGATCCCGAAATCGAGCAGCTTCGGCCAGTACGAACCGGCGCCGCCGTCGGGATCCTTCGCGAGAAACACGTTCTCGGGCTTGAGATCGCGGTGCGCGATGCCCTTGGCGTGCGCGGCGTCGAGCGCGCGCGCGATCGCGCGCAACACCGGCAGCGCCTCGGCGAGCGGCAGCTTGCCGCGCGCGTCGATCACCTTGTCGAGCGTCTCGCCGTCCAGGTACTCCATCACGTAGTAATGGCGGCCGTCGCCGGGCAGCTGACCGAACGAGAAGATGTCGATGATGTGGCGGTGGCGGATCTGGTTGACGGCCTTCGCCTCGGCGATGAACCGCGAGACCATCTCGGAGTCGACCGAATACTTGCGGGCGAGCACCTTGATCGCGACGACCTTGCCGATCAGCGGGTGCACGGCCTTGAACACCGAGCCGAATCCGCCCTGCCCGAGCTTGCCCTCGACCTGATACTCGCCGACGACCTGGCCGGGCTCGAGATCCGGATCGAGCGCTTGCGTTCCGAGCTGCGACGTCTTGTTCGACATTCCCGCCAGAGCCAATTGTAAAGTCGCCGAAAACGGCGCGCCCGCGGGAAAATGGTTAAAACGCCGTGCGAAACGCACTCGCCGGAATGCCTGCATTCCAAACGAGTCGTTTCGCCGCGGCGTTACCGCCACGGGGCCGGGAACCGCGGTTCCCGGTTACCCGTGTGCCCGGGACCTACTCGACCGAAGCTTCGGCCGGCTCGACGTCGTGCGGCGAGCTACCGAGGTAGCTGCCGTCCGCGCCCTCGTCACCGAGATCTTCCTCTTCCTGCTCGACCGCGACATCGACCGTCAGGCGCTTGTACGCGCCCAGGCCGGTGCCGGCCGGGATCAGGCGGCCCATGATCACGTTCTCCTTGAGGCCGCGCAGGTAGTCGACGCGCCCGTTGATGGACGCCTCGGTCAGAACGTTCGTGGTCTCCTGGAACGAGCTCGCCGAGATGAACGACTCGGTCGACAGCGACGCCTTCGTGATGCCGAGCAGCAGCGCGTCGCCCTTGGCCGGCTGACCACCGGCGACGATCACGCGCTCGTTCTCCTCCTCGAAGATGTGCTTCTCGACCTGCTCGTCGACCAGGAAGTTCGTGTCACCCGGGTCGGTCACGCTCACGCGGCGCAGCATCTGGCGAACGATCACCTCGATGTGCTTGTCGTTGATGCGCACGCCCTGGAGTCGGTAGACCTCCTGGATCTCGTCGACCAGGTACTTCGCCAGCGCGCGCTCGCCGAGCACCTTCAAGATGTCGTGCGGGTTCGCCGGGCCATCCATCAGGGCCTCGCCCGCGCGCACGCGGTCGCCTTCACGCACCGAGAGGTGCTTGCCCTTCGGGATCAAGTACTCGGCCGGATCGCCGACCTCGGGGACGATGAGCACCTTGCGCTTGCCCTTGGTGTCCTTGCCGAAGTGCACGACGCCGTCGATCTCGCAGATGACCGCGTGATCCTTCGGCTTGCGCGCCTCGAACAGCTCGGCCACGCGGGGCAGGCCGCCGGTGATGTCCTTCGTCTTCGTCGTCTCGCGCGAGATCTTCGCGATCACGTCGCCGGCTTCGATGTAGTCGCCGTCGTTGACGAAGATGTTGGAGCCGACCGGCAGGAAGTAGCGCGCCTCGGCGTCACCGCCGAGACCCGACCCCACGGGCAGCTTCACCGTGTTGCCGTCCGCATCCTTGAGCGTGATGCGCGGGCGACTCTCGGCGTCCTTGCTCTCGATGATCGTCTTGCGCGACAGGCCGGTGACCTCGTCGAGCGACTCCTGCATCGTGACGCCGTCGACGATGTCGCCGTACTTCACGTAGCCGGCGACCTCGGTGACGATCGGCATCGCGAACGGATCCCACTCGGCCATCATCTGGCCGCCCTTCACGCGGTCGCCGTCCTTGACCATGATGCGCGCGCCGTACTGCAGGCCGTAGCGCTCGCGCTCGCGGCCGATCTCGTCGACGAGGACGAGCTCGCCCTGGCGGTTCATCACGACCGAGTGTTCCTTCTTGTGGACCAGCTGGACGTTGTTGAGCCGCACGGTGCCGTCGTTGCGCGCCTCGAGCGAGGACTGCTCGGTGCGAATCTGGCCGACGCCGCCGATGTGGAACGTACGCATCGTCAGCTGCGTGCCGGGCTCGCCGATCGACTGTGCCGCGATCACGCCGACCGCTTCGCCGATGTTCACCATGTGGCCGCGCGCGAGGTCACGGCCGTAGCACAACGAGCAGATGCCGCGGCGGGTCTCGCACGCGAGCACGCTGCGGATCTTCACGCGGTCGATGCCCGCGTTGTCGATCGTCTTGACGTCGTCCTCGGTGATTTCCTTGTTCTGCGCGACCAGCACCTCGCCGGTGTACGGGTCGACGATGTCCTCGAGCACGACGCGGCCGAGGATGCGGTCGCCGAGGCGCTCGATGATCTCGCCGCCCTCGACGAGGGGCAGCATCTCGACGCCCTGGCGGGTGCCGCAGTCGAACTCGCTGATGATCGTGTCCTGCGAGACGTCGACGAGGCGGCGCGTCAGGTAGCCCGAGTTGGCGGTCTTGAGCGCCGTGTCGGCCAGACCCTTGCGCGCGCCGTGGGTCGAGATGAAGTACTGCAGCACCGTGAGGCCTTCACGGAAGTTCGTCGTGATCGGCGTCTCGATGATCTCGCCCGACGGCTTGGCCATGAGGCCACGCATCCCGGCCAGCTGCCGCATCTGCTGCTGCGAGCCACGCGCGCCGGAGTCGGCCATGACGTAGATGGAGTTGAACGACGGCGCCTTCTTGTGGGTCCCGCTCTCGGGATCCTTGAAGTCGTCCGTCGAGATCTCCTTCATCATGTCCTTGGCGATGGCCTCGGCGACCTGCGCCCAGATGTCGACGACCTTGTTGTAGCGCTCGCCGTCGGTGATGAGACCTTCGGTGTACTGCTCCTCGATCTCGGCGACCTCCTTCTTGGCG
>Ga0335083_10001370_pt1 | contig 33664 bp, 33 predicted proteins | sample Lox_Sample_42_FD_206716 | JGI IMG/M metagenome (GOLD analysis project Ga0335083, IMG submission 206716) | Soil microbial communities from Loxahatchee National Wildlife Refuge, Florida, United States - Lox_Sample_4.2 | ecosystem: Environmental > Terrestrial > Soil > Wetlands | place: USA...
GAGCGGCAGGCTCATCAGAGGGCAGTGGAATTCGAAATCGGGCAGCCGCGCTCCTCTGGCGATCAATGTGAGTTTGTGGCCCCGCGCGGCAAACAGCGGCACCAGCGGTCCCGGCACCTCGAAGAGGATACGCGCGCCGGTTTTTTCCAGCTCAGCCAGATAGCGGAAAAAGTGGATGGTATCGCCGACGCCTTGCTCGGCATGAATGAGGATGGTCTTGCCGGCGATATTTTCGTCGCCGAGCCAAAGCTTCTGCGTAAAATTGCGCGCGGTCGCCAGCGACTTCCTGGTTTTCCAACGCCATTCGTAGAGCTTCCAGCCTTCCTCGAATTCTCCCCGCCACAGTTTGACGAACGATTTGTTGTGGTGGGCGCCGGCATGGTCCGGCCTGGATGCGAGCGCCTTGTCGTAGCAGGCAAGCGCCTCCTCGTCGCGATTGAGCGAGAAATTGACGCTGCCCCGGCCGTTCCAAGCTTCGCAATTATCCGGGTCGAGCGACAGCGCTTTGTCGTAGGCGGCAAGCGCCTCATCGAAGCGCTTGAGTTCGGCCAGCGCATTGCCGCGGTTGCCGTGCGCCTCGACATAATCGGGATCGATCGCAATCGCCCTCTCGAAATCAGCGAATGCCTCGTCGTAGCGTTTGAGGTCGACCAGCACGGCACCGCGGTTGTTGAAAGCGCTCGGATAGTCCGGCTTGAGCGCTATGGCCTTATCGTAGTCGGCCAGGGCCTCTTCGCCGCGTCCGAGATCGGTGAGCAATGCGCCGCGGTTGCTGTAGGCATTGGCATAATCCGGCGCCAGTACCACCGCCTTGGAGTATTCGGCGAAGGCTTCATCGTAACGCTTGAGCGCGCTGAGCGCGATAGCGCGGTTGTTGTGCGCCTCGGAATAGTCCGGCCGCAGCGCGAGCGCTCTGTCGAATTCGGCTAGCGCCTCGTCAGGCTGCTCGAGATCGATATAGACGGTGCCGCGATTGTTATAGATATCGGCGAAATCCGGCTTGAGCTCCAATGCCGCCCCATAGGCGGCCAGCGCCTCGTCGTAACGGCGCAACGCCGCCAACGCGATGCCGCGGTTGACGTGCGCTTCGACGTATTCAGGCTGCAGCGCCAGCGCCGCGTCATAGGCGCGGAGTGCCGCGTCATGGCGTCTGAGGTCCATCAAGACGATACCGCGATTGAGTTGAGCGCCGGCGAAATCGGGCTGCAGCGTGAGCGCCTTGTCGTATGCGTGCAGCGCTTCTTCGTAACGTTTGAGCTGCGCAAGCACCTCGCCCCGCCCGTTCCAGCTTTTGGCTTGGTCGGGCTTGATCGCCAGCGCCTTGTCGTAGGCGAGCAAAGCCTCTTCGTAGCGCTTGAGTTCCGCCAGCGCGTTGCCGCGTCCGTTCAACGCTTCCGCAAAGTTGGGCCTAAACGCGACCGCCTTGTCGTAGGCGGCGAGGGCCTCTTCTGGACGCTTCAACGTGTTGAGCAGATTGCCGCGGTTGTTGTGCGCCTCGGCGAAATCCGTCCGCAACGCGATCGCCTCGTCGAAATCGGCGAGCGCTTCTTCGTAACGGCCAAGGTCCTTCAGAACGGTGGCGCGGCCGTTGTAGACGTCGGGTAGATTCGGCTCGAGCGCCAACGCCTTGGCATAGCTCCCGAGCGCCTCTTCGGGCCGTCCCAGATCTTTCAGTGCGTGGCCGAGATTGCTGTGCGCGGTGGCAACTTTCGGATTAACGATGAGCGCCTTTTCGATGAGCCTTACGCCTTCAGCCGTGTTGCGCAACTGCAGCTCGACGACGCCGAGCAGGTGCAGCGCATCGAAGTTGTTGGGGCTTTTCGCCAAGGCCAGCTCGTAGGCCTGCTTGGCTTGGGCGAATTTGCCTTGTTGGTGCAGCGCGACCGCCTGCTGGATTTGCACAGCGACGCCCTTCGCGCCTTGCTCGCCGTGCATGGATTTGCCGTTGAGTGACATGTACGCCGAACCTTCAAATCGATTTTGCGGTCGGCGGCACGCGCAATAATTTTTTCAAGACTCGCTGCCGCGCCTTCGGCACATTGCGTGAAAAAATGGTGGGCGCTGTAGGGATTGAACCTACGACCTCTCCCGTGTGAAGGGAACGCTCTCCCGCTGAGCTAAGCGCCCGGCCGCAACGGCCGGGCGATATAAGGAGCGCAGCGAACACGTGTCAAGCGAACCTAGTTGCGCGTCGGCTCGTCCTTTTGTGGCAATCGCGAAGCGTGACTCTGCAGTGCGCGGATGCGGTCGGCGAGATTTCCGCCGCCGCCGGGGCCGCTGGCTTCGCCGATCGTCTCCTCGCCATGCGCGGCCGGAGCGCCGTTGCCGGCCTCGTCGCGCGCGATTTCAGTCGCGAGAATGGCGTCGATCGGCGAGTTCGGCCCTTCCAGCGCCGAGGCAAGCCGCGCCACTTCCGCAGCGACGTCGTTGATACGCTCGCGCAACAGCGCATTCTCGACGCGCTCGGAGGCCCAGGCCTCTTCAGCCTCGCGCTTGTGTTGATTGAGTTCGCGAGTAAGGCGGGCGCGCTCCTCATTAGCGTGAGCAAGATCGCTCTGCAGTTGCGATTTCTCGCTCCTCAAGGCCTCGGTCATGGAGCTGGTGCGCCCCTCCATTTCCGCGAGTTCTGCGCGCAAATCGGTTTCCGTTTTGCGCCCGGTTTCGATTTCCTTGAGCATGTGCTGCAGCTCAGTCTCATTCTGCGCCAGCAGTTTCGACTGGTCGGTGAGACGATTCTCCAGATCCATGGCGCGGCGGCCGAGGATTTCCGCCTCGGTGGTCTGCGCCACGAGCTGCTGTTCGAGTTCGGCGACGCGCCGGCCGAGGTTTTCGACCTTGCTGCGTTCCTCGGTGAGCTCCTGCGTCGCCGCCTTAAGCTCGAGGCGCTCGGCGTCGCGGCGGTCCTCCACCGCCTTGACCTCTTCGCCGGCCACCGTAAGGCGCTCCTTGAGCGCGTCGACGTTCGTCTTCAGCGCCGTGATCTCGATTTTTTGCGCGTCGGCGAGGACCGCGCGCTCGTCGAGCTCCCCCATGAGCTTCGCGAGCTCCGCCTCCTTCTCGGACAGCGCCCGTTGAGCCTCGAGCATGGTATTGGTCTTGACTGCGAATTCCTCTTCGGTGGCGCGCAGCTGATCGCGCAACGCCTTGTCGCGCGCTTCTAGCGCGAAAATCGTGGCGGTCTTTTCGCCGAGCTCGATCTTGAGCCGGTTGATGGCGTCGCTTTTCTTGCCGAGCTCGGCAAGCTGGTTGGTAGATTTGGCCTTGAGTTGCTCGACGCTCATCTCCAGGCGCCGCGTCGACATGGCGAATTCGGCGCGCAACTGATCCTTGTCGGCTTGGATTTCCGCCATGGAGAGGGGCGTTGCGGCTTCGAGCCGCTTCATGGTCAGCCGTACCGCGCGGCCGTGCACCAGGGGAATGACGACGAGCCCGATCAGGCCGGCCACAAGGAACCCAATCCCGAAATACATGATGGGTTCAATCATAGATCGACGCCTCCAATGCGCCTCTCCCACGTAACCCCGTGGAAACCATGGCATGGTGGGCGTGGCGCCGCCAGCATAAGGCCACATTAACCTAAACCCCGGCGCGCGTCGCGGCCGGGTCGAAGCCCTATCTCAACGGCTAAGACGGCTCAGAACGGGTTCCACGTCGCCTTCGGCGTGAACTTCAGGTAGCCGATATTGGCGCCGAGCCTTAAGCCGACGCCGGAGCGGATTGGTACAACAACGATGTGGTTGGCGGTGAGGGCGGTCATGCCGAAGCCGCCGATAAAATAAGCCGAGCCGTCGATGCCGGCGAAGCGCTGGTAGATCGCGTCGGTTGCGGGCAGATTGTAAACGAGCATCATGGTGCGGGCGCCTTCACCGCCGGTGTCGAAGCCGACCGAGGGGCCTTCCCAGAACACGCGCCGGTCGCCGGCATTACGGGTGTAGAGTTTGCCGTCGCCGTAGCGCAGGCCGACGACGAATGCGCCTGAGCCTTCCTGGCCCAGCACGTAGCCGTTCGGCTCCCCCCAACGGCTGAATGCCGCCTCAACGACTTGCGCCAGCCCGCGCGAGACCGTGCCGAAAAAGCGATGACCTTCGCGGATGATTTCATCTGGACCGAAGGTATTCTTGCGTTCCGCTGGTGGCGGCGGCGGCGGGTTGGTTTGGGCAGCCGCCAGGCTGGTGCCGAATGCCACAAGGCACATGCTCACGATGGCAAGGCGCAGGAATGCGCGCATTGGACTGCTCCTTCAGCGATGAATTAAGTTCAGCCCGCTTAACTTGTTGCTCACGCCGCCGGTCATAATCTGGCGGCTCGGTCGCGAATCGTTTGAATGTCGGCAAAGACTATGACTGCAGCGCGGCAACCAGGGAAGTCGCACCAAACCCGGCATTGCGTCGTCATTGCGGCGGGCTTGGCGCTGTTTGTGGGCGGCATGGCCGGCATCCCCCATGCGGATGCGGGCGAGCCAGCGGCCGTGGTGGTCAACGACCATAGCGGGCTTGCCATCAGCGGATTCGATCCGGTCGCCTATTTTGCCGAAAAGACGCCGGCCGTCGGCCGCCCCGAGCTGGAGTTGTCGCGCGGCGGCGTCATCTGGCGCTTTCGTAACGAAGGCAACCGCGCCGAATTTTCCGAACACCCGGATGTCTACATGCCGCAGTTCGGCGGCTACGATCCGGTGGCGATTGCCCGCGGCACTTCGGTGCCCGGCAATCCGCTCAATTGGGCGGTCGTTGGCGAGCGACTCTACCTTTTCTATAGTGCAAAAGCGCGCGCTGATTTTCTCACTGACCCCGGCCGCATCATCAACAGCGCCACCCGGAAGTGGCCGCAGGTTTCGCGCACCGTCGCCCGCTGAAATCTACGCCAGCGCCGCAGCGAACGCCGGGTCGCCCCAGGCGATAAATCCGGGAACGAGAAAGTTCGGGGTGCTCCGCCCGAAGCGAAGTGCGCCGCCGTTAGGCATGGAGACCTGGCCGCCGGCGGCTGCGAGAATGGCGCAGCCGGCGGCCACGTCCCATTCGCGAGTCGGCGCCAGCCGCGGATACAAATCTGCATCGCCCTGCGCGATGTAGCAGAACTTGACCGATGAGCCGCAAGCGTGGCGTTTGCCGACAGGCAACCGGGCGAGGAAGTTCTCGGAATCCTTGTCCAAGTGGCTGCGCGACGTGGCGACCGTCAGCCGCTCCGGCGCCTTGCGCGTCTTGATCGCCGAGCCTGTGCCGACCTCGGGCCTGCCGCCGGCGAAACGCAACGCCATTCGCTCGGCGCCGGCGCCATGGATGCCGCGCCAGAGCCGCTCTTGTTTCGGCGCGGCGATGACGCCGGCGATCGCGACGCCGCGCGTAATGATGCCGACGTTGACCGTGAATTCGTCACGGCCGGCGAGAAACTCCTTGGTGCCGTCGAGTGGATCGACCAGGACGAAGCTCGGTTCGAGGTTCGCCGTCGCCATGCGGGCAACGCTTTCCTCGGCGACGATCGGCACACCGGGAAGCAGGCGCGCGACGCCCTCGACGATGATCGCCTCGGAGGCTTCGTCGGCCGCGCTGACCGGCGATTGATCTTCCTTGGTTCGGCGCTCGATCGAGGAGACGGGGACCGCGAGCGTTGCCGCGGAGGCGCGCGCGACAATTTCGGTCAGCGAATCGAGCAGGCCCGCTGCTCGTTGCGCGGTGATTTCAAGGCCGGATGCCACGGGGCTTGCGCTCCTTCCATTTGTCTTGGCGGTGTCGAGCGTGCGGTGTATCACGCCGCCGTACTGGCCTTTCCGCCGATTCGCCGATCCGAGCCACTTTGCACGCCTAGCGGAGACCCGTCCATGTCCGGACCTGCCATCGACCCGCTCGATCTTGCCGCGCTTCTATGCTCGCGCGTCTGCCACGATCTCATCAGTCCCGTCGGCGCGATCGTCAATGGGCTGGAAGTGCTGGCCGAGGAAAAGGACGAGGACACAAAGACCTTCGCGCTGGAGCTCATCAAAAAGAGCGCGACCACCGCGTCCGCCAAGTTGCAATTCTGCCGTATCGCGTTCGGCGCAGCCGGCTCGGCAGGCGCGCAAATCGACCTTGGCGACGCGCAGACCATCGCCCGCGGCTTCCTCGAAGACGACAAGACCAAGCTCGCCTGGAACCTGCCGCGGGCGCTGCTCATCAAGAACCGCGTCAAGCTGCTGCTCAACATGCTGCTGATCGGCAGCCAGGCCATTCCGCGCGGCGGACAATTGACTGTCGATCCGCTGGGAACGGGTGACGCGATGGGCTTTAAGGTCAGCGCGGCCGGCGCCAACGCCAAGATCCCGCCCGCCGTGCCGCCGCTGCTCGCCGCCGAAAGCATGGAGGGGCTCGATGCTCACCGCATCCAGCCATTTTATACCGGGCTGCTGGCGCGCGCCTGCGGAGTTGTCGTGACCATGACGATGGACGCGAACACGGTGGTCGTCGCTGCCCAATGAACGGCGACGCTTGCGGTTAATAGAAGCTTAATGGCGGGCGCCTTCGCCGCGGCCGCGCAACCAAAATTAAACGCTTCACCGACACACTTGCCTCGTCGCGATGCGGAAAACAGGCCAAAGCCTGTTGACGAAGGCATTTTGCAATGGACGACCTGCTGCGGGAGTTCGTCACCGAGACGAATGAGAGTCTCGACGTGGTCGACGTTGAGCTCGTGCGTTTTGAGCAGGATCCGAACAACGCGAAGATTCTCGGCAACATTTTTCGCCTCGTCCACACCATCAAGGGCACCTGCGGCTTTCTCGGGCTGCCGCGCCTGGAAGCGCTGGCGCATGCCGCTGAATCGTTGATGGGCAAGTTCCGCGACGGCGCGCCGGTGACCGGTGAAGCGGTCACGCTGATCCTCGCCACCATCGACCGCATCAAGGAAATCCTGCAAACGCTCGAGCGCGAGCAGAGCGAGCCTGAGGGCGAAGATGCCGATCTTATTTCCGATCTCGACATCATGGCGGAGCGTCTCGCCGTGCCGCCGCAATTTACCGTCGGCACGCTGACGCCGCAGGTATTGGAGCGTCCGCTGCGACCCGGCGAGGATTCTCTCGACGACCTCGAACGCGCCTTCCGCGCAACGGCCGTCGAGCCTATGCCGGCCAAACCCGCCAAGGCAGTCGAAGCGAGCGAAGACGACACCGGCAAGACCGCGAACCAATCCATCCGCGTGGCGGTCGACTCGCTCGAGCGGCTGATGACGATGGTTTCCGAACTGGTGCTGACCCGCAACCAGCTACTCGAGATCGTGCGCCGTCACGAAGATTCCGAATTCAAGGGACCGCTGCAACGCTTGTCCAACGTCACCGCCGAGCTGCAAGAAGGCGTGATGAAGACGCGGATGCAGCCAATCGGCAATGCCTGGCAGAAGTTTCCGCGCATCGTGCGCGATCTTTCCGCCGAGCTTGGCAAGCAGATCGAGCTGGAGATGCAGGGCGCCGAAACCGAGCTCGATCGCCAGGTGCTTGACCTGATCAAAGACCCGCTCACGCACATGGTGCGCAACTCGGCCGACCACGGGCTTGAACGGCCAGAGGAACGGCGCGCCGCCGGCAAAAGCGAGCGCGGCCACATTCGCCTCTCCGCATATCACGAGGGCGGCCATATCATCATTCAGATTTCCGACGACGGTCGCGGGCTTAATACCGCGCGCATCAAAGCCAAGGCGGTCGCGCAGGGCCTCGTTTCCGACGTTGAGGCGGAGAAGCTCACGGAATCGCAGATCAACAGATTCATCTTCGTGCCCGGCTTCTCTACGGCCGCCGAGATCACCAGCGTGTCCGGCCGCGGCGTCGGCATGGATGTGGTGGGCAACAATATCGATCAGATCGGCGGTACCATCGACGTCAAGTCTGTGGCCGGCGAGGGTGCGAGCTTCACACTCAAGATTCCGCTGACGCTGGCCATCGTCGCGGCGCTGATCGTCGAAGCCGGTGGTGACCGCTTCGCCATCCCGCAGCTTTCCGTTGTCGAACTCGTCCGCCTCCGCGGCGGCAGCGACCATCGCATCGAACGCATTAAAGGCAGCGCGGTGCTGCGCCTGCGCGACAAACTGCTGCCGCTCGCACGCCTTACGCAATTACTCGGCATCGATGCGCCCACCGCAGCCAAGGATGATGACGGCTTTATCGTCGTCGTCCAGGTCGGCAACCAAACCTTCGGCGTTGTCGTCGACGCCGTGTTCCACACCGAGGAAATCGTAGTCAAGCCGATGTCGAGCAAGTTGCGCAACATCGCCATGTTCTCCGGCAACACCATCCTCGGCGACGGCGCCGTGATCATGATCATCGACCCGAACGGCATCGCGCGCGCGTTGGGCGGCACCGCAACGTCGGAGCTGGCCGGTAAAGACGATGCTGAAGCGGCATCCGAGTCCTTGCAGGAGCCTGCCACCTCGCTGCTGGTGTTCCGCGCCGGCTCGCCGCAGCCCAAGGCGGTACCGTTGTCGCTGATCACGCGGCTCGAAGAGCTCGACGCGCGCAAGATCGAGCTGTCGAACGACCGCCATATGGTGCAATACCGCGGCCAGTTGATGCCGCTGGTACGCATGAGCGACCAGGTTCGCGTCAAGGGCGAAGGCGCCCAGCCTCTCCTGGTCTTTTCCGATGGCGCCCGTTCGATGGCGCTGGTGGTGGACGAGATCGTCGACATTGTCGAGGAACGCCTCGACATCCAGGTCGCCAGCGAGACCGCGGGCGTGCTCGGCTCGGCCATCGTCAAGGGGCAGGCGGTCGAGATCGTCGACGTCGGCCACTTTCTTCCGCTTGCCTTCGCCGACTGGTTCCGCCGCAAGGAGGATCCCGCCCAGGCCACCGTGCGTTCGCTGTTGCTGATCGACGACTCGCCTTTCTTCCGCAACATGCTCAGCCCGGTGTTGCAGGCCGCGGGCTATCAGGTCACCGCCGTCGGCTCAGCTTCCGAGGCCCTTGGCCTCCTCAAGGAAGGCCGCGTCTTCGACGCAGCAGTCACCGATATCGAAATGCCGGGCATGGACGGCTTCGAGTTTACGCGGCAAGTCCGTGCAGACCCACGGATCGCGGCCATGCCGATCATCGCGCTGTCCTCGGTGATCTCGGCGGACGCCATCGAGCGCGGCCGCAGCGTCGGCTTCCACGACTACGTCGCCAAGTTCGACCGCCAGGGCCTGATCGCCGCTTTGAAGGAGCAGACCGACGTCGGTCGGGCTGCATGAGCGCCAAAGATGACTGAGCAATCTCAAGCCGTCAAAGAATTCATCACCGCCACGGTCGGCAGCCAGTTGTTCGGCTTGCCGATCCTGCGCGTGCAGGATGTGTTTGTTCCGGAGCGGATCACGCGCGTGCCGCTGGCCGGCGCGGACATTGCCGGCGTGCTCAACCTGCGTGGCCGCATCGTGACGCTGATCGACGTGCGCCGCCGCCTTGGGCTGGGCGCTCGCGCCAATGAGGCGCAGTCGATGGCAATTGGCGTCGAGGCGCGCGGCGAATCCTATGGACTACAGGTCGACGCGGTCGGCGAGGTGGTCAAACTTGACGAGGCAAGCCTTGAGGCAAACCCCGTCAATCTCGATGCCGAACTCGCGGCGGTGTCCGCCGGGATTTTACGGCTGGAGGGGCAATTGCTCGTGGTGATCGACGTCGACCGTGTTCTTGACGTCGGCACGCGGGCGGTCGCGGCGTGACGCAGGTGGTAACCCAACGCGGCGGACAGGACGTCCGTGCGCAACTGACGAGGCTGTAAGATGAAAACGTGTCTGGTCGTTGACGATTCAAGCGTCATCCGCAAGGTGGCGCGGCGGATTCTCGAGGGTCTGGAATTCCAGATCGTGGAAGCCGAGGACGGCGAGCAAGCTCTCGATGCCTGCAAGCTGCAGTTGCCCGAGGCGATCCTGCTCGACTGGAACATGCCGAAGATGGACGGCTACGAGTTCCTGCGTTTGCTGCGGCGGTTGCCGGGCGGCGACACGCCGAAGGTGGTATTCTGCACGACGGAAAACGATGTCGCCCACATCGCCCGCGCATTGCATGCCGGGGCCAACGAATACATCATGAAGCCGTTCGACAAAGAGATTGTCGAGGCGAAATTCCAGGAAGTCGGGCTGATCTGAGAGCGAGCCGCCGTCTCGGCAATTCCGGGCCCGCCCGATGAACGTCGCCCTCGCCGCCACAGCGCCCGCCGCCCTGATCGGGCGGCGCATCCGCGTCATGATCGTTGACGATGCGGTCGTCGTGCGCGGCATGTTTGCGCGCTGGGTCGAAGCCGAACGGGACCTCGAAGTCGCGGCCTGCCTGCGCGGCGCGCGCGAGGCGATTGACCAGCTCGAGCGCGCCGATCCCGACGTGGTGCTGCTCGACATCGACATGCCCGAGCTCGACGGGTTGGCGGCGCTGCCGGTGCTGCTGGCGAAGAAGCGGGATCTCACCGTGATCATGGCGTCGACGCTGACCCGCCGCAACGCCGAGATCAGCCTGAAGGCGCTCGCGCTTGGCGCCGCAGACTACATTCCGAAGCCGGAGAACAGCCGCGACATCGGCTCGATCGCGTTTCGCCGCGAATTGATCGAGAAAGTCCGCCAACTTGGCTTGCGCGCCAAGCGGCTGCGCGTGGCGGGCGCGGCGCGGCCGGCAGAGTCGGCGCTGCAGAAGCGCGCGGCAGAAACGGCGCCTGCGGCGAATTTCGTGCTGCGGCCGATGCCAGCGGTGCCGCCGCGGGTGCTGGTGATCGGCGCCTCGACCGGCGGGCCGCAGGCGCTCAACACGCTGGTGGCGCAGCTCGGCGGCGTGGTCGAGCGCGCCCCGGTGCTGATCACCCAGCATATGCCGCCGACCTTCACCACCATCTTTGCCGAGCATCTCTCCCGCATCAGCAAGCAGCGGGCGCGCGAGGCGGTCGACGGCGAGGAGATCAGGGCCGGCACCATTTATCTCGCGCCGGGTGGCAAGCACATGAGCGTCGCCCGCCGGGGCGGCGCGGCGGTCATCGTCATTGATGACGGCGAGCCGGTGAACTTCTGCAAGCCGTCGGTCGATCCGTTGTTCTCTTCCGCAGCGCAGGTCTGGGGATCCTGGGTGCTCGGTCTGATGCTCACCGGCATGGGCGCCGACGGTTCGCGCGGCGCCAAAGCGGTGGTCGCCGCCGGCGGCACCATGATCGCGCAGGATGAGGCTTCCAGCGTCGTCTGGGGCATGCCGGGGCAGGTGGCGCAGCTGGGCCTGTGCTCCGCGGTTCTGCCGCTCAAAGACATGGGGCCCACGCTGATGCGCCTGTTCGGGGTCGAGCCATGACCCCGCAGGACTATGATTTTCTCCGCAGCTTTCTCAAGCAGCGCTCGGGTCTCGTGCTGTCGGCGGAAAAGCAATATCTTGTCGAAAGCCGCCTGCTGCCGCTCGCGCGCAAGCACGGCCTTTCCGGGCTGCATGAGCTCACCACCAAGCTAAAAGAAGCCAAAGCGGGCGCACTTGCCGGCGAGGTCGTCGAGGCGATGACCACCAACGAGACGTTCTTCTTCCGCGACAAGCTGCCGTTCGAACATTTCCGCGAAATCATGCTGCCGGCCCTGCTCCAGGCGCGCGCGCGGGAAAAACGCCTGCGCATCTGGTGCGCCGCCGCCTCGGCGGGCCAGGAACCCTATTCGCTGGCCATGGAACTCAAGGAGGCCGCCGGCGCCCTTGCCGGCTGGCGCATCGATATCCTTGCGACCGACCTGTCCGGCGAGGTGCTGGAGAAGGCAAAATCCGGCATTTACAGCCAGTTCGAGGTGCAGCGCGGGCTGCCCATCGGCCTGCTGATCGCGCATTTCGCCCAGGTAGGCGAGCAGTGGCAGATCTCACAGGCGTTGCGCGACATGGTGCAGTTCCGCCCCATCAACCTGCTCAACGATTTCTCGCCGCTCGGCACCTTCGACATCGTGTTCTGCCGCAACGTGCTCATTTACTTCGACCAGGGCACCAAGGCTGACGTGCTGGAGCGCCTCGTGCGCCAGGTGGCGGCGGACGGCTATCTGGTGTTGGGCGCGGCGGAAACCGTGGTGGGGCTGACCGATGCCTTTCGTCCGGCGCCGGACACGCGCGGGCTTTATATTCCCAACGCTGCCGCGCGCGCCGATCGCGGCAACGTCCTCAAATTTGCCGTGCAGGGCTGAAATTTCACAGCTCCAAATTTTACGCTGGCTCTGTTCGGTAACAGACGGCGGCTGCGGCCGCTCCAAATTACCGTGACGACTGGGGACGTTCCGGTTTCGGGGAAATAGTCTTGGTATCGGTGACGCCGTCGGCGCCAACCCATGTTGCACCAATTCGCTGCGAAAAATGCGGGCAGCCGGCTCATATCGTCCGCCGCGCGCCAAACGCCTTGAAGCGCGACGGCAAGAGCGAAATCCGCACCTTTGAATGCGAGGCTTGCGGCCACCACCAATCGATCACCGTCGACGCCTGAGGCAGGCCGCGCTCAGAGCTGTTGACTGGAGCTGCGCGACAACGCCTCCGGGGCCGGGACCGGACCGTTCTGCCTCGCGAACAACCGTTGATAGTGACGCCGCAAGGTCACGTGGCATTCACACGCCGCATCCGCGAGCCCTTGTTCGTCGATAATCTTCACGCGGCCGCGGCTATAGGAAATGAGCCCTGCGTCCTGGAGCTGCGCGGCGACGATCGACACGCTCGGCCGCTGCACGCCGAGCATCTCGGCGACGAACTCCTGCGTAAGGTCGACCTCGTCCTTGCCGATCGCGTCGCGCGCGCGCAACAGCCAGGTCGCAAGCCGTCCCGGAATATGATGCTTGGCGTTGCAGGCTGCCGACTGCTGCGCCTGTGCCAGCAGGAATTGCTGATGAGCGAAGATGAGCGCGCGAACTGAGGCGTGCGCGTCGGTAATTTCACGCAGGTGCTCGGCGCGCATCGCCTGGCCGGAGCCGGGGAGTTGGCCGACGCCGGTGTGCACGAAGGACGGTTCGCCGAAAGCGGCGCCGCCGCCGAGCAGCCCTCGGTGACCGATGATGGCGGTCTCGACGACGTCGCCGGAATTCAGCGGCACAACCACGGAAATGAGCCCGCTCTCGGGAAAGAACACCTCATCGATCGATTGCCCGATTTCGGCGAGGAGATCGCCGCGTTTGAAGGTGAACGGCCGCAGACGGCTCTGTACGCGCCTGTCCAGGCGGCTGATAGTGTCAAGCACCGAATTTTGACTATACGCCACGCGCGTCCTCCATCTTCCATGCAAAGGTGGGAGATGTGGTCTCTCGGCCACCCTGCACATGTTTGTTTGCGCTGGTGCTCACCAACGTAGGACTCTGTCAGAGAGTGGACAAGGCCGCTTTGTTAGATGGCTTACAGTCGAGCGCACCAAAGCGCCTGCGCGTGGATTAGCGGCTCGACCAAACGAGCACCAGTCCGAGAATGAGCAGAAACGTCATGACGATCTGCTGGAAGCCGCGGTCGCCGAGTCGCTTGTAGATCTGTGAGCCGAGCCAGACGCCGCACAGCGTGCCGGGCAGCGCCGCCAATACCGATACGCCGACCTGCCGCGTCAGCAGCCCAAACGCAGCTTGGGAAACAAGTGCCATAGAGAGGATCGACAGGTTGAACAGCTGCAAAACGCTGCGCCGGCGGTCCTTGGCGTAGCCGCGGAGATCGGTCCAGATCACCACCAGCGGCCCGGCAAGGCCGGCAAGCCCACCGAGAATGCCGCCGCCGAATCCGGCTGCGCCATCGGCGAGGCGGCCGCCCCAGGCGCTGTGCATGCGCACCTTGCGCGCCAGCACGTAAGTCGCATACGCGACGAGGAAGACGCCGACGCCGGCCTTGAACGCGTGCGCGTCGATCAGCGGCAGCAACATCGTGCCGATCGGCACGCCGATCAGGCCGGGAATGACGAATGGCAGCACGCGCCGCCACTCGACCGCGTGCCAGATCATCGGCAATGTCTGCAGCTGCGACACCACCGAGCAGATGATCGCCAGCGCCACCGCGATCGGCGGCGGCACTGCGTAGAGCCAGATGCCGATGGCGGTAAGCCCGGTGCCGAAACCGGTGAGCCCGTTGACCAGCCCGCCGGCGAGCGCACCGAGGAGAATGATGGCGATCTGCGCTGTCATGTTTTCCTAGCGCCCGGACTTAGCATTGGCGCGAGGACTGTGCAGCAGCCGAGAAGCAAGCCAGTCGCGCGGATTGCCGATGAAATTGTCAAACAGCCAAGCGTCATCGCCCCTGTTCTTTGCGGCGCGGGGTACGCCGTCGCTTGCGCCCCGATAGCGGGGCCACCTCATGTCCCCCCGAACAAATGTCCGAGGGGAGCGGAGCGCCGATTGGCGCGTCCGTATTCGTAAAGCCGCGCCTGTTGCCAGACGCGGGCGCCTCTCGGCGCTCCACTGGCGGCGATTTTAAGTCCCCGGCGCCGCGTTTCCTGGGACGAGGCAAGTGGCCAGTCCCAGTCCAGCGAAGCTCCTCGCGGAGCGGTCGTAGTGCCGCCCGAGCGGGGTGCCGGGGCCCCCCGGGCGCGAGGTTACGAGCCTCGCGCGCGGGCGCCGCGCCGGCCTTTGAACCGTTGCCGGTTCCAGGCCCCGGGACGTCGGTGGCTGTTCTCCGCCACCATCCACCCCGCTTGCTCCGTCATCGGCACGTCTCGCGACGACGCCCTCTTACCGAGCAAGGCGAGGATGGTTGTGGCAGGCGAGTGTGGCGGAATTATGATTTAATTCCTAATACGTGGATGCACGGCGCCTGAAGCGGATCGTAACGAGCGCGAAAAAAACCCCGCCTCATCGGCGGGGTTTTAGTTTGGAGAGAGCCGGGAGGCTCAAGATGCATACGCAGGGAACGCCACGTGTGGATTTCTATCTCTTCTCGTCATGCCCGGCATAAGGTCGCGCATGACAGAAAGCGACTACGCTGGAATGCGCTCCTCGACCTCGGAGGGCTCGCGCAGCACGTAGCCGCGCCCCCACACCGTCTCGATGTAATTCTTGCCGCTCGACGCATTCGCCAGCTTTTTGCGCAGCTTGCAGATGAACACGTCGATGATCTTCAGCTCCGGCTCGTCCATGCCGCCGTAGAGATGGTTGAGGAACATCTCCTTGGTGAGCGTGGTGCCCTTGCGGAGCGAGAGCAGCTCCAGCATCTGGTATTCCTTGCCGGTCAGGTGCACGCGCTGGCCGCCGACCTCCACCGTCTTGGTGTCGAGGTTGACGACGAGATCGCCGGTCGAGATGACCGACTGCGCATGGCCCTTGGAGCGGCGCACGATGGCGTGGATGCGGGCGATGAGCTCGTCCTTGTGAAACGGCTTCGTCATGTAATCGTCGGCGCCGAAGCCGAGCCCGCGCACCTTGTCCTCGATGCCGGCCAGGCCGGAGAGGATGAGGATCGGCGTCTTCACCTTGGAGACGCGGAGTGAGCGCAAGACCTCGAAACCCGACATGTCGGGCAGATTCAGGTCGAGCAGGATGATGTCGTAGTCGTAGAGCTTGCCGAGATCGACGCCTTCCTCACCGAGGTCGGTGGTGTAGACGTTGAAGCTCTCCGATTTGAGCATCAGTTCGATGGATTGAGCGGTCGCGCTGTCGTCTTCGATCAATAAAACGCGCATTGGGGGGCCCCTATCTCGCCGCGGACGGGCTTTGGATCAGTGCCGCAAAGGCGGCGAGTTCAAAAAAACGCGGTGGGACAAACCGATTCGAGACTATGCCGTCATGGTTAACAAAACCTGATTCTCTTCCGCAAGCGCGGCGTAGCCGGGCCGCCCCGAATCGGTCTAAGATGCTGCGAGAGAGTGGTTTTTTGGCCACGACCGGTTTCAAGCTCCAGTTTAAGAGTCGGGCCTAACCGACTCTCCAGATTCGCCCTTCGAGGCGCGCTCTGCGACTCGCGGGGGCGGTAGTCCCACGGACGATGACCCAATGATTAACGACGCGGGTAAACACCGGGTTAAAGACGCGGGTAGGCCGGTAAGGCTAAGGGCCGGTGAACGGCGCCCCGTCTTCCGCCTCCGCGCTGCCCCTTCACCGCTCCCATGGGGAGAGGTCGACCGAGCGAAGCTCGGTCAGGTGAGGGGTTACGGCCGATCGAGATGCCCGATCCCCCTCGCCCCAGCCCTCTCCCCGCTGGGGAGAGGGAGCGCGTCTGAGGGTGCTGCGCCTTTCCGGGTCACGAAATGAAAGCGCTGGCCGAGCAGATCAGCGACCTCGACGGCGTCGAAATCTATGGTCGGGTTGCCGGGGTACGCGGGCTGATGGTTGAGGTGGCGGGGCCGATCCACGCCATGTCGGTCGGCTCGCGGCTCGCGGTCGAAACCGGGGCTGGCCGCTCGATCGCCTGCGAGGTGGTCGGCTTTCATGGTGGGCACGCGCTGGCCATGCCCTTTGCCGCGCTCGAGGGGGTGCGGCGCGGCTGCCGCGCCGTGGTCGCCTCGGCGGCAAGCGCCGTGCGCCCCTCCGAGCGCTGGCTCGGCCGCGTCATCAACGCGCTGGGCGAGCCGATCGACGGCCGCGGGGCGCTGCCGCCGGGCCCGGCGCCTTACCCCTTCCGCAACTCGCCGCCGCCGGCGCACGCCCGAATGCGTGTCGGCGAGCCGCTCGACCTTGGCGTGCGCGCGCTCAACACGTTCCTCACCGTCTGCCGCGGCCAGCGCATGGGCATTTTCTCCGGCTCCGGCGTCGGCAAGTCGGTGCTGCTGTCGATGCTGGCGCGCAACGTCGCCGCCGACGTCTCGGTGATCGGCCTGGTCGGCGAGCGCGGCCGCGAGGTGCAGGAGTTCCTGCAGGACGACCTCGGCCCGGCCGGCTTGGCGCGTTCGGTCGTGGTGGTGTCGACCTCCGACGAGCCGGCATTGATGCGGCGCCAGGCGGCGCACCTCACGCTCGCCATCGCCGAATACTTCCGCGACCTTGGCAAGGACGTGCTGGTGCTCATGGACTCGGTGACGCGCTTTGCCATGGCGCAGCGCGAGATCGGCCTCTCCGCCGGTGAGCCGCCGACCGCCAAGGGCTATACGCCGACGGTATTCACCGAGCTGCCGCGGCTTCTGGAGCGCGCCGGGCCCGGCACCGAACGGGGAACCATCACCGGCATCTTCAGCGTGCTGGTCGACGGCGACGACCACAACGAGCCGGTGGCCGACGCGGTGCGCGGCATTCTCGACGGCCATATCGTCATGGAGCGGGCAATCGCCGAGCGCGGCCGCTATCCGGCGATCAACATTCTCAAGTCGATCTCGCGCACCATGCCGCGCGCCGCCGATCCCGCCTACCTGCCGGCAATCAACCGGGCGCGGCAGGTGATGGCGACCTACTCGGACATGGAGGAATTGATCCGGCTCGGCGCCTACCGCGCCGGGTCCTCGGCGGAGGTGGACGAGGCCATCGCGCTGCACAAGCCGCTCGAGGACTTCCTCGCCCAGCTCAAGGAGGAATCGACCACCATGGCCGAGGGCTACCGCTGGCTGGAGAAGATCCTGGCCGGCGAGGACGGCGAGCCGGGGTAAATTCCTTAACCGCCGTTTACCGGTGCGGCGGGGACCCGCTTCGCGGGGTTTTTGCTTGCGCATGGCCTTTTTCCGAAAACCGGTTCCCACTTTTCGGGGCCCTGCGTTGGAAACAGAAAACTAACGTTATTGCCTCACAGTCGAGGCCGGAAAACGGTCCGGCAGGCCGGCCGCGTCCATTTGGCCGCGCCTATTCGGGGCTTCGGGGGAGTATCTAGTCGATGAAGTCACGCGAAACGCTGATCCGGCTGAAGAAATTCCACGTCGACGAGAAGCGGCGCAAGGTCGCCCAGATCGAGGCGATGATCGCCGAATTCGACCGCATGGCCGGCGACCTCGACCGCGAGATCAAGACCGAGCAGGACCGCGCCGGCATCCACGATCCCGCGCATTTCGCCTATCCGACCTACGCCAAGGCCGCGATCGGCCGGCGCGAGAACCTCAAGCGCTCCGGCGACGAGTTGAAAACCCAGCTCGAAGACGCCAAGGCGAGCCTCGGCGAGGCTTTCGAGGAGCTCAAGAAAGTCGAAATGCTCGACGAGCGGGACCATGCCCGCGAAAAGGCGGCGCAGAACGCGGAGGAGCAGACCGAGCTCGACACCATCGCAACCTTGCGCTTCACGACCGGCGGGGCGCACGCCTAACCGCAGTCGGCCGCCGTTGCGGCGGCGTGCTATCCTGCCGGCATGAGCGACGAAATCGTTTGGCGCGGGTTCACGCGTGCGGCGCTTGATGCCGCCTACAACAACAGCGCGGCGGTCAAGAACAGCGCCGAGAAGCTCGCCGAATGGCAGGAGCGCTCGAAACGCGTGCGCGCAATGCGCAGCGAATTGCTCGACCTCGAATATGGGCCGCGGCCGCGTAACAAAATTGACATTTTCCGCTGCGGCAAAGCGAACGCGCCGCTTTTTGCCTACATCCACGGCGGCTATTGGCAGCGCAACGCCAAGGAGTTCTACGCCTGCCTTGCCGAAGGGCTGCTCGCGCGCGGGCTCGACGTGGCGATGCTCGGCTACACTTTGGCGCCGGAGGCAACGCTCACCGAAATCGTCGCTGAAGTGCGTGCGGCCTTGCGCTGGCTGCGGACGCAAGGCCCGCGGCACGGCGTCGGCACGGGCAAGCTGATTGTCTGCGGTTGGTCGGCGGGCGGGCATTTGACTTCGATGGCGCTTGGCGAGGCGGACGCTGGGCTCGCCATCAGCGGCATCTTCGATATCGAGCCATGCCGGCTCAATTATCTCAACGAGAAGCTCAAGCTGACCGCCGAGGAGGCTGTCGCCATGAGCCCGATCCGGCAACTGCCGGGGCGCTCGCCGCCGCTTATCGTCGCCTACGGCATGGCGGAACTGCCCGAATTGCAGCGGCAGTCGCGCGACTATCATGCGGCGCGGCTCAAGGCGGGTTTGCCCTCGGAACTCATGCCGCTCGAAGCCCACGACCACTTTTCGATTTTGGAAGAGCTCGCTACTCCGCAGGGGCGCTTGAGCGAAGCGGTCGTGAAGCTGGCGCGGCCCTAGGTGCGCTCCACAGCCAGCGCGCGAGCGGCACCGCGAGCAGCGTTCCGCCAAGCTGGGCGGCAATGAAGGCGGGCACGCCGCCGGGCGCGATGCCGGCGAAGCTGTCGGTCAGCGCCCGGGCGATGGTCACCGCCGGATTGGCAAACGAAGTCGAGGCGGTGAACCAGTAGGCCGCGGTGATGTAGAGGCCGACGGCGTAGGGGACAGCGGCCGGCGTGCGTGCAAGGCAGCCGAAGATCGTCAGCAGCAGGCCGAAGGTGGCGACCGACTCGGCGAGCCATTGCCCCGGGCTCGACCGGACGTGCGTGGAAATCTGCAACACCGGCAGATCGAACATCAGATGTGCCGTCCAAGCGCCGGCGATCGCGCCGAGGATCTGCACGACGAGGTAAAGCGCGGCGATGCCATAGGAAAGTTCGCCCCGCAACGCGAAGCCAAGACTCACCGCCGGATTGAAATGCGCGCCGGAAACGCCGCCAAATATCAGGATGATCACCGGCAGGATGGCGCCGGTTGCCAGCGTATTGCACAGCAACGCCAGTGCGGCGTTTCCGCCGGCAAGGCGCTCGGCCATAATGCCGGAGCCGATCACGGTTGCGAGCAGGAAAGCGGTGCCGATGAACTCAGCCGCCGCGCGTTGTGAAAGCGAAGGCATCAGCCGGGCTCTTTGACCTTGGCGGTCGCGCCTTGCATATGGCCGATGTCGTCCAGCTTCGTTTGCAGGCTCAGGCGGTCGAGCTTGACGAGCGGCAGGCTGACGAAAATATTGATGCGGTTCGTCAGCATGCGCAGCGTGTCGGCGAAGGCGAACCGTATTTCCGCCTCGTTGCCGGTCGCCGCCGCAGGATCGGGTACGCCCCAATGCGCCGTCATCGGCTGGCCCGGCCATAGCGGGCAGGTCTCGCCGGCTGCGTCGTCGCAGACGGTGAACACGAAATCGAGCTTGGGGGCATCCGGCTGCGCGAATTCGAGCCAGCTCTTCGAGCGCGCGCGGCTGACGTCGAAGTGCATCTTGCGCAGGAGGTCGAGCGTGTAAGGGTGAACCTTGCCCTTCGGATGGCTGCCGGCCGAGAAGGCACGAAAGTGGCCTTGCCCCGCGCGGTTGAGTACGGCTTCCGCGATGATCGAGCGCGCCGAATTGCCGGTGCAGAGGAACAAAACATTGAATGGCCGGTCGCTCATGACTCAAATCCCCCCAGATGACTCAAGCGCAAGTTTTGGCTTTTCGCGGCGGGGCCGAGCGCTTCTGCGGCGCGCACAGTTCGGGATGCCCCTGGCAGCAGTGGTCGGTGAGGTAGGCGACCAGCGCGTTCATCGCCGCGAGCTGCGCCGCATAGATCATGGAGCGCCCCTCGCGGCGCACAGCGATGAGGCCGGTCTCGCGCAAACGATCGAGATGGAACGTGAGCGCGCTCGGTGGCAGCTTGAGACTGGCGGCGATGTGCCCGGCCGGCATGCCCTCGGGACCGGCCTCGACCAGGAGGCGGAACACGTCGATACGGCTGTCCTGCGCCAGCGCGGCAAGGGAGGCGACGGCATCGGTCTTTTTCATATTTCAATGATTATTGAAACGACCGCGCGCTGTCAACGACGTTTCAACAGCAATTGAAATGATGACGGTTCAAGGCTTTTTGGCGAAGAAGCTGCACCAGCCGTTCGGACTGATCGTGCCGTCGACCAACTGACAGCTGCTCGGCGGCCGGAAATAGTTGCAGATCGCGCAATGATTGCCGTTGTTGGGATGGTCCTGATATTTCGCGGTCTTCTGGCTCACTTTCGACTGCGCTTGCGCGATTTGCTGTTTGCCGAGAGAAATCGCGGCGCCAAGGATCGCGGCGCCGGCGATCAACGTTGTGAACAGATCGCGGCGCGATTGGCCGCCGTCTGGTTTTTCGGATGCGGGCATGGGCGCCTCAAAACATCTTGCGGTCGCCCTGTATTGGAGCAACGCAACGCCACGCCACGAGTTCCACGAGGCGTCAGTGCTGGTGCACATAAGTGCCGGGCGCCGGGCCAAGCGCGGTCAGGCCGCGGGAAGGAGCGCCGATGTCGGGCGGGGCGACGCGGTCCGGTGCGCTGCGTTCGGCGAGCCATGACGCCCAGTGCTCCCACCACGAGCCTTCGGCGCGAATGGCATGATCGAGCCAGGTGGCGCTGTCGACGTAGCGCTCGCCGGGGCTGCGCGTGGCATAATGATAGTAGCGGCCGGGGTGCCCTGGCTCGGAGACGATGCCGGCGTTGTGGCCGCCATTGGTCAGCACGAAGTGCAGCTCGCCGTCGGTGAACAGGTGCAATTTGTAAACCGAAATCCACGGCGCGATGTGGTCGGTCTCGGTCGCCACCGAAAAAATCGGCACGCGGATGTCTTTCAGCGCAATGACCTTGCCATCGACCGCGTAGCGGCCGGCGGTCAGCCGGTTCTCCAGGAACAACGCGCGGAGATATTGCGAGTGCATGCGGTAGGGCAGGCGGGTCTGATCGGCGTTCCAGGCCATCAGGTCGTTGCCGTGTTCGCGCTCGCCGAGCAGATATTCGCGCGTCATCTTCGACCAGAACAAGTCATTGGAGCGCAGCATGGTGAAGGCGGCGGCCATTTGCCGGGTATCGAGCACGCCCTGGTCCCACATCAGGTCTTCGAGATAGGCGATCTGGCTCTCGTCGACGAACAGCATCAGTTCGCCGGCTTCGCTGAAATCGGTCTGCGCGGCGAACAACGTCATCGAGGCGAGGCGATCGTCGTTCTCGCGCGCCATGGTGGCGGCGGCAATCGCAAGCAATGTACCGCCGAGGCAGTAGCCGGTGGCGTGCACCTTGCGGCCCGGGACAATCTTGTTGACGGCATCGAGTGCCGCCATCAGCCCCTTGGTGCGGTAATCGTCGAATGCGACGTCGCGGTCGGCAGCGGTCGGGTTGCGCCAGGAGATCATGAAGACGGTGAAGCCCTGGCTCACCAGGTAGCGGACCAGAGAATGCTCGGGCAGCAGATCGAGCACATAATATTTCATGATCCAGGCCGGCACGATCAGCACGGGTTCGGCGATAACGCCGGGCGTCGTCGGCTTGTATTGAATGAGCTCGATGAGGTCATTGCGGAACACGACTTCGCCGGGCGTCGATGCAATATCCTCGCCGACGCGGAAGGCACTTTCGCCCGCCGGCGCTTCCTGAGCGAGGACGCGGTAGACGTCTTCGAACAGGTTATTGGCGCCGCGGACGAGATTGTTGCCCTTTTGCTTCATCGTCTCGCGCACGATGACCGGGTTGAGCCAGGGCACGTTGGAGGGCGACAGGCCGTCGAGCAGTTGCCGCGCCATGAAGGCAACGCGCGCCGCCGTGCGCGGGCGCTGGCCGCGCACTTGGCGCGTGGCATTGCGCCACCAGTCCTCCTGGGCGATGAAGGCCTGCTGCCAGAACACATAAGGCCATTTGTGCCAGGCCGGATCAGTAAAGCGGCGGTCGGATGGGTCAGCGGTGAACGGCAAATTCTCGACCCCGTCGAGAACTGCGAGCCGCGCAAGCCGCGCCCCGTAAATTGAAGCGAGCCAGGCAAGCTCGAGTTGGCGGCCAGGCGCGCGCGCCAGGTGTGAGCCCCAGTCGAACCAAGCTGCGGCCTGCGCGTGCGGCGATACCCCTTGCGTTGCGCGAGCCATCATCGCCCGGGCGACGTGATCGAGGGTGGCGAAAGAGGGCACCGCTGCCGGTTTTGGCGCCGGCAGCGGCTCTTGCGTCTTGGTCAGGGGGGTGGTCATGCCAACGGTTCCATATTTGTGAAAATAGTGTCCGGTTTCACGGGTTTGCGCTTTGATAGCGATCAATTGTGAATGGACGGCGTCATCGCCCAGGCGCCGGAAAATGCCTTGTTTGACGCGGATCAAAGCCGCTTTGGTGAACAAAACATAAGCTAATAATTATGGAGGGACAGGCCATGATTTCCATGATTTCGCGTGAAGACTTAATCGGGATGAGCGGCCTCGACGAGGACGAGATCGATGCCTTGAGCGAGCATGAGCACATTCCAGAAGTTGCCGCCGCCGCGCTGGCGAGCTACCTGCTGCATCAGCCACACGGCGGCGAGAAGATTCGCGCCATGATCGTCGACGACATCCATAAGGCGCTCGACGCGGGCCGCGTCAAACACGCCGGCGAGTTGTTCATGGCGCTGCGGCATTTCCTTAGCGATCACCCGGAAGCGCGCACGGGCGTCGAGGCCTAAGCCTTAAGCGCGCGCGCCGACGCGCGCCGATAGGTCCGGTAGCGCGGCGTCCACATCTTGGCGTGCACGGCGGCTTCCACCGCCTCGCTTTGCATTTCGCTTAAGCCCTCGCGCGCCGCCTGCTTGCCGACGGCGACGGCGACCGCGGTCGCCACCTCGCGCAGCGCGGTGACCGGCGGCAACAGATTGGCTTGCGCATCGCGTTTTGCCGGCGACAAGCCGGCGAGCGCTTTCGCCGCGGCCATGAACATGGTTTCGGTGATGCGCCGGGCGTGCGTTGCCACCACGCCGAGGCCGACGCCGGGAAAAATATAGGAATTATTGGTCTGGTCGACGCTCACCGTGCGGCCATCGCGCGTGAGCGGCGGGAAGGGGCTGCCGGCGCCGATGACGGCGCGGCCTTCGCTCCAGCGCTCGATGTCGGCGGGCGCCGCCTCCGCGCAAGTAACCGGGTTGGACAGCGGAAAGATGATCGGCCGCGCGTTCTGCCTGGCCATGGCGCGCACGACCGTTTCGTTGAAGGCGCCGGCTTGGCCGGACACGCCGATCAGCGCGGTCGGCTGTGCTTTGACGATGACATCGAGGAGCGAGATTTGCCGCTTGGGGCCGACGCTCCAGTCCGCGACCGCCGCGCGCGGCTGCACGAATTGCCGCTGGAACGGCGCGATCTCATTCATGCCCTCGACGATGAGTCCGTCGCGGTCGATGAGATAGAAGCGCCGCGCGGCTTCGTCTGGATCGAGTCCGGCGTCGATCATCGCGGCGTGCAGCAGCCTTGCGATGCCGGCGCCGGCGGACCCTGCGCCGAAGATGGCGATACGCTGCTCGGCGAGCGGCACGCGGGTGATGTTGATCGCCGCCAGCAAGGTGCCGGTCGCCACCGCCGCGGTGCCCTGGATGTCGTCGTTGAAGCTGCAGAGCCGGTCGCGGTAGCGCTCGAGCAGCCGGGTGGCGTTGCCCTTGGCAAAGTCCTCCCATTGCAAGAGCGCGTGCGGCCAGCGCTCGCTCACGGCGCTGACGAATTCCTCGACGAAGGCGTCATAATCGGCGCCGCGCATGCGCTTATGACGCCAGCCGATATAGAGCGGGTCGTCGAGATTTTCGGCGTTGTCGGTGCCGACGTCGAGCAGGATAGGCAACGCGCTCGCCGGGTCGATGCCGCCGCAGGCCGAGTAGAGCGCGAGCTTGCCGATGGGGATGCCCATGCCGCCGGCGCCCTGGTCGCCGAGGCCGAGGATGCGCTCGCCGTCGGTGACGACGACGACCTCGGTCCTGTCGAACAGCGGGTTGCCGAGGATCTGGCGGATGACGTCGCGGTGCGGGAAGCTCAAGAACAGGCCGTGCGGCTTGCGGAACAGCCGGCTGAACGAGGCGCAGCCGGCGCCGACCGTCGGCGTGTAGACGATCGGCAGCAGCTCCTCGATGTTCTGCGCCAACAGCGCGTAGAACAGCGTCTCGTTGGTGTCTTGGAGATCGCGCAAAAAAGCATAACGCTCGAGATCGGTGGAGAATTCACGGAACGCTTGCAGGCGGCGCGCCACCTGCTCGTCCATGGTGGCGACCGTCGGCGGCAGCAGTCCATGCAGGCCGAAAATGTCGCGCTCGGCGTCGGTGAAGGCGGTGCCCTTGTTGAGTCGCGCGTCGGACAGCAGCTGATAGCCGGAGAGCTCCGCCGGCACCAGGACGGTCTGGTCGGATTTTTCCGGCGCTTTGAGCACGCAACGTCCCCCCATGGCAGCGCAACAAGTCTAACACACGATCATGTGCTTCACGCCGTCCTGCGCTTGTCGGCGTCGTATTCGTCGCTGCAGAAAGGCCCGCCCTGGAAGCGTTCGCCGATCGGGTCGGGCGCGAGTTTCGCCTGCGCTGCCAGTGCCGCCTCGCGATAGTCGTTGGCCTTGAACTTCGGCCGGTAGCCGAAGCGATACGCGTTGCCGTTATCCCACCAGGCATCGGCGTTGTCGGAGGCGCCATAGAAGATTTCAAAGCGGATGTCGGGGTGATCGAGGCCGATGCGGATCAGTTGCGTCAGGTCTTGCGGGTGGATCCAGATGGCGAGGCGGCGCTTGTCGACCGGCGCGTCGCCGACATTACCGATGCGCAGGCAGGTGACGGAAAGCCCGTGCTTGTCGGCGTAGAAGGCGCCGAGCGCCTCGCCGAAGGCCTTGCTGACGCCGTAGCGGCTGTCGGGGCGGACGGTCACGTCGACGCCGATCTTTTGCTCGCGCGGATAAAAGCCGACGGCGTGGTTCGACGAGGCGAAGACGATGCGCTTGACGCCCTTGCGGTAGGCGGCCTCGAAGATGTTGTAGCAGCCGACGATGTTGGCGCTGTGGATCGTCTCCCAAGGGCCTTCGACCGAGTGGCCGCCGAGGTGCACGATGCCGTCGACGCCGCTGACGATTTTCTCCGCCTCGCTCATTTTCGAGATATCGGCGGCCATGAAGGATTCGTCCGCCGCGAGATTGGCGAGCGGGCGCACGTCGCTCCATCGGATCGAGGGATAGGCGCCCTTTAGCAGCTTGCGCAAATACGTGCCGATACCGCCGGCCGCGCCGGTCACGAGTATTTTTTGCACTGCACCCTCCGTGGAACCAAAGGCAGGCACCCGACTGTGGTCCGATTGACAGTCCGATCGCCGCAGTCATCATAAGCCATCGCATGAAATATGCGCAGAGCTGAACGAAAAACTGCGCCAGGAAATGCCGATATCCAACCGGGAGGGGTGACAACCATGAAGTTTCATATTGCCGCGCTCACCGCGGGACTGATCGCCGCCGTGTCGGCCAGCGCGCTTGCGCAGAATAAAATCGTGCTCAAGGCCTCCGACGTGCACGCGGAAGGCTATCCGACCGTGCAAGCGGTGGAGGAAATGGGCAAGAGACTTTCCGTCGCAACCAAGGGCCGGCTGAGCGTGCAGATGTATCCATCGATGCAGCTCGGCGGCGAGAAGGAGGCGATCGAGCAGGCGCAGGTCGGCGCCATTGCCTTTGCCCGCGTCTCGGTCGGCGCGCTGGGGCCGGTGGTCGATCAGCTCAACGTGTTCAACCTGCCTTACGTGTTCCGCAACACCGATCACATGCGCAAGGTGATCGACGGCAAGATCGGCCAGGATCTGCTCGATGCCGTGACCAACAGCGGCAAGGGCCTCATCGGTCTGTGCTGGATGGACGCCGGCGCGCGCAACTTTTACGACACCAAGAAGCCGATCAAGGATCTGGCCGACCTCAAAGGGCAAAAGATTCGCGTCATGGGCAATCCGATCTTCGTCGACATGGCAAATTCGATGGGCGCCAACGGCGTGCCGCTCGGCTACGACCAGGTATTTACCTCGCTGCAGACCGGCGTGATCGACGGCGCCGAGAACAATCCGCCGAGCTTCGTCTTCGACAACCACTATACGGTGGCGAAATACTACACCATCGACGAGCACCTGATCGTGCCGGAAATGCTGGTCATGTCGAAGAAGATCTACGACTCGCTCTCGAAAGAAGAGCAGGCGGATGTCAGGAAATTCGCCCGCGAAGCGCAGCTCGATGAGCGCACGTATTGGGAGATCTACGAGAAGAAGGCGATGGACAAGGCCAAGGCGGCGGGCATCGAGATCATTCCAGTTTCGGCCGCCGAGAAGAAGAAGTTCCAGGAGGCGGTGAAGCCGGTCTGGGACAAGTACGGGCCGAAATACGCCGAGATGATCAAGCGCATCGAGGCGGTGAAGTAACCAGCAAACGGGGTGTGGCTGCGCCGTCCTGAGGCGGTCGCGCGAGAGCGCGGCCGCCGCGGGAAGGATGGGCGGTCTCGGGTCGGACCATGGCGGCGCTCTACCGGAAAGCGATGGACTGGGCCTATCTCGTCTGCGCCTGGCTCGCGGGCGTGGCGCTGGTGCTGATTTCGGCGGTGATCCCCTGGGGCGTCTATACGCGCTATGTGCTCAACAGCGCCGCGTCCTGGCCGGAGCCGACCGCAGTGCTGCTCACCATCGTGCTCACCTTCTTTGGCGCCGCGGCCTGCTACCGCCTCGGCCTGCACATGAATGTGGTGGTCGGCGTCAATCTGCTGCCGCGGAAGGCGCGGCGCATGGCCGCTCTTGCTGTCGAGATCATCATGGCGATATTCGCCGTTTTCATGATCGTCTATGGCTTCCGGCTTTGTGTCGCCACCTGGGAGAACACCATCGCCGAATTTCCGGCGCTGCGCGTCGGCATCGTCTATTCGCCGATCCCCTTCGGCGGCGCTTTCACGCTGCTTTTCATCATCGAGCACCTGTGGCTCGGCAGGCCGGGCAAGGCCATCGACCCGCATCTCGCGGCCGAGCGGCACGAGACGGCCGCCTTCGAGTAGACGCAAAAGGCCATGGACCTCGTCATTCTTCTTGGCACGCTGTTTCTGTGCTTCGGCATCGGCATGCCGATTTCCTACGCGCTCGGCTTCGGCGCGCTCGCGGGCGCGCTTTGGGTCGGCATTCCGCCGGAAGCGGTGATGCTGAAGATCTCCGACGGCGTCTCCAAAGTGGCGATGCTCACCATTCCCTTCTTCGTGCTTGCCGGCGCCATCATGGCGGAAGGCGGCATGGCGCAGCGCCTGGTCAAGCTCGCCAACGTCATCGTCGGCCTGGTGCGCGTGCGCGGCGGCTTGTCGGCGGTCAACATCATCGCCACGACGTTCCTCTCCGGCATTTCCGGCTCCTCGGTCGCCGACACTTCGGCGATCGGCTCCGTGCTGATCCCGCAGATGGAGAAGGTCGGCTATCCGCGCGTCTTTGCCACCAACGTCACCATCAGCGCCTCGCTGCAGGCGATCCTGGTGCCGCCGAGCCACAATTCGGTGATCTATTCGCTGGCGACCGGCGGCACCATTTCCATCATCAGCCTGTTCATGGCCGGCGTCGTGCCCGGCCTGCTGCTCGGCGTCGCGCTCGTGATGCTTTGCCTGTTCATGGCCTACCGGGACGGCCACCCTAAGGGCGAGTCTGTTCCCTTGCGCGATGCGGTGAAGATCACCGTCGACGCCGCCTGGGGCCTCATCACCATCGTCATCATCATCGGCGGCATCCTGTTCGGTGTGTTCACCGCGATCGAGGCCGGCGCGGTCGCCTGCATCTGGGCGTTCTGCGTCACCATGTTCATCTATCGCGATTATCGCTGGCGCGATCTGCCGCAGCTCGTGCATCGCACGCTGAAGACGGTTGCCATGGTGATGACGCTGATCGCCATGGCTTCGAGCTTCGGCTACGTGATGGCGCTGATGCAACTGCCGGCCAAGATGACGGCGTTCTTCCTCGGCATTTCGGACAGCAAATACGTCATCCTGATGCTGATCAATTTCATGCTGCTGGTGCTCGGCTGCCTGATGGACATGGCGCCGCTCATTTTGATCTGCACGCCGATTCTTTTGCCGGTGGTGACGCGGCTCGGCGTCGACCCGGTGCATTTCGGCATGATCATGCTGCTCAACCTCGGCATCGGCCTGTTGACGCCGCCGGTCGGCTCGACGCTGTTCGTCGGCTGCGCCGTCGGCAATGTGAAGATGGAAGAGGTGATGCGCACCATCTGGCCGTTCTACGGCGTGATGTTCGCAGTGCTCATGCTTGTCACGTTCATCCCGGCGCTGTCGCTATGGTTGCCGGCGCTGGTGGTGAAGTAGATCTCGAGACCGGCAAAGTTCCCTGCCACGGCTCGGGCTATGGACGCCGACGGTCGAATGGCGTTAGCATGATTCGTTCGATCAACGAGACACGGAGGTTTCGATGACACCACCGGGTCAGAAGCGCCGCGACGATCGCTAGCGCCAAACCGTTCGAGACGAGCGTAGCGGCAAAACAGGACGGCGCGTCGGGAACGGCGCTCAAGGGTCGCATCAGTCAGGCAAGACCCTAATTTGGCCGTTCCCGGCGTGGACTTGCGCGCATCGACGTCACACCGGTTCAGGTCGACGGCCGGATATCCCCGAGGGGCTCGGGGAAAACTGCAGCGACGGGGGAGGCACGCCGTGCTCATTGGCGAATTTCTCAAGCGCTCCGGTCAAAGACTGGTGACCTGTCTGCCGGATCACTTTTTGAACGCGGTCGCCAAGCAATTGTACAGCCACAATATCGGCGCGATGCCGGTGTGCGAGCTCGATGCGCGAATGGTCGGCATCATCTCCGAGCGCGACCTTGTCCGAGCTTTCGCGCGCGCCGATCTCGACGAGCTGCGGTATTTGCGCGCGCGCGACGTCATGACGACCCGCGTCATCAGTTGCGGGGGCGATGATACGATGCAGACTGCGCAGAAAATCATGACGATCAATCATTTTCGGCATCTGCCCATCGTCGAAAACGGGCGCGTGCAGGGAATATTGTCATTGCGCGATACGTTGGCGGTGCGCCTTCAGGAATCGGAATCGGAAGTGAGCGTCCTGCGCGACGTCGCGGCGTTAACGCGCCAATTTTAGCGGCGTTGGCCGACTAATACGCCGCCGCCAGGTCCTTGGCGCCGGGAGTATTGGCTTCGCTTCGCATCTTGCCCTCGATCTCGGCGAGGAGATTGGCGACGACGCCGGTGCGCCGCGCCACTGGATTGCGCTCGTAGCCGAGGCGCTGGAAGAAATTCGCCGTCGGCACCTTGGCGCGCATGTCGGCCGGCATGGTGACCATGTCGAAACCGTTGCCGTCGCCGGTCAGGTTCATGAGTTCGAGCTCGGCGGCGCTGAGCGGCTTACCGTAGCCTTTGGCGCGGGCGAACTCGACCGAATCGAGAAGCTTCTGCACCTGCAGCAGCGGCCCGACGTCGATGTCGAGCACGGCGGCATGGATGCCCCAGCCTTTCTCGGTGCGCTTGGCGATCTCGTCGTATTTTGCCCAGGAATGCGGCAGCGAGCGGCAATAGGCGATCATACTCCTGAGCACGGCGAATTTTCGCGCGAATTCGGCGCGGCGTTCGCCGCTGAGCGTCTTCTCCTTGGTCTCCAGCGCGGCGATGAAGCGCGGTCCGCTTTCGCCGAACAGCGAGACGGTGTTGGTCGACAGAAGCTGGTTGTAGCCGATGGCCGGGGAAATGGCGTGCGCATTGGGCCGCGGCGTGCCGAGCCCGGCCTGCGAGTTATAGGAGCCGTGGCCGCCGGTCTCGAAGGCATAGACGCCGACGATCTGATCCCGCGTGAGCCCCGCGGCATGCGCCGCCTTGGCGTAGGCGCGCTTGAAGTCGGCATCGCTCGCCGGCAGGTCGGGAACAAAGCCCCATTGCTCGCGTGCTGCAGCCAGGAAATCGGCGACGACCGGGATTTCCGGCGGCGGCGGCACCGGCGGCGGCGGAGTGGGTGGCAGCGGGGAGACGGGCTTGGGTGGACCGGAGTAGACCGGCGGCTGCATCAGAACGTAGTCGGCGAGCACGATCGGCTGATGATCGCGGCGCTTGGCGTTGCGCACCTTGCGCTTTTCGGCGACAGCGTTCCAATAGGCGGCGGCCTGCTCCTCGTAGGCGCCGTGGGCTCGCTGGTAGATGGCGAGCTGCATCTCATAATCGGCGAGCGCCGCCGGCGTGACGTCCTGGGCGGCGGCAGTCGGCAGCAGTCCGGCGAGCAGCAGGCAGCAGAGCAAACGGCGCATGAAGCTTTGTCGGCGATTCTGCGGGACTTGGCTATTGCCATAAAAAAGGCGCCGCAAATACGGCGCGTCCCAAGTAGGCCGGGTGCTACGCCGGCGGGAGGACATCGACGCGCGGGCGCGATTGTTAACGGATGGTCGCGCCGTCGCGATCGCTGAAGGCAACCGGTCCGCCGGCCTTGATCACGGACGGCGCTTGTGCGGTCAGCACATCGGTGCCGAGATTGAATTGCGTGGCGGCAATGCCGATCACGGAGATCAGCAGCGCAGCGGAAAGGCCGACCACCACGATCTTGAGGTGGGTCATGCGGTCGGCTGTGTACATCGACCAGTTCATCGCAGCCTCCAGAGCCTCGCCATTGGTCGGCGCGGCCGGGCAAATGGTTCAAGCGTTGTCGGGGCGCTAACGTGGGAACGCACCTGCGGTTCCGCGAGACCGCTCACGGAACGTTGAAACGGGCTTGAAACCGGAAAATTGCCGGCGCCGCGCCGCGGAAACGCCTCAGGCGTGAAGATTTCAGGCGGCGCGCTTGAGCGGGTAATCGGCGCTCTGATAGAGGGCGCGGATGTCCTGGTGGCCGAAGCGCCGATCGTCGATCTGGATATAAGCGCCGAGCAAGAGCGCCTCGGGCAACTCCTCGACGGCGAAGCGGATCGCTTCCGCGGCGTTCTCGAAGCGGCGATATTTCACCTTCTTGGCGATCTTGTTGTTGCGCGAAGGAAACAGCTCCGCCGGCGCGGAGTAATCGAAACTGTCCATTATCATCTCCAGAAATCCGGCAAAGCCGAACGGATTGAAATTGTTGACATTTATATGGGGAGCGCGGGGCGGCTCCGCCAGAGCGGCAAATGCCCGTCAAACCCCGCGAATTCTGACAGTTTTGCATCATCGATTGCCGGGTTGCCAGCGCAGGCGTCCTGCGGAAGCGCGCGGCGGGTAGCGGCTCCGTCTGTGGCGGGCGTGGCGTTGTGGGGGCCTGCGCGGGACTCTATGATTTGATGCTGCCCGCGTTCGCAGCGGGGCCAATAACGAAATGTTTTGGGGAGGGGACTGCAATGCCGCGATTTGTCGCTCGTGTTTACATGGCCGTGGCGGCCGCGGCGCTGGCCTGGACTTTGTTCGGCGCCGGCGCTCACGCCGTCGAGCTGAAATGGATCACCTTCAAGCCGCAAAACGCGGGCGATGCGCAAGCGATCAGCACACAATGGTTCGTCGACGAGTTCAAGAAGCGCACCGGCGGCAAGAGCGAGATCAAGATGTTCTGGGGCGGCAGCGTCGCCAAGGACAAAGAGATTCCCGACTTCCTCTCCGGCGGCGCCGCCGACATCGGCGACATCATCACGCCCTACTTCCCCGACAAATTCCCGCTCAACAACGCGGTCGGTTATTTCATCCCGCAACCGCATTCCACCATCGAGATCGCGGAGATGATGGAATACTGGTACCGCACCTATCCGCAATTCGAGCAGGAGTTGGCGAAGTACAATCTCAAGACCATCGGTTTCCGTCCGCTCGAGCCCTACGGCATCATTTGCACCAAGCCGATCCATTCGATCGACGACTTCAAAGGCAAGCGCATCCGTACCTACGGCTTCGCCTATCCAGCCTTCGTGCAGGCGCTCGGCGCAACACCGGTGTCGATGAGTTCCTCCGACGGCTACGAGGCGCTGCAGCGCGGCATCCTCGACTGCTCGCCAATCGGGCCGTCGCTGGCACACGGCTGGAAATATGACGAGGTAGCGAAGTACTACATCGAGGTGCCGATCGGCGCCTCCTTCGGCCACATGATCACCATGAACCTCACGAGCTACAAGAAGCTCGACGAGCAGACGCGTTCGATCCTCGACGGGCTCGGCGAGGAATACGCCATGCGCTACACCACCGACCTCGACATCCTCACCAAGAAGATCATCGCCGGCTGGAAGCAGAAGGGTGTCACGGTCATCCATCTGCCCAAGGAGCAATTCGCCAAAGTGCTGGATTTCCCGGCGGTGAAGGCGGTGCGCGAGAAATGGATCGAGAAGGCGAAAGCGGCCGGCGTGCCGGCCGAGGAGATCGCACAAGATTTCAACTTCTGAGTCTGCTGCCGTCACCCTGAGGCGCGAGCCGCGTCCGCGGCGAGCCTCGAAGGGTGACGGCCGTTCATCCTTCGAGGGCCGCGCTCCGCGCGGCCTCCTCAGGATGACGGCGCAAAGTGGGTAGCAATGTCATCCTTTCAAAGCCTGTATCGCGCCTACGGCCGCCTATTGCGGGTCTTTGGGCTCGTGTCGGCGCTCGCCACCTTCCTGATGATGCTGTTGGTGGTCGCCAACGTGCTCGGCCGCTATTTGCTCAACAAGCCGCTCACCGGCACGCTCGAGATCACCGAGTCGCTCTTGGTGCTCATCATCTTTCTCTCGGTCGCGCTCACCCAATATGACGGCGGTCATATCCGGGTGACGCTGCTCACGCGCAGGCTGCCGAGATCGGCGGCGCGCGCCTTGACCATTGTGTCGATGCTGTCGGGCGCCGCGTTCTTCGCCTGGTGCGCCTATGCGGCGTGGAATTTCGCTTACCAGGCGTGGACCTTCAACGAGCAGGAATGGGGCACCGTCGTTTTCCCGCTGTGGCCGGTGAAATTCGTGGTGTTCATCGGAATTTTGCTGCTCGCCGTGCAATTCCTGCTCGACGCGATTGCCGAAACCATGATGCCGATCGCTGCCGACGACGAGCGCGCCATGGAGCAGCTCTAATGGCATCGCTCGAGGTCGGCCTCATCGGCGTCATTGCGCTGTTCGGCGCCATCCTCGCCGGCGTCAACGTCATGGTGGCGCTTGGCCTCGTCGGCGCGCTCGGTTTGGTCGCGGTGACCGGCTTTCCCGCCGCCACCTCGATGCTATCGACGGTGTTCTTCGAGACCAC
>Ga0335083_10001371_pt1 | contig 33637 bp, 31 predicted proteins | sample Lox_Sample_42_FD_206716 | JGI IMG/M metagenome (GOLD analysis project Ga0335083, IMG submission 206716) | Soil microbial communities from Loxahatchee National Wildlife Refuge, Florida, United States - Lox_Sample_4.2 | ecosystem: Environmental > Terrestrial > Soil > Wetlands | place: USA...
CTCGCACGATGCAGAACCCACTGCGGGCGTTCGATGAGATCCGCGGGTACTGCCAGCAGCGCGTCGGCAGGTTTCGCCATCACGCCACCGCCCTCATGAGATGCTGGGCTACATGGTTTTCAGCTGCGCGCCTGCGGGGTGGTTCTCCCGCAGGCTCTCCGGCGTCGCTGTCGCCGCTGGAGCCTCCACCAGCCGATCTGCTGGCGATGCGTCGCGTGCGAGGGCGGCGTCTTGCGCCGCAGTTGGAGCGAGCCCGGGGGAAGTGCCGTCGCGCCACGATCATGATTGTCGCCCGACGTTCCGGCGGAGGTGTGTCGTACAGATCCTCCACCTCAGGGCGACGCGGCCGTGACGGTGCCTCGGGCGGGACCGCGTCATTGAGCGCCGTTTCGTAGTCGTAGTCCCCGCCCTGGCCGGACGCGGCGCAGCTCAGCTCACAGTCGAAATCGTCGACAGGCTCGACGTGGTCTTCGTAGTCATCTGGTCGATTTTCCGACAAGTGTGCTGCCTTTCGTCAAGCGTCGCGTTCGGGTGCGTCCGAACGTATAGCTCTTCCTCCACCCGTGGCGCACACCCAGGTGCGAAAGATCCACGCAAACCTCGTCACTTGTCGTCAGGGGTCACCGGTGAGACGCTCGTAAGCAGGATTTCTTGCAGGCCGAGGGCTACAAGACGCGGCAACCGTCGGTGTGTTGACTCTGCATCACCGGTCGTGGGAGGGCATGCCGACCGTCATGGCGGGTAGAAACTCCCCGACTGTCGATGGGCGAGTCGCTCATCGGCGACCGCGCGGGTTGCGCCGCCGGGCGCTCTTCGCTCCCATCCTCCATGGCCCGGCGAAATTTCAGGCACGCCCATGGCCTGCCGTCACAGCAACGCCGCGGATCCAGCCGGTGTCATCGCGGGGGTGAAGACTCACCGGTCAGAGTGGGTGCGGGCGACAGGACGCATCGCCTGTGAGGCGCCACAGCCGCCTCGTGTGGCGGAGAGACGGACGAGTGGCGGTGGGTGCCCGCCTGAAAGCGCTTTGGGGCTTTGTGGGGCCCGTCGCAGCGGCACGGCAGAGCGCAGCCACATCCGCGTGCCCTGGCACTCACGGGGCTCCATGGGTGGCCAAGAAAACCCGCGTCCCCATGGGTGACCCGGTGGGGGCACTTCTAAGCGGACCGGAAATGCGGGACTCCTTACCGAGCAGTCGCGATTGGGCCAACACGAGCCCGTTCGACCTGCGACTGCAACGTAGCCAGGGATCCGGTGTCACCCCCCTTGGCCGAACCCGAGCTCTAGTCAGGCCTCTTTTCGCCCAGTCCTTGTCTGAGCCGCCTCCCAATGTAGATCGGGCTTAGCACTTCTCGGATTCAAGCGCTCATGGCCCGGGAGATTATTGGGCACGCTCATGGCCCAGGCTCGCGCGGAAGGTTCTTAGCTGGCTGAAAATGAGGCACGTCTTTAGCGAGCGGTCGAAACTAGCCAGCAGATCGCTCCAACTGACATGAGGAAGCCCGAATCGCTCGACAGCGGTGTGCAGGCAGACTCGCCTCCTTACGGCGCGAACACCGCGTCTGCGCCCACAGCCACACAAACGCCTTGTCCGGATGAGTCCGCCCGTCCGTACCACCCCAAGCGTCTTGTGGCCACACAGGCGGCTGAACGGGCCTCATTCGGGGCCAGGTGTCCTCAGGTCTGGCGAAAGCGCGAACGTGTGACGAAGCTGCGCGCGTATCCGGTGGCGCCGGTGAGCGGTGCATCCAGCCCTCGCTCATGGGTGATGGCCCCCCAGGCCGGCCATGGGGTGCGGACGGCTGCTTCATGGCGAAGCGGAAGCCTGGCGTGCCCACTTCGAGCCGCCTGCAGCTCGTCCGGAGGGGCCACGCCGAGCCCGGTCCGACGGGCGCTCGCATGCCGCCGAGAGCAGGACTCTTGGACGCCTCCAGCAAGTCTTTTGCCAACGTTCCGGAGTATCCCCCTCCCGCGGACTCAGGCTCCACCGCATAGCGTACGGATCGCTTTCAAGCCACCAGGGCTACCTGCCGATGCATGATCGAGATGACTCGCAGAACGCGTCTGCGGCTGGTCGGCGGCGTGGCACTGTTCCTCTGTGGCGTCGCGCTGGGCGCTCTGGCGCGGAACGACCGAGCCTCTTTCTCGCGCACGACCTTCGACGTCCTGGGCGTTCTCGTCTGGGCGCTATTGATCGCTGGCGTGCTCGCGTGTGTCCTCGGGTTGATTGACTACTCCGCCGAGCGGCACCCTGAGCCACGACCACTCCTCGTCGTCCGCTTTGGTCCGGACGGCAAGCAGATCCAGAGCTCCGTTTGGTCTCGTGGGTTCTGGATGTTGGTCGCGGCGGTTATGACCGTGGTCACGTTGGTTACTTTCGTCGGACTAGCCGGCGAGACGGCGAAACGAATCGACGGCGATGCCAAACCCACGTGGGCAATCTACGGATGCAGCCTCGCGGTGCTGGCGGTCTTTGCATTGCTCACCGTGCTTGCATTCCGCACGGTCCGCGAGCAGCGCGCCATGGCCCGAGCACTGAGTGATAACCACCGCAAGCAGCCCCAGTCGAGCTAGGGCCGCCCCGCCTGCCAAATCGCCGCCGCTCTGCGCAGCTGAGCGAGCGTCCGCTCTAGACCCGAGCAGACGACCGCCTGGGACGAATAGGAGCAGTCTCGCCACCGCCTCCCGAGACGAATGCTGTGCTCGCGATGCAGCACTCTCAGCCCATCGGGGATCGAGCGTGTGGAGCCTTAGCTTGCCGCGTGTCGCGCCGCTGGGGGCCCGCTTGCGGCTCGCGTTGGGCAGCGGTTGGGCAGCAGCCCCCCGTTTCGATGCTGCGCCACCCTCTTCCGAACACCACTCGCGAGCCAAAACCCGCCCATTTGCAGGCAATTCGAGAGTGGAGCCAACCGGGATCGAACCGGTGACCTCCTGCTTGCAAAGCAGGCGCTCTCCCAGCTGAGCTATGGCCCCAGGAGCCCTGAGTTTACAGCGGCACCCCGGGCGTTCTGGCGGCTAACGGGGGAGGCGAGGCTCCTTGTGCCGGGGGATCACGCGGTCGACCTCGACCGCTTCGCCCGAGCGGGTGTCGGGGTACACCACGAGCACCTGGGGAGGTCCTCCGAACCAGGCGCTTGCCTCCCCCACGCCGACGTACTCGGCGGCCCGCTGCGAGCCGTCGGGCTGGATCACCCAGATCGGCTCGCCCTCGCGGAAGGGTCCGTCTCCGATGTTCGTCATCGACCGGGACGCTACTAGAGCCCGGACCCGTCCGGCATCCGAGCCTGGACCCCACAGCCCTCCGGGAGTGCAAGGGGCGTCGGGGACTGCGGCGGGCGACGCCGCCGGCGCCGAGCCGCCCCGTGGAGGACGGGAGCGGTTCGTGCCGGGCGAGGCTCTCTACTTCGTCTTCACCGTCACGGTCAGCGCCTTGGAGCCCTGACCGGGGCGCCCGCTGTCGCCGGCCCACTCGGCGACGAACAGCGAGGACCGCTTGATGTGCCAGGTGGTGGCAAAGCTGCCACCGTTGGCACCCACCACCACACGCTGTTCCTGCCACGGTCCACCTGACAGGTCGCGACGGGCCACCACGACGGTCTCTCCGCCCACGGCCCCCCGCAGGATGCCGCTGACGCGCGCCGTTCCCCGCGCCTTCTTCAGCCGCCTCTTGGTGAACGCGTGTGTGGTGGTGCTGAGCAGGAGCGGCCCGGCGATACCCGCCACGTCTCCCCCGGTCTGGGTGGTGAACAGGAGGCGATGGATCGCTTCACCCCTCACCGAGGTGCCGTACACCAGGGCCGCCGCGTCCAGTCCGCTGCTCGCCGCGAGGCCCCCGAAGGGAATCGAGCCGCTCGTGATCACCTGGGGGTGCCAGGTCGCGCCCCCGTCCGTGGTCCGCAGCACGTACGCGTTGGTGGAGTCCCCGCCGAACGAGGACACGCTCATAAGGCCTTCGGTGGGGCTCGCGAACGCCAGCTGCACGCCGCGTTCAGTCCCCGCCGAGCTCACCTGAGTCCAGCTGCGGCCGGCGTTTGTGGTCCGCCACAGCCGACCTTGGGTGTCCAGCAGGATGCCGCTGGTGGGGCTGGAGAACGCCACGCTCCGGATCGACACCCCGGGACTCGCCTTGATCTTCTTGGCCTTGTTCTTCTCGCGGGCCAGCGGCATCCGGATCGCGGCCCACCGGGCTCCCTCGTTGCTCGAGCTGATGAGCGCGTGGGTACCTGCTCCGAACGCGAAGATAGTGGTCCCCACGAGCTGGTATTCCGACACCCGCGCCTTCCCCGCGACCGGCCCGGTGACCGGCACGAAGGCGCCGCCGCCGACGGCCCGGCTGATTCCGACCGGGCCGAGCAGCAGGACGGTCTTTTCACCGATTGCGGCAACCGCCGAGGCGTGGCCGCTGCTTCCCGGGCTCAGCGTCTGCCAGCTCGTGCCGCCGTTGGTCGTCCGCTGCAGCCCGCCGCTCGCATCGAGGGCGTACCCGAGGGTGGGGGTTCCGAACGATGCATCCACGAGTTCCTGCGATGTCTGCGTCGCGAGCACCTGCCAGGTCCGGCCGCCGTTGGTGGAGATCGCCACGTCCCCACCGGCCCCCGGCGCGAGCAGCATCTGGCCGGGACCCTGACGCAGGCGCCGGTACGAGCCGCCGATGTCCGCGCTTCCCGAGGTGAAGGTGGCCCCGCCGTCGGAGGAGAGCACGGTGGCCCCGCTCTCGCCGACCGCCACGACGCGGCTGGTACCGGCGTAGGCGGCGGCATAGATGAGCGAGCTGGAGGTCGTCTTCACCGTGTCGGTCTTGCCCCCGTCGGAGGTCTCGATCAACTGGTTGCCCCCGGTTACCGTGAGGAGGCAGCTTTCTTCAGTCGAGCAGTCGATCGTCCTGAACGAGTTGCCGCCGGCGATCGCCTGGGATTCCCACTTTTCACCGCCGTTGGTGGTGCGCAGGAGCGTGTTGGGCCCGATCGCGTACCCCACCTTTTCGTTGAAGAAGTGCACGGAGGTCACACCACCTCCTGGCAGTGAAACCGGCGCCCACGAGTTGCCGCCGTCGGGCGTCATGAAGGCGGAGGTGGGCCCGTTGGGCTGTCCCACGAACGCGATCCCCTTCGTCGGACTGAAGAAGTGGATGTCGATCCCGCCCATCTGACCGCCGCCGCTCGACGCCGGCGTACCGGGCAGGCCCGTGCCGCGGGCGAATGTTTCCCCGCCGTCGGTGGTGAGCTCGATGGCGCCGTTCTTGAGCAGCAGAACGCCCTGCTTGGCAGAGGTGAAGCTGAAGGCGGCCACTGGTTCGGGGCACCCGGATTCCGCCACGTTGAAAATGCGCTTGAAGAGCTGCCCACCGTTTTCGGAGACGCGCGTCACGCAGCCTTCCCCACCGCCAACCACCACGGTGGAGGGACCGAGCACCTGAACCCGTTCGAGGTTCGCCGAGGTGCCGGTGGTGAGACCGGTCCACGACTGGCCTCCGTCACTCGTGGACAGCGCCGTCCCGCCGAGGCCGACGGCATAGCCGACACCGCCGGAGAAGGCGATGTTCACGAGCGTCCTCCCCTGGGGAGTGGGATTCGCCCACGCCCAGCCGGAACTGCTCACGTTCACATTGGCCGAGCTGAGCCCGGGAACAGCTACAGCTGCTGCTGCGAGGGCGAGGACAATCGCAATCGCGACGAGTCCACGCAGGCCGAATCGGTGCACCGGGTGACGCATTGCTCCCCCCTGGGAATCGCGTGTGCCGCCGTCTACAGGCGGATGCAAACAGCTAACCCGCCCACCCGGGCCGAGTTGCGCATCACGGCTCGGTCACGCATCCCCTGCGAGCCGCCGGTCGCGCCCGGGGCCGCCGGGGCTCACCCGCGCGGAAGGGTCTTCGTCGGTTCAACCACCTGCTGGAAGGTGGGGCGGTTCTGGAACGGGAACGGCGGCACCGACACCGCGCTCGCGCTGGTGAAGCGGTTCATGTCAAAGCAGCTGGCCTGCGGGTTTTCGGCGCACGCCCCGTGGCCGTAGATCTGGGAGGGAGTGACGGCCAGCGCTTCCGGGAGGGAGCCCTGGAGCGCCTCGGAGCATGCGGCGAGCGAACCTTCGCCGCCTCCGCCGCGGCCTGCTGCAGCTGCGGGTTGGTCACTTCGCCCAGCGCCTGCTTGATGATGGGCCAGATCTCGACCATGCGGCGGGGGATCGAACGCGGGTCGAGTGCCGGGAAGGGCCGGCCGCGGGTCAGCCGCGGGCGTACTCGAGCGCGTCGTCGAAGTCGTTGAACCACGCGAACCGCACGACCCTGCCTTCGCGGATGTCGAACACGTACCCCCGCTCGGTCTCGATCGGCACGGCGTTGCCGTGGCTGCGGGTCTTCACGTGTGCACGGACCAGCACCCGCTCGCCGAGGTCCTGCAGCTCGGGGTCGCTGATCTCGTAGTCCCCGTACACGCTCGTGACGGCCCGCGCCGCCGTTTCGAAGCCGTCATAACCGCTGCGGATGCCGGGCTCGACGGCGTAGCGGGGGTTCACATACTCGATGTCCGGATCCATCAACTCCGGCACAACCTTGAAGCCATCCCGACGCCAGGCGCTGTACAGCCGCTCCACCAGCTCGATGTTCTCCTCCGACACGCACCCCGAAGTATCCAGCGCGGGGCGCCACGGCGCGGTCACCCGGCCGGCGGTCGCCGTGCCGGCCGGGTCCCGTGTTGGGCTGTTCGCAGGCGCCGTGGGTGGCCTGGATCAGCGGCGGTTCGCTGGTGGGTTCCCCGCCTTCCGCCTCCACGTTTCCGTGCCAGCAGTTGTTGTCCGTTCCCGGGATCGGGTCCGCCACTTCGCCGATGTCCCCGTTGGACGGGTTGCCGTAGCCGCCGTTGGCCACCAAGGCGTTCCCCTCGATCTCGTTTTCATACGCTTCGTAGAAACACTCTTCGTTTTCACCTTGTCCCGCTTTGATGCCACCGTGGCAGTTGTCTTCGGCCGGCGCGGGGCGCTTGCCGCCGAGCTTGGATCGCAATACGGAGGCAAAGCGATGAGTCATCTCCTGCACCTTTCGCGGCGGCGGTAGAACGCACTCGCGCAAGGCTCCCCCCTTTTGGTTGCCGCCATTGGGGCCCGCGCAACCAATGGTTACCCCAGTCCGCGACGCCTCTAAGCGGAACCGCCTCGTGCGCGGGCGCCGCCCGCAACCATCAGGGGGTCAGCCGTTGAAGCCGTGTGAGCGGGTGACGCCCGGGATCTCCCACTCGAAGTCCGGCTCCGGGCCGCCCGGGGGTGGGTCGACGACGATCCTCCGCGCACGCACCGGTCCGAACTCGGGAACGGGTGGCTGCGCGGCCGGCTCGTCCGCGGGCGGTGGGGCCTCCGCGTCGATACCAAGGACCAGGCTCATGTCCAGTTCCGCGGTCTCCTGTTCCAGCAGCGACGGCTCGGGGGCCCCCGGCGGGGGCTCCGCCGGGGGCCCTCCGGAGGAGGCGAACCGGGCGCCGGCGGGTCCGACGAGAGGGTCGCCGGAGGATTCGACCGGTGCGCCACCAGAGGACGCGAGGAACGCTCCGCCCGAGGCCTCGACCAGCGACCCGTCCGTGGGCTCGAGGAGCTGCCCGCCGATGACGTCCGGACCGGAGGGAGCCGATCCCTGGTGGTCGAACAGGATCGGCCCCTGGGCCCAGTCGGGGGTGTGTCCCGGGACGACCGGCTCGAGCGCCTCCTGCTCGGCGAGGGCGATCTGGCGAGGATCCCCGCCGTGGCGGCGCTGCAGCTCGAGGTGTTCGCGGATGGCCTCTTCGAGGAACCCCATGAACCTGGGCGAAACCTTAGCGACGCGTCGGACGGTCCCTCGGATCGCAGCCCCGCGGGCCCGCGGCGGCGCCGTGCACTCGGCCGTGCGGCGCCCGCGGGCCCAAGGCGACGGCCACTACACTCTTGCCACCCGGTCCCCTCGGCAGCAAGCCGGGACCCACGGGGCTATAGCTCAGCTGGGAGAGCGCCTGGATCGCACCCAGGAGGTCGGGGGTTCGAGTCCCCCTAGCTCCACTCGTGAAGTCCTCGTTGGGGCCCGCGCCCCGGGGTCGTCAGGCCGAGCGGTGAGCGGTGGGCTGAGCGGCTGTGGACCAGCGCTCGAAGAAGCTCTCCGCTTCCGACGCTTCCAGAGGGCGGGCGAACAGGTAGCCCTGGCCGCTGTCGCAGTTCTCTGCGCGCAGCAGCGCCAGCTCGTCCTCCTCCTCGATCCCCTCGGCGGTCGTCTCGATGCCCAGGAGCTTGCCGAGCTGGACGAGCGTGTGGATGAGCGTCTTGCCCTCCTTGTTGGCTTTCAGGCCCGCGATGAACGAGCGGTCGATCTTGAGCGCATCCACCGGGAAGCGCTTGAGGGTGGGCGAGCGAGGAATAGCCCGTCCCGAAGTCGTCGATGGCGATCCGCACGCCGAGCGCCTTGATCGCTTCGAGGCGCTCCGCCGTGTGCTCGACATGGCGCATCAGCTTCGTCTCGGTGACCTCGAGGGTGAGCGCATCCGGCTGCAGCCCGCTGTCGGAGAGGGCTTCCGAGACGTCGGTGACGATCTGGTCGTCGTCGAGCTGACGCCCCGAGATGTTGACAGCGATCTCGATGCCGTGACCGGCGGCGCGCCACTGCGCGGCCTGATGGGAGGCCTCTTTGATGACCCATCGGCCAACCTCTCGGATCAGTCCCATCTCCTCGAGCAGAGGGATGAAGTCGTCCGGCTGCACAACCCCCCGAGTGGGGTGGTCCCAGCGCAGGAGCGCCTCGACGCCGGTCGGTTGCATGTCGCGCAGGTCCAGCGTGGGCTGGTAGACGAGACGGAACTGGTCGTTGGGCAGCGCCTCGTTGAGGTCGAGCTCCAGTTCCACGCGGGTCTTCATCGCGTCCTGCATCCAGTTTCTGAAGCGGCCATGGACACCTTCCCGCGCCGGCGGAAACCGCAGACGGCAGGAGATCGCCCGCCCTTGGCGTAGTTAGCTCCAACCATGGCGCGCTACTCAAGGCTCGTGTTCGCCTCCACGGTGGCCGTAGCCGCGGCCGTGGCGCTTGCCGTGGCAACGCTCGTGGTTCCGTCGGGCGCGCTCGCCGAAGCCCCGCCCGCACCTCCGAAGCCCGCGAACGACACGCTGGCGAACGCCACGGCCGTGAAGAGCTTCCCCTCCACCTTCGAAGGCACGACCGTGGGCGCAACCCTCGAACCGGGGGAAAGCGAATCGAACTGCGGGGGCGCGACGACGAACTCCGTTTGGTACAGCCTGCGCCTGCCGGCGGCCCACCGCATCGGCGTCAACCTGACCGCCGCGGGCGAGCTCGACGCCGTGGTCGATGTGTACCACGCGGTGCGCTCGGCGCGCAACTCGGTGGTGTGTGAAAAGACCGACACCACGGGCAAGGCGTCGGTCTCGTTCGTGGCATCGAAGAACGGCCTCTACTACATCAGGGTGGCTGCGCTGCAGAACTCGCAGCTGGCCGGGTTCACGCTCGAAGTGTTCATGCCGACTCCTGCGGTGCGCCCTCCGGGCCACCCCCTCCCCGCGTCCGGGATCAACGGACAGGTGGATCGCACACAGAACGTGAACGCCGCCTACTCGGTGATCCTGAGCGCCGGCGTCAGCTACCTGATCAACCTCTCCAACGAGACGCGGGGCGCGTGCGTGAGCGGCGCGCTGTTCGCACCTGGCACGACGAGCTTCGGAGAAGAAAGCGAAGAAGAAGGTGAAGAAGGAGGCGGATCGGCCTCCGCCCTGCTGCACATCAACTGCGGCGGCTACCGGCTGTTCACCCCCCGGGCGGGACAGGGCGGTCGCTACAGCTTCGAGATCACGCCCCGCCTGTCCCGCAAGGGAGTCCAGAAGTTCAGGTTGCAGATAGCGCCCGCGGGTCCCGCCGAGACTGCTCCGGGGCTGCTGCTCGGGAACTACGTCCACGCCCACGGACACCTCAGCGGCAACGGCGTCTCGGTGCTGCGCCTGTACCGGCTGGAAGTCACCAGCCACTCCAACCTGAACCTCAAGCTGATCGCGCCGGAATCGGCCGAATTCAACCTCCAGCTGCGCGACCAGCGCGGCCGGGTGCTCGAATGCCAGTGTGAATCATCCGGCTCGGCAAGCCTCCAGCGCCAGCTCCAGCCGGGCGTGTACTACGCCGTCGTGTCCGAGCGCAACAACACGTCCGGCAACTTCACCCTCGAGCGCCAGTCCCGCACGATCACCGCCACCACGATCTCCTTCTCGGATACGAAAGCGGCTCCCGGGCAGGGTCTCGGGATCGACGTCCAGGTCACCCCGGCCGAGTCCGGACGGGTGACAGTCGAAATCGAACGCTTCGACCCCGTGTTCGGGTGGCAGTTCTTCCAGCGGGTCCAGGCGTTCGCGAGCGGCGGGCTGGCGACGGTCCCGTTCACCCCTCCGGCCCCCGGACGGTGGCGGGCCAAGGCCTTCTACCGGGGTTCGCGCGTGGCGAGCCCGAGCTCCGTCGGAGCCACCTACCTGCTCGTCTCCTAGCCGGCCCCTGCCCCGGCCTCAGATCCAGTTGCGGCGCTTGAACGTCGTGTAGAGCCCGAGGCATATCACCACCATCAGGGTCAGCGCGAACGGGTAGCCGAGGTACCAGTGCAGCTCGGGCATGTTGCGGAAGTTCATGCCGTAGATCGTTCCCACCAGGGTGGGGGCGAACAGGATCGCCGCCCAGGCGGAGATCTTCTTGACCTCCTCGTTCTGGGCGTTGGAGGCCTCGTTCAAGGTCTTGGTCTCGAGCGTGAGGTTGACGTTGAGGATGTTCTGGAGCAGCTCCCGGAAGCTGCCCGTCTGCTCCTCCACCCGCACCGCGTGGTCCTGCACGTCGCGCAGGTAGCTGCGCTCGTCGTCGTCGATCCCCGGCTCGGTCAGCAGGCGATCGAGCATCGGCCCCAACGGCTTGGTCGCGCGTTGGAAGTGGATCACCTCGCGGGACAGCTCGTAGATCCGCCGCGACACCGTCGGGCTGCCGTCGAACACGTCGTCCTCGATCTCGTCGAGGTCGTTCTCGACGCCGGCGACGACGGGTCCGTAGTCGTCGACCACCTTGTCCATGATGGCGTGGAGGATGGCCACCGGCCCCCGCCGCAGGAGGTCGGGACGTTTCTCGAGCTTGCGGCGCACTTCGCCGAGGTCGGGGGTCTCGCTGTGTCGGACGGTAATCACGAACCGGGGGCCGGCGAAGACGTGGATCTCGCCGAACTCGACGGTCTCCGAGCTGTCCAGGTAGCGCGCGGGCCGCAGCACACAGAACAGGACGTCGCCGTAGCGCTCGAGCTTGGCGCGCTGGTGTGCGTGCACAGCGTCCTCCACGGCGAGCTCGTGGAGCCCGAACTCCCGTGCGACTTCGGCGAACTCCTCGGCGCTCGGGCGGTACAGGCCGATCCACGCGATCCCACCGCCCTCGCGACAGACCGCGCTCAGCTCCTCGAGGTCCTTCGGCTCCGCCACGCGCCGGCCGTCCCGGTAGATGGCGCGGTCGACGATCACACGCCGAAACTACCCGGCGCGATGGCGGAAACCGCAATCCGGCCCAGGCGCGTCGGCCACCCGAGGGGGAGCAGCCCAGGCGCCCGGCGCATCCGGCACCCCGCTCGCCGTAACCGTCTCAGCCGGGAGGAATCGTGCCCGGCCCGGTCTGGGAGCATTCGAGCCGCGCCGGCGTGTCGCCGGGTTCGGGAAGCGGCGGCAGCTCGGGGGCGGCGGCCTTCCGTGAACAGGCGGTGAAGACGAGCCACTCCACCCCCGGGGCCGCGGCGCGTCGAGGGGGGCACCAGCGGCGCGTGGCGCGATCATGACCGGCGTGGCGAACATCTGGTTCTCGATCTGCGCCGGCATCGGATCGCTCGTGATCGCGATCCTCGCCGCCACCAAAGGAGTGGTCCCGGTGGCCGTGATCTGGGGACTGCTCGCGGGTGCCTTTGCCGTCCGCGCGGAGCTCGGCCGCCGCAGCCGCCCGTAGGCGGGGTTGCGGGTCGGAGGTGATGCCCGGCGACGGCATGACGATGATCGTCGTCACGCACGAGCTCGGCTTCGCCCGGGGAGTCGCCGACAGCGTGGTGTTCATGGACGCCGGCGCGGTCGTCGAGTCCGGGCCTCCCGGAGATGTCCTGGACAGCCCCCGTCACGAGCGCACACGGGCGTTCCTGTCGAAGGTCCTCTAGGAACGGCCACCCCGCCCGCCGAGGTGGCAGTCCGGGCGCCGGGGGCCGTGTGCTCCCCTCAGCCGAGGTGACGGTCCAGGCGCTCCAGCGCCCGCGGGAGGTTGGCGCGGCCGAACCCGAAACGGACGTGGCGGGGCTCTTCGTACACCGAGCCGGGCAGCACGAGCACGCCCGAGCTCTCGGCCGTGTGCTCGCACCAGCGTTCCACGTCCGGCTCCCCCGACACCCGTGCGAAGCCGATCGGGCCGGCGATGGGACGCACCCACTCGAACATCTCCGAGCGCCGGGCGATGAAGTCGTCGAACAGGGGAAGGTTCCGCCCGATCAGCGCCCGACTGTGCTCGATCAGCCGTTCCTGGTGGCGCAGGGCGAGCGCCACCATTAGTTCGCTCGGCGCGCTCGAGCAGATCGACGTGTACAGCTTCAGGTCCCTGATGCGCTCGAGCAGCCCCGGGTCGCGGCAGGCGACCCACCCGATCCGCAGACCCGGCAAGCCGTGCGCCTTGGACACGGTCCCCAGCGAGATTCCCCGCTCGTAGGTGTCACACGCCGCCGGCAGGCGGTCTGCCGGATCGTGCTCGAGACCCCTGTAGACCTCGTCGCCGAACAGCACCGCCGAACGCTCGGCGGCGAGCTCCACCACACGCTCGTAGGTCTCGTGCGTCATCTGCGTGCCGGTCGGGTTGTGCGGGCTGTTGACGTAGATCAGCCGCGTGTCGGGCTCGAGCAGGCGTTCGAGCTCCTCGAGGTCGTGCGCCCAGCCGTCCTCGTGGCGCCGGCGCCACCGGCTCACACGCGCCCCCGTGCTGCGGGCGACCTCGATCGCCGAGCCGTAGCACGGCGTCTCCACAACCACGTGATCGCCGGGCTCGACCAGCGCGTGGTAGGCGAGGAAGATGCCCTCCTCGGCCGCGGCCAGCGTGAGCGCGTCCTCCGCTGCGGCCCGCTCGTAGCAGCCCGCCACCGCCGCGCGCAGCTCCTGCGATCCGGGCACTTCGGTGTAGCCCAGGCCCATCGCCAGCAGGCGCTCGTGCGCGTCGGGCTCGAGCGCGAGCAGCTCCTGCACGGTCTGGGACTCGCAGTCGCTGCTCGACAGCATCAGCTCCGCGCGAAACTCCCAGCGCTCGTAGAAGCGCTCGATCGCAAACGGCCCGATCTGCACGGGTGCTCAGGGCGCGGGCGCCTGCTCCCCGAACAGCTGGCTGGCGATCGTCGCCTGGTCGAAGTACACCCGCTCGCACACGATGCGGTCTGTGTCCGCGCCGAACTCGAAGATCGCACACATGCGGCAGCGGAACGTTCTGCCGGTCCCCGCCACGCCGCGGAGCTCCCCCTCGTGCGTACCCAGGAGGTCGAACTCGGCGATCACCGCACCGTCGTCGGTCATGTGCAGCACCGTGTTCTCGTTGCGCTGGTCGGGGAACACCGCACGCGATTTGGCGTAGTAGTCGGCCACCTCCTCGGCCCCGTCGAACACGTCCCCGGTCGGGATCAGCTCGTAGCGGGGGTGCTCGAAGGTCCCGAGCGTGACGTCGAACTCGTGGCGGTTCTCTGACTCCATGTGCTCTCTCACGATTGCCAGTCGCCGCTCGCGGAGGTCGTCGGTGATAGACATGCGACGAAACTACAGAAGGAGAGGGAGTGATGATCGTCGTCGTGGGAAGGGTGAGCACCGACACCTCGAAACGGGACCAGCTGCTGCAGGTCGCCCACAAGGTCGCCGCCGCCTCCCGCGAGGAGCCCGGCTGCAGCAGCTACCGCATCTTCGAGGACACCGAGCAGCCCAACGAGTTTGTGTTCGTCGAGGAATGGGACAGCGAGGACGCCCTCCAGGAGCACTTCCGCACCTCCCACATCGCCGAGTTCATGGGGGCGGTCCCCGGAGCGATCGTGGCTCCGCCCGACGTCCGCTTCCACCAGATCGCGAGCACCCGGGACCTCTCACAGGTCGGCGCGAGCTGAGCGCCGTGGTGCGCTCGGGTTGAGCTGCTGAGGAGCCCGCGTGGCGCCGAGGGTGGGCGTCCCCGCGGTTGATCCCCGCGCATTCCGGGTACAGAGTGCGCGGGATGCGGGCCGGCGACGGGCAGGACAGGGGCTTCACGCGGCGAGCGCTGCTCGGGACGGGCGCCGCGGCTGCCGCGGCGGCCGCGCTGCCCTCCGTCGCGCACGCACAGGAGACGGGCGCCTCCGACGCGACGCCGAGCTCCTCGGCCCCGAAGAAGGCGGACGTAGCGGTCGTCGGCGGCGGGCTGGCTGGCCTAACGGCCGCTCGCGCGATAGCCCACGCGGGCCACTCGGTGGTCGTGCTCGAGGCTCGCGAAAGGGTCGGCGGCCGGACGTGGAACCGGCCCATCAGCGGCGGCGCCTACGTCGACGCCGGGGCCGAGTTCGTCGGGCCCACGCAGAATCGCATCAAGGCGCTCGCGCAGGCGGTGGGAGTCGAGACGTTCCCCACCTACAACACCGGCTCGAACGTGTACTGGAAGGACGGCAAACGGGAAACGTACGCCGCCACCGGCCCCACCGGCGTCGCACCGCCGGACCCGGCCCTGCTGCCGGACCTCCTGCAGATCGTCCAGCGGCTCAACACGATGGCGCAGCAGATCGACGTTCAGGCCCCCTGGGAAGCCGAAGAAGCCGAAGAATGGGACAGCCAGACCTTCTACACGTGGATCAAGTCCAACGAGGTCAACCCCGAATTCCAGCGCCTGGTGGCGACCGCCGTGGAGGCGATCTTCGGGCAGGAGTCACGCGACCTGTCGCTGCTGTACGTGTTGTTCTACCTGGCCGCCTCCGGAGACGAATCACATCCGGGGACATTCGAACGGAACTTCCAGACCGCCGAAGGCGCACAGGAAGAACGCTTTGTCGGCGGCAGCCAGCAGATCTCGCTCAAGGTCGCGGCCGAACTCGGCGGCAGCGTGGTGCTGAACGCGCGCGTGCGCCAGATCGTCCAGGACACCAAGGGCGTGAAGGTGATGCTCGACAAGGGACACGTGTCCGCCAAGCAGGCGATTGTGGCGATACCTCCTCCGTTGACCGCGCGCATCGACTACGAACCGCTGCTGCCCGTGCTGCGCGATCAGCTCACCCAGCGGGCGCCGATGGGCTCCTACGCCAAGGTCGACGTCGTCTACGAACAGCCCTTCTGGCGCGAAGAAGGCCTCACCGGGCAGGCCGTGAGCCTCACCGGGCCGGTGCGGGTCACGTTCGACAGCACCCCAGTCGAGGGCAGCCCCGGCGTGCTGCTCGGCTTCATCGGCGGCCACGACGCCCGTATCTGGTACGGCCTGTCGGCCGAACAGCGCCGCCAGGCGGTGCTCGAAAACTTCGCCGACTACTTCGGGGAAAAGGCCCGCAGCCCGCTCCAGTACGTGGAGAACGCGTGGGCGGAGGAACGCTTCAGCCGCGGCGACCCCGTCGCCGGGCTCGGCCCCGGCACGCTGCTCGACTTCGGCGCCGCCCTGCGGGAGCCGAGCGGTCGAATCCACTGGGCCGGAACCGAGACCTCCGACTACTGGGTCGGCTACATGGACGGTGCGGTGCGCTCGGGCGAACGCGCGGCCGCCGAGGTGCTGGCCGAACTCCCGTAGCCGCGGACCTCAGGCGAGGTACTCGCGGCGCAGCCACGCGACCGTGGCCTCGAGGCCGGCCGCGTAGCCGATGCGCGGCTCCCAGCCGAGGGTCTCACGCGCCCTGCGGCTGCTGAAGCTCTGATCGCGCCCCAGCACCTGCACCGCCTGACGGGAAAGGAGCGGGCGCACCGTCACGCCCGTGGCACGCCGCAGCAGCCGGTAGCCGTGCTCCAGCGAGGTGCCCACCCCGTTCGCCGCCCAGTACGGGACGCTCCAGCGCACCCTGGAGAAGCCGAGCCCCTCGGCGAGGCCATCGGTGAACTGCCTCCAGGTCACGCCCAGGTCGTCGCTGACGTTGAACGCCTGGCCCCGCGCCTGTCCATTCTCGAGCGCCAGCAGGGCCGCGTCGAGGAGGTTCTCGACGAAGCACAACCCGGCGTCGGAGCGACCGCCGTCGATCAGCAGCATGCTGCGGTCGCGGATCGCCCGCGCAATCCCCCCGACGACGTCACACGAACCGGGCCCGTACACCGTCGCGGGCCGCAGGATCACGGCGTCGAAGCCGCCTCCGGCTTCCATGCGGCGGACCTCGTGCTCGGCGCGTAGCTTCGTCTGGGCGTACCAGTTGCTGAACCGCTGCGCCGCGAAGGACTCGTCGATCGCTCCCGTGCCGGGGTGACCGTACACGTCGGTGGTGCTGAAGTGGACGAAGCGGCGCACCGACGCCCCGGCTGACGCCTCGAGCAGATTCCGGGTGCCGGTCACGTTCGTGCGCGTGATCTCCCGGGTCGTGGCCCAGTCGGACACGAGGGCGCCACAGTGGAACACGAGCTCGCAGCCGTCCACCGCGCGCGAGAGCGAGCGGCCGCTCGCGAGGTCGCCCACCGCCAACTCCACATCCAGCTCCTCCAGCGACGTTGTGTCGCTGTACTTGCGCACCAGGCACCGCACCGCCCGCCCTTCGGCGGACAGTCGCCGCGCGAGACGTCCCCCGATGAAACCGGTTGCTCCCGTGATCAGCACACGTTCGCCGCCCCCGGGGCTCGAGGGGCGGGGGCGTGCGGTCACCGCCGGCGACTCGAGGGCCGGCGCCGCAACCGCCACCTCCGGCGACTCGAGGGCCCCCGCCGCGACCGCCACCTCCGGCGACTCCTGTCCGCGCCGGCGCAGTGTCGCCTTCGCGATGTCGCGCACCACCACCCAGTTCTTCCCGGCCGACCCTTCGCAGTCCGCCAGCACCGCGTCGAACGCGCCGAGGAAGCTCTGTGCCTCGGCCTCGGACAGCGTCAGGGGAGGCAGCAGCTTGACGACGTCGTTTTTCCCGGCGGCCATGGTGATCACGCCGTGGTCGCGGTGCAGCGGGATCACGATCAGCTGCGGGTAGAGGCCCTCGGCTGCGACCCGCACCAGCCGCCAGCTGAGCCGCGCCACGCTCCCGCGGGGGGCTCCCAGTTCGATCCCGATCATCAGCCCCCTGGCGCGGATCTCCCTGACGATCTGGTGGCGTGCCTGCAGCTCTGCCAGGCCGTCGCGAAGCAGTCCGCCCACGTGGGCGGCGTGCTCGACCAGGTCGTCGCGTTCGATCACCCGTACGGTGGCGAGGCCCGCGGCCATCGACAGGCGGTTGCGCCCGAACGTCGACTGGTGCACGTATGAGCGCTCGAGCGTGCCCACCGCCCGCTGGTAGATGTCCCTCGTGGTGGCCATCGCGGCCACCGGCATGTAGCCACCGCTGAGGGCCTTGCCGACGAGCACGAAGTCTGGCTCGAGTCCCCACTCCTCCAGGGCGAACCACCGGCCCGTGCGACCGAGGCCCGTCTGTATCTCGTCGAGCACGAACATCGTGCCGTAGCGGCGGCACAGCTCCTGCGCGCCACGCAGGTACCCGGGCGGCGGCGGCGCCACCGTACGTCCCTGGACCGGCTCCACCACGAAGGCGGCCACGTCCCTTCGGCGCAGCCGGGACTCGAGCCCGTCGAGGTCGCCGAACGGGACCAGCTCGCAGCCCGCCAGCAGCGGGCCGAAGCCCTCCTTGAAGAACTCGTCCCCGACCAGCGACAGCGGCCCCAGCGTGACCCCGTGGAAGCCGCTCTCGCAGGAGACGAACCGCCCCCGGCCAGTGGCCGCGCGGGCGAACTTCATCGCCGCGTCGACGGCCTCGGCGCCCGTGCTGGCGAAGAAGAACGCGTCTATCCCGTGCGGGAGGCGTGCCGCGAGCGCCTCGGCGAGCATCCCCGCGAGCACCGAGTAGTGGATCTGCACGCCGTCCAGCAGGTCCTCCCCGAGCGCGGCCTGCAGCACCGAGCGAACGTCGGGGTGGTTGTGCCCGAGGCTCGCGAACCCCTCGCCGGTGTGGAGGTCCAGATAGGCCCGCCCGCGGGCGTCGTAAAGGTAGGAGCCCCGGGCCGAGACGTACGGCTCGTCGAAGCCGATGATCCGCAGCACGTCGACGAGCGAAGGATCGAGATGCCGGGCCGCAAGCCCCAGGGCCTCGCCGCTGCGCGCCCGGGCGTCGTCGAGGATCCCGAGCGGGTCGAGCGGCTCGGAGGCTCCGCGGTTGGCGCCGGGCACCGGCGGAGTCCTACAGCTTCTCGTCCGCGGATGGAAGCTCGGGGCCGCGCCCCGAGCCCCGAGGGCGCGGCCCCGAGCCCTAAGCCCTAGGGACCGTCGCCGTCCTCGTCGCTGTCGCGGCGACGACGCGAGAGAGCGCGCACCAGCGCAATGTCGCCCGCCACCAGGCCCACGAGCACCACCGTCAGGATGATCGCGATCTCCATGTCCCGTCCCTGTCAGGTCCCGGTGTGCTCCTGCACCGAGCTCGCCAGCGGGTCGGCTCCGTCGGTCGCCGCCAGCGGGTCGGCTCCGTCGGTCGCCGCCAGCGGCCCGGCTCCGTCGGTCGCCGCCAGCGGCCCGGCTCCGTCGGTCGCCGCCAGCGGCCCGGCTCCGTCGGTCGCCGCCAGCGGGTCGAGGTGACGGCGCAGCGCCAGGTAGGCGATCGCTCCGCCGATCAGCGGCACGAGCAGCGAGACCGCCTGATACACGACCACGGCCGCCACCGCGGAGTCGTGGTGTATTCCGTACAGGATCAGCATCCCCGCGATTCCGCCGACGGCTCCCACGCCCGCCGGGATGAACGGCAGCGAGCCTCCGAACGCACCGATGATGTAGGCCATCACGACGATCCCGAGCGCCGGGAATGGATGCGCGTGGACGCCCAGGAAGGCCGTCCACAGCACCAGCAGGTCGAAGAGCAGGAAGGCGACGGCACCGAGCGCGCTCTTCAGCCGCACGCCGTGGAACAGGAACCGATCGACGTCCGAGACGGCTTCTGCGGCCGTGCCCAGCGCCTTGCTGCGCTTCGCGTGGACACCCCGCTCGCGATCGGATCGAGCCTGTAGGCGCCGGGCGAGCAGCAGCGCTCCCACCAGGCCCACTCCCGCCAGCAGCGCCGGCGCGAGCGTGAGTTCGAGCGCCCCGGAGCCACTGAGGATGCCAGCCGCCAGCGCGAGCCCCACGATCAGCAACGCGAGCGCGTCGACGGCGGTGTTGAGCAGGCTCAGGCTGAGCTCGCGCTCGGCGATGCGCCACTTCGGGATCCCGAATCGGCTGAGCAGCCACCCCCCCACCCCGAGCGTCCCGAAGGAGCCCGCCGGGACAAGCGTCCCGCCCCCGAGCTGGGCCCACGCGACGCGGGTGGCCATGCGGTTCGTGCCCGACTCCTGTGCGAGCCGATCCTCAGGATCGATCACGGCATGCCACGAGAGGACGTACCCCGTCTCGGAGCCGATCTCCAGCGCGAGCGCCGCCAGCAGCCACAGCATGCTGACGTGGGCGAGGCGATGGACCGCTCCTTCGAGTCCCGGCAGAAGCTTCAGCACGAGCACCGCGATCACCACGTACACGGCGAGCCTGGTCGCGAGCGTCTTGAGGTTGCGCCCGGCGACGGCGTGGATGACCCGGTGGTGGTGGGAGCCCGTGGTGGCGTTCAACGCACACAGTGTTGCTCGTCGAGACCGTCGCCGGACGGCCACGAGTCGGTCGTCGTGCGCCCGCTCAGAGAGCCCGCAGTCCTGTGCCCTGTCTGCGATCGAGATCGAACAGCGGCTGCGCGCCGGTGGGCGGCCTGTCGCCCGCGCCAGCATCTACCGCATCCTCGACGAGCTCGACCGCCTGCACCTGGTGCCGCGCGTGCAGGCCGGGCACGACATGGCGCGCTACGAGCCCCTCCGCGGAGCTGAGCCGGCGCCTGCCGATGCAGGTCGACGATCACGAAATCGTGCTGCGGGGCGCCTGCGAGGCATGCAACCAGGCCTGAGCAGCGCCCCGGCCGAGGCGCGCCGCCACGACCGGCGCCAAGAGGCCCACGCGCGACGCCGGGAGGAGTACAGTCGCCCCAACAGCACGAAGGGAGCGCCCTGATGACCCGTAAGCCGACCATCGCAACCGTCGCGTGCCTCACCTCCGCCGCGATCCTCCTCGGGGGCGCTCCGCTCGCACAGGCACAGCCCCGCGCGCGGCACGGCAGGCTGAAGGTCAAGCCCCGTGACGTGATGGTCAACACGTCGGTCACCGTGACGGGGAGGGGATTCACACCGAGGTCGCAGATCACGCTGACCGAGTGCGGCCGCACCTTCTGGATCGAGCCCGAAGACCCGTGCAACACGGGAAACCCCGTCACCGTCGAGGCGTCGGCCCGGGGCAGCTTCACCACCTCGATGCGGGCGGAAGTGTGCCCGGAAGGGAAACCGGGAAGGGCGATCACCGAACGCAGGTGTTACATCGGCGTGGAGGTCTTCGGCGAAGACACCGTGACCCTTCTCCCCTCCGTGAAGCTGATCGTCACCTACCCCTGACGGGAGGCGGCGAACGCGCGCCGGGCTGCAGCACCCAACGCGGCGCCATGGGCCGCCGGAGCGAATGTGACCAACATCACCCCACGACGCGGGGCAAAGTGATTTGCTTGATCCACCGAGGGCCCCGTGTCGGGGGCCCCATCCATGCGGAAGGAGAGTCCGGTGAGCACGACCGGTATAGACGAGGCCAAGCTCGAAGCATTCATGGGCCAGGCAGTGACGGATATGGGGGCGATCATCAGCGCCCCGCTGATGGTGATTGGAGAGAAGCTCGGCCTCTACCGGGCGATGGCTCATGCCGGCCCGCTGACGTCGGCCGAAGTGGCCGAACGGTCGGGCGCGGCCGAGCGATACGTGCGCGAGTGGCTGGGCAACCAGGCCGCCGGCGGCTACGTCATCTATGACCCGGAGACCGATCGCTACACGCTGCCCGACGAGCACGCGCTGGCGCTGGCCGACGAAGACAGTCCCTTCTACATCCTCGGTGTGTACGACTCGGTCGCATCCCTGTACGCGGATGAAGAGAAGCTGTTGGATGCCTTCAAGAGCGGCGACGGGATGGGCTGGCACGAGCACGACCACCGGCTGTTCCGCGGCACCGAGCGCTTCTTCCGGCCCGGCTACCGCGCCCACCTCGTGGCCGAGTGGATCCCCGCGCTGGACGGCGTCCAGGAGAAGCTCGAGAAGGGCGCCAAGGTCGCCGACGTCGGCTGCGGCCACGGCGCCTCGACGATCATCATGGCCGAAGCCTTCCCGAACTCCGAGTTCTTCGGGTTCGACTACCACGCGGCCTCGATCGAACGTGCCCACGAGGCGGCCAAGGAAGCCGGCGTGGACGGGCGCATCACATTCGCGGTCGACGCCGCCAAGGAGTTCCCCGGCCGTGGCTATGACCTCGTGTGCGTGTTCGACTGCCTGCACGACATGGGCGACCCGGTGGGTGCCTCCAGGCACGTGCGCCAGGCGCTCGCGGACGACGGCACCTGGATGATCGTGGAGCCGTTCGCCGGCGACAGCGTCGAGGAGAACCTCAACCCGGTGGGGCGTATCTTCTACGGCGCTTCCACGGTGATCTGCACGCCGGCGTCGCTGGACCAGGAGGTGGGCCTCGCGCTCGGAGCACAGGCGGGCCAGGCACGGCTCACGGAGGTGCTCGGCGAGGGCGGCTTCACGCGCGTGCGGCGCGCGACCGAGACGCCCTTCAACCTGGTCCTCGAGGCGAGGCCCTAGGGTGTCGGGCATGAGCACCCAGACAACGCCCAACGAGCAGCTCCCGGCCAACGCCGAGGCGACGGCGGCCTGGGACGGACCGCTGTTCGAGCGCTTCGTGGAGTTCCGCGAGGTCGTCACCACCGGCCTCGGAGCACACGGGGACGCGGCGATCGCCGTCCTCGATCCCCGGCCCGGGGAGCGCGTGCTGGACATCGGCTGCGGCTTCGGGGACGCCACCCAGCAGCTCGCCCGGCTCGTCGGGCCGGACGGCGAGGCGGTCGGCGTGGACGTGTCCCCGCGCTTCATCGAGGCCGCCTCCCGCGAGGCCGCCGAGGCCGAGGCCGGCAATGCGCGGTTCCAGGTCCTCGACGTGGAAGTCGACGAGCTCGGAGGTCCGTACGACCTCGCCTTCTCGCGCTTCGGGACGATGTTCTTCGCGGGCCCCGTGCGCGCGCTGGGCAACATCCGCTCGGCGCTGAAGCCGGGGGGACGCCTCGTGATGGTGGTGTGGCGCAGGAGGATCGACAACGACTGGATGTACCGCGGCCAGACGATCGTGGAAGGGATCGTCAGCCGGCCCGAGGATTACGACGAGCCGACCTGCGGGCCCGGCCCGTTCTCGATGGCCGACGCCGACACCACCACCGAGATCCTCATGCACGCGGGCTTCCGCGACATCGCCCTGAGGCGGTGCGACATCCCGATCAAGGTCGGCAGCGACGTCGGCGAAGCAATCGACATCCTGATGGCGATCGGCCCGGCCGGCGAGATCCTGCGCCTGCAGGGTGACCGAGCCGCCCACCTGCACGACCAGGTGCGCGGCGCGCTCGAAGCCGGTCTGCGCGAGTTCGAAGGACCCGACGGCCTGGTCGCGCCGGCCTCCACCTGGATCGTGTCGGCGACGGCCCCCTCGGGCTAGCCACCGGCAGCCGGCCGACGCGCGCAGCTCGTTCAACCCGTCGGACACGCTCTTCACCGGCGCGTAGCCGAGCTCCCCGCGGGCCTTGTCGATCCTGATCGTGCACTCCTGCGAGGAGACCCAGTAGGCGAGGCGCGTGATGGGCGGGCGGCCGGGCAGGGGCAGGTGCCGCCAGGACGCCTCTCCGGCCGTCGCGATCGCGCCGGCCAGCGCGGCGGGGAGGGTGCGCGTGGGCGCGGCCACCCCCTGGGTGTCGAGCAGCTGCGTGACGAACTCGCGGAACACCACCGGATCGCCGTCGGTGACGAAGTACGCCTCGCCGGGGCGCCCACGGCTCACCCCCAGCAACAGCCCCTCGACAGTGTTGTCGACGTGCGTGATCGAGGTCAGGTGGCCCCCTCCGCCGATCCACGCGAAGCGACCGGCCCGGACGAGCTCGACGATCGAGGGGAGCAGGGTCGTGTCGCCCCTGCCCCACACGAAGCGGGGACGCACGACGACGGTCTCGAAGCCGTCGCGGCTGGCGGCACGCACGGCCTGCTCGGCGCGCGCCTTGGTGGCGCTGTACAGAGCCGGCGAGTCCGGGCGCAGGGGCGCCGTCTCGTCGATCTCCACCAGGGGGCGGCCGGCCATCAACGCGGCCTCGGTGCCGACGTGCACGAAGCGCCGCACACCCGCGTCCGCGCAGGCCCGCAGGGCGTTCTCGGTGCCGCGCACGTTGCCGCGCTCGAACTCCTCGGGGTCACCCCAGTCGCCGAGCATCGCCGCCGCGTGAACGGCGATCTCACACCCCTCGGCCCCGGCCCGCATCGCGGCCTCGTCCGCGAGCTCGCCGGGCACCGCTTCGGCTCCCTTCTCGGCGACCGCGCGCGCAGCAGCGTCCGAGCGTGCGAGCGCACGGACCGTTGCGCCTTCGGCGCACAGCCGTTCGATCAGGCGCCCGCCGATGAAGCCGGAACCCCCGGTGACGAAGTAGCTGCTCATCCCGGGGGCCCAGCGTAGTGGCTTGCGGGCGCGGCGGCGAACCGGCCGCAGCCGGTTCAGCTCGCGGCGATCCCCTCGCCGCCGGCGCCTTCCGGCACGACCAGCGAGCCGATGCTCGCGAGCGAGCCGTCCGGCTGAACCTCGAACTCGTCGAGTGTGCCCGCGGCGCCTCCCTGGACGTATAGGAAGCGTCCACTTGAGGCGGAATCCACCGTCCCGCCGTGGGTGCCCGTGCTCCCGAGCCTGGTCAGCGTCCCGTCGGGCTGCTCGGAGAAGCCGGTTACGGACGCGCTGCCCGCATTGGAGGCATAGAAGTAGCCGTCGGCGGCCGTCACCCAGCACGTGGCCACCTGTTCGGCGCCAGCGGCCGACAGCTCGGTGAGGCGGTTGTTCAGCGCCCACGCGAAGCTCGCCAGCGCGTTCGGACCCGCCTCGCTGATCACGAGGCGGCCCTGCGGGTCGAACGTGAAGCCGAACGGCACGGCGCCCGCCAGCGGCGTCGTCACCGGCTGTGGGGCGAGCGTGGCGGCGGTGAACACCTCGATCGACTGGCCGGCTGCCTTGGTGGTGATCACGAGGCGGGTGCCATTGCGGGCGAAGGCAATCTCGGCCGGGGTGTGGGTGAACTGTTCGCCGCTGCCCGGGGCGGCCTGCGGCAGCGACAGCGAGCGGCGGGCGCCGGGGATCGGGTAGAGCCCTCCGGGCGCGAGCACGAAGCCCCGGATCGAGCCGCCCTGGCCGGCGTTGAGCACGTACACGTAGGCTCCGTTGACGGCAACGCTCACCGGGAACGCACCGCCCGACGGGAGCACCTGGCGCAGCCGCAGGACGTCGCCCGAGACCGAGAACACCGATAGCGTGTTGCTGCCGGGGTTGACCGCGAACAGCAGGTGATGGGCGCCGTCGAGCGCAAGCGCCCCCTGCGATGCGGTGTGGTCGACGACCGAACCTTCCAGGCGACCGCCGAGTCCTTCCGTTTCGTACACCCCGACCTGCGCGAGCGTCCCGTCTTCGGCGCGGGCGTAGGCGATCACCTGGTTGCCCGCGAGACGGTCGTTCATCACGAACACGGCATGCCCATCGGCGAGCGCGGCGCGGCCTCGACCGTGCGCCAGCGCCGGGGCGGCGACTGCGATCGACAGGCAGGCACAGGTCAGGCCGGTGAGACAGATCCTTGCGGTGCGGCGGTGCATGTTCCCTCCTTGAGTTCGGGGGTCGGGCGCCATGCAGTCCCGCGGGCCCGCCGTCCGTTACACGGCCACGTTTGCGCCCGTGCGGCTGCCGCAGCGGGCCCTTCCGGGCCCAATCCAGCCGCGGCGCCGCACGGGCACGCCTCGCCGGGGGGAGTGTCGGCGAGTCGTATGGGCTAGGACGCCCCCGGCGGCGATTCCTTCCCCTGCGACAATCACCTCCGGATGACCAGGCTGGGGCCGACCCTCGCGCTGCTCGCGGCGGCGGGCCTGATGGCCGCGTGCGGGAAGGCCGAACCCTCGACCTCGACGGGCAAGCGCCCATCCGGCACCTCGAGCACCGCCCGGGCGCACGCGCTGGCGCTCGCCCGCGCGGTCAACCTGACGGCAGCCGACGTCCCCGGCTTCGTCGCGCACACGAAGGCCAAGGACCACGAATCGCCAGGCGAAAGGGAACTCAAAGCAAAGCTCCAGGCGTGCGTGCACACCGTCTCGGACACGCCCGTCGCGGAAGTGGGCTCGCAGCAGTTCCAGCGCGAAGCCGGGCTCGTGACCGCGAGCGTGCAGTCGGAAGTGACCGTCGCCTCGAGCACCTCCGTCGCCGCCAGGGAACTCGCGCTCGCGCGCAGCAAGCGCACGCGCGACTGCGTATCGCGCTACGTCGGGCTGCTCGTGCGGGCCCAGCGCCACCCGGGGGCGAGCTTCGGCGCGGTGTCGCTGGTGCAGCGCATACCGCCCGCCCCGGGCGCCGACGGCAGCTTCGCGTGGCGCATCTCGGTGCCGATCACGGTCCACGGGGTCACGCTCGCGATCTACTTCGACATCTTCGGCTTCGTGTCGGGAGCCAACGAGGTCACGCTGTTCGTCAGCGGCGTGCCGATCCCGCCCCCGGCGCAGGTCGAGGCGCACCTGTTCTCGGTGCTACTGGAACGGACGCGGGCGGCCGAGCGGGGGCGCACCCCGAGCCCGCCGCCGGTCAACCCACACGTCTCGACGAGCTAGCTCACAGCTGCTCGGTGCGCGCCGGCAGTCCCAGCAGCACCCGCCCCATCAGCTCCCACGTCGGCGGGCTGACCTGGAAATGGGCGGTGGCGGTGTTGGCGTCGCGGAAGCGGCGCTGCAGGGGCGAGCTCTCGTAGATCGCGGTGCCGCCGCCGAGGTCGTACATGGCGCTCGCCACCTCGGCGGAGGTGCGCACGGCGTGGGTGGCCGCCAGGCGCAGGCCGAGCCGCAGCTCGGTCTCCACGCGTCCCTCGCCGGCGGCGGCCCAGGCCGCCTCGATCGCCTCGTAGTAGAAGGACCGGGCGGCTTCCAGGCTCGCCTCGGCCTGGGCGACGGCGCCCTGCGTGGCGGGTCGTTCGGCCAGCGTCCGCGTCTGCCCCAGCCCGACCTTCCCGGCCGCCAGCTCCATCAGCTCGTCCACGGCGCCGCGAGCGTTGCCGAGCGCGGCCGCGGCAATCGACAGGGCGAAGTAGCCGAACTGGGGGAACCGGTACAGGCGTTCGTCGAGGCGCGGCTGGGAGCCCAGGAGCGAGAGCACGCGCCGCGCGGGCACAAACAGCTCCGCCGCGACGGCGTCGTTGCTGGCCGTCGCCCGCAGCCCGCTCGTGTGCCACGTGTCGAGGACCTCGAGCTCGGCCGTGGGCATCGCCACCACCCGCAGCTCGGGCGCGTCCTGGGCGCCGTTCTCGAGCACGCAGCCGGCGAACAGCCAGTCGGAGTGGGAGATGCCGCTGCAGAACGCCCACCGCCCGCTCACCCGCAGGCCGCCGTCGACCGGTGTCGCGCGGCCTCGCGGGGCCCATACCCCGGCGGCGACGTCCGCGGCGCTCCCCAGCACCTCGGCGGCGCCCTCCTCGGGCATCCAGCCGGCGAGCAGGCTCGAGGTGCAGGCGATCGACACGCACCACCCGGCCGACGCGTCACCGCGGGCTAGCTGCTCGGCGCAGGCGAGCGTCACCGCCGGCGGAGCCTGCAACGCCCCGAGCGCTGCGGGGGCGCCGGCGCGCAGCAGGCCGGCGTCGCGCAGGCCCTGCACGAGCTGCGGTGAGAGGCGGCGCGCACGCTCGTTGTCGGCGGCCTGCTCGCGGGCCAGCGAGGTCAGGCGCTCGCACTCGGCGGCGAGCTCGGCGGGCACCGGCACGTAAGGCACGCACGTGCTCCTATCACGTTCGGCGATTCTCTGGTGTGATGCCGGGATGACCGCAGAGCTAGAGGTACTGCAGACGCCGCAGCAGCTCACCGCCGAGTGGCTAGCCGCGGCACTCGGCAGCGGACCGATCGAGTCGCTCGCGCTGACGGGGATCGGCACCGGCCAGATGAGCGAGAGCACGCGGGTGGATATCGAGTACACGGGCGAGCCGGCGGGCCCGGCGAGCGTGGTGCTGAAGACGGCGTCCACCGACGAGACCAGCCGCGCGACGGGTGTGGGGCTCGGCATCTACGACCGCGAGGTCCGCTTCTACCGCGAGCTCGCGCCGCGGATCGGAGGGCCGCTGGCGGACTGCCACTTCGCCGCGATAGCCGGGGACGGCTCCTTCACGATCGTGCTCGAGGACCTCGCCCCGGCGACCCAGGGCGACCAGATCGCGGGCTGCGGAGTCGAGCAGGCGCGCCTGGCGATGCGCTCGCTCGCGCAGCTGCACGCGCCCGTGTTCGCCGACCCGCAGCTCGGGGCCACGCCGTGGCTGAACCAGGGAACTGTGCTCACGCAGGCGCTCGTTACGCAGCTGCTGGAGGGCTTCGTCGAGCGCCACGGCGGGCGCGTCAGCGACGCGCACCTCGAGGTGTGCCGGCGTTTCGTGGCGAGCATGGACGGCTGGACCCAGGAGCTGCGACCGCCGCTCGGGCTCGTGCACGGCGACTACCGGCTCGACAACATGCTTTTCGGCGAGCCCGATGCGCCGCGGGCGTTCGCCGTGGTCGACTGGCAGACGGTCGGCTGGGGCCAGGCGATGACCGACGCGTCGTACTTCATCGGCGGCTCTTTGACGCTCGAGGACCGGCGTGCACACGAGCGGGAGCTGCTGCGCGACTACCACGAGGCGCTGCAAGAGCACGGGGTGCGGGGGTTCAGCTGGGAGGAGTGCTGGGAGGGCTATCGCCGCCAGGCCTTCCTGGGGGTGCTGATGACGGTCGCCCCGGCGATGATCGTGCAGCGCACCGAGCGGGGCGACGAGATGTTCCTCGTGACGCTGGCCCGCTACGCCCAGCAGGTGCTCGACCTCGACGCGATCGAGCTACTGCCCGAGCCCGGCAGCGGCCGCCCGCCGGCGCTGCGCCCCGATCCCCGGGACGAGGCCCCACACACGGCCGGCTCGGAGGAGCTGTGGAACGAGAGCTGGTACTTCGACGCCGTGTCCGCCGACGGGCGCCTCGGCGCGTACACGCGCATCGGCCTGTACCCCAACCTCGGGGTGTCGTGGATCACGGCGTTCGTGTGCGGACCGGATCGCGCGACGCTGGCGCTGGTGGACTTCGCCGCGCCGCTGCCTCACGGCGAGCAGCTGTCGCTGCGCTCCGAGCAACTGCGCGCGGAGCACATCTGCATCGAGCCGCTGGAGAGCTTCGAGGTGCGCCTGGAGGGGACCGCGGAGAGCTTCCGGGACCCGGCGGCGATCCTACGGGGCGAGCACGGGACCCCCACCGAGCTGGCGCTGGCTCTGCGGTGGGACACGGCCGGCGAGCCGTACGCGTACCGCGCGACGACCCGCTATGAGATCCCGTGCCGGGTCAGCGGGACGGTGCGATGGGGAGACGAGACGATCGAGCTGTCGGGCGTGGGGCAGCGCGACCACTCGTGGGGCGTGCGGGACTGGTGGGCGGCCGAGTGGATGTGGTCGGCGGTCCATCTGCAGGACGGCACCCACCTGCACGGCGTCGAGTTCCGCCTGCCCGGGGCTCCGCCCATCGGGGTCGGCTACCGCCAGCCGCCGGGGGGCGGCGTCGAGGAGCTCAACCTGGTCCGCGCCCGCGAGGACATCGCGCGTGACGGGCTGATCGAGCGCGGTTGGATCGACTTCGACGAGCTCGAGGTCGAGGTGCTTCCGATCGGCTGGGGGCCGCTGCTGCTGACCGCGCCGGACGGGCGCACGTCGCAGTTCCCCCGCGCGATGTGCGACGTGCGGACCGCGGACGGGCGCACGGGCGTCGCATGGGTCGAGTGGAACCGCAACGCCTCGCTCGAGCCCTAGATCCAGCCGAGGGCCACTCCGAAGATCAGGCCGAGCGCGAGGTCGAGGGCCGCGAGCGAGCCGACGATCGCCAGCTGGCGCGAGCGGCTCGGCGCGTCGTAGACGACGAACGCGGCGACGTAGAAGGTGAGGTAGCCGAACACGACGATCACCGGGAAGCTGGCGGCGTTCCACCACCAGTAGTGCCAGTGGAAGACACCGAGCTGCCACAGCAGCAGCTCGACCCCCACCGACACCAGCGACAGCGCGATCGCCACCGCCCATCGGTTGGGGATGCCCGCGAAGCGCACCCGCGGGTCGGCGGGCAGCAGCTTCACGTAGACGATCCCGTTGATCGCGAAGAACAGGGAGATCTCGACCGTGAGCCCGATCAGGATCACGAAGCTGCTGGCCCCGGTGACCGTCCACAGCGCGGCATCCCCGTTCACGTGCAGCACCAGCGCGTTGACGATCTCGTTGAGCCAGTCCATCAGCCAGAACGCCAGCCCGGCGAGGATCGCGCTCCAGTCGCGACGCTGGACCTCGACCGAATACACGTACACGACCAGCGCGAGCAGCGTCACGGTCGACCACTGGAAGTGGCCCGGAGCCCGCAGCAGGGCTTCCGCCTGTCGCGTGAACGGCTCGACCGCCGGCGTCAAGGGCTCGACCTCCGCGGCGCGGCGGCGGGAGCGCCCGGCCTACGTGGGAACGGTCGCGGGCTGCGGCTGCTCGACGCCGTCGAGCAGCCGCCAGTTGCCGCGCAGGGCGCCCTCGGCGCAGGCGAGCATGCGCTCGGCCTCGGACTCCTGGCGGGGGGTCTGCGCCCACAGCTGCTCGATCAGCTCACGCGCCTGGTGTGCGTGCTCGACGTCGCGCTCGGCGTGGACCCTGAAGTACTCGGTCGCCGGCGAGTCCGAGCGATAGCCGTAGTGCTCGACCAGCCCCTCGAGCTTGGTCGTGGAGATCTGCGGCTGCGTGCCCTCGATCACGTACAGGACCGACAGGTGCTCGAGCAGCGTGCGGCCCGCCGTCCAGGTGGTCACGCAGCGCGCGCTGAGCGGCGCCGGCATGCGTGCGCCGGTGCAACCGACCGAGGCGGCGAAGCGCTGCCACAGGCCGATGTGGGCGTCCTCCTCGTCCGCGTGGGAGTCGAGATCCGCGCACCACGGAGCCGGTGCCTGGAGCGCCGCCGACCGCGAGACCTGTGCGAGCGCGTGGACCGCGTGGCCGTACTCGCCCGCGTAGAACGAGAGCTCCCCCGGCGCCAGCTCGCCGGCGCTCCAACGAACGTAGAAGGGGTGCTCGAGGACGTTGTTGTCACGGCACAGCTCGTCGAGCCTGGAGATCAGGTACATCGTGGTGCTCCTTTCCGCCGAACGCGCACAACGTATGCGCGCCGACGGACGTCCCCATCGCACCGTCGACCTCACGACCCGCAGCACGGCCGCGTTATGCAGCAACGAGGGTCGCCCGGCCCGCGCCCGGCCCCGCCGGGCAGCCCACCGAAAGGAGCCCAATGTCCGACCTATCCAGCGCCGCCGCCGATTTCCTGGCTCTGCACCACCGCGAGCGACCGCTGTTGCTGGCCAACGCGTGGGACCCCGGCTCGGCCCGCCTGTTCGCGTCGCTGGGGTTCGAGGCGCTGGCGACGACCAGCAGCGGCTACGCAGCCAGCCTCGGTCGCCTGGACTACGGTGTGGGTCGCGACGAGGCGATCGCGCACGCCGCAGCGCTCGCCTCGGCCGGCGGCCTGCCCCTGTCCGCGGACCTCGAGAACGGCTTCGCGGATGACCCCGAGGGCGTCGCCGAGACGGTCGCGCTGGCCCGCCGGGCGGGACTCGCCGGGTGCTCGGTGGAGGATTGGTGTCCCTCCGAGAAGCGCATCTATGACCTCGAGCACGCTGTCGAGCGGGTGGCGGCGGCGGCGGCCGCGGCCCACGACGGCAACGGCAACGGCAACGGCAACGGCAGCGGCGGGATTGTGCTGACCGCGCGGGCGGAGAACTTCCTGCGCGGGCGAACCGACCTCGATGACACGATCAAGCGCCTGCGCTGCTACGAGCAGGCCGGCGCCGACGTCCTGTACGCGCCCGCCGTGGACGGCGCCGAGCAGATCGCGGCGCTCGTGGCGGCGCTCGAGCGGCCGGTCAACGTGCTCGCCCGGGAAACCGTCCCGCCCGTGGACGAGCTGGCGGCGATCGGCGTGGCGCGGATCTCCGTGGGCGGATCGTTCGCGTTCGCGGCGCTCGCCGCAGCCGGTGAGGCCGCCCGCGAGCTGCTCGACGGCGGCACCTACGGCTTCACGGCCAGGGCACTCGAGGGAGGGCGCCTGGCACGGGAGGCCTTCAGCGAAACCTAGACGAGCCCGTCGCGGACGGCTCGCACCGCGGCCTGAACGCGCGTGTTCACTCCCAGGGTGCTGAAGATATTGGTGACGTGCTGCTTCACGGTGTGGCGACTGATCGACAGGGCCTTGCCGATTGCCGAGTTGTCGGCTCCCTCCACCATCAACCTGAGGACTTCCCGCTCACGACCGCTCAGGGTCGGCTGATCCTCGGCGTCGCTGCTCGGGATGACAACGTGAGCGACCAGAGTATGCGCGGCGCTCGCCGATAGCACGGCATTCCCCGCCGCCGTCTGGCGTATCGCTCCGACGAGCTGATCGGCGGGGGTGTCCTTGAGCAGATAGCTGTCGGCTCCTCCCGTCAGGGCCTCGAGCAGGTCGCGGCCATCGGCGGAGGCCGTGAGCACCGCCACGGGCACGGTCGGGTCGGTTGCGGCGATCCGCTGGAGCGTCTCGCCGACGGCGCCGCCCGACATCTCGGGGTCGATGACGACGACGTCGGGCTGCAACGAGGCGATCAGGGCACAGGTGTGGGCGTCGTCGGAGGCCTCTCCGACGACCACCGCGCCATCGGCCTCCAGCGTCGCTCGAAGTCCTTCACGAGAGAAGTGGTGGTGATCGCCAAGAACAACGCGCAGTGGCGGCGCTGAGCTCATCCCGTTGAACTCGTGAGCCGTCGACCCTGCCCGTTTCGGGCCACATCGCATCGTCCGCGAGGTGTCACAGCTAACCCGTCCAGAAACGACTAACGCCCATATCGCGGCCGTGAGTTTACGTCGAGTGCACGGCCAACACAACCGGCTTCTTGGGGGCTCTCGATGCCATCGCGCCTTATCCGCAGTGCCATCATCGCCGTTGTCTTTGCGTCGCTCTCCGTACTCGTAGCTACATCGGCTGTGGCGGCCGACACCGTGCATCCTGCGAGTGCCATTGCAGCTCGCGCGCGGCACGACGGAGTCCCGCACCACCGCCATCGACACCGCCACCGTCTCGCCACGGGCCGTCAGCGCACCGGGCGCGTCTCGGCGCAAGTCAAAGACACGACCGCGAGTCCCGCGGCAGTTCTGCTGCTGGGCGAAGAAAACCTCAGAGCCAACGCGAGCAGCGTGCCTTACGCAGAGGCGGAAGCATTCCGCTTCACGGCGCGCACCTCGGGCACGACGTCGACGCTACACGTCTTTGTGACGAAGGGAAGCACCGCTTCCAGAGTGGTGGCAGGTCTCTACTCGACGACGGGCGCGCGACCCGGGACGCTGCTGACCTGGGGCAGTGTCAGCTCGCCGGCGGGTGGGGCTTGGAACGCGGTGCCGCTGACCTCCAAACCGCTCAGCACGGGAGTGACGTACTGGATCGCCTTGCTCGGTGTCGGGGGCACGCTCCGTATCCGGGAGGGTCATGACGGTGGCTGCATGTCCGTCACCAGTCGCTTCCGTGCAGTCACACTCGGTGTGTGGAGCACCTCGAATGTCGGTGCGAATTGTCCGATCTCGGCCTACGTGACCGGCGTCCCTACGACCCTGGGCGGTCCGATCGCCGAATCCCCACCCATCGCGGAACCGCCACCGCCGGCGGAACCGCCACCGCCGGCCGAACCGACGCCGCCCACCGAACCGAAACCCACCGAAGAACCTCAGCCGCCCTCCGAAACACCTCCGCCGCCGCCTGTGCCGGTGAATACGGGTTTGCCGGTGATCTCGGGCTCGCCGGTGGAAGGGGAAAGGCTGAATGGGTCCAGTGGCTCGTGGTCGAACAGCCCGACGTCGTTCGCATACCAGTGGCAGCGCTGCAACTCCGCCGGCGGCGGATGCGCGGCGATCACCGCAGCGACCAGCTCCAGCTACACGCTCACCGCGAGTGATGTCTCGCACACGCTGCGCGTCGCTGTGACCGCGAAGAACGAAAGTGGCTCGGCAACCGCGACCTCCGCTCAAACCTCGCTGGTCGCCGCCGCCCCACTGCCGGCGCCCGTCAATACCGCCCTGCCGGTGATCTCGGGTTCGTCGGTGGAAGGGGAAAAACTGAAAGCGTCCAGTGGCTCGTGGTCGAACAGCCCGACGTCGTTCGCATACCAGTGGCAGCGCTGCAACGCCGCCGGCGGCGGATGCGCGGCGATCACCGCAGCGAGCAGCTCCAGCTACACGCTCACCGCGTCTGATGTCTCGCACACGCTGCGCGTCGCGGTGACGGCGAAGAACGAAGCCGGCTCGGCGACCGCCACCAG